>Ga0066695_10000269_pt1 | contig 14534 bp, 15 predicted proteins | sample GraSoiAngelo_144_FD_66452 | JGI IMG/M metagenome (GOLD analysis project Ga0066695, IMG submission 66452) | Grasslands soil microbial communities from the Angelo Coastal Reserve, California, USA - 14_1009_02_40cm | ecosystem: Environmental > Terrestrial > Soil > Grasslands | place: USA...
CATCGCCCCGACCGATCCGGTGCTGGCCGTTGGTCCCGATCGCGCCGAGGTCGTACGCTGGGGTAGCGAGGAAGCAAAGGGCGGCGGGCTCTTCAACTTGCGCGCCGAGACGGCGCTCAGCAAGCCCGCCTACAAGGCCATGTTGCTGGGTCAACGGGTTCTGGTGCCGGCCAGTCACTTCTACGAATGGCGAAAGGTCGGCCGGCAGCGGCTTCCGCTCGCCGTCTCGCGCGCGGACGGCAAATTTCTCAACCTCGCCGCGCTTCGTGGACGCTGGCAGGGGGTGCCGGCGGCGACCATCCTGACGACGACACCCAACGCGGACATCGCAGGCCTCCACAACCGGATGCCGGTAGTGTTGAACGACGACGATGCCGCCACGTGGGTCCTCGAGGACCTGGCGCTGCGGCAAATTGCTGAGTTCCTCAAGCCGTGTCCCGACGGATGGCTTCGGTTGGCGCCGGCCTCGCTCCGCGTGAATGATGTCCGTAACCAGGGCCGCGAGCTACTTGACCCCGAATCCATGCCGCCGCGACACCAGCTGGAGCTTCTACCTCCCGTCTAATCGCGGCGTTGGGCCTACAGCGGCCTGGATTAGCGGATACTAGTCGCCGAAGTGGACGTCATTCTCCGCGACATCCTGGTGTTCCTGCAGAGCGGCGACATCTGGCGGCACGTCCGCGACCTGATCGACATCGGCCTGGTGGCCTTTTTCCTTTACCGGATGTTTCTGCTGATTCGCGGCACCCAGGCGGTCCAGTTGATGTTCGGCGTGCTCTTGCTCGCGCTGATCGGGCTGGTGGCGAATCTATTGGATCTGCACTTGCTCTCGTGGATCTTTCGCAATGCCGCGCCCGCGATCTTGATCGGCATCATCGTCCTGTTCCAGCCCGAGATCCGCCGGGCGCTCGACCAGTTCGGCCGGATCGGCTTTATCGGCCGGCCGCTGGCCCATTACAACCTGCAGATTTTCAATCGAATGATCGATGAGGTCATCCGGGCCACGACGAAGCTGACCCAGCGATTCACGGGTGCCCTCATCGTCTTCGAGAAAGAGACCGGCCTGGAAAACTATGCGAACAGCGGCATCCGGATCAACGGCGAGCTGACGGCGGAATTCCTGGAAGCGATTTTCTTTCCGAACTCACCGCTGCACGACGGCGCGGTGATCGTGCGCGGGAACCAGATCCTGGCGGCCGGCTGCGTGCTGCCGCTGGCCGAGGAGGGGACAGTCCGCGAGCGGATGGGGACGCGTCATCGCGCCGGGCTTGGCCTCTCGATGCAGACCGACGCGGTGGTGCTCATACTGAGCGAGGAGCTGGGCCAGATCGCCGTGGCCCACGAAGGCAAGTTGCTGCGCAATCTCGACCCGGACCGGCTCCGCCAGGTGCTGACCTCGCTGCTCCAGCCGCGTCCGGAAATCCATCGGCCGCCCCTCCCCGTGTGGCGGCGCTAGCGCCGGTCTCGGTAAGATAGCCTTCCTGCTCAGCAACATTCGACTCAAGCTGCTGGCGATCGGCTTTGCCGCCGCGCTGTGGAGTGTGGTTGCCTATACGTCGAACCCGACCCAGAGCAAGCAGTTCCGTCTTGCCATCGACCATCCGACCCTGCCCGCCGGCCTCGTCCTGGTTGGCGACGCGCCGGCGGTCAACGTCACCGTGATCGGGACCGCCGACGACCTGCAGGGCTTCGACAAGAACGCCCTCCACGTGACCGGCAATTTCTCCCGCGTCAAGGTCGGCAAGAATCCGGTGCCAATCGACGTGCAGAACGGTGACCCGCACGTCAAGATCGCGGCGCCCAGCTCGGTGCAGGTCAGCGTCGACGAGCTCGGCAGCTCCACCCAGACGGTCGCGATCAATCGTATTCATGCCCTGCCCCCGGGGTTCCACGAGCAGACGACTGCCACCACGGTTACTCCCGCGACCGTCCGGGTCGACGGGCCGAAGAGCCAGCTGTCGGGGATCCAGGCCGTGGTCGTGGTCGACCTCGAAAATGTCCCGTCGACCGGTACCAACCTTCCGTATCAGGTGGTGATCTGGGATCCGAACAAGAAGGTGCTGACGAGGGGCTTTACGGTCACCCCACCCTCGGTTTCCGTGAAGATGGTGATCCAGGCGGACGCGATCACGGTCCCCAGGCCGGTCGGCTGGACGCTCACCGGCCAGCCCGCCGCCGGCTACCGGGTGACCAACGTCCAGATCGCCCCCCTCGAGGTGCAGGCAACCGGCCCGCAGAATAGCCTGAGCGGCCTCTTGCTGGCGACCGATCCGGTCGATATCAGCGGCGCCAAGGGCGACGTGATCAGGACGGTGACTATCCGGCCGCCGGCCGGCGTGGAGGTGGGCCAGAGAACGGCCCAGGTGCACGTATTCATCTCGCCCGCTCCTGGAGTCTCGCCGTCCCCCGCACCGTAACCTTCGACCGACGATCCCGTTTAACCAAAACTACGAACTGAGTTCGCTCGTTTGACCGCGCCCTGAGTGGGAACATAGGAGGCCGCGACATGTGCGGGATCATCGGGTACCTGGGTGAGCGCTCGGCGGCACCCATCATCATGGATAGCCTCAAGCGCCTCGAGTACCGGGGCTACGATTCCGCCGGGGTCGCGATCTTCAACGAGGCTGACGGCCAGACCTCCGTCGTGAAGAGCGCCGCCAAGGTCGACACCCTGGTCGAACGGCTCACCGAGGAGATGCCCGAGGGCCGTCTCGGCATTGGCCACACCCGTTGGGCGACGCACGGACGGCCGACGGTCATCAACGCCCATCCCCACACGGACTGCCACAAGCAGGTGATGGTGATTCACAACGGTATCATCGAAAACTTCGCCGAGCTGCGCAAAGATCTGCAGGCGCACGGGCACGTCTTCATCTCCGAGACCGATACCGAGGTGGTCCCGCACCTGATCGAGGAGTACGACAAGGGTGACCTGGTGGCCGCGGTGCGGGAAGCGCTCGGCCGCTTGCGGGGCGCCTATGCCATGGCGATCTTCTCCCAGAAGGACCCTGATCTCCTGATCGGCGCCCGGCTCAATGCTCCACTGGTGGTGGGCATCGGCGACAAGGAATGGTTCGTCGCCTCCGACATCACCGCCGTCATCCCCTACACCAAGAAAGTCCTGCTGTTGGGTGAAGGTGAGATGGTCGCGATCAGCCGGCTCGGCCCCGAGGTCAGCACCATTGGCGGCACCGCCGTCAAGCCGAAGGTGATCGAGGTCAAGTGGGACATCAGCCAGGCGCAGAAGGGCGGCTTTCCACACTTCATGGCCAAGGAGATCAACGAGGCGCCGGAGGCCGTCTCCAACGCCCTGCGTGGCCGTCTCACCGACGAAGGCGAGGTGACCTTCGAAGAATTCGGGTTGACCGACCGCCAGCTGCTCAAGCTGCGCGACATCAAGATGGTGGCGGCGGGCACGTCCTATTACGCGGCGTTGCTCGGCAAGTACATCATCGAGGAGCTGGCCCGGATCCCCGTCGAGGTTGAGCCGGCCTCCGAGTTTCGCTATCGCCAGCCGATCATCGACCAGGACACGCTGGTCATCGGCATCTCGCAATCCGGCGAGACCGCCGACACGCTGGCGGCCATCCGCGAGGCCCACAGCCGCAAAGCCCGCGTCGTGTCCGTCACGAACGTGGTGGGCAGCTCGATGGCGCTCGAAAGCGACGGGGTGATCTATCTCCACGCCGGTCCCGAAATCGGCGTCGCATCGACGAAGACATTCATCGCCCATATCACCTGCCTCTACCTGCTCGGGATCCGGCTGGCGGCGGTCCGCCACCGGCTCGACCCCGAGCGGCTGCGCGAGTTGACCGCCGAGCTGAAGGCGTTGCCAACGGCGGTCCAGCTGATCCTCGACCGCGCCGAGGCGTTGCAGGCGCTGGCTCGCAAGTACGCCGGCTACCGCAACTTCATGTACATCGGGCGTGGCATCAATTACCCGATCGCGCTGGAAGGGGCGCTGAAACTCAAGGAGATCTCGTATCTCCATGCCGAGGGATACGCGGCCGGCGAACTCAAGCACGGACCGATCGCCTTGCTGGATCGCAATTTTCCGGTCTTTGCGATCGCGACCCGGGCGGCGACGCTCGAGAAGATGGTCAGCAATATCCAGGAAGTGATCGCTCGCGATGCGCCCGTGCTCGCCCTGATCAGCGAGGGTGACGACACGCTCGCCGAGGTGCAGCTCGACCGGATCGAGATCCCTCCGGTCTCCGAGTTCCTCTCGCCGATTCCCAACGTGGTGGCCATGCAGCTCTTCGCCTACTTCGTGGCCAGCGAGCGGGGCTGCAACGTCGACCAACCTCGAAACCTGGCGAAGAGCGTCACCGTAGAGTAAGCACGTGACCCCTCGGGTCGGCGTGGATGTGGCGGCGATCCCCCGCATCGCGGAGGCCCAGAGGCGGTTCGGCGATCGCTTCTTGCGGAAGTTCCTCAGCGACCGGGAGATCGCCTATTGCGGCGATAGCCCCGAGCGCTGGGCCGGCCGCTGGGCTGCGAAAGAAGCGATTGGCAAGGCGATGCCGAGCGGGGTCCCTCGGCCGCGCATGCGCGACGTCGAGATTCTGCCCAGCGACGATGGCCGCCCGCATGTCCGGGTCGCCCCGAGCACCACGCTGACCGGCCGCACGGTCGACGTCAGCATTGCGCACGATGGGCACTTCGCCGTCGCCGTCGCCGTCATCCCCGATGCAATAACTCCCTCCTCCCTTGTGGGAGATGGCCGGGGTGGGCAGTCGGAGCTCCCCGATGGCTTCCGGCTTCCGACCCGTCCTCGTGACGGGCACAAGGGAACCTTCGGGACGGTGGTCGTGCTGGCGGGGTCGCAGGGCTTTACCGGCGCCGCCTACCTGGCGAGCATGGGGGCCGCCAGGTCGGGGGCGGGCATCGTTCGCCTGCTGGTGGCGCAGTCGATCTATCCGATCCTGGCGGAAAAATGCACCGAGGTGATCGTGGGACCCGTGCCCGAGATTTCGCCGGGCGTGATCGGACGCGCGTCCCTCAGTGGCGTGCTGCGTGGCTTCGCCGGCGCCGATGCTGGTGTCATCGGGCCCGGGATCGGCCGCGATATGTCGACCCGCCGGCTGATCGAGGACCTGATTCCCCGGGTGGCGGCGCCCGTTGTGCTGGACGCCGATGCCTTGAATCTCCTCTCGGAACACCGAAGCATCCTGCCGCGGCTGTCGCCACAGATCGTCCTGACCCCGCATCCGGCGGAGTTCGGACGGCTTGCCGGCCTCGAAACGAGCGTCGTGCAGCAGGATCGGCGTGGCATCGCGTCGAGGTTCGCCAAGCAATGGAACAAGGTCGTGGTGCTCAAGGGCGCCGGTACCGTCATCGCCGCTCCCGACGGTCGCGTCACGCAGAATCCGATCGCCACGCCGGCGCTGGCGTCGGGCGGCACCGGCGATGTGCTGGCGGGATTGATCGGCGGCTTGCTGGCCCAGAAACTGCCGCCCTTCGAGGCCGCGGTGACCGGCGTCCACCTGCACGGCGTCGCCGGGCTGGATCTCGAAGCCTCGCTCGGCCTCGCCGGCGTGCTCGCCTCTGACCTCTTGCCGGAGATCCCCCGCGTCATGGAGCGACTGCGCTGACCGAACAGGGGGCGACCAAGTGGGCCGACGTCGACGCGTCGGCAATCAGCCACAACATCGATCTCATCAAGCAGCTCGTCGGGCCGAAGACCGGTGTGATGGCGGTCGTGAAGGCCAATGCCTACGGGCATGGCGCCGTGCCGGTGGCGCGCGCCGCGCTGAAGGGCGGCGCGACCTGGCTGGGTGTCTCATCCGTCCCGGAAGGCATCGAGCTGCGCAAGTCCGGGATCACCGAGCCGATCCTCAACCTCGGTTACACGCCTCCAGCCGCACTGTCCGCGGCGGTCGCGGCGAAGCTGAGCCTGACTATCTACGACGCAGCCGGTCTTGGCCTCATGAAAGCGGCGGCCACCGATATCGGTGTCCATGTCAAGGTCGACAGCGGGATGCACCGCCTCGGGGCGGCGCCCGATGTGGCCGTTCGGCTTGCGACCGAGGTCCAGGCCGACCCTAACCTGCGGCTTGAAGGCTTCTGGACGCATTTCGCCTCCGCCTCGGCGGACTCAGCCTTCACCAGGGAACAATTGCGGATCTTTCTCGACGCTCGTGCGGCGCTGGTGCGCGCCGGGGTTGCGAACTTCATCAGTCATGCTGCCGGCTCCGCTGGCCTGTTGCGCTATCCCGAAGCACGCCTGGACCTGGTGCGCGCCGGCCTCCTCATCTATGGCGTGCGGCCGGTGCGGAGTTGGGACGACCTGCCGACGCTTCGACCGGCGCTCACGTGGCAAACGATCGTCACCCATGTGATGACCCTGGCGAAAGGCGAGAGCGTCGGCTATGGGCGCCGGTTCACGGCACAGGCACCGGCGTGCGTTGCGACGATCGCCCTCGGTTACGCGGATGGTCTGCATCGGCGCGCGTCCGACGGCGGTCAGGCGATCGTTCGAGGCGTGGTGGTGCCGATGGCCGGCACTATCAGCATGGACCAGGCCGCGCTCGACGTGACAAATGTGCCTGGCGTCGTACCCGGCGATGTCGTCACGTTGATTGGCCGGGACGGTCAGGCCATGCTCACGGCAGACGACCTCGCCGAGGCCTCGGGCACGATCTCGTACGAGGTGCTGTGCGCGATCTCGGCTCGCGTGCCGCGCCGACACCTATAATCAATACGCCCTAGGGGAGCGGAATGCTGAGAGTGCCGGCGCCGCCGGCAGACCCTAGAAACCTGATCAGGGTGATGCCTGCGGAGGGAAGGGGCCTTGAGCATTCCGCCACCATCGGCGAACTGGCACACATGGGAGTCGAACAAGAACGACGCGAGAAGCTGTCCGGCATGCGCCTCTACGTGATCACCGGCGATCACGGTGGCGAGGCGGAGACCGTGCGTGTCATCGAGGCGGCGCTCGAGGGTGGCGCCAACGTCATCCAGCTCCGGAAGAAGACGATGCCCAAGGGTGAGCAGTACGCCATCGCGCTGGCACTTCGCCGACTGACCCACATCCACGCGGCGCTGTTCATCGTCAATGATCACCCCGACATCGCGATCGCCGCCGATGCCGACGGCGTCCACCTGGGCCAGGATGACCTGCCGCCCGCCGTCGTCCGTGAGCTCCCGGGCTTTGCCGGGAGATTGATTGGCCGCTCCACGCATAGCCTGGGCCAGGCGCAGGTGGCGGTTCATGAGGGCGCCGATTACATCGCGGTTGGCCCTGTTTATCCGACACCGACGAAGGAAGGCCGGCCCGCGGTCGGGACAGCCCTGGTCTCGCGGGTTGCTGCGGTTATCGACCGGCCGTTCGTCGCGGTTGGCGGGATCGACCAGGACAACGCTGCCGCCGTTGTTGAGGCCGGCGCCCGCGCGCTCGCGGTGGTTCGCGCCGTCTACGACGCCGCCGATCCGGCCGAGGCGGCCCGCCGGCTCCACGAGCTGATCGTCACCAGGCTGGAGGTGGCACGCCGATGACCGAGGTCACGGTCACGCTCAACGGCAAGCCGCGTCAGGTCGCGGACGGCGTGAGCTTGCTCGACCTGCTCGAGCAGCTGGATGTGCAGCCGTCCCGGGTCGTCGTCGAGCACAATCGCGAGATCCGGCGGCGCGACGATTTCGCGAAGACCATCGTCCACGCCGGCGACGAGCTCGAGCTCGTGCACTTCGTCGGGGGCGGAGCAGCTGGTGGCAACGATCCATTCGTCGTGGGCGGTCGTACCCTACGCTCGCGTCTGATCCACGGCACCGGCAGGTACGCCTCGAACGAGATCCTCGCCCGCTGCCTCGAGGCCGCCCAGCCGGACATGATTACCGTGGCGATCCGCCGCTTGAACCTCGAAGGCGGCCGCTCCGAGCTGGAAGGGATCGACCTGCGCCGCTACACGCTCCTGCCAAACACCGCTGGGGCGCAAACTGCTGACGGCGCGATCAGGCTCGCGCGGCTGGCCCGCGCGGCAGGATTCTCCGACTTCATCAAGGTCGAGGTGGTCGGCGACGAGGACACCCTCCTTCCGGATCCGCTGGCGACGCTCGAGGCAACCCGCCAGCTCGTCAAGGAAGGCTTCATCGTCATGCCCTACACCAGCGATGACGTTGTCCAGGCGATCCGCCTCTATGAAGCGGGAGCGGCCGCCGTGATGCCGGGCGCGGCGCCGATCGGCACGACGCTCGGCCTTCAGAATCTCCTGAATCTCGAGCTGATCGTGAATAAGGTCAAGGTGCCGGTCATCGTCGATGCCGGCCTCGGCGTCCCATCCGAAGCCGCGCGCTGCCTCGAGCTGGGCGCCGCCGGGGTGCTCGTCAACACGGCTATCGCGCGCGCGAAGAACCCGCCCGAGATGGCGCGCGCCTTCGCCGAGGCGGTCGTTGCGGGCCGGCGCGCCTTCAACGCCGGGCGGGCTCACATCGGGGTGAAGGCCGTGGCAAGCAGTCCGGTTGAGGGCGTCCCCGTATAGCCCAGCGCGTCGCACGCCGGCCGCGAAGGCTTGCGGACCTTGGCGAGCGTGGAGTGCTGCGCGCGATCGAGCGCTACCTCGATCCGCCGTCCCGTGGGCTGCTCGTTGCCGCGCCGAACGACGACGCCGCGGTCTGGCGCGGTGATCCACTGGTGGTGGCGACCACCGACACCATGGTCGAGGAGATCGACTTCCGCCTGGCGTGGCCAGGTTTCGACTTTCGTCGCCTTGGCCGGAGGCTGATCTCGATCAACCTCAGCGACCTCGCGGCGATGGGTGCCGAACCCCGCCACGCACTGGTCTCGTTGTCGCTGCGCGGGACCCTCGATCTTGGTGCCGTTCGGCGCCTCTATCAGGGCATCGCCGAGCAGGCCCACCGGTTCGATTGCACTATCGCGGGGGGCGACCTGAGCGGCACGCTCGGCTTGCTGACGCTGACCGCGACGCTCGTCGGCCGGATTGGCGCGCGCAGCGCGATGCTCAGACGAAACGGCGCGCGGCCAGGGTGGCAGGTTGCAGTCACCGGATCGCTCGGCGGCGCCGCCGCCGGGCTGCGATTGCTCGAATCAGGGCGGCGACCCGCTACCGAGATCGAACGGCGCTGGGTATCGGCGCAGCTCGATCCGGCGCCTCGAATCGCCGCCGGGCGAGCGCTCGTCGACTCGGGCGTTCGGGTTGGCGGCGATATCAGCGATGGCCTCTACCGCGAAGTCGAGCGGCTCGTGGAGCGGGATCGCCTCGGAGCCACGATCGATGTCGAGCGCCTGCCGCTGGCCCGAGGGCTGCGTCGTGAACAATGGTCGCTGGCCGTGAAGGACTCCGAGGACTTCGAGCTCGTTTGTGCGGCTTCAGCGCCGCGGCTGCTCGCCGCGCAGCGCGCGCTGCAGCGTCTCAACCTGCCCCTGACCGTGATCGGCGAGATCGAGCGCCGGCCCGGTATCCGGCTTCGGGGCCGCTCCGGTAACGAACGGCTGCAAGGGGCGGGCTACGAGCACTTCCGTTAGCACGTCGTCGGTGGATGAGACGAAAGAGCTAGGACGGCGCCTGGGCCAGGTCGTGGAGGCGGGTGACGTCATCGCGCTCGAGGGGGAGCTCGGGTCCGGAAAAACCGAGCTGGTCAAGGGCATCGCCGAGGCGCTCGGGGTCACGTCCGGTGTGCACAGTCCGACATTCGTCCTGCATCACCGCTATCGGGGCCGTCTGCCCATCGAGCATTTTGACCTGTATCGGCTCGAGGGCCTGGCCTGGATCGACACGGGCCTGGACGAGCCGGCGCCGGATGCGGTCACCGTGATCGAGTGGCCGGAGCGCGCGGCAGTGCTCGACGATTGGGCGACCACCCGGATCCGTCTGACGGCGCAGGGGCCGACCCGTCGGCGGTTCACCTTCGTCCGTGGCCCGGAACGGATTCGTGCGGTGTTCGAGCATGCGCCTCGCGATTGACACGTCGGGCGCCGAGCAGGCCATGGTCGTACTCGACGGCCGCCGCCTGCTGGCGGCTGAGGATTGGGTCCGAAGCCGCACTGATGCTCCGGTGCTGGCGCGCCTTGACGCGCTCGTGAAGCGGGCCGGCATGCGGCCGGACGACCTGGACGGGGTGGCCGCCGCCCGTGGCCCGGGATCGTTCACGGGCCTTCGTGTCGGGCTGTCTCTGGCAGCCGGGCTGGCCTATGCGCGGCATGTTCCGCTCCATCTCGTCGACAGCCTCCCCATCCTGTCGCGCCGGGCGACCGGAGAGCCCGCCACCGTCGCGCTCCGTGATGCCGGCCGGGCCGAGGTTTACGCCTGGCGGGCCGGTGAACCGGCTCGGCGCATGCCTACCGATGAGCTTGCTGCGTGGCTCCCCTCCAGTGCCCGCATCATGGTGGAGCCGGCGGGCATGCTGGCCACCTGGTCGTCCGGGCACGCCCACCTCGAAATTCCGCTCGCGGAACGCCGGCCGCTGAGCGCGGCGCTCCTCGATTCCGCCATTTGGACCTTCGAATCCCAAAAACCACTGCGATATGATGAGGTGCAGGCGCTCTACGTTCAGCCCGCGGCCGCCGAGGAGCGACGAAGGAAGGCCCCATGATGATGCAACTTAAGTCCCGAGTGCTCGTGGACGCCATGCGCGAGGATGACATCCCCGAAGTGCAGGCGATCGAGCGCGAAATCTTCCCCACCCCCTGGCCGCGCAACGCCTATTACCGCGAGCTGCACCACAATCGGTCCGCCTATTACCTCGTGCTGCGCCGCGACGACGAGATCGTCGGCTACGCCGGGCTGTGGAAGATGAGCGACGAAGCCCACATCACCACCGTCGGCGTCCGCGCGAACCAGCAGGGGAAGGGATACGGGCACGCGCTGATGGCTGCGTTGATCCAGCGCGCCTATCACCTCGGGTCGCGCTGGCTCACGCTCGAGGTCCGGCCGTCGAACGACGTCGCCGTCCGGCTCTACGAAAAGTTCGGTTTCAAGGTGATCGGCCGCCGTCGCGGCTACTACACGGACAACAACGAGGACGCGATTGTGATGTGGTCGGACTCGATCCAGGCTCCGAGCTTCAAAAAGCGGTTCAAGGACATCCTGCAAACGCTCGACTTCGAAGGGCTGGATAACAGCACGCCGCAGTAGCCGCCACGGACCGGCGCCTCCTGGCGATCGAGACCTCCTGCGATGAAACGGCCGCGGCCGTTGTGGCGACTGGGCCGCGGATGCTGTCGAATGTCATCCGGTCGCAGGATGAGCTCCACGCACCGTTCGGCGGCGTGGTCCCGGAGATTGCCGCGCGCGCGCACCTGCAGACGCTCATCCCGGTCATCGAACGCGCGCTGGAAACTGCCGGAACACGTTGGGAGCAGGTCGATGGCGTCGCGGTAACCCGCGGCCCCGGCCTGGTCGGCTGTCTGCTGGTCGGGGTCAACGTCGCGCAGGCGATTGGCTGGGCGCGCAAGCTGCCGGTCGTGGGCGTCAGTCACCTGGCGGCTCACGTCTTCGCCGCCCAGCTCGAAGAGCCCGACCTCCATCCACCGCTGCTCGGGTTGGTGGTATCGGGCGGGCACAGTGACCTGATCCGCTGGCAAGATGACGGCAGTATCGGCGTGATCGGGCGGACCCGCGACGACGCCGCGGGAGAGGCCTTCGACAAGGGCGCGCGCATCCTGGGCCTGCCATTCCCCGGTGGTCCGGCGATCGACAGGCTGGCGGCGGCGGGCGATCCCCGCGCGATCGCCTTTCCACGGCCGCGCGCACCCGGCCTGGACTTCAGCTTCAGCGGTGTCAAGACGGCGCTGCTGTACGAGGTGCGAAAGCGCAAGGCGCTGTCCGAGCAGGAGCGCGCCGATCTGGCGGCCAGCTACCAGGAAGCGATCGTCGATGCGCTGCTGCAGCGCGTCGAGGCGGCTCAGGCTCAACAGCTGGCACCGACGATCGTGATCGGCGGCGGCGTCGCACGCAACCGGCGCCTGCGCGAGGCGGCGCAGCAACGACTCGCGTCGCGAGCGCATCTGGTGATTCCGGCGCCGGAACTCTGCACCGACAATGCGGCGATGATCGGCGCCGCCGCCCTGATCGAGTGGGATGGGCGAGGCCCGGATCCGGTGCCGTTCGATGCCGACCCCAGCCTCGGATTCGCGTAACCTAGGCGTCGACGCTGGCGTTCTGGTGCCATTGCGTCCGTCGAGCCCACACGGGAGGAGGGAATCATGCGGTTACGCCCTGTTGCCACCATCGCTGCGACCGTCGGTCTGCTTCTCGGCACCACGTCGGCGAGCGCCTCATCGGAGCACTTCAATCCACCGAAGCACTACTACCTCGCGCTTGGAGATTCGCTGGCCTATGGCTACCAGTACGCAAAGTTCCTGGCAGAGTTTCCCAACATCGACGCGACGAGTTTTGACACGGGATACGTCGACGACCTCGCCGCCAGGCTCCGCACCGTCCGGCCCGGCATTCAGACCGTGAACTACGGCTGTCCCGGCGAGACGACAGCGAGCTACTTCACCGGGTGCGCGTATCAAGCCACCTTTCCGCTTCATGTGGGCTACTCAGGGTCTCAGGCGGCCGCCGCCCTTGCCTTTCTGCGCGCTCACCGTGGACAGGTGAGCCCGATCACGCTCGACAATGGCGCCAACGACACAACCCCGTGTCTGCAGAGCCCGGATCCGAATTGCATTCCGACGGCACTGTCGCAGGTCGCCGCCAACCTCGACCGAGCGCTTGGCGAGCTTCGCGCCGCGGCTCCGAACGCCGAGATCATCGTGATGGCCTACTACGATCCGTATGCCGCCGTCGCGCCACAGAGCATTGCCATAACTGGCGCGCTCAACCACGCGATTACGATCGCGGCCGCCGCACACGGCGCCCGGGTGGCCGATGCGTTCACCCCGATCAACCTGGCGCAGCCGCAACCAGCAACCCTCTGCGCCCTCACGCTTTTCTGTACGGCGCTCCACGATGTTCACGCCAGCGACGCAGGCTACGCAGTGATCGCCCAGCAGTTCTGGGCCGCCTCGGGCTATAGCCGGCTGGGCGACTAGAAGCAGACGTCCGACCATAGGCCCGGCCGGCGCCGGGCCACCGCCCTTGAACCTTACCCGGGCATCAGGTATCATTAGCACTCGGACTCACTGAGTGCTAATCACCACCAGCAAGGAGGATCGCGTATGAACTTGAGGCCATTGGGAGATCGGGTCGTGATCAAGCCCGTGGAGCGTGAGGAGCGGACCAAGAGCGGCATCGTGCTGCCCGACACCGCCAAGGAGAAGCCCCAGGAGGGCATGGTCGAAGCCGTCGGGAACGGCCGCTTCATCGAGGCGACCGGGAAGCGCGAGCCGCTCGACGTGAAGGTCGGCGACCGCGTCGTCTATGCGAAGTACGCCGGCAGCGAGATCAAGCTCGACGAGACCGAGTACCTGATCGTGTCCGAGAAGGACATCCTTGCCGTCGTCGCCAACGGCAAGAAGTAACGGGCGCAAAACCAACGGGAGCCAGCCTACGGGCTGGCTTTCTTTATTTCTGTGCCTCCCTCCGGGCGAGCGGCTTTCGCCCGCGGGATCATCGGCAGGGCCAGCATCGCCTCCGTCATCGCGGCGTACTGCTCCTGGCTGCGCCAGTCGTAGTGCGGATTCCGCCAGCGGACATAGCCGCGGTAGTCGATGAGGAACAGCGAACGCTGCGCGACCCCGCGCTCTTCGATGAGGACGCCATAGCGGCGAGCGACGGCCTTGTCCCAGTCAGCGAGCAGCGGGAAGGGCAGGTCCCCCAGACTTTTGGCGTACGCCTTGTGTGCCCAGATATGGTCGACGCTGATGGCGAGCACCTGGGTTTCCCCCTTGACGAACACTTCGTGATCACCTCGCAAGGAGGTGAGCTCATTCGTTCAACCCGGACTGAAGTCGTAGACGTAGAAGCAGATCAGGACATGCTTGCTTCCGCGAAATGATGACAGCGCAACCGGATCGCCGTCCGGCGTGCCGGGCAGGCTGAAGTCCGGTGCCTGGTCGCCAATCCCCGGCATGCTGGCCGCGCTACTCGGCATCGACCTATTGTAGGTTGGGTGATTTTTCGTGATCGGCTGGATGCCGGTGAACGGCTGGCGGCCGCGCTGCAGCGCAATCGCGATGCACCGGACACCGTCGTCCTCGGCATTCCTCGGGGCGGAGTGGTGGTGGCCAAAGCCATCGCGGTCGCGCTGCACCTGCCGCTCTCGATCTGTCCAGTGCGCAAGCTCGGCGCGCCCGGCAACGCGGAGCTGGCGATCGGGGCGGTCGATGACGACGGCGTGCTGGTGTTCGATCGCAAGCTCAGCCGGCACATTGGCCTGACCGACGACGACCTCGCGCGCGCCGCCGAACGCCAGCGTGCTGAACTCCGCGCCTGGCTTTCGGCCCTGGGCGCGGGGATGCTCCCGCCCCTCGACGGACGCACGGTGATCCTGACGGACGACGGGGTTGCTACCGGATATACCGCGCAAGCCGGCGTCGAGACGGTGCGCCGGCGCGGCGCCCGGCGGGTGGTGCTGGCCGTGCCGGTCGCTCCGCCGGATACGGCGGAATGGCTGGCCCCGCAGGTCGATGA
>Ga0066695_10000275_pt1 | contig 14497 bp, 13 predicted proteins | sample GraSoiAngelo_144_FD_66452 | JGI IMG/M metagenome (GOLD analysis project Ga0066695, IMG submission 66452) | Grasslands soil microbial communities from the Angelo Coastal Reserve, California, USA - 14_1009_02_40cm | ecosystem: Environmental > Terrestrial > Soil > Grasslands | place: USA...
CACGCCGATGCCCGTTCGCTGGCGCGCATTTATGGCGCACTCGCACAGGGTGGAGAACTCGACGGGATCGATGTGCTGAGCCTAGGGGCCATCGACCGCGCTCGCGTCGAGCAGTCATATGGGGACGACGCCGTCCTCCTCGGGCTTCCCTCGCGCTTCGGAATGGGTTTTATGCTCGATCTCCCAGAGCACAGGATAGTCCCGCAAAGCGATATCTTCGGGCACCCGGGCGCCGGCGGCTCCATCGGTTTCGCCGACCCGGAAGCCGGCATAGGCTTCGGGTACGTAATGAACAAGATGATCGTGCCGCCCGATTACTTCACAGACCCCCGCTGGCGCGGTCTCGTCGACGCAACTTACGCAGCGCTATAGCCGCGGCCCAAGGCTGTGCCATCGCCCGCTTTGAGCTCTCTTACGAACGCGATATCCTGGTCATGCAGAAGGCACCTCAACAGCAAAGCGCTGGGCAGCCTGCTCCTGATTCCGGCTCTACACACATGACTCTCTTGGCTCCTCTGATTGATCATTCAATCCCACGTTCATGAATCGGCTTCCATCAATAAAGAAAGGCCCCAGAGTCTCATTCCGAACGCGGGCAGTGGGAAAAAGAAAAAATTTCGCGAGGAAACAATCGAACACCCAACCCAGACCGCAAGAGACAATCAGTTCCCACGTGCGAAAATCGCCTGATTGACCCTGATTTCGGGTCGATTAATCCGCCCGCGCCTGGGGTCTTAGGCCTTACGCGCGCAGAATTTCAAGGTGTTGTATTCCGGCCGCATCTCGATCTCGATGTCCCCGAACCCGGCGGCGGCGAGCCGCTTCCCGAACCCCCTCGGCTCGATCGGCACGCAGGTGTCGAAGAGATGAAAGAGCCGAAAGCGGAAGGAACTCGTGCTGTCGCTGCCGAGGAACAGCCCGCCCGGTTTCAGCACCCGACACGCCTCCGTCAGCAGCCGGTCCTGTAACTCGCGCGACGGCACATGGTGCAGCATCGTAAAGCACACGGCGCTATCAAACGAGGCATCCGGGAAACTCAGCTGTGTTGCATCGCCTTCTGCGACGGTCACGTTCGTGCCGCCGAGCCGCCTCTTAAGCGAGGATGCCAATTCGGGATCGATCTCCACGCACGTGAGCGCCGGCACCCGCTCGCGCAGCCAGTCGGTGGTAACGCCCGGCCCAGGACCGATCTCAAGGACGTTCGCGCCGAGGTTGACGTCGCGAAGCACCCAGGGCATCATGCCGAGGTGCACCGCCCGCCGCCACCCGTCGGACCGGCAGTACCGGTGGTGCAGAAGGTTCATAGTCCGCCAGTATACGGCGGGGTTGCTCGCGCTCATTGGCTCGCCTAGTCTTAGAGGCGATTTGTTGCCGCCGCTGAGCACGCAGCCGTTCCTTGCGGTCGGCTGGGACGACGTCAAGGACGAAGGCCCCGCCATCCTCCTCATCATCGCGGTGCTGATTGTCGCTTCCGCCCTGTTTCGCGCCATCTTCCCGCGCCTCGCGCGAACCGCCATCCTGCGCGGCGCTTCCGCACCGGACGAGGAGATGGACAAGCGCGCTGACACGATAATTCACGTTGTTCAGCGCACGGCAGGTATCGGCGCGCTCCTTATCGGCCTCATAACCATCCTTCACGAAGTCGGCGTCGACATAACGGCGATCGTCACCGGTCTCGGCATCACCGGCCTCGCCCTCGCCCTGGGTGCCCAAACCCTGGTGCGCGACGGCATCAACGGCATCTTCCTGCTCGCCGAGGACCAATACCGGACCGGCGATGTCGTGCGCATCGCCGACGTCACCGGCACCGTCGAGAGCATATCGCTCCGGCGCACGATCGTCCGGGATGACGACGGCGTTGTCCACTCAGTGCCGAACGGGAGCATCAACGTCGTCTCCAACTACACACGGGATTTCGCCCGCGTGAACGTTAGAGCGCAGGTTGCTTACGGCGAAGACCTCGCTCGCGTGAACGAGGTCGTCGAGCAGGTGGGCAAGGAGCTGGCCGCAGACCCCAGCTTTCGCGAGCTGATCATCGATCCGCCGTTGCCGGGCTACGTTGAGTCAATAGGCGAGGGCGGGGTGACGGTGCTCGTGACGGCGCGCGCCCGGTCGTCGGCGAGGTGGGAAGTGGCGGCGGAGCTGCGCCGCCGCCTAGCCGAAGCGTTCGTGCGAGAAGGCGTTCGCGTCCCCTTCGCTTCGGTGGCGCCCGAGGAAGCAGCCCGCAAAGCGCCCTAGATCCAGCGGCGGTAGCGCATGTACGCCAGTACAGCTAGCGTGATGCCGATGATGACGGCAACGACAACCCAGAACCCCCACTCCGAGTTGTAAGGTGGCCAGACATTCGTCTCGGGAAAATTCGTCCCGTAGATTCCGGCGATGAGGGCCCCGGGCAGGAAGACGGCGCCAACGGCGGTCAGCACCTTCATGATCTCATTCAAGCGATTGGACACCACCGAGAGATACATGTTCAGCGCACTGTCCGCAAGGTCTCTCAACGCGTCCACCAGGTAGTCAATTCGGACCAGGTGGTCGTAGATATCGCGAAAATAGACCGTCGTCCCTTCGTGCACCAGCTGGGGAAACTCACCGCGCGCAAGCCGGTTCATCACGTCCCGCTGGGGCACCGCTGCGCGCCGAATTCGCAGCGCATTCCGCTTGGCGATCAGTATGCGCCGCATCAACGCCGTATCCGGACGACGGAGGACCTCCTCCTCCAGTCCATCGATAGTATCGTCAACCGCATCGACGATCGGAAGGTACTCGTCGATGATTGCGTCGACAAGGCCGTGGAGGACCCAGTCCGGTGTGCCGCGAAGGTTCCGCTCGTCCCGCAGGCAGCGCTCGCGGAACTGCTCAATCGCGGCGATCGGCTCGCGATGGCATGAGACAACGTAGTTGGTGCCGAGATAGAAATCCACCTCCACCGGCTCCAACTCGGCTCCCGGATCATAGCCACTGAGAGCCTGAGCGATCAGAAACAGATATTCTCCGTAGTCGTCAATTCTCGCCGGATCAACGCGTTCGGAGACGCAGTCTTCTATCGTCAGCTCGTGAAAGTGAAAGACGTCCCGGAGGATAGCGGCGTCGTCATCGGTACGGATCATGAGGTCCACCCAGACGACACCCTTGCGGTCTCTGAGAGCTTCCTCTAGTGCGCTAGCGCCGTCCACTCGATTGACGGCTCCGCCGTTGGAGCGATACAGGACGCGGACTCCGTCCTTGAGCAGTGTCACTTCGCGCATTCTAATCCAACAAGTCGCATGCGAAAAAATTTACCTGAAGCGATCCCCTGGCCTTGAAGAGGGAAGTAACATCCGTGGCCCGAATCGCATCTACTAAGTGGAATTCCAGGATTTCGATTGAGTATACGCCAATTCGCTTTACTACTTAATTAACCTTCCTCCGGCGGCCGGCGTTATATTCACCAAAGCGACAACTACGGGGCGACCTCCTTCTGGTCCTTCCGGCAAATCGGAAGGATATTCGAGAGGCAGTCTGGGGCGGGCTGCCTCTCGGCTTTTTATTTCCCCCGGCGATTAAAACCTAGCGGCTGCTCGTTGTCGTATCTGTCGCTAGTAGCCGAAGGAGGTGAGCCCATGCCTCGGATGACCCTCGTATTCGTCACGTTCCTCGCAGTCGCTTATGGCGGTCTCGCCTTCTGGCATTCCGGCCGGGATGCCAGCGGCCAGACGACCACGACCGTCGATGTCGGAGACTTCTACTTCTGCAATTCTTCGTTCTCCGGAGCTGTTTGTGATACGAACATCACCGCAGGCGATACGGTGACATGGCAATGGGTGGGGAGTGCCTCGCACACCGTCACCCAATGTGATTCGACGTTCACCACTTGTCCTCCGGTCGGCGGCTTCGACTCCGGGACGATGACCAGCGGGACGTTTTCTCAGACGTTCAATACACCCGGCTCGTTCGAGTACCGCTGCAACGTCCACACAACCTTGATGCGCGGCCGCATTAACGTTGCAGCCCAGCAGGCAACGCCCACGACGACAGCGGGCCCGACGGCAAGTGCTGGCGCAACGCCATCACCCGCTCAGGCAAGCGCCCCCGGCCACACCACCTCACCGGCGCCGATAGTGTCGGCAGTGCCCGCAGCCGTCCCGCAGACGGGCGGCCCGACGGCTGATGGAGGTACGCCTTGGGTGCTTCTACTTGCTGCTTCGAGCGTGGCTGTGATTATCGGAGGCGGGACGCTCGCGGTGCGAATGCGGAGGCGATAAGCAGCCGAATATTTCGGCGTCGCGTGTGGGACTAACGGGACTTCTCTTCAAGGAGCTCCCGGAGTTCCCTGATCGTCTCGACACGCCAGTTGGCCCAAACCGGCCCCGTCTGGAACTCGTCCGCGAGCTGCCGCAACTTGGCCACGTCGTCAGGCTTCGAGCGGTCGAGGCCTTCGTAGCGCTTCATCACCTCGCCCATCTCGGCATTCGCTTTCGCGGGCCGCTCGATCCAGTGGCCGATGTAGCGGTGGTCCGAAGTATAGAAGACGAACGTCGGTATGGACTGACTCTCACCTCGGTTCAGGAACTCGCCCATGATGTCCAGATTTTCATCGCGGGGGAAGACCCTCAACTCCATCCCCGCGGCTTCGGCGATGCGCGCCATAACAGGCAGGCCCCGGAAGACGTCCGGGCACCAGTCCTCGCCGAGCGCGAGTACTTTCGCCGGCCCAGCCTCCCGCGAGGCGAGCGATCGAAATGCCGAAGCGTCGTCGGCGCTTAGCTCCGTCTCGCTGTAGTTGTACTCGAACTTCTGGCGGTTGCGCTGGATGCGGCTAAGATATTCGTCATAGGTCAGCCCGGAAGTGAACCGGTCCGGGGTGACGACGCTCTCCTTCTGCTGAGTCATTCAGGGCCTCCAATCTCTAACGTGGGCGGGCTGAGAATATCACAGGCGGGGAAAGGTGACAAACCTTATGGTCGGCGGGCTCTCGCTTCTTCCCAGAGCGCCAGCCTCTCTTCGATTGGCGCACTTCGGAGGTCGAGCGCTTTCTCTTCGAGAATGGCTTCCATCACCCGGAACTGATCCGAGAACCGCCGCGACGTCGAAAGAAGCGCGTCCTCCGCATCGACGCCCAGCTCGCGCCCCAGGTTGGCGAGGGCAAACATGGCATCGCCGAACTCTTCGCGCCTCTCGGCCGTGCTCCGCGCTTGTCGCAACTCTCCGAGCTCCTCATCCAGAGCCTGCCACGCTTGGTCCACCGACTCGAAGGAAAACCCAGCGCGGGCAGCACGTCTTTGTGCCGCCTGTGCAAGCGCCAATGCCGGAAGTGACGGCGGGATTCCCGCCAGCGCCGACTCGCCGGCCCGCTCACTCGCCTTGAGCTCATCCCACTGTTCGATCACCGCATCAGGTGTCTCCGCAACGGCGTCCCCGAAGACATGCGGATGACGCCGCAGCAGCTTGTTGGTTATGCCTGCGACGACGTCTCGCATCGTGAACGCGCGCGCTTCTTCGGCGAGCTGCACCTGGATGAGGACCTCGAACATCAGGTCACCGAGTTCTTCGCACCGCTTCTCTGGATCTCCAGAATCCAGGGCTTCCAGCGTCTCGTGTGTCTCCTCGAGAAGATAGGGCGCCAGCGATTCGTGGGTCTGGACCCTGTCCCAGGGACAGCCGCCTGGCCCTCGCAGCGTGGCGATGACGCGCCTCAGGCCGGCGAACGAGGCCCGAGGCCGCTTGTTCTGCGTCATCCGAGGCATGTCTTTTGACATCAGTCAAGCGCCATCATAGCGGCCGGGCAAATCGTTGACAAAGGAATCGCTCGTATCTACGATGAGAACCCAACAAGGTTGCTGGTCGTGCCGAAGGGAGGCTTCTTGGCGGCAATTCGTGCCGGGTTAATAGCGCTGTTCGTTCTGGCGGTCCCTGTTGCCCTGATCGCGACGAACATTCGCATAGCCGTCTCGGAACAGCGTGTCTACGACTACGCCGTCAATACGTACGATGCCGCGGCAGTGTCCGGCATACCTGAGTCCGAGCTGCTCCGGGCCAACCGACAGATCCACCGGTACCTGACGATCCAGGATCCGCCACCGCTCGCGATCAACGTCACCAACCGCCCGGGAGTTAGCGGACCGCTGTTCACGGCCAAAGAGACGGCACATATGGCTGACGTGCAGAACCTAGTGCAGACGCTCTTTACCGTGCAAGTGATCAGTGCGGCCTCGACATTAACATTGGCGGTGTTGCTTCTTGTTTTTGCGGGACCACGAGCGCTGGCAATCGCCGCGCTCGGCGGAGCGCTGCTGACGGGCGGAGTTCTCGCCCTGGCGGGCCTCGCGTTTGCTACAGGATTCGATTCGGCATGGACCCAGTTTCACGTCCTTGCCTTCAGCAATGACTTCTGGTCGCTTGATCCCAACAAAGACCACCTCATCCAGATGTTCCCGGAAGCCTTTTGGCGGGACATTACGGCAGTCATCGTTTTCGCCACTCTATTGGAAGCGTCGGTCATGGCGGGAGCCGTTGCGGCATACCTGGTTCTAGGAAGTCGTGAACGCCGAAGGCCGGTCCTTTGGCCCGGACTTGCAACCGCCGGAGCCGCGCGTCGGACACGCCCGAGAACGGTCTTACCAAGGCCCGGCCATTACTTTCGGTAACGCCGCTACTTCAGTTCGAACTGCAGGCACAGCCAGTACAGCCGCCGCCGCAACCACCACATCCGCCGGTGATTACTTTCGGCTCGCCGCTCGAATCCTTGCTGACGGCGGAGAAGATCGAGATAATCCGCTGCCCGGCCGGGTGGCCGTCCGGGCAGCTGGCCGGATCATCTATGGCGCTTAGGGGACGCAACCGCTCGAAGCGTGTGTCGCATTCCTCGCATAAGTATTCATAGAGGGGCATCAGGTCGCTCCATAAACGATGCTAGATGGCTACGCGGGCGCCGTCAATTGCCGTACAATTCCAAGCCATGCATTTCGAGATCCGCGAGGCGCGAGCGGACGAGGCCGAGGCGCTCCTCCAGCTATGGAAACTGACTGGCTCGGGTCCCTCCATCACCGACACGCCGGAGCACCTGCGAATGTTAACGGAGCAGGCGCCTGACCTCTTCCTCGTTGCGGAGAGCGAAGAGCGGTTGGTTGGGTCCATCCTCGGTGGCTGGGACAACTGGCGCGGGCACATTTACAGGCTGGCCGTGCACCCAGCTTGCCGCCGCCGAGGCCTGGCCCGCGCCCTCACCAATGAGATCGAGAAACGCCTCCGCGCCCGCGGCGCGAAGCGGATCTACGCCCTCGCGTCCACTAAACAAGAGATGGGCGTCAAGTTCTGGGAGTCGTTGCCCTACGAGAAGTCGAAGGACGTTCCGTATGTTCGGACGTTCTCCGACCCGGACTAATCCGAGCGCGCCTACTCCAAGTAGTCCTTGAGCTTCTTGCTGCGGCTGGGATGGCGCAACTTGCGTAGCGCCTTGGCCTCGATCTGGCGAATGCGCTCGCGTGTGACATCGAATTCCCGGCCGACCTCTTCCAGCGTACGGCTGCGGCCGTCTTCCAACCCGAAGCGCAGAATCAGTACCTTCTGCTCACGGGGCGTCAGCGAGGCGACGACTTCCTGCACTTGCTCCTTCAAAAGCTGGTGAGACGCTGCCTCGGCGGGCGCCATCGTGCCCTGGTCCTCAATGAAGTCGCCGAGGTGTGAATCCTCTTCTTCGCCGATTGGGGTCTCGAGCGAGACCGGCTCCTGCGACACCTTTATAATCTCGCGCACCTTGTCAGGCTGAATCTCCATACCCCGGCCGATCTCGTCGCTGGAAGGCTCCCGGCCGTACTCTTGAACCAGCCGCCGGCTTATGCGCACGAGCTTGTTGATGGTCTCCACCATGTGCACCGGAATCCGGATCGTACGAGCCTGGTCCGCAATAGCACGCGTTATCGCCTGGCGGATCCACCATGTTGCATAAGTGCTGAACTTGAAGCCCTTGCGGTAATCGAACTTTTCGACGGCGCGAATAAGGCCGATATTACCTTCCTGGATGAGATCCAGGAGCGACATCCCACGCCCAATGTACTTCTTTGCCACGCTGACGACGAGGCGGAGGTTGGCTTCAGTCAGACGCTTCTCGGCGCGGAAGCCTTCGTCCTTCAGGCGCTGGAAGTGCGCGCGGGCTTTCTCCTCGTAAGGGAGCAGCTTGTCGGCCAGGTCCTCAGGAGGCGCCGGCAGGCGCCCGTCTCCACCCGTCGCTTGGGTGGCCCACGACACCATCTCTGGCGTAAGGATGTGCGTCACGATCGAGATCCGCACCTGGAGGCGCTCCGCTTCCGGCTCCTCGATCTTGAGGCTGCTCGCTAGCTTCTCCGCCATCTCAACGTTCACTTCGCCGTCGACGGTCTTTCGAAAGTCTTCGTTGGCGACTAGCTCGGGCAGCTTGAGCTTGCCCACACCGAGCTCCTTCGTCAGTGTGCTAATTGCCCTCTGCAGCTCGTGCAGCTCCTGCACGAGACCCACCAGGACGTCCACCGCGCGCGCGTTCCGCCCGAATTTTTCGAAGTGCGCCTGCTCAATACGGTGGATGTACTCGCTTTCTTCCATTGAGCGGGCCAGCTTCTTTTCGTCATCGGCCGTGAGCAGGCTAACCTTGCCAATCTCGCGCAGATACATCCGGACTGGGTCATCGATCCCTTCCTCAAGCTCGATGTCCCCGATCTCTGGCTCGACCTCGTCCAGCTTGTCCGGCGCTTCGCCCCACTCCTCCATCTCGATAGGCGAGCGGGTGCTCACCCGCGTGACCGGGCTGCCGTCTTCGTCTTCGGCGATTGCCGGCTGTCCTTCGAGCGGGGCCTCCGAGGGCTCGTCGGCCGTGTCCTCGATCTCCGAGTCGTCGACGATGTCTTCTAGCAGATCGTCCGCAAGTTGACTTCGACGCTGCCTGCGCTCCAAGAGATGAGGGTCTTCGCCGTATTGTCTAACCATTGTTTCCCGTTTGAACGGCCTCAGAGCCGTCATATTCTTCTCTCCCATGCAATTTAAGTCCTGTTCTCATATCCTGCGCCTGGAGGCTTAGCACCTCCAAGAGCTGTTTGTCACTTTCCATCTTTTCGCCCGATGCGGCCTCGGCCAGTACCGAAGCGCCCACCTCCGCCTCGCGCTCAGCGAAAACTGCGCCGGTGGCCTGTTTCTCCGCCTCCAGTCCTCGCCGCACCAAACGCTGGACGCAGTCCGCGAAAGCCTCGCGTGCTTGCTTGGCGTCGAATTCTGGCATCTTCCGCAACGTTAGACGCTCAAGGTGTGGCCACAGTTCCACCGGAACGGCGTTCTTTACGCCTTCTATATGCGACGTACCTTCTATCGCTTCGGCTGTCCCCTTCCACGCCGCCAGTAGAGCCCGGTTCTCGCTGTTCCAGAGAAGCTCCTCTCGCACCCCGAGTGCATCCTCGCGCAAGGCCGGATACCTTAACAGCAACGCGAGCAGAAACTCTTCGCGGTTATCTCCCCTGCCTGAAACGGCTTCCTTCGTAGCTGCAGCTCGTTTCGAGGCCCCCGGGCGAGCCGTTGCACTGACCAACATCGCACTCAGTTCGCGTTCCCCTGTCGCTGTCAACCTGCCCAACCGTTGAAGGTACTGCGCCCGGACAACCGGGTCGGTCACGACGGACAATATCGGGAGGAACTCGTGTGCCAGCCGTGAACGTCCCGCCGGCGTAGACAGATCGTGGGAGCCCGCGAGCGCGTCCAGCCGGAAGTCTAGCACCGGCACCGCACCGTCCACCAAAGTTCGCCACTCCTTAGGCGATGCTCGAATGACATCGTCAGGGTCGCGTCCATCCGGCAGAATAGCCACTTTCAACTCGACGTCGATGGTCTGCTGGTAGCCAGCTAGACCCCGCCAGGTGACCAGAGGCATCGTTGACCGGCTGTCGCTGAGTGCTCCGCGGACAACCTCGTGGCCCCGGATTGCTGCGTCCCTGCCAGCTGCGTCCGCGTCCAGCGCAAGCACGATCTCGTTTGTGGTCCGTCTCAGCAGCCTGACTTGCCGTTCAGTGAGCGCCGTCCCCATCGAGGCAACGACGTTGTCGAAACTGTGCTGGTGCGCCGCTATAACGTCCATATAGCCCTCAACGATTACGGCTCGCCCCTCGCGCCGGATTCCGCCAACCGCCCGGTGAAGGCCGTAGAGCAGACCGCTCTTGTCGAAGACCGGGGACTGCGCCGTGTTGATGTATTTTGCACCACTAGCGTCGCGATTCTCCAGGGAACGGGCGCCGAAACCAGCGGTACGTCCCCTGTCGTCGCGGATTGGGAACATGAGGCGTCCTCGGAACCGGTCGTGTAACCCTGAATCGCCCTGCAGGAGGAGGCCGACCCGGAGCAACTCCTCATCTTCAAAACCGATTCCACGAAGGTGATTACGCAGACCATCCCAGGCGGCTGGACTGTATCCCAATCCGAAGTCTTTGGCGGCAGCGCTATCAATCTGGCGCCGCTCGAGATATCCCCGGGCCTGCGTGCCCGCTTTGTCGTTCACGAGGAGCTCGCCGAACCAATCGCCTGCGGCCTCATTCGCCGCGAGCAGCCGCTCGCGTCGCCTTTGTTCCTGGCTGGATTCGCGCCGTCCCTGCAACTTGACGCCGGCCCGCTCTGCCAGCATCTTTAACGCTTCCGAAAACTCTATCGCCTCCTTTTTCATCACGAATGTGATCACGTCGCCGCCTGTCCCGCAGGCGCCGAAGCAGTGCCAGCTCTGCCTCTCCGGCGTCACTATGAATGAGGGAGTCCGTTCGTTGTGAAAGGGGCAAGGTGCCTTGAAGGACCGCCCGGCCTTTTGCAATGTCACATATTGGCTGATGACGTCCACGATGTCTAGGCGGGCCTTTACTTCCTCAACCTCGTTCATACATACGACTCTCGGGCTGATACGAACATGGCCTTAGGACTGGTTGTGGAGCAAGCACACAGGCTCGGGACGGTCAGCAGAGAAGATGTCGGTCTCTCTCTAGTACACGCACATTATACAACACTTGCGCGAACGAGAAGTTTCGGTTTTGGCAGGGTAAATCTTGAAGACCTTCGCTCGTTCCATCGGGCGGCTTGCCCGTGCAGATGTTCCTAATGAAGGCGCGCTCCCAGCCGTTCGGCAGTCGCGAGCGCGAACTGGTCGGTCATACCGGACACGAAGTCCGCTACCCGTCGCCACAGAGGGTCGGAAGCGACGCCGAACTCCGTCTGCATTTCGTCGGGGTATTGCATGAAATGGTCGTAGAGCACCGAGATCACGCGCCTGGCCTGCTCGGCTTCCTCCCTTCGGCCCTCCCACAGATAGACTCGTTGGAACATGAACTCACGAAGCGTGTTTGCTGCCGCCGCAACCTTGTGGCTCATCCCGATTCGGATTTCAGACACGGGAACATCCGTCTCACCAGTCGCCGCCCACGAGTTCTCGATGATGTCGCATACCAGGTTGTTTATCCGCTCTGAGTGCCGTCGACCCAGAACCTCCGATACTTCTTTTGGTAGTTCTTCCTCGGCGATAACATCGGCTCGCAGCGCATCAGCTATGTCGTGGTTGATGTAGGCGACCGCATCGGATACTTTCACGATCTGGCCCTCGAGAGACGCGGGCGTGCCATAACCTTCGGCGAAGATGTCTTCCCGCACTTTCGAGCTGTTCACGATCCCGTCCCTGGTCTCCCAGGTCAGGTTCAAGCGTTCCAGCTCGTCCACTACCCGCAAACTCTGCTCGGCGTGACGAAAGCCTTCAGGTAGTAGATCGGCCAGCGCCTGCTCGCCGGCGTGACCGAACGGTGGGTGGCCGATGTCATGAGCCAGAGCAATTGGCTCGGCCAGGTCTTCGTTGAGGTTCAGGCCGCGTGCGATAGTCCGCGCGACCTGGGATACCTCGAGTGTATGAGTCAATCTGGTCACAAAGTGATCGCTGACAGGTGCGATGAACACCTGAGTCTTGTGCTTCAGGCGCCGGAAAGCCTTGCAATGAAGGATGCGGTCACGGTCCCTCTGGAATTCAGTGCGGACCGCCGATGGCTCCTCGGAAATTCGCCGGCCGCGCGTCTGCTTGCTCCGTACCGCATAGGGCGAAAGCGACCGCTCTTTCTCCTCGAGACGCCGGCGGACAATTGACAGCTCCATCGATATCGACTCTAAGGCCTGGATCGCCGCCTACTCGACGGTGACGGTTTTGGCAAGATTGCGCGGTTGGTCTACGTCGCATCCACGACGCACAGCGATGTGGTAGGCCAGCAATTGCAGCGATATCGACGTCAGAACGGGCGCCAGCAAGTCGGAAATCTTCGGCACGTACATCACGTGATCTGATCTGCCCGCTACTTCTTCGTCACCCTCTGTCGCAACCGAGATCACGATTCCCTCCCGCGCCTTAACCTGTTCGATATTACTCATCATCTTTTCGCGCAGTACATCTTGAGGGACAAGCGCCACCACAGGCATTTCGCGGTCGATCAGGGCAATGGGCCCGTGTTTCATTTCGCCGGCAGGGTAGCCCTCAGCATGTATATAGCTGACCTCCTTTAGCTTGAGAGCACCTTCCATGGCCACGGGATACTGCAGTCCGCGACCCAGAAAGAGAAAGTCCTCGCAGCGGTAGAATTTGTGAGCCAGCCGCTCATACTCCCCGCTTCGGTGGACGACCTCCCCCGCCGCGTAGGGGAGCCGCGCGAGCGGCGATAGGAGTCCGCCTATTCGCTCGCGGTCAACGATTCCCCTCTGCTGCCCTAAATAGCACGCCAGCATGTAGAGAGCGGAGATCGCGGCGACGTACGTCTTCGTGCTGGCAACGCCGATTTCGGGGCCGCATCGAGTGTAAATAGCGCCGTCGGCGACTCTCGTAGCCTCGCTACCAACAACATTACACACCACGACCTGCAAGCAGCCTTTTTCCTTCGCCATCTCCATCGCAGCCAGAGTGTCCACAGTCTCGCCGGACTGTGTCAGGGAGACGAATAGAGTGTCCGAACCGATGATAGCTTCGCGGTAGCGCATCTCGGAGGCGTTTTCGACCTCCGCCGGTATGCCCGCAATTCGCTCGATGTACTGCCGGCCTATCATCGCCGCATGAAGGCTGGTCCCCATGCCCACCAGGACCACTCGCTTGATCGCTTCGAGCTGCGAGGGGCTGAGTTTCAAGTCTTCCAGCTCTACACGGGCTTCTGAGAAGAGCGCTCGCCCGCGAAGCGTGTTCAAAATCGCCTCAGGCTGCTCCGCGATTTCCTTCTGCATAAAGTGCTTGAAGCTGCCCTTCGCCGCCGACACGGGATCGTAAGCGATCTGCTGGGGCGTCTTCTCGACCGCGCGGCCGGTATTCCTGTATACCGCGCGACCTGCCGTGACCCGTACGACATCGCCGTTCTCGAGAAAGACCACTCGCCGGGTGTGTGGTAAAAGGGCCGGCAGGTCGCTGGCGAGGTAGGTCTCCCCGTGACCGTAGCCGACCACGACGCCGCCGGCGTTCCCCGCTCGGGCCGCAACGATAGTGCCCGGCTCGTTTTTGCTCATCACCAGTATGGCGTGAGCGCCCGCGAGTATCTGAACCGTCTGTTCGAGGGCTTGATGCAAGTCGTTCTCCTCGGCAAGTCGGTCCTCGACCAGGTGGGCGATAACCTCCGTATCTGTTTCTGACGTGAATTTATGACCGGCTGCAAGGAGTTGCTCTTTGAGTTCCTGGTGGTTCTCAACGATCCCGTTGTGGATGACGACAACGTCGCCGCTGCAGTCAGTGTGAGGATGGGCGTTGATGTCGCTCGGCTTTCCGTGAGTTGCCCAGCGCGTGTGTCCAATCCCCTGGTGGCCGGACGGCGTTGCCCCGGAAAGCCGCGAAGTGAGCCGATCGAGCTTGCCGACTCGCTTGTGGATGGAAATTCTGCCATTTTCCTCGAGCACGGCGATGCCCACACTGTCATATCCCCGGTACTCGAGGCGAGCCAGGCCGTCGAGAAGGATCGGCGCAGCTTCGCGCTCGCCGACGTATCCAACGATTCCGCACATGAGGACGCCTCGCGATCTGTGAGCTGTGGTCGCTAATAGGAACGCTTGTGCACTTCTAGGGTTGCGTAAAATCAGAGCCTGCCGCTCGAAGCTCTAGTGGCAGGGGGAAGTAGACATCCTCCGGGTTGCCTTCTGCGTCCTCTTCGACTTCAGCCTCGAAGTTGTCCCGCAGGTACTCCACCACCTCGGTCACCAGCACTTCTGGAACCGAGGCGCCCGCCGTGATACCGACCGTCTGCTTGGTGGAGAACCAATCAGGTCTGAGCTCGTTGGCAGACGACACTCGATAGGCCGCAACACCGCCGGCTTTAGCTACTTCAACAAGTCGGTTCGAGTTCGATGAATTTGCAGCGCCGATGACAACTACCACGTCCACGATCTCGGCGAGGCGTTTGACTGTCATTTGGCGGTTCTGTGTCGCGTAACATATGTCGTCCGTGGCAGGGCTCTGAAGCGCGGGGAAACGCCGTCGCAGGACCTGAACGATCTCTGCTGTATCGTCGAGCGAAAGCGTCGTCTG
>Ga0066695_10000277_pt1 | contig 14495 bp, 9 predicted proteins | sample GraSoiAngelo_144_FD_66452 | JGI IMG/M metagenome (GOLD analysis project Ga0066695, IMG submission 66452) | Grasslands soil microbial communities from the Angelo Coastal Reserve, California, USA - 14_1009_02_40cm | ecosystem: Environmental > Terrestrial > Soil > Grasslands | place: USA...
GTGAGCAGGGGCTCACGCTTTCCGGGGGTAACGTCCCCTCAGCGAATTCCACCGGATCGTGAATACATCCATGAACATCTGGATGCTGTCTCGCATCATGCTCACTTTTGTGGCCGCTGAATGCCCCCAGCGCACGGGAATCTCCACCGCTTGCAGCCCATGATGCCTTGCAAGGTATAACAGTTCCGGATCAAACCCGAATCGCTCAATGGTCTGCTGCTCGAAAATGACGCGGCAGCGTTCGCGACGGAACGCCTTGAAGCCACACTGCGTATCCACAAACGGTAGCCACAAGATGACACGCACAATCTTGTTGAAAATGATTCCCGCGAATTCACGGAAAGGAGACTCGTGTACGCTGATCAAGCTGCGGTCTATCGCCCGGGAGCCGATCGCCACGTCAAAGGTTTCCAGTGCCTCCATAAGTTTTCCGGCTTCCTCGATTGGCGCCGAAAGATCAGCGTCCGTGAAAAGTGCGATGCGCCCGCGCGCTTCTTTCATGCCATGCCGAACGCTGTAGCCTTTACCTCGATTAACGTCATTCGAAACCACGCGCAGCGTGGGAATCTTGATGCAAAAATATTCGGCCACCGCGGCAGTGCCATCCTTCGAGCCGTCGTCCACCACCAAAACTTCGGCGTTGAGCCCAGCGGTCGCAAGGTATTCCGCAATCCGCTCTAGCGTTGCGGGAAGGCGCAATTCTTCGTTGTAGGAGGGAATGATGATGGAGAGGTCGGGAACTGCTGAGCTCATCGTCAGGAAGATTCCTGCCAGCCATGGTAGCCGACGAGTGGCACAAATCGGCAGCCTTCCAGCATCTTGGTGGGGAAAGCATCACCGCGTCTTACGATGAGCCGCAATTCCTGATGCTCAGCGTCTCCCACAGGGAGAATCAGCCTCCCCCCTTCGGCAAGCTGCGTAAGGAGCGGCTTCGGCACCGCAGGAGCAGCAGCGGCGACAAGGATGGCGTCGAAAGGTGCGAGTTCCGGCAGTCCAAGTGTTCCGTCGCCGCAATGCACATGCGCATTGGAGTAGCCAAGCTGAGTCAGTTTGGTCGCAGCGCCCGACGCAAGCTCCGGACGTCGCTCGATGGAAAAAACTTCCCTGGCCAAACGCGAGAGAACTGCGGCTTGATACCCGCAGCCGGTGCCAATTTCCAGAACCCGGTCTCCTGCTTGCAAGTGCAGTGCAGCGGTCATGGCCGCAACGATGTAGGGTTGCGAAATAGTTTGACCTCCTCCAATGGGCAAGGGGAGGTCATCATACGCGTGCGAACGCAGCTCCGCCGGCAAAAATTCGTGTCGCGGCACTTCCGTCATCGCCACAAGCACAGCCACATCAATGACGCCGCGTCGCCGCAACTGCTTTTCAATCATTTCCGCGCACTGAGCCGCGTATTCTTTTTTCTCAAGCATGCGTAACCACCGCAGCATGTTTTTTCCATGCGCCCGTTTTTAGGATTTCTTCCATCTGCGCCAGGGTGAAATCGCATTCATCCTCGCGATTGTAAAAGTGTGGCGAGACACGTACGCCGGCCTTGGGACGGTAGTCAACGAGGATGTCCCGCGCGAGGAGTTCGCGGCAAACCTCGTAGGCACGCGGACATTCGACCGAAACCGTTCCAGCGCGTTCCGAGGGGTCCTCCGGTGTGTTCACACGCCAGCCGCGAGATCGGACACCTTCGATTAGCCGCGCCGTCATGCGCATGGATTTCTCGCGGATTGCCACAATGCCAATGTTGTTAAGAATTCCAAGTCCGGGCTGGCACGCATAAAGCGCGGGGATATGCGGAGTGCCGTTCAGGTAGCGGAATGAGTCATCGCGGAGATCGATGGGGCCGGTTTCGAACGCGAACGGGTTGCGATGTGCCATCCACCCGGTAAGCGTGGGACCGAGCTTGGCGCGCAAATCTTCGCGGACGTAAAGGTAAGCGACGCCCGGCCCTCCACAGAGCCACTTCAGGACTCCGCCCACGGCAAAATCAACGCCGAGTCCACGCACGTCGATGGGAATCGTTCCCGCGGCCTGAAAAACATCAAGTATCACGTGCGCGCCAACGCGATGCGCGCGTTCCACAATCGCATGCGCGTCCACAATGTAGGAGCTGCGGAAGAGTACTTGCGAAATTGGCACGAGGAGCGTTGTCTCGTCGATGGCCGCGAGCAGGTTGTCCAAATCAATTCGTATATGGTCCGGAGTCCGGACCACTTCGACGCGCGCGCCGAGCCGTCGTTGCTCGTGATAGAAATACTGAATCGAAGGAAACTCCAGATCGACCATCACGACCTTGTTGCGAGGTCCGCGGAAGTCCAAGCAGGACGAAATCACTGCTTGAGTCAGCGTCACATTCTGGTGCAATGAAATCTCGCCCGGGCCCGCTCCGATCAGCGGGGCGATCTTATCTCCAACGCCTACCGCCATATCCCACCAGCCCTCCTCCCATGCACGCACTCCGCGTTCCGCCCAGGAATCGGCATACGACCGCAAGCCCTCGTAGACGCCGCGAGGCATCGCGCCCAGCGAATTGCTGATCATGTAAGTGGTGCGGTCCAGGATCGGAAATTCCCCGCGCCACTGCAGAAGTTCATCCATCGCGCGCTCCTCTCTCGGATGGATTGCGGGTTCGGGTTCTTCTCCAAACAAAGTAGCACACCGTGACGAACGCCAGCCAGGGTGCGCCAGCCAGCAAGGTGATGCGAAATCCCGGAACCCACCAGGTCGAGCCTAGGACCGCCAATACACCTCCCAGTCCTAGGAGGGAAGCCCAGGGCCCAGGAGGCCCCAGCTGAAGATAAGGAATTGCGTGCCGTTTGTGAAAACGGCGGAATACGAGATGCGTCAACAACGTCATTAGCCAGGCAAACAGTGCTCCAAATGAGCTGAGCCCGATCATGAAAACGAAAAGTAAATCCTTAAAGTACTCGGACAGAAATAATGCCGCGGCCATTCCTCCCGCCGAAGCTAGCACCGCGACCACCGGCATGTTCTTCCCGCTCAATCGTCCAAGCGCCGCTGGAAGATACCCGCCGCGCGCCAGTGAAAAAGCCAGCCGCGCTGCAAAATACAGATTGGCCACCGCACTGGAAAGCGCAGCCGTCAGCACCACGAAGTTCATGATGTGACCCGCAGCCGGAATACCCACACTCTGAAAAACATGGACGAAGGGACTCTTGACGATTTCGATCTGCGTCCACGGTACAATGCCAACAACAAGGGCAAGCCCCGCAACATAGAACAACACCAGCGCGCTGACGGTCCTGCGTAGCGCCTTCGGAACCGCCACTTTTGGATCAGCCGCTTCGCCGGCCGTGCTCCCGACCACTTCGATTCCGAAAAAACTAAAAAGCCCTAAAATGACACCCAGCCCCACGCCCTTCCACCCATTTGGAAGAAAACCGCCGTGAGCCGTGTAATTTGCCAGGCCGACCTTCGGAAATCCCACGCCGAAAAGCAGCGCACTCCCCAGAATCAAAAAGGCGACGATGGTCACTACTTTGATCATCGAAAGCCAGTATTCGGATGCTCCAAGATTTCCAATGCTCGCGCAATTAATGCAAAGAATCACAAGCGAGAACAATCCGATCCAAACCCACGAGGGAGTTCCCGGAAACCAAAATTTGCAGTAGATCGACGCGGCCACAACTTCACTGCCGACCACGACCATCATGCAGAACCAGTAGGTGAGTCGAACCGCAAATCCCGCCCACGGATGCAGGTACATCTCCGCATAGAGTCCGAACGATCCTGCCGCCGGGTGCGCTGCGGTCATCTCCGCCAGCGCCCACATCATCGTCACCGCGATGCACGCTCCACCGACAAAACTGAGTATCACCGCCGGCCCAGCCAGCTTCACGGATATGGCGCTCCCGAGAAATAATCCCGTTCCGATGGCGCTGCCCAGCCCGATCATGGCGACCTGCCGCGGCGAGAGGTTCTGATGAAGGCCTGTTTCGCGTTCAACGATCGTCGCGGGGTCAGGCGCTGCCACGGCTGCGCCAGTCTGCATTCCCATTTTCTGCATGGCGAGGCATCGTAACAGAAATTCACTACCTGTACTCGGACCTGAACGTCGGGCCAGTGAACGGCGCGGCACAACTGTCCTGCGATCTAGTCGCGCCGCTCCGATGCGCTTTCTAAAATCGTTGGCGTGGTGCGAACGCAAGCGAAGCGGCCCCGGAGGAAGTCATGAAAGCGGTCCTGGCATTGGTCCTTATCTACATCGGAACATTTTTCCTAGTCGTTCAGGGAGCATCTCAGAACTCCGTACCGGCCTCCCGGCAAGGCGCGAACTCGGTGGAAGGTAATGCGACAATTCAGCAGGCAAACTCCTCGATTGACCCAGCAAAAGAAGCGGACATTCGTTCGTTGATGGAGCTGGTGGGCGCTCGCGACCTCGTGCAAGACGGCGCAAACACCGCCATCGAGCAATCCCGGGAAAAACTGCTCGCCACTGTTCCGAACAACGACAAAGGCCAAGCCTTCGTAAATGCCTTTGCCGCCAGCTACCAGAAGAAATTTGACGTTGGCCAGGTAACAAATCAACTGGTGGTGCTTTACGACAAGCATTTTACGGATGACGAAATCAAGGGACTGTTGCAGTTTTACGGTTCGCCGCTGGGACAGAAGGTCGCCGCCGAGATGCCCAAGATCGGGCGTGAAACCCAAGCAGCAGTCCGTGCAGCCGCCGCCAAGGCGGCTAAGGATTCGCTAGCGGAGTTGAAGCAGCAGAATCCAGAGATTGGACAATCAGCGCGCCTCGGAAACGGTCAGGGCCGCTGGCAGCAGCGCCGCGGCCAACAGCGCGGTCAAGCGCAATTGCCCCAGCAGGTAGCTTCCCAGCAGCAAGATCCCCAATAAAGGGATTTGCAACTCGACAAGCGCTTTCAGGCTACTGAAAGCGCTTTTTGATTTTTATGTCTATGCCGAACGTTCCGTTTTGATCCCGCAGCCCGACAATAGAAACGTTGCGGTCCACGTTGTATTCCACTTGAATGACCTGTTGCTGCGTCGAACTCACATTCGAAACATAGGTAATGGTGAGATTGCGAGTAATCTGCTGCTCGACGGTAATACGCGACGCCGCGCTTTGTTGGGAGCTCGTCGAGCCCACTCCCGCCAGGCCCGGATCAACGCGAAACCGCGTTATTCCAAACAAGCGCTCCAGGCGCCCGCCTAATTGGCTGGAAATCGCTTCCGAAAGGATTGCCGAAGCCCCGGCCGTCCCGCTCTGAGTCGTCCCGCCGCTGCGCGTCGTCGCTTCAGAACTGGTTTGCCCCAGCGCGAGCAATGTCACAATGTCGTTCGCAGGAAGCGGCGGATCGGAGCGATACGCCAACGTGAGCTTGCTGGCCGGACCATTGAAATTCAGCGTGATCTCATATTGCTGAATTGTCGTGGTCGCTTCCACGTTCAAGACCGGATCAAGCCGGAAAGGATTGGAGAAATTCAAATCTCCGCGTGAGACGCGGTAACGATTGCCTGCAAAATACAAATCACCGGACAGGATGTGGATGTGCCCGAGAAGAATCGGATGCTCCCAGGTCCCCCGCACGCGGAGATTGGCATCCGCCTGCAATTGCGCGCCGGGCCATTCCATGCGCGCATCAGGCGCCGACAGGGCTTCGACATCAAATTGCAGATTGCGCAGATACGGGGAACTGGTTGTCGGACCGCTGATGCCTTGCTTTGCCGACACCAGCATGCCTGCGACTTCCAGGCCTTGCGTAAGAGTGACCCGCTCGATCGTCACTCGTCCGGAGAGCACACCCGCGGCTGGAGTGCCGGTCAGCCTTAACGCTCCTCCCACCAGCCAGCTCATGCCTTCCGGATAGCGAATGCGCACGCGATCAGTGCGCACGCTCACGTCGTAGCGAAGCGGACTCTCCGCGTAATTCACGCTGCCGGTCAGATGCAACGCGCCTCCCCCGGATTCCGCGCTCATGTTCTCGAAATACAGGCGCGTCGCGTCGAATACCACGTCACCCTGAATCGCGTTGAGTCCAGTTGGGAAATCCGCGGCGCGCGCGAAAGCGTTTTCGATGTGAACGCGGCCGGTGATGCGCGGGCGGTCCAGCGTCCCTTCGAAGGACGCGTTGATTTGCGCCGGACCCTGTGCGTCCACATTTGGTACATACCCGCTGATCAGCCGTAAGTCCAAAGCGCCGTTGAGGCGCAATCCCACGGTGCGCCGCCCGGCAAACTGCACCGAACCCGCAATCTGCAAATTGGTGTCCGCTCCCCGCAGCGTCACCGGGTTGATTTCCAGGCTGTCCTTCGTCGAACGGAAGTGAACCGGACCGGTGTTTTCCAGACGCACATTCGCGTAATTCATTGTCAAGCGAGAGAGGTTCGCATCCACCACGATGCTTTGCGGCTGGTTCAGCGAACCATTTACTGAAATTTCGCCATCCGCGTTGGCATGCCCGCTGAATTCTTTCAGGTGCAAGGCCGCCAGCAGGAAAGGGTCTAGGTCAACGTTCTGGATCGAAACCTTTCCGCTCAGTGGATAAGGATCGGCGAGTCCCAGAGTGTACCCGCCGGAAATTTCCCCTGTGGTCATGGCGGAGCCCAGTTCCAAGTGCGCCGTGCGCCCATCGGAGGTCAGATTGCCGTTGAAACTCCCTACAATCACCTGCCCAACTCGGAGGTCCACGACGCGAAATGTCCCCTCGCCCAGGGGTGCTTTCAACGCGCCATTGGCACTCAACCGGAAAGTCACCTGTCCCCCCACCGGGAGGCGAGCGGATTGCAGTTTTTCAAAATTCTCCAGCGGGAGAGCGGCGCCTACAAGGTTGGTGGAGATCGTTTCATCCCCGGATCGGTAACTGAACGCCCCGGTGATAATGCCCGCGCCGCGGCCATTTTCTTTCCCTGGGGGGAAGAATCGCAGCTCGGCGTCCGCGATGCGCACCTCATCCGGCGATATGTTCAGTTGTCCACGAAGACGGTAGAAGGAGATTCCGTACAGCTTGCCATCCGCCAGATCGAAAAGGCCGGTGACGGAAGGTTGCGCCCGCGTGCCTCGCCCATGAAATTGGCCGGTCAAGGAGCCACTCACCGGCAAGGTCATCCCAAGCAATTGTTCGAGACCCTCGGCTGGGACTTTTTCGATATTCGCCTCAGCCGTCCAACCGTTGCCCGGCAGGAAATTCCATTTCGTCAGGGAGAGCGATCCTTCGATGTCCGTTTCCATGTTGCCGCTTCGCGCGTGTCCGCGCTCGAGCGTAAGTTCCGAAGGCGAATACGTCACATCGCCTTCAACGAAATCCACAAAGTAGCCGTCGTACCGCGCCCGCTCTCCCCGCAGGTGTCCTTGAAACGTCGGTGCGCCCGAGGGTCCCAGGATTTTGCCGTCCCATCGCGCGCTCCCCGAAATTTGTTTCTTTGCCTCCGCAGAATCTGGCCTTGCCCCACGCACACCGTCGATAAAATCCTTGTAGTTTTCCAGAGCCCCGGTATCGAAGCGCATATTGATCATCGTGTTGCTCGGCGCAAGAACTCCGTCGATGGTGCCGCGTGACGACGGCGTTTCGAATTCACCCGAATCGATCGTCAAGACATTGGGATCGTAGCGATAGCGGAACTTCCAGGCCGCGCTCACCGGTTCATGCCGTGCGGCCGGTTGCTCTGGACTTTCCCAAACAGTGTTCGCGAAGATTTCAAAGTGCTGGAAGGGTCCGCTCCAGGTTTCCACGGTATCCGCATTGATCCGCGCGTCCCAGTGCAGTTCGTCAATGGGAAAGTCGTGATGTTCGATCGACGGCAGCACGCCTGCGAGGCTCACGTTTTGCACATGGGTGATCGCTTTGAATTGCGCCTTGTCGAAACGCATCGTTACGCGCCCCGTTACCTTTCCACCGAAAGCCCCGGCATAAAAATCCGGAATTTCCAAGCCGCGGTTGTCGATTTGATAGCTGCCCGTGCTGGTGAGCCCGGTCGCATGAAAGTCGTCATAAGGAAGCGCGATGTTTTGCGCGGAATAGCTTCCGCTGCCCTTAAACTGGTCAGCCGCGAACTGTCCTTCTCCTCGCAAATCAACCCGCCCCGTTGGCACCGTGGGTTCCCGCAGCGTTTCCCGGAAATCCAGCAGTTCGACCCAGCCCCTGTACCGGAAACTCCAATAGGGATTCGAGAAGTTGTTCATTTCCGCTTGTGCATCGAGATGCGAGTGTCCGGCGCTAAGTACTCCCTGTTCGAGTGTGAATCCATCGCGCCAAACAGTGAACTTCGCCGACAAACCCACGGGCAAAGGCGCGTAGCGCCTAGATGTGAACTGCAGGGTTTGCCAGTTCAGGTTGCCGAGGTACAAAGGACGATCCAACGTGCCGCCGGCGTCCAGATCGAACCGCAAATCTCCCCCATGCACGGTGATGGGAGTCTTCGTGTCGTTGTAGAGGACCCACCCGTCAGCCAATACCAGGCGCCGGATGCGCAGTCCGAATAGCGAATCGCGCAGCGGTTTGTTTGCGGAAGTCGCCCGCTGAGGCGTCGGCAAGTTTGTGTTGCCGTTCTTTTCAACTAGGACGTGCGCATGCGGCTTCTGGACAACAAGCTCGCCCAAGGAAATCCTGCGGCCCCAGAACGAATCGATGCGCAAACCAGCCTGCACTTCCTCCGCCGTGAAGAGTGGTTCCGTACCGGCCGGCTCTTTTCCATGGATCACCAGACCCTTTATGGTGGCCTGCATGGCAAACCAGCGAATCGACAAGGAGCGCAACTCCACCCTCCCGCCGGTCGCTTTTTCCAATCGGCTTACTAGCAGGCGCGTCAGCAATGGGTTGCCGACCCCGCTGCCGAAAAATATCGCCACGCCCGTGACGATCACAACGATTTTTGCGCCAAGGACCCACGCGACGTGACGCAGCCAGCGCCACTTCCGGCGGCGGGTCTCCTGCGTCACTTTGACCCTCCATCCAGGAGAATCTCGACGTGCAGGCGCGCCCTGCTCTCCTTCAGCCACTTCTCAGCTTGCTCGTTGATTCCGCGCTGCACCAGCGCTTCCTGGATGAGGTCATGCGCGGCCTCCAAAGTCGGAGGTTCTTGCCCACGCGCTTTGGCCTCTGGAACGACTGCATTTGCATAAAAGTCTTCAATTGCTTTGGAATCGACTTGCACGGATGGGCGAAACCGCGAATCGAGGTAATTGCTCAAGTACAGTTGCGACGCCACGATGCTCCGCACTTCGGTTTCGCTCAACCCGCTCTGCTTTCTTCTGGCCTCGTACCGCTCCGCCGACACGAACGATTTCCGCAGGCGCTCCAGGTCGCGCTCAATTTCCGCGTCGTACGGGCGGGGGAAACGCGATACTTCGGCTTCGGTTCGAACCACCCATTGATCGATCAATCGGTCCAGAATCTGCGCATCTCCTTCCGATTTTCCGTCAAGGAATTGCTGGTAGCGGCTGAGCTCGCGGATGTCGCTTAATAGGATGACGTCGTTCTCAACTCGCGCCGCAATGCGGTTCACCATCTCTTGCGTGGCCAGAAATCCCGGCGCAACGGTCGTGAGCAGCGAGACCACAAGAACGCGAATCTCAAGCCCGCGCACTAGAAGCTCGATCCCAGATTGAAAAAGATTTGAAAGCCGGGCAGCCGCGTGCTTTGCTGCCCGAGGGAGCCTACCTGGCAATTCGCGGCGCCGCTCGGGCACGGGATCGGAATAACAAACAACGGACGATTGAGCTGGTATCCAAAATCGATGCGGATCGGCCCTACAGGCGTCTTGTACCTCACGCCCAAACCAATGGTGTGAGCAAAGTAGTTGAGTTCGTTCGTGCAATTGGTGGCGCACACCGGCACGTTGGTCGGTCCTGCAGGCAGCGCCGGATTTTGTAGGGCAAACGTGGGCGCCGGCAACATGCTGTGGAGCGAGATCCGGCTCAGCCGGCTATACACGTTGCCGCCGTCGTAGAAGATGGCGCCGCCCAAAGATGTTCCTATGAACGGTAAGCGCATCGGAAAGCGAAATTCCTGGTTGAGCACCAGCATCGCCTGGCCGCCGACGGGGAAGCCCGTGCAGGCATCGCGCGGTCCTGCTTGATTGAGTGCGAAGCCACGCAGCGATGTTCCGCCTCCGGCAAAGAATCGCTCCGGGAGTGGAATGATCGTGGGAGTCGGGCCCGAAGGCGCCGTACCTGGAATGCACTGCCCGGGTGCCGGCGCTGGGAAAGTCAAGGAAACTGTGTCGCCATAAGGCACCAGAAGGCCCAATCGCGTGGAACGCGCAAAACTGAATCGTCGTTTGATCGGGTAGTACGTGGAATTCTGAAAGAAAAATCGCAGGAAGCTGGCGCTCGAACCAACGTTCGTATCAGCGTCGCTGAAGTCGGCGCTGTTGAAACTTCCCTTCGACGCCTCGGCGGGATTGTCACGCGAATCGCGGAACCACGTCACTCCAAACTGCGATACCAAAGTTGGCTGGTTGAAGAGCGGCACTTCCTCGCTCAGGATTTTCAGATTGGAAACACGAACTTGGCGGAAGGCGTAGCGATAGAGTACGGTCGTCAGTGGTGTGACTTGCTCGGTCAATTGCACCGAACCCTCGTAGCGGTCTTCTGTAAAGGTATTGATATCGCGAGTTTTTTCCGCGAACGCCGTCGCTTGAAAGCTAAAGTGCGGATTGGCAAAAGCATTAGGCGCCGAATACCCTAGCAACGCGCGCCCTTGTAAGGTGCTGCCGCGCAGTTTAAAGGAAAGCGAATCTCCCCGGCCGGTGAGATTCAGCTTGCTAACCTCGAGAATTCCGCGCGGCGCGGCCTCGATCTGCGCTCCTGTCGGGCTCGTCGTACTCGCCAGCCTCTGCACTTCGAACCCTCCGCCATACGCTACGGTGTAGCGCTTGGCCTCCTCCACGAGAACGGCGATGTCTTTTTCAGGGTTTGTTCCGTTGGGATTCTGCGGTTCGATCGTAACGCGATTGAAGACCCCGAGGTTATAAAGGCGCCTCTGCGATTCCACGACGTCACCTTCGCGCAGTGGTTCCTTGACTTTTATGTGCACCTCCCGATGGATCACTCCCGGCCGTGTGTGTCGGTATCCACCGATCAAAATGCGCCGCACGCGCGTTTGCGGGCCTTCTTGGATGTGGTACATCAGCCGAACGGCCTCGGCCTGTTCAATCTCGGTTTTGGACTCTTTCTCCTTCTGCGTTTTGTCCACATTTCCCTTCGCGGAACCGCTGCTCCCTCCGGCTTCCGGTTTTTGCTCCGTCGCGGCGGCGGAGACGCGGTCGGCTGTTGCCGAAAAACTGGCCTCGGGAAATCCCTCGTTAAAATAAAGCGCCAGAATATTGTCCCGGTCGGTCGTCACGCCGAAATCGGAGTACGGCTGCCCCGGAGTGGAGCCGATTACCCCGAGGAGTTCCTCTTCTTTGATCGCATGAATCCCCTCGATCGACAGCGAAGCCACGCGCGTCTGTTTCCCTTCCTGCACCGCGAAACGGATAAACACATCGCCTTCTTTGCCTTTGTAATTGTCTGCGACCTGCCCCTCGACCCGGGCATCGAGAAAGCCATTTGCTTGGTACAGATCGCGCATCGATTGTGCGTCGGAATCCACCAGCTTCCGGCTGAAGCGTCCCGCTGAGGCGAAGGCGCCACCGAAGATTTGTAATCGGCTCCGCAGCAATTCGGTGTCGAAGTATTTGTTCCCCGTTATTTCAATCCCGACAAGCTTGTGGCGGTCGCCCCGCTCTACTTTGTATGTGATTATTTCTTCCGTGCCCCGCGCTCCGCCGCGAGTAGTCTTCGCCTCATGCGTCTCGGTCGTGTAATTCACATCCGCGTCAAAGTACCCCTGCCGCTCCAGGCGCTCGCGAATATTGCGTTTTCCCTCTTCCAGAAGGTCCGCGTCAACGGCACCCTCCTGATAAACGGGGATTAGTTTTTTCAGCTCGCCCTGAGAAAAGCTCGCCCCCGTCAAAGTGATTTGCACGCGTGGCCCCTCCGTTACATCCAGTTCCAGAGGAATCATGTTCTTTGCGGCGTTGTAGTCCTCTCGGCGCACGGCCGCCCGCCCACTGAGGTGCCCTTTCTTGACCAGATACTTCCGGATGCGGTCCGTCCCGCGCTGCAGCCGGGCCGACGTAATTTCGCTTCCCGCTTTCATTTTCAAACGCGAGAGAATATCCGCGTCGCGGTACTCCGTCTCGTTCTTCATTTGGATGTTGCCGACGCGGGCGCGCGGTCCGGACTTCACGTGCACGATAATATCCATCTGGTGGATCTCCGGGTGCGGCGCCGTCTCCGCGGAAACCTCCGCCCGATACAAGCCTTCATCACGGAGCGTCTCTCGCAACCGCTCCAGCGCTTCATCAACGATCGCGCGCCGGTAGGTCTGCCCCAGCGCGATTTGCATCGCCGCCGCTGCCGAGGCTTCGCTCGGCGGCGCGGAAAGACCCTCAATCCGCACCTGGTTGAAAAACAAATTCTCCCGCACTACGAAATCCAATCGCGCGCCATCCGCTTCCGGAGTTACCACCGCGCGTAAATCGGCGTAATCTCCCGTCCGGTAGAGCGACCGCAAACTCTCTGCGATTTTTGCCCGGTCCAGCGGCTTGCCGGTTTGCACAGTGATTCCCGCGGGTGCGTTGGACAAAACTTCGCCGTTTTCTTTGACGATGCGGACCGCCACGATTTTCGGTTCTTCTTTCCCAACGCCTCCCGTTGACCCGTCTTGCGGGATCTGTGCGTGCGTCGGCGCGGCTCCAGTCAGGAGCGCGAGCGCCACAATCCCTCGCAACCCATTGCCCCAGCCCGATTTCATGTTTCCGTTCGCTCAGACGAAGCCTAGCACAGCGGCGTTGCCTGACCTGTCCCCTTTGGCGCTATCATGTACTTTAGCAGGCTCTTCCGCTGCGCCTGCCGGGACCGTATCTTTCGTGAACGAATCTCTCCAGGAAAAATACTCACGCCAGATGCTTTTCGCCGGGATCGGCCCGGAAGGGCAGCAGCGACTGCTCGCCTCGCGGGCGGCCATTGTCGGTTGCGGTGCTATCGGCGCTGCCGCCGCCAATCTTCTCGTTCGTGCCGGCGTAGGCTACCTCAGAATCATCGATCGCGATTTCGTCGAGCCCGCGAACTTGCAGCGTCAAACGCTCTTCGACGAGTCCGATGCCCTCAACGTTCTCCCCAAGGCCGTTGCGGCCGAGCGCAAGCTCCGCTCCATCAATTCTTCTATTTCCGTCGAAGGTGTTGTCGCCGATCTCAGCCCGCGCAACGCGGAAGAACTTCTCGATGGAGTCGACCTGCTTCTCGACGGCACCGACAATTTCGAAACGCGCTTCTTGGTCAACGACGTTGCCGTGAAATCCGGCCGTCCTTGGATTTACGCAGCCGCCGTCGCCAGCTACGGTCTGACCATGACTGTTCTTCCCGCGGCAACGGCCTGCCTCGCCTGCCTTCTCGAATCCGGCGCCGCCGGCCACGGCCTCGAGGAAACTTGCGACACCATCGGCGTCCTCGGCCCGATCGTCAACCTGATCGCCTCTCTGGAAGTAGCTGAAGCCTTGAAGATTCTCTCCGGCCACACCGAAACCCTTCAAGGACGCTTGCTTTCTTGCGACGTCTGGACCAGCCGCATGCAATCCATCGGCGTAGCGCGCAATCCCGATTGCCGCGCGTGTGTCCGGCGCGATTTCACCTACCTGGAAGGAGAAGCTCAGCCTCGCATTACTCTCTGCGGGCGTGACTCTGTACAGATTCACGAGCGCGCCCGGGCTATCGACCTCGGCGTTCTTGAGTCTCGCTTGCGGCCGCTCGTCGACAGCGTGCGCCAAAACAACTATCTGCTTCGCTTCCGGATTGCGCCTTATGAAATGACCGTCTTCGTCGACGGTCGCGCCATTCTTAAGGGCACCAAGGACCCTGCTGTGGCGCGCTCCCTTTACGCCAGGTACATCGGCGCCTGATCTCGCTTCCGCTTCCGGGTTCGTGATTCAGCGGGGCAGGTGCCCGGAGCGTCCAAACGAGCTTCGCATGTTCGATCGGTCGAGGTTTTCCCGCAGGTTCATCAGCGTTAGGAAAGTGCTCAGGATTCGCGCCTTCAGGTCGTCCGTCAAGTGCAGTCCGCTCGTCGCCACGCGCGCCAGGCGTTCTCCGTGCTCGGTGATGAACTTCATGATTTCGCGCTGGCGCTCATGCGGCGCGTTGCCCAGCGCGGTCTCCCGCCGCATCTCCGAACAGCCGGCCTCCAGCGAAAGCGTGAAGTGCAGCACGCACAGCCGCTGTTCGGCGAGTGCCGCAGGCGTGTCGTTCTTGCATCCCGCAATTTGGCAAGACGTTCCCATGGGCCGATGGCGCTGAAAGACTAGGTTACCTCTCCTGCGCGGAAAAGCCAGTCCGCGTCGCGCCGGTGGTGCGAATCTTACATCATGCCCCTCTGCGCCTCTCGCGTTTCTGGATCGCCGCTGTTCCTCCGGCAACAAAGTTTGTAAAATCATTTGACAAAAGTATGCAATCGCCTGTATAAAAATACAGAGGCCCCCGGCCTCATGCACAA
>Ga0066695_10000278_pt1 | contig 14483 bp, 8 predicted proteins | sample GraSoiAngelo_144_FD_66452 | JGI IMG/M metagenome (GOLD analysis project Ga0066695, IMG submission 66452) | Grasslands soil microbial communities from the Angelo Coastal Reserve, California, USA - 14_1009_02_40cm | ecosystem: Environmental > Terrestrial > Soil > Grasslands | place: USA...
GGACGAGGTTGCCGTTCCCGTTATCGTCCCATTCAGTGTAACAGTGCCCGTAGAAATGACTGGTTGGAGTATCATCGCAAACCGACCAGTTTTTGTCCTGGTTGTTCGTCCCACCGGCAGAATTTACCTGAATTGGATTGCCCCAGGTCAGTCCACCATTAGTCGAGCGGCTGACCAATACTGCAGGGGCCGTTGGGGCGACGTTTGGATTCGCGCCTACCAGACCGAGATAGGAGATGAGCCAGGCGTTGTGAGCGGCGTCGTAGGCCACCGAGGGATCACTGAGGCGATCAAATGTACCTGGCGGTGTCGCAAAGGTAGTTGTGCCCGGCAGGAAGCCATGGGTCCAGGTTGCCCCCCCATTACTCGAGGTCGCAAACCCGATATTGGAGGCTCCACCATTGTTAAAGAGACCTACTTGGAAGGCTGAAACAATCGTGGAACCAAAAGAATAGGTATCGGGGTCTACTTCGGTGGCATGCTGACTGGTGCTATTCGTATAAGGGTCGGTGCTCAGCCGCGTGAGGATGACATTGGCGAAAGCGAAAATAGTTGACGAGAGGGTGAAAAGCAGCGAGAGCGTGAGCGCGACGATGGCACGTGTGAACCATCGATGGCGAAAGAGAAATGACACCACATTTCCTCCTCGAAGTGAGTAATAAAGGCGAAACGATAGAAAGAGGCCATATTACGGGATACACTATTCAGGAGAAACTCTGCAATAATAATACCATATGGAACTTTCTTCGTCAAGCGGCTCAGTTTTGGGATATTGCGGATGAAGTTGCCCAAGAGTAGAGAATAGTGTATAGTTGAGTGTAATAGTTCGCATATTGAAGGCTGTCGAACTGCATATTCCTTTGTCTTTGTGTGTCATTTTGCGCCATCATTGCCCGGGGAAAGAGTACTTTTAGGTAGTACGAGATACTTTTGCCTTTATTCAATCGTGCGATATTATATTAAAGCAGTGTTATCGTATGGACAATCACCTTAGAACTTGTGCGCTTAAATTTCCCATGCTATACTTCATGGGCGTCGCTCGAGAAAATGACTAATTATTCTGGAAGCAGGGAGTTATTGTCGATGGAGCCTCGAAACCGCCCTCAGCCAACAGGTCCGCAGCCTGCACAGCCTGGTCTGAGAGGACAGGGTGATAGCGCACCGGAGAACCCGCCAGGAGGCGCTCTCCAGCTATACTCAATTAATGAACTGGCTCGTTGTTGCTCTGAAGAGACAAATAAATTTTTACGACAGAGCGTATCCAATGATCGCTATTGCCTTGAATTATTTCGCCGGGCCATTGTTAAACGAGATGATGATGCCTGGGCTTGTATTTATCAACAGTATGCGCCGCTTGTGCTCACCTGGGTTACACAGCATCAGAGCGCTGCACCAATTTTAGGGCAGGATGGAAGCGCTCCGCTCGTCAATGCCGCTTTTGCCAAATTCTCGCAGGCGCTCACCCCGGCTAAAATGGAGAATTTTGATTCTCTTGCCGCTATATTGAAATATCTCAAAATGTGCGTGCATAGCGTCGTTGCTGACGAGGTACGTTCACGGCAATCTCGACAGAATGAAGAGACGCTGGAGTTGATTGAGCACGAGCCTGCTTCTGATGATCCTGCGGACGATGTCGTTGCAAATATTTCCGCGCATGGTTTGTGGCAAGTTATCCAGGAAGAACTCAATGGCGAAGATGAGCGCGTATTGATTTATCTGGCCTATATACATGGGATGAAGCCGAGTGAGATAAGTAGACAGCACCGCCGGCTCTTTCCTACCGTAGATGATGTCTATCGTATCAAGCGCAATGTGTTGGAGCGTCTACGGCGCAACCGTCGTTTGCAGTTGCTCTTCAAACATCAATATCTGTAAGGTCAAATGCAAAAAAAGGCGTGAACCTCGTTTAATGATGTAAAGAGGGCCGGTAAATCTCTCGAGTAGAAAGCGGTATTGTGATGGCACTGGGGAGAGTCATCAGCATATTGCAGGATAATCTACTCGTAACCTTGTGATTTTTGAAACTTTGGGCCTGTATCCTATGTTGATCTAAAGGAAACGCTCATGGAGTGTAGTGAACCTGGTGCTATTCGTGATGAAGAACTGCTGGCGTATCTTGCGGGAGAGAAGGTACGGCCATTTGTTAAGCAGCATCTTGCACATTGCCAGTGCTGTACAGCACAACTGGTGGCGTATGAACGAATAGAACGCACCTTAACCAGTAAATTGTATCGGTTTGATTGTCCACCTAGTCAGGTACTCGGTGAATACCATTTGGGATTGCTCAGTAAGGAATTTACTGCCGCAGTCAGTAACCACCTGAGTATGTGCGAGCTCTGTGCAGCCGAGGTGGCAACGCTGACAGAATTTCTTGCGAACGATCAGATGCTTGCACGGCCCGCGGTCGCGCGAGATATGTCTGTTCAGACCTCCTCCCCAAATAATAATCATCGTTCCACGCAAGGCGCGAAAAGTGTCTTAGATCGTCTACAGAACACGGCGAATACGGGTGCTCGACGTATTCTTGCGACTCTCTTGCCGCCACAGCCGCGTCTGGCCTTTCAGCGTGATAGCACACAGGCTGCTTTATGGCCGCGCCGCTATACGGCGGAGGACGTCAGCATTGCCATCCAGGTTGAACGAGACGCAAGCCAGAGGGACTCTTTACAACTCATTGGCTTTGTTACCCGTCAAGGTCAATCACTGGATATGCTACAGGGAACGCAAGTGCTTTTGACAGCGCAGGCCGCTGACATGTCCCTTGCCGGAGCGCAGTATACGCAACAAATCGACGAACTGGGTAACTTTGTCTTTTCATCGATCGCTCCTGCGACATACCTGTTGGAGCTGCAGTTTCCTGGGAGCACCATCGTGGTCGAGCAACTTCCGGTAACTCTGCAAGATTGACCGCGTGGTTTATCTATTTTGATAAACGTATAGAGTGTGTCATAGTAACTCATTGTGATTTGTACCGCGTCAAATACGTCTAAACATATGAAATCGGGATAAGAAATGTGGGGATGGGCCTCCTTGCCTGAAGGGCCGTGATGCCTATGTTAAACGTTGTATGTTTTCAGTTGACGGAATCATTGTCACATGACACCTCAAGAACTGGTAGCCGATCTTCTTCTCATGAATGAGAAAGAGGGGAGGCAATTACTGCAACGCCACATTTTCACTTTTGATGACGCCTCTATTGCCTTCCTGGTTGAACTCATCAAGCGCGAAGCCGATCGCCAGTGGAATAATGATGGACAGGTATCATTTACGTTAGCTGGTTATCTCCTCGCCATCGGTGATCTAACCTTCAACAAAGCATCTCATGCACTGGGATTAATGGCTCGTGGCGATGCCCTACGCCGTATGGATCGTGACAAGGAAGCTCTCCCATATTTCGATGCCTCTGGCGAGGAGTTCAAAGAGATAGGCGATGAAGTTGGTTGGGCGCGCACACGCATAGGGCGCATTAGCGCTTGCCTGCAACTGAACCGCACGAACGAGGCGTTGCGAGATGCTGCGGCTGCCCGAGAGGTCTTCATTCGCCATGGAAAGCTGCTACGCGCTGGCCAGATTGATGTCAATGCAGCTATTGTCAACTACGAAATGGGTCAATTTGACCAGGCGCTGCGGCTCTTCGACCGCGCAATTGAAACCTACTCCTTACAAGGGGAAGGGGTTGAGCTGAATATTGCCCGTGCTCGTGGCAATAAAGCCATTACCCTGGCAGCCCAGGGCAAGTTTCGTGAGGCTGTGGCACTGCATGAACAGGCCCGCACAACGTTTGCCACTTATGGTGGGCAGGAAGTCGCGGTGGCGCGCGAGGAGCTGAACATTGCCCAGATTTATGCTTCACAGGGACACTACAGCCAGGCCTTGTTGCTTTTTAGCCGCAGTCGTACTATTTTTCTGCAATACAACCTGCAATTCCAGGCTGCCGAGGTAGCGCAGCAGATATGCCTTTGCCTGGTGCGACTCAATCGCGCCAGGGAAGCCTATGACCTCGCGGGCGATACAGTGGCTTTCTTTCGCAAATCGCCGGGACATCGCCAGAATTTAGCCTACTCTCTTATGTATCAGGCAGAGGCCGCCATGCTGGAAGGAAATTTTCGTGACGCTGATGAGATGCTCAAAGAGGCCAGTGATATTCTCGAAGAGGGAGGCTTTATGGCTCTGGCATCTATTGCGCGGCTGCAACAGGCTGAGCTCTATTTCGCGGGCGGTCAACTTGAAGCCAGCCTGCGCGAAGCTCAGCACGTCGCGGACGCTTTCGCGGAGCAGGAGGCCCTCCCACAATTGGCGCGGACGGCCCTGCTACAGGCGCGTATTGCCGCTGTGACAGGGGATATCGCGGCTGCTCAATATTTATGTGATCACGCCCTGGATATTGCTCAGGGTCAGGGACTGCTTGACCTCAAGTATCGCTGCGATTACCTGCTTGGACAAATTGCTGAACAGCGTGCTGACCTGGAAGCTGCTGCCCGTTACTACGATCGTGCCGTACAAGGTATCGATGAAGTACAGAACCACCTGGTTTTGGACGAGCGTACAAGCTTTCTCGAAGACAAAGGGAATATCTACCAGCGCGCCATCATTCTGGCGCTAAGGCGAGGAAATAAAGATCAGGCACTGATATACGTCGAAAAGGCTAAGTCGCGTGTCATCGGCGATTACCTGCGCAACAACATCGACATTCGCTTGCGCGCCGGTGATAAAGCTGGCGAGGCTATTCTTGAGGACCTGGCAAAACTGCGTGAAGAGCAAGCCTGGTATAGTTCGATTGTGTATGAGGCTGAAAATGAGGCAAATCTAAGCGATACTGCCATCATGCGTATACGCGCTATTGCACCTGCGCAGGCGCGCAAGGAGATGCAACTGCGTGAGCGCCGTATTGAACACCTGTTGGAACAGATGCAGCTGCGCCTGGCCGGCGACCTGATATCCCGGCAGCGCTCCAGTTGGACCAATAGCATTGTGACAACCCTCTGGCCGAAACTCGAACCCAACAGCGTGATGTTGGAGTATTATATTGCCGGACATGACCTCTTCATTTTTCAGCTGACGCACAAGGGCGTCAATGTGCACATAGTGCAGGGAGCCGTCCCCAAGTTGGAGCGTCTGTACTCTTTCTGGCGTGTGAATCTCGACCTTGTTGCCCAGGCTGCTGGTACGCAGGATCAGGACCAGGCCTTTATAGCTTTAGAGGATAATAGCCTTGGTTTGCTGCAAAAACTCTATGACCTGTTGCTCAGGCCTGTAACTCATATACTCAATTTCTGCGAACACCTGATCGTAGTACCCTATGGTATGTTGCACTATCTTCCGTTCCATTGTCTTTTCGATGGAACGCAGTTTGTTGTTGAGCGATTGAACGTCTCATATCTGCCCGCTGCAGCATTGTGGGAAATTTGCTGCCAGCGCGGCCAGCGTATCGAGGCGAAGAAGGCACGCCTGGGTGATTCGCTCGTGCTGGGTATCTCTGACAATGGCCGCTTGCAATTTGCAGTGCAAGAGGCGGAGGTGGTGGCGAAACAATTGGGGGCGCGTCCCATGCTGGACAATACTGCTACCGCCTCTCTCCTCTGGCAATATGGCGCGCGAAGCCCCATTGTGCATATCGCCGCCCATGGGCTCTTCCGACTTGACGCTCCCAACTTCTCGCACATCAAGCTAGCTGACCGCCAGCTCAGCACCATCGAGGTCTTCAATCTCGACCTTTCATGTTGCTCTCTGGTGACACTAAGTGCTTGCGAAACAGGGCGCGCGGTCGTTGGCGGTGTCGATGAAGTGATCGGCCTTGGACGCGGTTTCCTCTATGCCGGCGCCGCTTCCTTGCTGCCAACGCTTTGGAAAGTGGACGATGCCAGCAGTGCGGAACTGATGGAGATGTTCTACCAGGCGCTGCTGGGCGAGTTTAGTAAGACTGCTGCCCTGGCGGGGGCACAGCGAGCATTTCTCGCGCGCGCCCGCACATCTTCGCGGCCCTATCGCGCGCACCCCTATTTCTGGGCTGCTTTCCACCTGATCGGTGATCCTGGGCCGTTGCTGTAATGCAACAACGCTTTCTTGTGCCGCGTCTACTAAAGTCAGCAGCGATGAAAGGAGTCATCGTATGAAATACCTGGCCCCAGCGTATATCTCTACCCCGGAAGGCTTACAAGGCAACAAGCTGCTTGCTATTTCCGAGGATGGCCTCATAGACTCGATTTCTGACCTTGCAACCAGTGTATTTGCGCCATCTGATGTAGAATTTCTTCCTGGCGTTGCTCTATTGCCGGGCTTTGTCAATGTCCATAGCCACGTCTTTCAGCGCGCTTTGCGTGGGCATACGCACCGGCCACTTTCCCAAAAGGACACCTTCTGGACGTGGCGTAATGCTATGTATGCCGAAGCGCAGCGATTAACACCCGACAGCTTATTTACGCTGGCGCTGCAGACCTATCGTGAAATGCTGGCGGCTGGCTATACCAGCGTTGGAGAATTTCACTATGTACACCATCAGCCCGGCGGGCAACCCTATGCTGACCCTAATGCCATGTCTGAAGCGATTCTACAGGCTGGCCGGGAAGCTGGCATACGCGTCGTATTACTGATGACCGCTTACGCGCAGGCTGGTTTCCATATGCCCCCAGAGGAAGGCCAACGGCGCTTCTGTGATGCCTCGGTCGAGGCCTTGCTTGCTCGTGTCGAAGAGTTGCGCGACAAAGGTGAACTCATAGGAGTTGCTCCACACTCTGTGCGCGCAGTACCAGAGAACTGGTTCCGGGCCATTGCTGACTATAGCCGTACCCATCACCTGCCGCTCCATGTCCACGCCGACGAACAAGTAGCGGAGATCGAGCAGTGCCAGGCGGAGTATGGCTGCACTCCTATCGAACTGCTTGAGCGTTATGGTGCCCTGGGATCACAGACCACCATTATTCATGCTACCCACGCGAACGATCAAGAGATTGCCCTGCTGGCCAGGCACAGGTGTACGGTCTGTGTTTGTCCCACTACAGAAGGTGATCTGGGCGATGGTATTGCTCCCTATGCCGAGCTGCTGGCTGCCAGGATCCCTCTGTGTATCGGTTCCGATAGCAATACTCGCCTGGCGCCTGTTGAAGAGTTGCGCTGGGCCGAATACTCTGCCCGCATGCGCTATCAGCGGCGGCGCATTCTGATTGCCGACGAAGTATCCTCTCCGGGAACACTTTTACTTGACTATGGGACACAACTTGGGGCAACGGCCCTGGGGTTACATACGGGAGTGCTTCTTCCTGGAATGTATGCTGACTTTATTGGCGTAGATCTTAATCACCCGGCAATGGCGGGATGGAATGTCGATGACTTTTTAGACGTTCTGTTCTTCGGTGTATCCTCTGAGGTGATTACGCAGACGTGGGTGGGAGGGAGCAGGCGGGGCCCAGGTTGAAGGCAGGTGCGGTCGAGGTTGATAGCAGGCGGGGTCGAGGTTGACGGCAGGCGGGGGCCAGGTTGACGGCAGGCGCGGGCCAGGTTGACGGTAGGCGCGGGCCAGGTTGACGGTAGGCGCGGGCCAGGTTGACGGTAGGCGCGGGCCAGGTTGACCGCAAGGGTCAACCCTACTATACACGTGGGATGCTGCGCATTGCACGTGCGGGTGATGGGTGGGCGGGGGCAATACATTTCAATTAGGAAACGTTGAAATTCCTTGCCCGTTTTGGCCTCTCCTCCGGTTGTGGTTCCAGGGCGGGCTTTTCCTCGATCAACCTGAGGGCCTCAGCAATCGCTCTCTCTAACTGAGGGTCGATATCGTTGACATAATCTTGTGGCGCAATATCTACCTCGATATCGGGATCTGTGCCGTAGTTTTCTACGTTCCACCCGACATCTTTAAACCAGAAGGCATATTCGGGCTGTGTGGTGCGCGTCCCATCAACGAGGTTATGATTATGGGAGATACCGATTACACCGCCCCAGGTGCGCATACCAATCAATGGACCCAGGCCCATCAGTTTGAAGCTATGACAAAAAATGTCACCGTCTGAGCCAGCCTGTTCATTGGTGAGAGCCACCATTGGGCCGCGTGGCGATTCAAATGGATAGGGCGTTGGTTGTCCCCAGCGGGAGAAATCATAACCGATGCGACGCCGTGCTAATTTTTCCAAAAGCAAGCTAGAGACATTCCCTCCGCCATTCCAGCGCACATCAACGAGGAGCGCCGGGTAGTCATATTCGGCGAGGTAGCAACGGTGGAACTTCGAATAGCCGTCTGAACTCATGTCAGGAATATGAATATAACCAACGCGCCCATTAGAAAGGGTATGTACCGCCTCGCGATTCTTCTCCACCCACTCTCGATAGCGGGCCTCCCACTCGCTTGCAAGCGCCTTCACGGTAACCACACGCGATTCTTTCGTCTCTGCGGATTCAATCGTCAATTGCACCTCGTTCCTGGCCTGGTGCACCAGCAGTTCTTGGGGACTGCGGGCAGGATTGACGCGTTGGCCATTGATCGCCAACACCGCGTCACCCACGGTAACATTGATGCCTGGCATATTGAGCGGTGAGGTGGCGTTGCTGTCCCAGATGTCCCCCTGTACGATACGCCCAATTCTATAGCGTTCATGTTCACTATCATACTGCCAGTCTACTCCCAGGAAGCCTTGTCGATACTGAGGCCCCTGCCGGCGATCTCCGCCCATTTCATAGGCGTGAGAAGTGCCTAGCTCTCCTTGCAACTCCCAGAAGAGATCCGATAGTTCGGCACGAGAACTGACACGCTCTACGAGGGGAGCATACTGGTCGTAGATCGCTTGCCAATCTACTCCCGACATATCTTCAGCCCAGAAATGTTCCCGTTGCAAGCGCCAGGCCTCGGCAAACATCTGTTTCCATTCTGCGGCAGGTTGAACGGAAACCTTGACTCGGTTCAGGTCAAGCCAGCCGCTTTCGCGACCAGGCTCATTGCTATCAGTCTTGGGAGCTTTGTCTCCAGCTTTCAAGGCACGCAAACGGTTGCGGGCTGAATAGATCAGCGTCCTGCCGTCGCGCGAAACATCAAAGCTGTTCACGCTATCTAACAGCCACTCGTGTTTGTGTGTCTCGAAATCGTAACAGTAGATAGTTCCCCCTTTCGATTCGTTGGAGTCTGTAGGCGAAGGCAATGCTCCTTCGATGGGAAACATCGAGAAGAGCGCCTTGCCCTTGATGCCCTGTATGCTCGCGTAGCGGCCCTCCGGAACCGGAAATGGTAGCACTCGTGAAGTAATGCCCTCAAGGTTGATAACAAGCGAGGATTTTTTCTCGTCGGTGGTCTCCTCCTGTTCTTGCTCACCATTTTCGTCTTTTGCGTTCTCTTTGGCCTCGTTCTCAGGCTTTTTGGGTAAATCTTCCTCGCCGCTGTTCTGTTGTTTCTTCGAACCGATTCCCTCTTTTTCCTTCTCTTTCGCCGGTGGAACTTTCGGAACTGGAATAAATGGAGAAGGGAGGTCTTTTCTAAGCATTATTGCGTAGGGTTTTACGCCTCGTGGAAAGCTCCAATCAAAGTGGAGGTTGTCTCTCACGGGATTGAATGTACGTTTGCCCAGGAAGTAGAGATACTTGCCTTCCGGGTCAAAAGAGGGCGAAAAATCTGCGAGAACAGGTTCAGTCGCAAAGTGCGTCTCACCCGTTTCCAGGTTACAGAGTTTGATCACGGATGTTTGATTTGAATTGGCGAAGCTATATGCGAGCCAGTTACCGTCGGGAGACCATGCCGGGCCAGTAATCCGTTCGTACTCGCTGGTATCGACGACCGCTGATTTACTCGACTCAAGATCCACTACAACCAACTCATTGCGGTGATTGGTGATAGCGACAACATCATCTCCAGGTGAAACTACCATGTTGACGGCTCGCCCAAACTCAACTTCCGCCAGCGTTTTGGGCTCGCTGGCATCTTCGGGATTGAAGACAACCAGGGCTTCTCGGCCAATAGCATCGCTAATCGCTACCAGTCGTTTCCCGTCGTTCAGCCATTCTAGCATGCGGTAGCGTACGCCATCCGGTTCACCATGCTGAATGACAGGGCCTTCCCAATTCCCCATGGAAAAGGCTTTTCCTCGTGTCGTAATGGCTGTCGCATACCCCTGGGGATGTAAAGCGGATGAATCAAGGTATCCGCTTGCTGAGACAAATTTACGATTGAGCTGCGTGCGCAAACTGGGTAGCTCGACATCGATGTGTCGCACGCTCTCTGTTGCTGGATCGAACAGGTACAGATTCGCACCTGCGTGGTACACCATGCGTTGTCCATCGCCGGCTAGATTGCGGGCATAAAAATCCTGGTGATCAGTGTGGCGGCGCACATCTTCTCCCTGAGGAGTACAGGAATAAATATTGCCAATACCTTCATGATCTGAAATGAAGAAGATGCGCTCATCAACCCAACACGGAGCAGCAATATTTCCATTGAGTTGGAGCAAGCGTTGGAATGTTCCACTGCCGCTGCTATCGCACCACAAGTGCCCAACCGTGCCGCCGCGATAACGCTTCCAGCGCGCTGGTTCGTTAATATTTCGCCCCAGTACAATGCCACCGCCTGGTCCATATGAAATCGCATTTGCCATTCCCACGGGAAGTTGCCGGGGTAGGCCGCCTCCGGGTTTTATGGCATAGATGACCTGGAAACGGCTGTCAGGTTGGCCTGCGTTACTTGCATACAATATTTCGTCACCTGCGGGTGACCATCCCAGGACGCGGCAATTGGCAGCTTGATACGTAAGTCGTTGAGCGGGGCCTCCCTGTGCTGGCATTACATAAATCTCGTTCGGTCCCTCTTCTTGTCCTACAAAGGCAAGTAATGCACCGTCAGGTGAAAAACGTGGATGGCTTACTTCATCTACCGCTGCTGTTAGACGCTCGGCGCGTCCACCATAGCTCGTAATCAGCCAGAGATCATCCTCCGCAACGAAAACAATGCGATCCTGATGAATATGTGGAAAGCGTATATAACCCTGGGGCATAATCCACACCCTTCTTTCATTATTTGTAGGGAAAGTGCGGTCTTTACAGTTGCCATACTTTTAATGGTGAAATGTATTGTAGCACAGTTAAACTGAACATGTCGAGAGCGATGCTCAAGCGCTTGAGCAGGCAAATCAACGAGTCTCTGCCCTCTTGCTATATAGTTCTGATTATGGTAACCTCTCCTTGCAATAATTCAAACAAAACCTTCTAAGGAGAGATACTTTCATGACGCAAACCGTGAATGGTCAAAAAAATACGCAGCAGAAGCAAAATCGACCGGGGCAACGGCAACAAGAGCGCTTGATGCGCCAGGCTCGTCGCCGCCGCCGGCAGCAAATATGGACCAGTGTCACTGTAGTAGTAGTGGTGATCGCTGCTGCGGGCCTGGCTTTTTGGCAATATCAGCGTTATACAGCTCAACAGAGTGCTAAAAGCACAACAACACAAACAACGCATACGACGACTGCACAGGTTGGCCCTAAATGTGCTACAGCAACTTCTGCCGCGGCGGTTTATGATACAACTCCTAAGGCAGGCCCGCAAAATCCTCCTGCCGTGACAGGGACCCCGGCTACAAACGCTGATGGACTGCAATGCCTTGACCTTAAAGTTGGCAGTGGCAAGGTAGCACAGCAAGGGAGTACGGTCTCCGTTGAGTATTCGGGCTGGCTGGCAAGCAATGGCAAAAAGTTTGATAGCTCCTATGATCACGGCGCTCAGCCCTTTTCCGTCAGCCCACTTGGCCAGGCAAGTGTCATTCAAGGTTGGAACGAGGGATTGGTTGGGATGAAGGCTGGCGGTATCCGTCGAATCATTCTTCCCGCGTCTTTGGCCTATGGTCCGCAGGGTAACCAGGGTATTCCGCCCAATGCAACACTGATTTTTGATGTGACCGCCGTGAGTGTGCAATAACAGCACACTCTTGCGGATGAAATGTAAAAGAAGTAAAACGGGTTTTATTTTGCCCTTGACTTTTGGAATTTTGCTGGGTATACTTCTAGCAATTTGAGACCAGTTTCCAATTGTTCCACTCTGTGGAAAGGGCAAGGTATTCTCATGGCCATTTGGCACCGGGTAGAGGCGCAAAAAATCATTATGTTGCAGGCGTGTTGCCTGTACCATCCCATTGATGGTCCCGGTGTCGATTTGCCGATACCAATACATTTTTCTTCCTCATCCCATTGATTCGGGGGTGAGGAATTTTTTTTGACCTGTTAGTCTCCGGGCTTGCTATAATGCTTTTTAACTTATACATCTGGAGAGCGGAAAATCCAGCGAGGGCCGATAAATCGGCGCTGGGCGCGATAAATCGGCCCCTACGGGTGGCCAGATGATGTTGTGAAAAGTTATATAGCGGTTCAACTAGCAACCTCAACGACTAGCGTTGTTTGTTGAACTAGCGAAGGAGGAGATGATGACCTGTCAACCTGTTGTTATTGTATGTTTGGCGTGATGATGGAACGCCGTGTTACAAAGAGGAGAGGAACTTACTCATGAGCATGACACAAGTAAACCAATCGACCGAGACCAGCAACGAATTGCTGGACATGGATCAACTCAGCAATCGCCATATGCTGGTGCGATCACCGCAGATGGCGGCTTTAATACGGCTCCGAGGGACATTGCTAAAAACGATCCGCAATTTCATGGAGGCAGAAGATTTCGTCGAAGTGACCACCCCAACCATCACCAGCTTAACAGGAGCCTGTGAAGATTTTTCAACGCTCTTCCCGCTCGAGTACTTTGGCAACAAGGCTTTCTTGACGCAGACTGCCCAGTTGCATCTGGAGCCATTGGTACACAGTCAGACCTTGCGCCGCGTCTATTCGGTGAACCACAGCTATCGCGCCGAGCCGCGTGCCGACCATCGCCACCTGACAGAGTTTGTGTTGATTGAGCCAGAAATTGGCTTTGGCAATTTACAGACGCTACTGGACATCGAAGAGCGTCTGGTCAGTACCCTGGTGCAGAAGGTGCTAGAGACGAGGCGCGAAGAGTTGGAGATGCTCGGGGCCGATGTGGCCATGTTGGAGACGATCATGCCTCCCTTCCGCCGCATGACCTACACTGAGGCCGTTGAACTGCTCAACAAGATGGGCATAGCTACCAACTGGGGGGATGACCTGGACCGCAAGCGTGAAATTGCTCTGCTGGAATGGTCGCAGTTCCCCACCTTCATCACGCACTACCCCCTGGAGTTGAAATTCTTCAATATGCGCCAGAATCGCGAAGACGAGCGCATCGTCAACGCTGCTGACCTCTTGCTTCCAGGCGTGGGTGAGGTCTGCGGAGGTGCTGAGCGCGAAGAAGATCCCATTCGCCTGCGCCATCGATTGATGAATTCAGAAGCCATGAAGCATCTACTCGCGGCTGGCGGGAGTGCGGAGGACTATGAGTGGTATCTGAAACTACGAGACGATGACTCGATCCCCTACGCAGGTTTTGGCATGGGCTTCGAGCGGCTGGTACAGTTCATCACCGGCAGCGAGAGCTGCTTGAACTGTGTCGAATATCCGCGTAACAGCGTCCACTATATGCCGTAATTGTGATGATGGACTCGACAAGATTGCTGACGCTTTTTCAGCAGCTAGGTGTGGTCATGAACGGGCATTTTGTGCTCAGTTCGGGACGGCACAGCAACGAATACTGGGAAAAGTTCCGCTTGCTAGAGTGGCCTCGTGTCACAGAACGCCTCTGCCAAGATATAGCGGAGCGCTACCAGGGGCGTATGCTCTCGGCTGTGATTGGTCCGACAACAGGAGGAGCTTTATTGGCGCAGGAGGTGGCACGCCAGCTCGATACGCGCTGCCTCCTCGCTGAACCAGTTGCGGAGGGTGGACGAGGGCTGCGTCGTGGCTTTAAGCTCGATGCATTCGCTCCTGTCCTGATTGTTGATGATGTCCTGACAACAGGTCTCTCACTGCGCGAAACACTATGTGCTATTGAGCCATACCATCCGGACATCGCCGGTATCGAAGTGCTCATTGATCGCAGCGGAGGTACAGCCGCCACGCAATTCTCCGTCCCCTGTCATGCCCTGCTCAGTGTTACGGCACAAACATATAGTCCAACTGACTGTCCATTGTGTGCTGCCGTTGTACCACTGGTTAAACCGGGCACGAGAGGTTAATCTTCACTCCTCGTGGAATCTGGTTTGTCGCATTCCACGAACAGGGACTGGGAACAACATCAGCCGGAGATCAACGGTTGCGTTTAAACCAGTTAAGGTAAAAAAAGTGAACTTTCTAGATAAATTGCTCAGCGCTTCACGCCAGCAGAACAGCCTGCTCTGTGTCGGTTTAGACCCGGAACCAGACCGTTTTCCTGCGGCCCTGCGTGAAATGCCGGTTGAGAGAGCTGTGATCTACTTCTGTCGCGCCATTATCGAGGCAACAGCATCGTTTGTGTGTGCCTTCAAACCAAATATCGCCTTTTTTGAGGTGCTTGGCCTGGCCGGAATGCGCGTGTTTCAGGAAGTGCTGAGCGCTATTCCTGCCCATATTCCGGTGATCGTC
>Ga0066695_10000285_pt1 | contig 14430 bp, 11 predicted proteins | sample GraSoiAngelo_144_FD_66452 | JGI IMG/M metagenome (GOLD analysis project Ga0066695, IMG submission 66452) | Grasslands soil microbial communities from the Angelo Coastal Reserve, California, USA - 14_1009_02_40cm | ecosystem: Environmental > Terrestrial > Soil > Grasslands | place: USA...
ATCGAACTGAACGCCAATCCAGGACGGTAATCGATTCAACCTTTTTGGTCAAACGTCTATATGTGAGGTTGCAGGTTTGGCAGGCGCAGCCTGCCAAACCTGCAACCTCACATATAAAAATCCTGCGAAGAGCGTAGCGATGAGGCCCCAGAAAAACATACACATCGGGTTTAACCTGGGCAAACAAAAGGATCACCTGACCCCTTCTATATGCCGTCCTAATTGTTGTAAGAGGAAACCTCAATGCAGTACGATCTCATCATCCACAACGCCCAACTTCACCATCACACTGGACTGGTAGAAATCGCGGTCCAGGATGGACGTTTTGCCAGGATCAGCAGCGAAATCCCCCCCGGCAGCAGCGCAACACGTGAAATCGACGCGGGAGGGCGACTGGTAATCCCACCCTTCATCGATGCCCATGTCCATCTCGATGCCGTTCTTACCGTTGGGCAGCCGCGCTACAATACGACGGGCACCCTGCTCGAAGGGATCCAGATTTGGAGTGAGCGCAAGTCGAGCCTGACCCGCGAAGATGTCAAAAAACGTGCCCTTGAGGAGATCCGCTGGGAAGTCGCGCAGGGAACCTTGCATATCCGCAGCCACGTCGATGTCTGCGATCCCAGTCTGACCGCGCTGAGGGCACTGATTGAGGTCCGCGCTGAAGTGCGCGATATCTGCAATCTGCAATTGGTCGCTTTCCCACAAGATGGAATCTTCTCTTTTCCTGATGGCCGTGAGTTAATGCGACAAGCCATGGAACTGGGCTGCGATCTCGTTGGAGGTATTCCACATTACGAATGGACGCGCGACATGGGCGTCGAAGATGTCCATTATGCCTTTGCTCTTGCCAAAGAGTTCGACCGCGATATCGACTGCCATTGTGATGAAACCGATGATCCCCATTCGCGCTTCACAGAGGTCATGGCAGCGGATACCATGCAACAAGGTTGGCAGGGACGTGTCACAGCAAGCCATTGTACCGCTATGCACTCGTATGATAACGCCTATGCCTTCAAGCTCATTCGCCTGCTGGCCCGTGCCCAGGTCAATGTCATCGCAAACCCCTTTGATAACGTCGTCTTGCAGGGCCGCTTCGATACCTATCCCAGGCGCAGGGGCATCACCCGCGTGAAAGAATTGCTGGCGGCTGGCGTCAACGTCGCTCTCGGGCACGACTCCATCATGGACCCCTGGTTCCCTCTAGGGAAAGGTGATATGCTCGCGGCCGCGCAGCTGGCCCTCTTCCTCTGCCATATGAGTGGCTACGAGGAAATCAGTGACGTTCTCGACCTGGTCACCACCAATGCGGCCAAAGCGCTGCGTCTTCAGGATAGCTACGGCATTGAAGAGGGAAAGCCCGCCGATTTCCTGGTCTTAGACGCCCCGTCAGCCTTTGAAGCTCTGCGTCTTGTGCCCGTTCGTCTCCACGTCTTCAAGAGTGGACGCGAAGTGGCATATACCGCACCAGCGACCAGTATGCTCAGGCGTAATGGAGAAGAAGCAGCCAGAGAAGTCACCTATCGCCTGCAATAATCTAACAAGTCTTTCGACTAGAAAAGAACGATCATGATCTCGTTGCGTGAAGAATGGTAGAATATTCCTGGCATTTTTCTCTTGCAGTTTTGTTACCCACCGCATATACTTGAAACAGTACAGCTTATTGTGGGTAACAATTGAGTGGGTAACAACAACCTGAATCATTTCACGAATGGATCATCCAATGCCGAAGGTAGCCGTATATGCCCTTGCCTGGTCTTCCTCCCAGCAAGCGTACGTGCTTACTGAGGGCGCTGGCAGCACATCCTTGAGCATTGTGCTGGATAGTCCTGCCTGGTTTGCCTGGTTGTCCCAGGTGCCCTCCTTTGCTTTCATGGGAAAGTGCGGTTCCTACACCGCGCGTAAGGAAACCAAACACGGTGATCAATACTGGTATGCCTACCTGAGAACGAAGGAGAAGCTTGCCAAGAAATATCTGGGAAAGACTTCCAACTTGACGATAGCACGGCTTGAGGACGTTGCAAAAGTGATGCGGGCTGACCGCACTACTGATAGAGACACAAGCCAGGAAAGGCCATCGATATCTTCAGAGAACAAGCTCCGCAGTTCGATCAAGACCGTAAACACAGACACGAGTGTGAAGTTGACACCCCATGCACCACCCCGCAAGCAAGATGATCTGCTCATCCCCTTGTTGTCGACCAAGTTGCACCTGCCACGTCCCCGTGCGCAGCTTGTGTCTCGCTTTCAGCTGGCCGAACGACTCCAGGAGGGGATGGCGGGCGTGCTCACGCTGATCTCAGCTCCCGCGGGATTTGGCAAAACGACCCTGCTCTCCCAATGGCTCGTAGAGAGTGGTACGCCTGTGGCCTGGCTCTCGTTGGAGACCGAGGACAATGAGCCTACACGTTTTCTCTACTACTTGATTTCCGCCCTGCAGGCCCTTGACCCACACATCGGCATCAGCGCGCTCACTCTGCTCCAGACGCCGCAACCTGCGCCATCTGAGACGGTCCTCACCGCGTTCGCCAACGAACTGGTGAGCCGGAATATGGAAGATTTTGCCTTCGTCCTTGATGACTACCACGTTATTACCGCCGAGCCTATTCATCGTGCTCTCACCTTTCTGCTGGAGCATCTGCCGCCCAGCATGCATTTCATCATTGCCACCCGTGCCGACCCGCCGCTGCCACTGTCACGCCTGCGGGCACGCGGGCAGCTCTGTGAAGTGCGAGCCGGTGACCTGCGCTTTGCCACCGAGGAGGCCAGTACGTTTCTGCAAATGGTAATGGGGCTCGATCTGTCCACCCAGGAGATTGCCCTTTTGCAGGACCGTACAGAAGGCTGGATTGCTGGGCTACAGTTTGCCGCGCTCTCACTGCGGGGGAGAACCGATGTCTCTGCCTTTCTGAACGCCTTCACCGGCAGTCATCGCTTCGTCCTGGACTACCTCACCGAGGAAGTGCTCTCGCAGCAGTCCCCTTCGGTGCAAGCGTTCCTGCTCCACACCTGCATCTTGGAGCGCTTTTGCGGCTCGCTCTGTGATGCTGTGACAGGTCAGGAGAAGAGCCAGGCCACACTGGAAACCCTCGACAGAGCAAACCTGTTTGTGGTCTCGCTCGACGACGAACGCCAGTGGTATCGCTATCATCACCTGTTTACTGAAGTGCTGCGCAACCGCCTGCAGCGGACACAGCCTGCGATCGTGACTGAGCTCCACCGTCGAGCCAGCGCGTGGTATGAGCTGCATGGACTGGTCACTGAAGCGGTGCAGCACGCACTGGCTGCTCCCGATGTTGAGCGCGCCGCTCTTTTGATAGAACATCTGGGTATGACGGTAGCATTCCGGGGACAGGTCCACGTCCACACAGTACTTGGCTGGCTCAATGCGCTCCCCGATGCGCTGGTGCGCACGCGCCCCACGCTCTGTATCTACCATGCACTCACGCTCATCTTCATCAATCAAATGGAAGCGGCCGAGTCCCGCCTGCGTGATGCTGAAGGCTGTATCCAGGAGGATATTTCTGCCGAGCAGGAACGGGCCATTCGGGGCCAGGTGGCTGTCATTCGCGGGAATATTGCCCGCTACTCCGGCGACCTGTCGCGCAGTGTCGCGCTCTCGCTTCAGGCGCTGGACTTACTACAGGAGACGGATGTGACGACCATACGTGTTGGCGCCCTGGTGTATGCAGCCCAGGCCTACATGGTGAACGGGGATGTGACACCCGCCGCTGAACGCCTGGCCGCGGCAGCAGTTGCACCTGCTCTCGCCTCGGGCCACCTCTATATTTCCCTGAGAAGCATCACCAATCTAGCTCGGCTGCAAGTATTGCAAGGCAGGCTCCACCAGGCTGCCATCACGTATGAGGAGGCCGTGCGGGTGACCTCAGGACCGGAAGAGCTACGGCTCCTGACGAGCGGCCCGGCCTACTACTTTGGTTTGGGCGATCTGTTGCGCGAGTGGAACAACCTCGATGCCTCCGAACGCTTTGTGTCGCAGGGTATGGATGTGCTTAAGGGAACGTTGTTGGTTGACGCCGATGTGGTCACGCTGGGTTACACGACCCTGGCTCGCCTGCAGCAGGCGCATGGGGATTATGATGGGGCCGTTGCAACGCTGGTTGCGTTCACGCAAATAGCACGACAGCGTCGTTTTGCTCCTCACCTTGTAACCCATGGAGTGGCTATGCAGGCTCAGCTGGAACTGGCGCGGGGCAACCTGGCAGCAGCCATCCGCTGGCTGGATGGGAGTGACCTCACCATCAGTGATGATCTTAATTACCCCTGTGAGCGGGAGTACTTGACCCTGGCACGGGTGCGGCTTACTCAGGGGCGGGATGACCCGGGGGGTACTTTCCTTCAGGATACTTTATACCTGTTGAATCGCCTGCTTGAGGATGCTGAGGCCAAAGCACGAACGAGTAGTGCATTGGAAATGCTTATGCTGCGTGCGCTCGCTCTCGATGCCCAGGGCAATAGGACACAGGCACTCGCCTCGCTCGAACGTGCGCTCCTACTCGCCGCGCCCGAGGACTACATTCGCCTGTTCATCGATGAGGGGGAAGCAATGGTGGCCTTACTGCGTCAAGCATACACACGGAGCATCGCATCTGGCTACGTCGCGATACTGCTGGAGGCATGTGGTGAACAGGGAGCAGTGGTTCGCTTGCCCCGCACGGAGCATCCAGGTTCGCTTGTCGAACCGCTCACTGAGCGCGAACGCCACGTGCTACGGCTCCTTGTGGCAGGTCTATCCAATTCCGCCATGGCGCGGGAGCTCGTTGTCACAGTCGGCACAGTGAAAAGCCACGTCAACCACATCTACGGGAAACTTGGCGTGAACAGCCGCACCCAGGCGATCGCTCGCGCCCACACCTTGCACTTACTCTAAGATAGTCTCACTCCACTACCCTTTTTCACCTCTTTTGCCGCTCTCAGCACGAGTAGTCACACTCATCCATGCTTTTTGTTTCGGCGTGAAAATCAACCCCACAATCCATCTTTCGGTAGATGCTGTCCTGCCTGGTTGAGCCGCATACTTGGTGTAGTGCTGAAGAAGTATCAGACACAGGACACGAGGAAAAACGATGAACACCTATGAAATTCGCGTCAAAGGTCATCTCGATCAGGAGTGGTCAGAGTGGTTCGCGGGGCTGGCGATCGGCTACGACGCCGATGGCAGTACGGTACTGCGTGGTCCCCTCGCCGACGAGGCTGCGCTGCATGGGGTGCTGATCAAAGTGCGCGATCTGGCGTTGCCGCTGCTGGCGGTGAATCGGGTTGAGGCGAGCACTTCGGAAAGCTGAAGCTCTACTCTAAGAGGGAACATCTATGCAACATCACTGGTATGCCAATCCCTGTTCCAGCGTTTGTGAGCCTGTTCGCCGTAGCATTCTACCTGATCGTGCCTATCGCCGTGGCGGCCATCATCTTCCGACAACGCGATATGGTTGGGGCCGGGTAGGCAAAGCTTTTACAGGGAGTGCATTCCGTAGCAGTGGGAGACCAGTGGTGGGTCCCTGGAGTTTCGTGCCATACAATGGCAGAAAGAAATGGTTCAGAACATGAGTTTCTATCGAACAGTCACACGTTATGTCCTCTTCTGCATGCTCGTGCTGTTGGCATTGCCGTTCACGGCGCTTCCAGCCGCCGCTGCAACGCGCTCCGGCTCGCCCGATTTTGCGAAGATCGATGCGTTTGTGCAGGCAGAGATGCAAGCGAACCGTATTCCAGGGGTGGCCCTGGGCATTGTCCATGGTGATCAGGTCGTTCACCTGCAGGGGTTCGGCGCTGCCGACACGACCGGGCGAGCGATCTCACCACGCACCCCGTTCGTTATCGCCTCACTGACGAAATCCTTCACAGCGCTCGCCATAATGCAACTGGTTGAGGCGGGCAAGATGGAGCTGGATGCGCCTGTGCAGCGCTACCTATCCTGGTTCCGCGTCGCCGATTCCGCTGCCTCCGCACGTATCACGGTGCGCCAGTTGTTGAACCAGACCAGCGGGATACCGGAGGCCAATTCGGCTACTGGTAGCACGACGGTGGAGCAGCAGGTGCGCGATCTTTCTACGGTCGCCCTCGATCGACCAGTGGGCACCGGCTACGAATACGCGAACGCCAACTACGATACGCTGGGGCTTATCGTTCAAACGGTTTCTGGGGAGTCGTATGAGGCCTACATCCAGCAGCACATCTTTGCGCCCCTGGCGATGCATCACAGTTTCGCCTCGGAGCAGCAAGCGATGCAAGATGGTCTCGCACAAGGCTATAACTGGGCCTTTGGGATTCCGTATCCAACGCATGATTACCGTCCGAATTTGCTGCCTGCTGGCTTTCTCATCTCCAGCGCCGAGGATATGTCCCATTATCTCATCGCTCAGATGAACGGTGGGCGCTACAGCAGCGTTTCCGTGCTCTCGCCGAGTGGGATTGCAACCTTGCATGCACCTGCCATTGCGGTTGATGCATCAGGCTCTTCCTACGGCATGGGGTGGATCAATCTCTCAGCACAAGATAGCGGGATTGCTACGCCACTCCTTTGGCACAATGGTGACACAAACAGTTTTCATGCGGATATGTTCATCGAGCCGAAAGAGCACTGGGGCGCGATCATCCTGATCAATGCCACAGCCAATAATATGCTCGCCGCATCAGCACTCCAACATGTCTTTGCAGGAGTAGTTAACATGCTGGTAGGTCGTGAGCCACCTGTTGCTGGACTGAGCTTGAGTACACTGTACCTCATCGTCGATAGTGTCATCGTGGTGGTTTCAGTGCTTGTGCTCTTGTCGGCACTCAGATTGCCCTGGTGGTACAAGAAGATGAAGAACCGTCCGCAACATCGCCTGCGGCGTGGAATCCTTCCGCTACTCTGGGAACTTGTCCTGCCTGTTATCCTGCTGATTGGCTTTCCCATGCTCATCGGCGCACCGTGGCATGTGCTCTTGCTCACGCTCGCTGATATCAGCTATTGGCTTCTCGCGACACTTGCGGTTCTAGTCATCACGGGGATTGTCAGAGTGGTGCTCACGGTTCGTGTTCTGCGGCGGAAAGAAACAGGTCTACCTATAGTGGCGCCATCACCAAGTCAAAGTCTCACGTAAGGTGTCCTCTCGGCGTGGGAGCGATGTCGTGCAGACGAAGCGTCTGCACGACATCGCTCCCAGAAGGTTGAACACAACAACACTACCCGTAAATATTAACTGCACGAGCCGCCAAAAGCACGATAATAATCAGCGAGAGCATTGCTTCTATCATCATCAGTATTTTTGCTGGCCGTGTCAAAGGAAAGGTATCGGCTGGGCTAAGAGCTGTGGCGCCAGTAAATGCCAGGAAGAGATAATCAATGAAATGGGGAGCCCATTTTGTAGTATTGCCATCCACCTGTTGAGGAAACATAAAATCAGCAGCTTGGTGGCCACGATTTAGTCGCTTGCGCGGTCCTCCGCCATCGATTTCCCAGTACCACAGCGCAAAAACCAGGATATTTGTACACCAGAGTAATGCAGCGGAGCGGAGTAATACTATTCCCCTTTCTTGCGGCAGATAGTAAATCAAGAGCGAAACGCTTCCAGCTAGCCCTGCTGTCACAACGCCAAGGAGCGTCAGCCCAGTTACACGCGCCGTTATATGGCGCAGCGGATGGCGGAATATCGAAGCTAATATAAATGGCAGAAGCAGCACTGCCTCGATTACCAACAGTAACCAGCTTGGACCAAACGTGAGCTTATCTGGCAGAGCAAGGTAGAGTAATCCTATCCCTAATGCACCGGCTAGCGCTGCCCACCTTGAAATTGCCTCAACCTCTTTCTCCTGCTTTGCATGAGCGTTATCGGTCGAATCAGTTGTGGATTGCTGTGTCTCATTGACCGGCTGCATGTGCGCTAACCTCTTTTTCCAGTACCTGCCTCAAAAACAGCTTTCTCGCCTCTTGCAATTATATCCTACATCTGGTGTTGGTATGCCTCGTCCGGGAGCGTAAGAAGTTCCTCTTCTATGTGCAGCCATACTTTTTGTTCCGCCTCGGTATTGTTGATACGTAACCTTTGGTTCGTCGCACTGGTTAGCATCCGAGAGACCCGTTGTCGAAAACTATCCAGTATCGGTCGTTGAAAAGCGGGCGTTGGCATCACGCGCAGTTCTACCAATTTAGGGTCATAGAACTCCTCTTTGTCGAAGGCCAGCGACGCGAGATTGCTAAAAGCCACCAGCAATGCTTGTCGTTGCTGTGTGAAATAACCCACCTGGGTGCTCGAGGTAGCGAGACATCCAGCGATCTGCCCTCCAAGCATAATGGGGTGTGCTGCCGCGCTCACCTCATGCTCAGTTCTATATGCCGGCAGCAGTTTTTCCTTCGTCAGGTCGTCGACATTGACTGTGCGGCGCGATTCTGTTGCATAGCCAGCCAATGATTCCATGCCAAGAAAAAGGGCAATCGGTTCAAGATCGGCTGACCAGGGGAATGTACCTCGTCCTGCTCGCTCGCGCAAAGAGCGAATCTTATTGCCATGCGCTTCGGAGGGAGGCATACATTGCACCAATGTCACCGCCATCCCTAATTGATTGGGGTCTAATTGAGCGAGAACCTGCTTCAAAACCATATCACTGATGCGCCAGAAACGCAAAGAATCGGTCGTTGTAGTGCGCACACTGAGCAGTTGAGCAATAAATTCAGAGGGAATATTTTCCTCTGAATCATCTTTCTGCCATGAGTGAATATCTGGATAAGTGTCTTCAAGCGCTTCCAGCATTTGATCTCGATATGCAGGTGGAATGACCTGTAACAAACGGGTAAGATGAGGTCGTTGAGGGTTGGACTCTCCTTTGGCCCAGCGGGTGAGCGTCATCTGAGATAGCCCAATAGCTACTGCCATTCGTTGTTGTTCGCCTGGGATCCTGAGGATTTGCTGTAGAATGCTTTGCCAGATTGGAGCTACGTCCATGTCTTTCCACCTCAACTATGCATGAGCCTGAATTTCTTCATGGCTGCTTTCTGGCGCTTATCATAACAGGGGTAACAAATCGAGTCAACTATCTCAACTTACTCATTTTGTACCAATAATCGAAGAACAGATTAAACTACCGCCCTGCCAAATTTGCCGATATTCCTGAACTTTTGATAGCGCAGCTCAATCAGTTCATCTAGAGGATGCCGCCGTAAATCCGCCAGCTGCTTCACCAGTGCCTCTTTAAGATTGTCTGCGGTAGCCTGGTAATTGCGATGTGCTCCCCCTGGTGGCTCTGGAATCAACTCGTCTATAAGCTCGATTTCCTTGAGTTCACGTGCGCTAATCCGCATTGCTTCGGCGGCTTGTGGCGCAAATGAGGTGTCACGCCAGAGAATGTTCGCTGCTGCCTCTGGAGGAGCAACGGAATAGATACTAAACTCTAACATCAAGATGCGGTCGGCAATGCTAATGGCTAACGCCCCACCACTGCCTCCTTCCCCGACAACTACGGCAATAATCGGCACACGCAGCCGCGACATCAAATACAGATTCGACGCAATTGACCCGGCCTGGCCGCGTTCTTCGGCTCCTAATCCAGGGAATGCCGCTGGTGTATCGATCAAGCAAATAATGGGAAAATCAAACTTTTCAGCCTGCTGCATCACACGAGCAGCCTTGCGATAGCCTTCTGGATTCGGCATTCCCAGGTTACGTAACTGTTTTTCCTTCGTGTCGCGACCTTTCTGGTGGCATACGAACATCACGGTCTCGCCATTGAGCGTGGCTGGCCCGGTCATGATTGCGTGGTCATCACCAAAAGTGCGATCTCCGTGCAGCTCGAAAAAGTCATCGCACATCAGGCGAATGTAATCGGCCGCGTATGGTCGATCTTTGTGGCGTGCCACCAGCACCGTTTGCCAGGCTGTCAGTTTACTGTAGATCTCCTCGGTGCGGCGCCGCAGCTCACGCTCCGCCTCTTGTAACTGCTGGTGTTCGTCGGCTTTCATGCGCTCGCCTTTACGTTGCAAGGCGCTAATCTTTTTCTCTAGCTCGGCCAGCGGTTTTTCGAATTCCAGATCGTATGTCATTCTCTCCCCTTTTACCTCGTTTGATGAACGTGTGAATGACTTTCCTCTAGGAATTCGCTGCTCTTCCTATTGGTTTTCCCATAGAAATGGAGTAGCCTTGCCAGCGTCTGCCGCAGCTCGCGCCTATGCACGATCGCATCGATCATCCCGTGCTGCAGCACAAATTCGGAAGTCACCGCGTCCTCGGGGAGTTTCACATGCATGAACCCCTCGATCACACGCGGTCCCGCGAAGCAGATCAACGCGCCAGGTTCAGCGATAGTCACATCGCCGAGCATCGCAAAACTGGCCGTTACCCCACCAGTTGTCGGATCCGTCAACAGGCTAAAATAGGGCAGCCGGGCCTCTCCTAGTTTTGCCAGGGCCGCCGTTGTTTTGGCCATCTGCATCAGCGAATACAGTCCTTCTTGCATCCGCGCGCCGCCAGAAGTAGAAGAGATCAGTACGGGCGTGTTTTTCTCAATGCCCAATTCGATAGCTCGCGTAATCTTTTCTCCCACCGCTGAACCCATGCTGCCACCAATAAAGCGAAAATCCATGACCGCCAGTGCCAGGGGATAGTCCTCGATGGTGGCATGGCCGATAATCACGGCCTCATTCAATCCTACATTCTCACTCTCTTCCCTCAGCTTGGCGTCATAGGCCTGCGAGCGGCTAACGAAGTTGAGCGGGTCAACAGAAATAATGTCTGAGTCTACTTCGACGAAGCTGTCAGTGTCAGTCAATAACTCTATACGCTCATAGGCAGTAAGCTTAAAGTGATAACTACAGCGTGAGCATACCTTCAGGTTTTTTTCCCAGTCGCGGCCCACCAACATCTCTTTACATTCTGGGCACTTGAGCGCCAGGTTTCCCGCAAAAGGTTTTCTAGGCCTGGCTTGCTGTTGCGAGGATGACTGCGTCGTGGACGGTACTTCGGCTTCTTTGACCATAAACAACCTCCTCGTCAATCTTGCGCGAAGAGCGCAGCCACAAAACTCTGTGGATCAAATGGCGCCAGGTTCTCAACTTTCTCTCCAGTGCCGATAAATTTGATGGGAACACCGAGATCATCGGCGACAGCAAAGGCAAAGCCTCCTTTGGCTGTACTATCCAATTTTGTGATCACTACTCCAGTCAAACCGATATCGGCAGCAAATTGGCGCGCTTGTAAAAGCGCATTCTGGCCCGTCGTCGCATCCATCACAATCAGCAACTCATGCGGCCCTTTTGGGATAAATTTCTGAATAACTTTACTGATCTTCTTCAGCTCTTCCATCAGGTTGTACTTCGTTTGCAGACGACCCGCGGTATCCACGATGAGAACATCACAACCCCTCGTCGTTGCTGCCTGGATGGCATCATAGACGACCGCGCCTGGATCGGAACCAGGATTCTGGCTTATTACCGGTACGCCAATGCGCTCCGCCCACACTTTGAGCTGGTCAATGGCCGCAGCGCGGAATGTATCGGCAGCGGCAAGCACCACCCTGTGCCCTTCTCGCGTGAGACGATAGGCCAATTTCGCGATGGTGGTCGTTTTACCTGAGCCATTGACGCCAATAACCAGGATCACCGTCAGTGTGGAATCTGGGGCGAAGCGAAGACCAGCAGACTTCCCAAGTAGTTTTGTCAACTCTTCACGCAAAGCACGCTGCACCTGTGCCCCGCTTTTCATCTTCTCTTCATTGACTCTCTGCTGCAAACGCTCAATCAGCCACATCGTCGTGCTGGGACCAACGTCGGCTCGCAAGAGAGATTCCTCCAGCTCATCCCACAGCTCAGGAGTAATATCGTTCTGTCTGAATACATCCCCCATCCGGCTAAAAATTTGCCGGGTGCGGCTCAGGCTGTTCTTAAATGGATTAAAGCTTTGCTCAGACACGGAATCACTTTCTACGCGCTCCTGAGAAGCCACTGCATCTTTTTTCGGTTCTTCTTGAGGTTTCTGCCCAAAGAATCTGTTGAGCACCTTAGCTTTGACTCCTTTATCTACCCGCTTTAACACTGAAAAAAAGAGGGCGACCCACCAGATAGCTCATCTGGTAAATATCCCTCCGCATAAGATAAAAGGCAAAAGGTACAAATACATGCCTTTTGCCTCCTCGTCCTGTCGTACAACAACAACCGTAACATAGGGCTTCTCAGGCCAGTGACAGAATCACTACCCTCTTACTACCTTATTGACGGCTGCCGCGATACGAATGAAGTGACCCGTCGCTAATGGGTTCGTTAATGATAATATCGCCATTACGGATCTTGATATTGTACAGGCAAGAGGGATTAGTGCACACCCAGGCCTTGTACTCAATGGAAGCTCCCTGGCTACCGAAATCCGAGAGCGGAACCAGATCACCTTCACTACATTTGCGACACCGGGGAAATGCGTTTTCCACGAAATCGCCTCCTTCCTTATCCTTGGAGGATAGTATTTACCTGCTTTACCACGTAGCAAAGCGAAGCAAATAAGTAAGCCGAGGGGGAGCCTCCGCCGCTGCATCCGCATCCCCACAGCAGGTTGGTATCCATGCTGTCGCTATCATACCACAAATTGCGTCTTGTGTCAGCTACCTTGATGAAGAATTATTCATCTTTCTTCTGCTATGACCTACCTTGTACCTTCTTTTTCATCTCTGGGTTAGCAGTCTCTTCTACGGTGACGTAGATGAAGGGCAAATCGGTAGGAGCCACGCCAGTTGCTCACAATTGGCAACATCCTATGGTCTAAGGATAACAGGTGTTACACATTCCGTCAAGCACAAACGACGCCGAAAAATGCGCTAGGGTCGCGCCCTGGCACATTTTTTAGCGTCATTCAGCATCATTACGTATCTCTTTATACCTCTGCTGTTACGCCCCCTGCCCTGGCCTGCAGGTACGCATAAATGAACGGATCTATATTTCCCGCCAGGTAACCCTCTGTATCACTCGACTCATAGTTCGTACGGTGATCCTTCACGATAGTGTAGGGGTGAATTGTCACCGAACGAATCTGTGTACCGAAGTCGGCCTGCACATGCTCACCTTTGAGTCGCGCCGTCTCCTCTTCGCGTTTCTTCTGCTCCAGTTCGTACAGGCGAACCTTCAACAATTTCATCGCCACCTCGCGATTCTGAATCTGTGAGCGCTCATTCTGACAGGTCACCACAATCCCGCTAGGTATATGGCGCATTCGCACCGCGGAGTCGGTCTTGTTGACGTGTTGCCCGCCAGCGCCAGTTGATCGGTACGTATCCACCTCAATATCCTCTGGACGTATCGTAATCTCGATCGTGTCCTCGATATCGGGCAGGACCTCGACTTTCGCAAACGATGTATGTCTGCGATGTGCGGCATCAAACGGCGAGAGGCGGATCAATCGATGGGTTCCTATCTCTGACCGCAAGTAGCCATATACGTAGCGGCCCTTGATTTCGACAGTGACACTTTTTATGCCAGCTTCTTCGCCCTCGCTGTAATCATAGATTTCCGTACGGAACTTATGCTGCTCTGCCCAGCGCAGATACATGCGCAGCAGCATCTCAGCCCAATCCTGTGCGTCAACACCGCCACTGCCAGCGTGAATACTCAGAATTGCATCGCGCTCATCGTGCTCTCCACTTAACATCAGCGAGAATTGCAGTTGCTCAACTTTTTTCTCGATTTCGGCTACTGACTGCGCCACCTCGGCCTGCATTCCTTCATCTGGCTCCTCCTCCAATAATTGAGCCAATCCCAGCAGGTCCTCCAGTTGCGTATCAATCTCCTCCCACGTGGTGACCTCTTCGCGCAGTGCATTCAATTGCTGCATTTGTGCCTGAGCCTTGCGGTTGTCGGACCAGAAATCCTCCGCCATGCTCTCTTTTTCAAGCGTGCTTATTTGTGTTTTCTTCGTAGCCAGGTCAAAGACGCACCATAGTTTTCTGGACACGTCCCTGCAGGCGTTCAATTTGAGATGTTAGTTCATTCATGTCGCTATTGTAGCACTTTTTGGAAACCCGGTACACCTCTCGCCATTCTTGCAGTGGAACCTACCTCGTCAGAGTTTCATATAATACCGCTGTGGATCGTTGCAATCAACATCAACAATCACGTTATCGCCCACCTGTTTCTTAAGGTTGAACTCGATGCGTCGACTCCGAAAGGTATAGCTTTGTCCTGTTAGAATGTCTGTCCATTCCGCAATAACATACCAACCATCCAGCCATATTTGAATCTGTTTTATCGTGGCCACGACTCGTCTTCCGTTCCTCCAGCTTCTGCGCCAGTTGAAGAGAGCCAGGGTAAAAAGCTGAATCCCCACACTGCCAATCACTACTATGCCCATAGAAAGGAAAGGAATTTTCATACTACTACTTTCTGATTGTTTCCCTCGGCTTACTGAAAGGGCACTACAGGTGAGTTGAATGGTGTTGAGGTGAGGGCGCAGAGGG
>Ga0066695_10000287_pt1 | contig 14386 bp, 11 predicted proteins | sample GraSoiAngelo_144_FD_66452 | JGI IMG/M metagenome (GOLD analysis project Ga0066695, IMG submission 66452) | Grasslands soil microbial communities from the Angelo Coastal Reserve, California, USA - 14_1009_02_40cm | ecosystem: Environmental > Terrestrial > Soil > Grasslands | place: USA...
CCCCCCACGCCGCTCTGGCAAGGAGGCCCGCGTCCCATGGCGAAGGTGATGGTCGTCGACGATGCCTATTCGGACCTCAAGCTCATGGAATCGATCCTGCGCGGGGCCGGTCACCAGGTCGTCTCGCTGAGCGACGGCGAAAAGATCGAGGACCGGTTGGAGGCCGAGCATCCCGACGTGCTCCTGCTCGACATCGTCCTGCCGCGTCGCAACGGCTACGAGATCTTGCGCTCGCTTCGCCGCGACACGCGGACGAGCAAGACACCGGTGGTCCTCGTCTCCTCAAAGAACCAGGAGAGCGACCGAGCGTGGGGCAAGAAGCAGGGCGCCGACGAGTATCTGTCGAAGCCGTTCACGTCGGACGAATTGCTGAGCGTGGTGAGCCGGTTTGCCCGCTGACGAGCCGGTCGTCTCCGGCGCCGCGACACCCCCGGGCGACGCGACAGCGCCGGCCGATGCGACCCCGTCCGGCGATCCCACACTTCCCGGCGCTCATCGGCACCGCGCGTGCGTCGTGGCCATCGGCGGCCGCCGGCTCGCGGTGGACGTGCGCGAGGCGCGCGAAGTCATGACCGTGGACACCATCGGCTCGGTGCCCGGCGCGCCGGCGCCGCTTCTCGGTGTGGCGAACCTGCGCGGCACGGTCGTCGCCGTCGCCGACGCGCGATCCGTGCTCGGGCTGGCGCCGAAGCCGATGAAGGTGGGCGGCGCCGCGATCGTGCTCGTCGCGGGAGGCCTCGAGGCGGCGGTGCCGATCGATGGCGTGCTCGGTCTCGAATGGTTCGACGCGCCGTTGCCGGTCGACGACCTTGCGGACGGGCCGCTCAAGACGTTCGCCGCCGGCCTCGTGCCGCGGCCCGACGAGCCCGCCATCCTGCTCGACACCGCGCGGCTGCTGGAGGCGCTTCGCGCGCCGTGGGCGCCGGCGGCTCTGGAGGCTCAGCCATGAACCGACGACGCTTCCTCGGCTTCCTCGCGACCTCGACGGCGGCGATGGCGAGCGCGTGCACCGCCTCCGCGCAGTCGCGCCCGGGCACGTCGCGTGCCGCGGCATCGCGCGCCGCCGCGTCGCGGCCCGGCACGCGCGCGGTCCCGAACGAGGTGCCCGTCGCGCCGCGGTCGCTCGGCGGCGCCTCGGCGCCCGGCGTCACCGCGAGCGAGATCCGTATCGGCATGAGCGCGGCGTTTCGCGGCACCGCGGCCGGCCTCGGCACTGAGTTCTATCGCGGCGCGCAGGCCCACTACGACGAGGTCAATCTCCGGGGCGGCGTGCACGGGCGCACGATCACCGTGATGGCGCTCGACGACAACTACGAGCCCAACCCGTGCATCAAGAACACCATCCAGCTGCTGGAGAAGGACCAGGTTTTCACGCTGTCGAACTACGTCGGCACGCCGACGCTCACGCGGGCGCTGCCGGTCATCAAGCGTTACGGCGAGCAGCAAGTCGTCCTCGTCGGCAACTTCACGGGCGCGCAGCCGCAGCGCGAGGCACCGTACGCGGACCAGGTCTTCAACATCCGGGCCTCGTACCGGCAGGAGATGATGGCGCTCGTCGAGCGCTTCTGGTCGCTGGGCGCGCGTAGCTTCGGTGTCTTCTATCAGATCGACGCCTACGGGCGGAGCGGCACCGACGGTGTCGCGCGCGGGCTCGCCCAGCGCGGCGCGCGCATCACGGCCGAGGCGACCTATCCGCGCGGCGCGAAGTTCACGGACGACATGTCGCCGGCCGTGCACGCGCTGCAGAAGGCCGGGGTGGATGTGGTGCTGTGCACCGGCGCCTACCAGGGGTGCGGCGCCTTCGTGCGGTCGGCGCGCGACGCGGGGTTTCTCGCCCCGGTATCGAACCTATCATTCGTCGGATCGGACGCCATGCTCGCCCTGCTGGTCAAGCACGGCAAGAGCAACGGCCGGAATTACACGCGCGCGCTCGTCAACTCGCAGGTGGTACCGAGCTACGACGAGGTGGCGCTGCCCGGCGTCGCGGAATACCGCGCGGCCATAGAGCGCCACAACCCCGTCGTCCCCGAGGCGCTGCGCGACGCGAGCTACGGAGTGCAGAAGGTGAGCTTCATCAGCCTCGAGGGGTATGTGAACGCGAAGGTGGTGGTGGAGGCGCTGCGCCGCGCGGGCCCGCAGCCCACGCGCGCGTCGTTCCGGCAGGCCCTGGAGTCGCTGCGCAGCTTCGACCTCGGCATCGGCGCGCCGCTGACCTTTGGGCCGGAGCGGCACCAGGGCCTCGACTCGGTGTACTTCACGCGCGTCGAGGGTGACCGCTGGGTACCGATTGCCGACTGGGCGGCGGCGGTGCGGGTCTAAGGGGAGCGGCCATGGTCAAGCTGCGCATCCGGATCGGCGTGCTGACGAAGATCATCGTCTTCCTGACGGTCCTGCTGGTGCCGCTGGCGGCCGTCACCTGGTACGTCTCCGTGCGCACGCTGCGCGCGCAGATGACCGAAGAGTTCACCTCAAAGGGCACCGCCATCGCCAATAGCCTGGCCTCGTCCGCCGTCGACCTGATCCTCAACCGCGACGCGTCCACCGTGCAGGCGCGCGTCGACGAGGTCGTTTCGGGTAAGGAAGCGATCAGCGGCGTCGCGTACGTCATGGTCTACGACCCGCACAAGACGCTGATCGCGCACACGTTCCATCCGATCGTGCCGCCCGATGTCATCGACAAGAACCTCGTGGTAGGCGACACGGCCAAGCAGGTGCGCGAGATCCACTACGCGCATCCCGTCACCGGCGCCACACGCTCGATCATCGACGTCGGCGTGCCGATGCTCGCCGGTCAGCTGGGCACCGTCCGCGTCGGCATGGACAAGGCGATCATCGAGGCCGCCGCCGCGAAGTCCGGCCGATACCTGCTGATCATGTTCGGCGTCGGCGCCCTCGTGGCCGTGGCGGCCGGCGCCGTGTTCGCGCGGCGGATCACGCGCCCGCTGGGTGAGATCGTGCGCGTGGCCGAGCAGGTCGGCCGCGGCGATCTCACGCACACGGTGCGTGTGCGCTCTCGCGACGAGATCGGTCAGCTCGCGCGCACGGTCAACGACACGGTCACGCGGCTGCGTTCGCAGGTGCTCACCGAGGCCGAGCGCGACGAGGAGCGTAAGCGGCGCGAGGAGCTGCAGAAGAACATCTCGGTCTTCCTGGAAACGGTGACCCAGATCGCGCAGGGTGATCTGCGCAAGCGCGGCGAAGTCACGCCCGACGTGCTCGGCAACGTCGTCGACGCCGTCAACCTCATGGTCGAGGAGATCGGCGCGTTGCTGGCCGACGTGCGGCACGCCGCGCTGCGGGTGACCGGGAGCGCCAACGACATGCTTGGCGCCACCGATCAGATGGCCGGCGGCGCCGAGAAGCAGGCGCGCGAGGCGACGACGGTCAGCCGCGAGGTGGAGACGATGTCGCGCTCGGTGCAGCTGGTCGCCTCCAACGCGGCCTCCGCCGCCAACGCCGCCGCGCAGACGCTCGACGCGGCGACGCGCGGCGAGGGCGCCGTGCGCGACAGCCTCGCCGGCATGCAGCGGATCCGCAACGAGGTGCAGGTCATCGCCAAGCGGATCAAGAGCCTCGGCGACCGCTCGCTCGAGATCTCGGAGATCGTCGACACGATCGAGGAGATCGCCTCGCACACGAACCTGCTCGCGCTGAACGCGGCCATCGAGGCGGCGGGCGCGGGCGAGTCGGGCGTGCGCTTCGCCGTCGTCGCCGACGAGATCCGCAAGCTCGCCGAGCGTGCGGCCACGGCCACCAAGGACATCGCCGCGCGCATCCGCGCCGTCCAGGCGGAGACGCAGGAGGCGGTGGTGGCCATGGAAGAGGGCACGCGCGAGGTCGAGACCGGCTACAAGGTCACGATCCGCGCCGAGGAGAGTCTCAAGGCGATCGCGGGCATCTCGAAGACCTCCGCGGAGCTGGCGCAGGAGATCTCGGCGTCGTCGCAGCAGCAGGTGCGCGGCGCCGACGGCGTGGTGCGTGCGATGCGCTCCATCGCCGAGGTGGCGGTACACACGGAGCAGGCCGTGCTGCAGACGCGCCGCACGGTCGACGACCTGGTGAAACTGGCGGACGAGCTCACGCGAAGCCTCTCGCGGTTCAAGTTGGCGACCACCTGACGAGAGGATCATGGCCGAGCCGGCCGATCAGGAGTTCCTCCGCTCCATCTTCCTGATGGAAGCGTGGGACACCGTGGCCGCGCTCGAGGGCGCCGCGGCAACGCTCGCGCGTCCCGGTGGGCAGGACGCACTCTTCGTCGTGACACACCGGCTCAAGGGTGCGGCCTCGCTGCATGGCTTTCCGAAGATCGCCGAGCTCGCGGCCGAGCTGGAGGAAGAGCTCGCCGGGCAACCGCTCGACACGCGCGCGCTCACGACGCTCGTTGGCCATCTGAAGCGCGCCCTCGATGCGGCGGCGGGCGCGCCGGCGGGGCGCGGCGTGGCGGAAGCGGCTGGGGGTGGGGCGGGGGCACCGCTCGCGGGGCGCGAGTCGCGACGGTCGGAGATAGACGCTCGACGCGAGGCGGATACACGGGAGAGTCTACGCCCCGCCAGCGGTGCCCCCGCCCCACCCCCGGCCGCTACCGCCGGGCCGGGCTCCGTCGCCACGCCCGCCGGCGCGGGGCCGATGGACGCGGATCCGATCAAGGCGGAGCTCGAGGCATTTTTTGCGGGGAATCGGGATGTGGCTTCGTACTTCGTGCCGGAGGCGACGGAGCATCTCGAGAGCGTGACGGGGGCGCTCGGGGCGCTCGAGCGTGGTGTGGATCCGGACAGCGTGGCGCGGCTGTTCCGCGCGGTGCACACGCTCAAGGGCGCGGCGTATGTCGTTGGGTGTGCGCGCGTGGGCGAGATCGCGCACCGCATGGAGGACGTGCTGGTCGCCGCGCGAGAAGGTAGTCGTCCGCTGACGGCGGCGGCGATCGAGACGCTGTTTGCGGCCGACGGCGTGCTGCGGCTGATGCTCGGTCTGGCTCCCGATCCGCGCGCGAACGTCACCGACATCGCCACGCGTGTGCGCGCGCGGCTCGACGCGCTGCTCACGGGCGAGTCGCCGGTCTCCGCGACGCCCGCGCGGGACGCGGCTGCCGAGACCGCGCGCACCGAGCCCATGGCGAACATCCCGTCGCCTCTCGCTGCGCTGCTGAGCGCGCCGCGCCCCGCGCTGCCGCGCGTCGAGCCGCGCCGCCCGCCGCGCCAGACGATCCGCGTCAACCTCGAGCGCCTCGACGCGCTGATGGATCTGATCGGCGAGATGCTGATCGGGCGTGAGCGGGTCGAGCGGCGCCTCGATGAGGTCGACCGCGTCGGCGACGCGCTCCTTGCGAGCCGCGCGCGGCTCGCCCAGTGCGTGGCCGACTTCGAGCGCCGCCAGTTCGACGCCCGCGAGCCCGCGCAGCGACCGAAGCCGGAGGCCGCGCCGGGCGTCGCGCTGTCGGTCGCGGAAATGTTCGCCGAGCTCGAGTTCGACCGTTACGACGACGCCGGGATCTTCGCGCGAACAGTGGCGGAGATCGCCGCCGACATCGCCGAGCTGCAGTCCCAGCTCGGAACGGGGACCCGGGCGCTGCGCGACGATATGGCGCACGTCCACCGCATCACCGGCGCGCTGCGCACGGAGATCGGCCGCGCGCGGCTGGTGCCGATCGGCAGTGTCTTCGGTCGGTTCGTGCGCCAGGGCCAGGAGGCCGCGCGCGCGGCCGGCAAGACGGTCCGCTTCGAGACGCGCGGCGAGGGCGTCGAGCTCGACACGTCGATCATCGAGCAGATCGCCGACCCGCTGCTGCACCTCGTGCAGAACACGATCGCGCACGGCATCGAGACGCCCGAGGAGCGTCGCGCCCTCGGCAAAGACCCCGCCGGCGCCGTGACGCTTTCTGCCGCGTACGAGGGCGGCGCCGTCCTCGTCGAGGTCGCTGACGACGGTCGCGGCATCGACCCGGACTTCGTGCGCCGGCGCGCCGTCGCCCAGGGTTTCGTGAGCGCCACCACCGAGCTCGACGACCGGCGCGCGCTCGATCTGATCTTCCTTCCCGGCTTCAGCACGGCGGCCGCGGTGACGACCGCGGCGGGCCGCGGCGTCGGCCTGGACGTGGTGCGCACCAACGTCCGCAAGCTCAACGGCGACGTCGAGGTCCACAGCGTGGTCGGCGAGGGCACGCGGTTCATCCTGCGTCTTCCGCTGACACTGCTGGTCTCCGAGGCGCTGGTGGTCACGGTCGCCAACGAGCGCCTGGCAGTGCCGCTCAACGCCGTGCAGCTCGTCATGCAGGTCCGGGCCGAGGACGTGCACGCCGGCGCGCGCGGCGACGCGGTTCTCGTCGGCGACGAGTCCATGGACCTCGTATCCCTCGCGGGCGTGCTGGGCGTCGAGGCCGGGCCGCGCCGGGCGCGTCGCTCGGTGATCGTCGTGCGCGGCGCAGGTCGGACGGTCGCGCTCGAGGTCGACGAGATCCTGCACAAGCAGGACATCGTCATCAAGCCGCTCGGCCGCTTCCTCGAGGGGGTCGGCCCTTACGGCGGTGCGAGCGTCGGCGCCGACGGTCGCGTCACGCTCATGCTCGATCCCGGCACGCTCGTCGAGATCGCCGACCGCGGCACCGCCGTCGAGCACGCCATCCCGCAGACGCGCATCGTCGAGACCGCCGACGAGACGGGCGGTGATCGTCATCGCGTACTGCTGGTCGACGACTCCGTCAGCGTGCGGCGGTTCGTCGGGCAGATGCTCGAGAAGGCGGGCTTCGCGGTCACCACGGCCGGGGATGGCGCCGACGCGCTCGCGCGGCTGGCCGAGGCGACCTTCGACGTCATCGTGACCGACCTCGAGATGCCGCGCGTCAACGGCTACGAGCTGATCGACGATCTGCGTCGACGCCCGACGTCCCGCGACCTGCCCGTCATCGTTCTCACCACGCGCTCGGGCGACAAGCACGTCGCCCTGGCCAAGAGCCTCGGCGTGCGGCATTACGTGACCAAGCCCGTCGAAGAGCACGCGTTCGTCACGCTCGTCGCCTCGCTGGTGTCGGCATGAAGGCGCTCCTCGTCGATCCGGATCCGCAGCGCGCGCCGGTCCTGGCGCGGGCCCTCCAGGCCGGCGGCGTCGAGGTCTCGACCGCGACGAGCGCGTCGTTCGCGCTGACGATGCTCGAGTGGAACAAGCAGGACGTCATCATCAGCCGTGCGCGCGTCGGCGACATGGAGGGCCACGAGCTGTGCGCCATCGTGCGCAGCGATCCGTCGACGAAGGACGTGCGCTTCGTGCTCGTCGTCGCCCCGGGCGAGAACGCGCCGTCCCAGACGGCCGCCGCCGGTGTCGATCTGCTGCTGCCCGACGCGCTGAGCAGCGCAACGATGGTCACGCGCGTCGTCGAGCTCGTGCGCCGTGCGCAGGATGCGACCACGCCGAAGCCGGCCACGCCGCCAACGCTCAGGCCGAGCGCACCCGCGCCGGCCATGACGCCGCGGGCGCCGCGGCCGATCTCGCCGGAGCCGGGTGTCGCGCCGCTACCGATCGCACCGCCGCCGAGGCCGGTCACGCTCCCGCCGCTGCCGACCGTGCCGACGCTGCGGCGCGCGACGCCACCGCCGCCGTCGGTGGCACCGTCACCGCCCGTGGCGCCGCCACCGCCCGTCGCCGCGGCGCCGAGCCCGCTCGCCGCTGCGCCGTCGATGGCGGGGCTCGAAGCCGTGGGGACGAACGGCGGCGCGCGCACGTTCCAGGGCGCGCTCGGCGTGCTCGAAATCGAGGAGCTCACGCAGGCCATCGCCGTGGGCGGCAAGACCGGGCGGCTCGTGCTCGTACTCTCCACCGGCGGTGGTCTCATCGTGTTCGAGAGCGGCTGCGTGACGCACGCGGAGTTCGCGGGAGAGGCGGGCGAATCCGCGTTCCGCGCGCTCGTGGCGGCTTCGCACCGCGAGCGCGGCGGCAAGTTCTGCTTCATCCCGGTCCATCCGAACGAGCTCAAAAGCCAGCCAAAGACCATCGATCGCGGCGTCGACCAGCTGCTGCTCGACGTTGCGAGAGCGATGGACGAGGAGAAACGCGCATGAGCAAGGTGCTGGTGGTCGACGACAGCCTGAGCGTGCGCAAGGTCGTCGAGCGCGCGCTGGCCGGCCGGCAGATCGAGGTCGTGTGTGCGGCGTCGGGCAGCGAGGCGATCGAGCGGCTCGAGCGCGACGCGCCTGACGTCGTCGTGTGCGACGTCGTCATGCCCGACCGCGACGGCTACGAGATCTGCGAGTTCATCAAGCGCCACCCGCGCCTATCCCACACGCCGGTGCTGCTGATGTCCGGCATCGTCAACGACGAGGTGCGTGAGCGCGCAGCGCGCGCGCAATCGGCCGGCATCCTCGCCAAGCCGTTCGCCGCCGACGATCTCATGCGCCATCTCGATAACCTGCTCGCGCAGGCTCCTGCGCCCGTGCGCGCCTCGGCGCGCCGCGAGACGGCGGCGGCCGCCGAAGCGCCCGCCCCGAGCGATGCGACGCCGGTGCCCGAAGGCGCCGCCGCCGTGCTCGCGCAGTTTCTCGCGATGGATGGCGTGCAGTGGGCGGTGCTCGCGGACCGCGAGGGATTCGTCGTGGAGGCGACGGCGAATGCGGGCGTGGACGCGGACGTGGCCGCGGCGCTGAGCGCGTGCCTGGCCGAGTCGTCCGAGGGGCTCGGTCGCGAGCTCGGTCGCGGACCGCTGCAGGGCGTCATCCTCGAATACGAGAAGGGCATGGTCGTGGTCTACGGCGTCGCGGCCTCGGGGCTCCTCGCCGTGGGCATCGGCGAGCCGAGCGCGCTCGGCAAAGTGCGCTACTACGCGCGGCGCGCGCTTCCCGAGCTGGCCCGAGGCATGTGACGTGAGCCGCTCCCACGTCGCCGTGCTCGGGCGCTGGCTCCAGGCACTCGGCGTGGCCACTGCCTACCTCGCTGTCGCGGCCGGTCTGTTCTGGCTCGACCTCGGCGATGCGGGTGAGGCGCCGGCGTGGGCCGTCGTCGTGGTCCCGCTCGTCTACGCGGCGCTCTCGCTCGTCCTGCTGCGCCGCGCGTCGCCGGCGCGCCATCTGAAGTGGACGGGCGGCGCGTGCCTGATGCACGTCGCGCTCGGCGCCGCCGCCGCCGCCGCTTTCACCATGGTCGTGGACGTCACCGCGCTCTCTGCGCTCGGGCACGCGCTCGCGCGGCTCGGTCCGGTGCCGCTGCTGACGTTCGTGGCCACGCCGATGGCACTCGCACCGTTCCGCGGTCGCGTGCTCTCGGTGCGTACGACGCCGCGCGCCGAGCGTGCGCGCGCAGCGACGCCGGCGGCGCCGGTCGTGCCGGCGAGTGCCGCGGCGGTCGCGCCGACGACTGCGGTGGCGCCGACCGCGGCGACACCGTTCGCCACGTCGAGCGAGACGCCGACTCTACGCGACCCGCGGCCTCGCAAGCTGATTGCGGACTCCGCCGAGCCGGCGGCGTCCTCTGCCGCGGCGAAATCGCCCGAGCCCGTGGACGACATTGCCGGCGACGACGTCGTGCGCGTGCGCTTCGAGCGGATCGCCGGTCAGCTTCCCGCGCGCGCCTTCACGCTGCCGCTCGATCGCGTTGCCGAGAGCCTGCGCGAGCCGCACTGGATCACCGTGCCCCGCCGCTTCGTTCTCGAGCAGCTGCCGGAGGGCGCGGTCCAGGTGCCGTGGCCGATCGTGGCCGCACAGTTCCCGGAGCTCGCATTCGCGATGTCGGACGTCGAGTTTCGGCAGAAGTTCCCCGACCTCAAGCTGACGCTGCCGCTCGACGACGTGCTTCGGCAGCTGCCGCGCGGCATGTTCTCGATGGAGCCGACGCCGAGCGCGATCGCCGGCCTCGAAGCGTTTCCGCCGCCGTTTCAACCGCTCGCAACGCCGCGTGAGGTACCGCCGGCGACGCCCACGTCGGGCGAGGACGCGGAGCTGCCACCCGGCGTCGTGATGACGAGTGCACCCGCCGCGCCGGCGCCGCCCGTCAGAGCTCCGCAGCCTTCGCCGCCCGTCGCGCCGCCAGCGCCGCCCGTCGCCGCCCCCGTCCCTCCGCCCGTCGTCACGCCACCGCCGCCGTCGCCGATCGTCGCTCGGAGCGCGGCGCCAGCACCGCAGCGCGCCGCCACCTCGGAGGTCGTCGGGCGAGACGCGCTCATGCAGCTCGCCGCGTGTCTGGCCGGCGCCGGGACGTTCGAAGCGTGGACGGGCACCGTCGAGGACACTCCGCTCGTCGCGTTCGTCGAACCCGCCGTGTCGCGCGATGCGGTGACGGCCGTGGCCGCGCGCGTCGCCGGCCTGCTCGGCGCCGCGGCGGGTGAGCAGGTGACGGTCCGCACGGCGCGCGCCGCGATCATCGTCAGCGCAGCGCCGACGCCGGTGGTCGTGGCCGCACGCCGACCGGGCGCGCCGGTGGCGTTGCTCGAGATGCGCGCCGCGCGCGCGGCCAGCCAGGCTGGTCGCGCGAGCGAGGGCGCGGCGTTGCCGTCACGCACGCTGTCCGCACTGACCGTCGAGCCGCGCGTGGCAGCCGTCGCCAGCGCGCTCGGCGCGTCGTTCGGGCTCGTCGACCCGGCTGTGCTCGCCGACGCCGGCGGCGGGGCGCGCGTCTACGTCTTCCGCGAATCCGGCCGCGAGGCCGCGCACCTGGGGCAGCTCGCGCTGGCAGTGTGGGAGGGCCTCGGCCGTGCATCCGATGGCGATCTCGGCGCGCTGGTCTCCGTCGTCTTCCGACAGGGCCGCCGGCGCATCTTCGTGCGCCCGGTCGGCGGTCGCGGGACGGCGCTGCTTGCGGCCGCGGGACCGGTGGCGCGTCCAGGTCGCGCCTGGCGCGATGCCGATCGCGCGGCGGCCGCGCTGGAGACGCGCTGAATGTCGATCATCAACTACGCGGCCAAGGTCATCAACTTCAAGATCGTGTACTACGGGCCCGGCCTGGCGGGGAAGACGGCGAATCTGCAATACGTGCACCGATGCTTGCCGGACGAGAACCGCGGCAACATGATCTCGCTCGCGACCGGCGACGACCGCACGCTGTTCTTCGACTTCCTGCCGGTGTCGGCGAGCACCGTGCGCGGCTTCACGACGAAGTTCCAGCTCTATACGGTGCCCGGCCAGACGCGCTACAACATGACGCGCAAGCTCGTGCTCCGCGGCGTCGACGGCGTCGTCTTCGTGGCCGACTCGCAGTGGGACCGGCTCAAGGAAAACGTCGAGAGCCTGCGCAACCTCGGTGAGAACCTCCGCGAGTACCGCCTGGACCTCGCCACGCTGCCCTACGTCATCCAGTACAACAAGCGGGACCTGCCGGAGGTGGCGCCGATCGACTATCTCGAATACACGCTCAACCGCGGCGCCCGGCGCGTGCCGGCGTTCGAGGCAGTCGCGGTGACGGGCCAAGGGGTCTTCGACACCCTCAACACGCTGTCCCGGATGGTCCTGCTCCGGGAATTCGGTCAGGTACAGGAAGGAGCGTCGTGATGCGACACGATCTCGTCATCCACGAAACCGACGCGGCGCGGATCGACGCCGTGCTGGAGCGTTTTCTCGGCGACTCGGGCGGCGCGGCGGTGTTGCTGATCGACCGCAGCGGCGAGCCGCTCGCGATGGCGGGCGCATCGCGCACGCTCGACACGGTGTCCATCGCCGCCCTCGCCGCCGGCGCTTTCAGCTCGACGGCCGCGCTCGCCCGGCTGCTCGGCGAGAGCGAGTTCTCGGTCCTGTTCCACGAGGGCGCGAAGGAAAGTCTCCACGTCAGCACCGTCGACGACGACGCGATCCTGCTCGCGATCTTCGACGACCGGACCACCGTCGGCATGGTGCGACTCTTCGCGCGCGAGGCGAGCCAGGCCCTCGGCGCGATCCTCGTCGAAGCCCGCAAGCGACCGCGTCGCACGGGCGTGCTGGCGGCGCCGCTCACCCCGGAGGAAGTGCGGAGTGCAATCCGGCACCGGCCCGAGTAATACCCCCGAGGAGGCCGAGCTCCGCTATAGCGCCGAGATCTTCGAGGCGGCGCTGGCGCAGAATCCCGCCGACCTGACGGTGCTGGAGGCGCTCCGCGAGATCTACACGCGGCTCGGCGACATCGAGCGCCTCATGCACACCGCCGAGCGCATCGAACACATCGATCCCAATCAGGGCGCCGTCGGTGGTCGCGGTCGCAGCGGTACGCCGGCGCCACCGGCAACGCGGACGCAGGCGCCGCCGCCTATCGCGTCGCCGCCGCCCATAGCACCAGCTGCGCCGATCGCGCCGCCGCCACCCGTGTCGCGGTCAAGCGCGCCGCCTGCACACACCACGCACATCAAGCCGGCGCCCGCGGTCCCGCCCGCGCCGGCGCCACCGCCGCCCATCGCCCGGCCGCCGAGCACGCAGGTCCGGATCGCCGGCGCCACACCCTCGGCCGCGCCGGTGCTGGGCTCGATGGCGACGGGGAAGACCGGTGCCGCGGCCGCGGCCACCGCGCGCAAGCGCGCGACTCGTGCGCGGCTCGGCGAGCTGCTGGTGGCCGAGGGCGTCATCTCGCAGGAGCAGCTGCACGACGCGCTGCGCGAGCACCGTCGCTCGAAGGAGCGGCTTGGCGCCGTCCTGGCGCGCCGCGGTCTCGTCACCGAAGAGCGTCTGGTGGAGGTGCTGTCGCGCGAGCACGGGCTGCCGTCGGTGGACGTGCGCCAGCAGGTGATCAGCCCCGAGATCCTCAGCCTCGTCCCCGCGCACATCGCGCGCAAGCACGAGGTGCTACCACTGTCGCGGGTCGACGGCGCGCTCACCGTCGCGATGTCGGATCCGACCAACGTCGTGGCCATGGACGAGATCACGGCCGCGACGCGGCTGAGCGTGCTGCCGGTCATCGCGGTCGGCGCGGCCATCCGCGCCGCGATCGAGCGCCACTACGCCAAGCCGATCTCGGCCGGCTCGTCAATGGACGACATGCTCGCCGAGCTCAACGATGCCACCGTGGAGATCCTGGAAGACGAGGCGTCGCGCCAGACCGAGGCGATCGAGCTGCGCGACGCCGCCGAGGGCGCGCCGGTCGTGAAGTTCGTCAACAAGGTGCTGCTCGACGCGATCCGGCGCGGGGCATCCGACCTGCACTGGGAGCCCTACGAGAAGAATTTCCGCATCCGGTTCCGCATCGACGGCGTGATGCACGAGATGGTGTCGCCCCCGAAGAGGGTGGAGGCGGCGGTGATCTCACGGCTGAAGATCATGGCCAACCTCGATATCTCGGAGCGCCGGCTGCCGCAGGACGGCCGCATCAAGCTGCGCCACGGCTCCAAGGAGATCGACTTCCGCGTCTCGATCCTGCCGACGATCTTCGGCGAGAAGGCGGTGCTCCGCATCCTCGACAAAGAGTCGCTGCAGCTCGACATGACCAAGCTCGGCTTCGACACGTGGAGCTACGAGAAGTTCAGTCACGCGATCCACCAGCCGTACGGCATGGTGTTGATCACCGGCCCGACAGGCTCCGGCAAGACGACGACGCTCTACTCGGCGATCTCGACGATCAACTCGCCGGACCACAACATCATGACCGCCGAGGATCCGGTCGAATACAACCTCAAAGGCGTCAACCAGGTCCAGGTCAACGACGGCATCGGCCGCACGTTCGCGATGGTGCTGCGCTCCTTCCTGCGCCAGGACCCGGACGTGATTCTCGTCGGTGAGACGCGCGATCTGGAGACCGCGCAGATCTCCGTGCGCGCGGCACTCACGGGCCATCTCGTCTTCACGACGCTGCACACGAACGACTGTCCGTCGACGATTGCCCGGCTGGTCGACATGGGCATCCAGCCGTTCCTGCTGTCCTCTGCCCTGCTGCTGATGCTCGCGCAACGGCTCGGCCGGCGGATCTGCAAGGACTGCAAGCAGCCGGTGGAGGGCAAGGAGGAAGATCTCGTGCGTTACGGCTACGTGCCGCAGGGCCGCGGCTCGGTGACGTTCTACCGCGGCGCCGGCTGCGCGACGTGCAACGGCACGGGCATGAAGGGCCGCGTCGCCATCTACGAGGTGATGCCGATCACCGAGGCCTTGAAAGACATGATCCTGGAGGAGGCGTCCACCGCCGAGCTGCGCGAGCAAGCGCAGAAGGAAGGCATGAAGACGCTGCGCCAGGCGGGCCTGCAGAAGGTGGTGGAGGGCGTGACGACGGTCGAAGAAGTCGTCAGGGTGACGCTGGCATGAACGGAGCGCCCGCATGCCGCTGCTGAGACGCCTCTGGTGGGCGGGTGGAGGCCGCGACCCGATATCGGTGCCGGGCGCCCTGCGCCGCGCGGAGGAGCGGCGACGCGAGGGCCGCTATGCCGAGGCGGGCGAGCTCGTCGCGCGCGCGCTCGAGCTCGATCCCGACAATCTCCACGCGCATCTCCTCGCGGCGTACCTGCACGCCGCGCGTCGCGCGCCCG
>Ga0066695_10000290_pt1 | contig 14354 bp, 10 predicted proteins | sample GraSoiAngelo_144_FD_66452 | JGI IMG/M metagenome (GOLD analysis project Ga0066695, IMG submission 66452) | Grasslands soil microbial communities from the Angelo Coastal Reserve, California, USA - 14_1009_02_40cm | ecosystem: Environmental > Terrestrial > Soil > Grasslands | place: USA...
TTGAATCCGCTCGGTGCGGCCGGTCGGCCGGAAGTGGAGCTGAACCACCAGATCGTTTCCGGCATCGAGACGCCAGGCGAGCCCATCCGGCGCGAGGGAGGACGTCTGTCCGGGCGTCCAGCCCAGGAAGTGACCGTCCGGATAGTCCGCGGAATGCAGCACCACGCCCTCGTAGCCTGGGGCGGGATCCCCTTCGTCGAGCCGTCTCGATGCCGTCGTGGCATCGACGCGGATGTTCGCGTGGTGAACCGCGGCATGGCCCGGCTGGAATTCGAGCCCGCGCACGTACGACGTTCCGGCGCCGGGGACCGTGACGACGAAATTGCGGAACACGTCGGGGCCGCCGGCGGGCAGCGTGTAGGCGGGAAGCGTCAGGATCACATCCGGCGTTCCGAGCTGCCAGCCGCCGCTCCTCGGCGGCGGCGGGAGGTCGGCGGCATCTCCTTCCGCCGTACCTGTTCCGACCCAGCGATCGATCAGGTCAATCTCGGCCTCGCTCAACCGCCGCTCGCCGATGAACGCGCCAAACCCATCTTCGGGCTTCCAGGGCGGCATGTACCGGCTCCTGGTGACGGCCGCGATCTGCGTCGCCCGCTTTTTGACCTCGGCATAGGTGACGAGGCTGAACGGCGCCGGTCCGTCCGCGCGATGGCAGCCGGCGCAGCGGTGGTAGAGCACCGGCGCGATGTCCCTGGCAAAGGTGGGCGGCGCGTCGAGAGCGGCTGGCCTCCGGTGCTCCGCGAGGAGGAGGACCGCCAAGGAGGAAAGCGTCAGGATCGCGCCGAGGCAGACCAGCCGCTTCATGATTTTGGATTCGGTTCCGCGGAAGGCGCAAGTATATCGCCGCGGCGCTTGACGTGCGGATCGCCGCAGCGTATTTTCGGGCCACCTCATAGCCGGTCCGCCCTTCTCTTTTCGCTTCGAGCCGGTTTCAAGGCCTATAGGGCGACCTTCAGGGTCGCCGATAGACGAACGTAGGGCGACGCTTTAGGGTCGCCGATAGACGAAACGTAGGGCGACACTTATAGGGTCGCCGTATGTCGTGCCGTTCGCGGCGTGCGGTCATTCAGGAGGGCTTATGCGTGGGATGGCGAGCGGAGTGGCGGCGCTGGCATTTGCAATCGTGGTGTCGCTCCCAGCGACTGCCCTGGCGCAGACGAGCGGGATCGCCGGTGTGGTGAAAGACACGAGCGGCGCCGTGATGCCCGGCGTCACGGTCGAAGCAACGAGCCCGGCGCTCATCGAACGCGTGCGAACGGTCACGACCGATTCGCAGGGGCAATACAAGATCCTGGACCTGCGGCCCGGCACCTACATGGTCTCCTTCATCCTCCCTGGCTTTTCGACGGTCAAGCGCGAAGGGATCGAGCTCCCGGCCACCTTCACCGCCACGGTGAATGCCGACCTGCGCGTCGGCGCGCTCGAGGAAACGGTCACCGTCACCGGCGCCAGCCCGGTCGTCGACACGCAGAACGTCATCAGACGTCAGGTCGTGTCGAAGGACACCATCGACGCGATGCCCACGTCGAAGAACTGGTCCACGATCGGCGTGATGACCATCGGCGTCAGCAGCAATCAGAACGACGTCGGCGGATCGGCCGGGGAGCACCAGAATCAGTTGAAGGCGCACGGCGGGTCGTTCAACGATCGATTGGTCCAGCTCGACGGGCTCATGAACGCCAATATGGCGTGCAACTACGCGTGCACCGGCCTGTCGACCAACGACGCCTCGACCCAGGAACTGAGCTACGAATTCGGCGCCATCTCGGCTGAAGTGGCTGGTGGCGGTGTGCGCGTCAACATCATTCCCAAGGACGGCGGCAACCGGTTCAGCGGATCAGCGTTCCTCAATTTCGCGAACGACAAATTGCAGGGCAACAATGTCGACGACACGCTGCGGGGACAGAGCGTGCTCACCGCCGACAGCATCCTGAAGATCTACGATGCGAGCGGCGCGCTGGGCGGTCCGCTGATGAAAGACAAATTGTGGTTCTTTACGGCCCACCGTTATTGGGGCTACGAGCAGATCCGGACGAACACGTTTTACGAAAAGGACCAGTCGACGTTCGTCTTCACCCCCGATTTCACGCGGCCCGGGACCGAAACTCAGCGCAACGTGAGCGATGACATCCGCCTGACGTGGCAGATGAGCGCGAAGAACAAGCTGTCGGGATACTTCAGCATCGGGCCGCGCAAGACGGAGCATTGGACGCTCGGCAGCACGCTGCAGCCCGACGCCTCGAATCTCCAGAACCTGCCGAAGAACAACTTCGGCACGGTGACGTTCCGTTCAACCTTGTCGTCGAAAGCGCTGTTCGAGGCGGCGATGGGCCGGATGGAGGAGACCTGGACGCGGGAGCCGGTGGAGGATTCGGCGACCTCGCACGGCTATCCCGTGACGGAGCAGACGACCGGGATCAGCTTCCGCGCGTACCCCAACACTTTCTCGAGCAATTACACGGCGCTGCGCTCGTATCGCAGCTCGCTCACCTATGTCACCGGGTCGCACGCCTTCAAGGCCGGCATGACGCTGCAGGAAGGCCCGGCCGATACGGACGTCTATACCAACAAGGACACCTTCCTGACCGTGCGAAACGGACTGCCCTTCCAGGTGTCGGTGCGGACGACGCCTTACACGACGCACGAACGGCTGGTCGCGGACCTCGGCGTCTACGGACAGGACACGTGGACCATCAAACGGCTGACGGTGAACGCGGGCCTTCGATGGGATTACTTGAACAACAAGGTCCTCGCGCAGGATGCTCCGGGCGGAACGTGGATCGGGCCGCGGCACTTCGAGCCGCTGAACGATGTGCCGGATTTCAAGGATCTGTCGCCGAGGATTGGAATAGCCTACGACTTGTTCGGCAATGGCAAGACGGCGGTGAAAGGAACGATCAGCCGGTACGTGCAGACGTCAACAGTGGGTTTCGCGCGATTGCTCAACCCGCTCAACACGTCCGTCAACACCGCAACGCGGGCGTGGAACGATGCCGTTGCCCTGGGAGGGAACGGCGACGGGATCCCGCAGCTCTCAGAGCTTGGCGCGCTCAGCAACAACGCCTTCGGGCAGGTGAACGTCGCGACGCGATACGACCCCGGGACGATCCACGGCTTCGACCGGCGTCGCAACAACTGGGAGGTCTCGACGACGATCTCGCACGAGTTGTTGTCACGCGTCGCCGCCGAGGTGTCGTACTTCCGCCGCGCGCAGGGGCACTTCACGACCACCGACAACCTGGACGTCGCGCCGGGCGACTTCCAGCAGTACTGCGTCACCGCGCCGAAAGATTCCCGCCTGCCGGACGGCGGCGGCAATCAGATCTGCGGCCTCTACGACATCGTCCCCGCGAAGTTCGGCATCGCGACCAACAACGTGGTGACCTTCGTGGATAACTATGGGAAGCAGACCGAGGTGTTCAACGGGGTCGATGTCGCCATCAACGCGCGGCTCCGGGCGGATCTCTTCGTCACCGGCGGGTTTGCGACCGGCAACACGCACTTCAACGTGTGCGATGCGTTCGTGGACAACCCGCGGACCGGCTTCGGCCTGTCCGTAGCGGCGGCAGGGGCGGGGACCGCGCCCGCTCCCGGCACCGGGTCGGTCTTCTCGTACTGTGACTTCGACACCAGCTGGCTCTCGCAAGCCAAGGCCACCGGCACCTACACGCTGCCGTGGCAGCAGATCCAGATCGGCGGCGTCCTGCAGAATCTGCCTGGCCAGCAGATTACCGCGCAGTGGAACGTCACGCAGGCCGACGCGGCGGCCGGGACGCTCGGTCGCGCGCTGTCCGGCGGCGCGAACACGTCGCGCGTGGTGCCGCTCATCAAACCGGGAACGATGTACACGCCGCGCCGGACGCAGGTCGATCTCCGGTTCGGAAAGAACTTCCGCTTGCGCGGGTCGCAGAAGCTGCAGGTGATGGCCGACGTCTTCAACGCCTTCAACTCCAACGCGGCCGTCGGCGCCACGTCCAACGCGGGGGAGCCGCCGGCGGCCATCAACACGACCTATGGGTCCGCGTGGCTCAAGCCGTTGAACATCCTGCAGGCCCGGTATGTGAAATTCGGCGCGCAGATCACCTTTTAACCGCCGATTAACGACCGGACGCGTCGCCTGCGGCGGGCCACCACGAAAGCACGAGAATCACGAAGACGCACGCAGAAGATTAGCGGGCATGTTTTCTCACAACAACGGCGACGGCACCTTCAACGGCAATGTGTTCGCGGCCCCAGTTCCCCCCCGGTACACCGTAGCGCAAAGGTGGACAAGCCGACTCAAACATGCGGTCGCCGGGCCTCGGAACGGGACTATACTGCGTTCCCGCAGGAGGTCGCGTGCATGCATGGCACCCAAGTGAGGCGTTCTTTCTCGTCCATCGTGGCGCTAACCCTGACTTTGTCCGGAGCCGCTGGGCGGGCTCAGCAGACGCCGAATCCGGGTGACCCCGTCCGCGACACGCTGCCCAACGAACCGCAAATCTTTGGTAGCGCGACGCAGAAATTTCGCGTTGTGGCGACGAAGGGTCTGTCTCGGCCTTTTGCCCTGGCGTTTCTGCCCAATGGCGACATGCTGATCACTGAGCGCGCGGGCCGCCTTCGGATCGTTCGCAGTGGTGTGCTGGACCCTCAGCCGATCACAGGCATCCCCGCCGTTCTTGATTTGCGGCTCAAAGGCCTTCAGGATGTCGCAGTACACCCGCGCTTTGCCGAAAACCAGCTGGTGTATTTCACTTACTACAAACCCAAGCCAGGGGAGAAAGACGTCGCGACGGCGGTCCTCGCGCGCGGCCGTTTCGACGGCGGCCACGCTCTTGCGGACGTACGGGACATCTTTGTTGCGGAGGCCTGGTGCGCCACGCCCTCTGCGTCTCGGATCGCATTCGCCCCCGACGGAAAGATTTTCATGAGTGTCGGCGTTCCAATCCGAGGGCGGGCCGGTACCGCACAACCAGAGGATTCACAAAACCCGGCTAGCCATGTCGGCAAAGTGCTTCGCCTCAATGAAGATGGGAGTGCGCCGCCGGACAATCCGTTCTCCGGCCGGCCCGACTACCGGCCCGAGGTCTACGCTCTGGGGATTCGGAACATCCTCGGGCTGGTCATTCATCCTCAGACGGGCGAGCTTTGGGAACACGAGAACGGCCCTATGGGCGGCGACGAAATCAACATCGTCAAACCGGGTCGCAACTACGGATGGCCGGTCGTTTCGTATGGGCGGGCGTACAGCGGCGACCTCACCGGCGATAGTTCCGGACCAACGACAGATCAGCATTCCGCGCCGGGCATGGAAGAGCCGTTCATGATTTGGGTGCCATCCATCGCGCTCTCCGGCATGGCGTTTTACACAGGCGACCAGTTCAAGGCGTGGAAAGGAAACATCTTCGTAGGCGGCCGGCGCGGCACACAAATTCAACGCATCGTCTTGAACGCCAGGGGATTGCCCATCCTTCGCGAGACGCTGCTGGTCGAGCTCAAACAACGGATCGCCGAGGTCAGGCAAGGACCTGACAGCCTGCTGTATCTGCTCACCGATGAAATGGCAGGAGCCCTCTTGAAGATTGAGCCGGTACCGGCCGAAGGACCGACTGCCGCGGGAAGTGTGCCGAGGCAGTGAACAGTGGGGACTGGGGACTACATCTGGTCGAGCGGCGCCGTTCACGCGCGCGCGGTCGTCAAACCGCGATCACTTACGGGATGGTTCTAGAGCTGGTGACGAAGTCGGCGGTCCACTCGTGAGGTCCCCAGAGAATGACGAGGCGCCCGCGGGCGGCGCCATCTGGCACGATCGCGACCGCGAACGGTCGCGCGGCTGCATGCCCGTCGGAGTGGGACAATTCAATTTCAGCCGCATCGAATTTCGGATCATGCTGCGACCCCCACGCGTCGGGTTCGTTGTTGAACACGAGCCGCCATCCGGAGCCGACTTTCTTCAGCCACACACCGTAGGACCCGGGGAAGCCAGCCACCTGGTTGCCGGTCGCGATCAAGGCTTTCCCAAACTGCAGTGGCACTTCGGTTCTCAATCGCGGCACGGACGACTCGGTCAGCATTACGATCGCGCCGTCGGGCGTCTGCATCAGGCGGGCGAAATCCGGGCCGTCGACACCCAGGCCCCGGCTGGTGTTCGGATTTCCATCCGTGCGGTCCGAGCGCGCAAAGGTCCGCTGAAAGGAGACGCTCATGCGCGGTCCCTTCGGCAGCACCAATGCGGTTTCATTCCTCTGCGCGAGGAGCCGGGCACGGGACAAGGCACTGGTGTCGTCGTCGTGCCTGCGGCTGGTCGTGACGTTGACCCCGCGGTTTTCTTCAGTGCGCCGCCGTGACGGATTGGTGAACAGTACGTCGGCGGTCGCCTGGTAATCGCCCCACCGCAGAACCAGGCGACCGACAATACTGTCCTCTGGAATCAGGGCCGCCACGAGATTCGGCGAGGCGGGGGCTGCTGCTTGACGGGACAGCGGGATTTGACCCACGAGGCCCTTGTCCGCATCGGTGACCTGCAGCTGCCAGCCGTTGTTCGCTCCCTCCAACCACAGGTCGTATTGAATCGCCGCTGGCCCTTGTCCAGGGGCAACGGTGCTCTGCGATCCGGCGGGCGTTTGCAGCTGTTGCGGCGGTCCGGCAAGATCGATCGACGCGACGCGTAGTGATCCAGTCGTGTCGAGCTGTCCCACACGCACGCGGGCAGAGGCTGCGCCGGTCGTGGCCGACAACAGGCCCTTGTGGACCGCGTCGCTCGCCTTGAGGTCTGGCGCGTACGCCAAGGTGGCCGTCCGTCCGCCCAGTGATAGCTCGGATCGAAGCAGCCCGTCACCCTTAGGTTGTCCCAGCGGCGCCTGTTCGGTCGCGACCCCGGCGATGAGGATCAACAGAAAGACGCTTACCGCGACAGTCTGCAGGCGGTGTTGCGCGGGCACATCACACCTCCGGATCCCTGTCGATAGAGAGATTCAGGCGAGCGATTTGAAAATGGAGCGGTTCGACGTCTTGCTCGCTATTCGCTGAGCGAGCGCGCGGGCCGGCCGTTCGGAGGGCCGGCGCGCTCGGTTCGCGCCTACTCCTGCTGCTGTTGCAACGGGGTCGGAACCTCTTGCCCGGGCTCGAGCTCCGCATAGCTGACGAACCCAAGCATCATTTCGTCCTGAGTGCGCGGGCCGTTACGAATCGTGAGGTTCGGATTGAACCCGCGCTTCGCCCCGCGATCGGCCGAGTTATCGAACAGCATCTCGACGTCGATACGGGTTCCCTTCGGCAGCAGCTTCGGCTGTTTGTACTTGTAAGTGATCTGCCATCCCTGATCGTAGCGCGGCACGTCGAGCAGCACTTCCTTGCGGCCATCGGGATACGTCGCCGTATATCGAGCTGCCGTCGCGCGCAGGTGCGCATGCGGCCAATAGGCCAGATACAAGGTGTCCTTCTTCAGCGTCTCCGCCGCTCCGATGCGGTAGTTCACTTTGTGCGGCGGGATTTCAAACCCGGTGGTGCCGATCGACTTGCTGTGCACCTTGTACGTGACCGGTCCTTTGGCGAAGTAGAACCCGACCTCGGCCTGGTTCCAGTACCCCGTCCCGGCACCGGCCTGTTTGTAATAGTGCATGTTGAAGGTGATCGTCGACCCCTTCTTCAGTTCCATGCCGAAGCCTTCCGGCAACAGGGCCGGCTCGGCGCCTCCGGCGATGCAACCCATCGACAGACCAGCCGCTCCTTCGCCCTCGGCATCGTCGGCCGGGTTTTCCACGAACCCTGGCGGCCGAAGGCCTCCGCACATGTGGTGAACCGTGTCTTTCCCCGCGACGTAAGTACCCGCGCGGAATTCCCACGCCCGTACCAAGACGTCCTGCGGCAGCTGCTCTTCGGTGATTTTCGTATGGAAGGTCCCCTGGACGTCTTGCGCGTCATCCGTCACGAAATACGGCTGCGGCATCTTGACGATCAAGTCCGGCGTGCCGAGCGAGTAGCCACCGCTCTCCGCCTCTGTATTCGGCGGCGCCACGGGCGCCTTCGACAGGTCGCCGCCAGGGGCGCCCGCATCGACCCATGCCACGATCGTCTCGATTTCCTTATCAGTGAGGCCCCGCTCGTTCGAGAAGACCCCCTTCGGCGCATCGGCAAACCATGGCGGCATCTCGCGGGCCTTCACCTTCCTCGCGATCGCGCGAGCCCACGGGCGCGTCTCTTCGTACGTCGTCAAGGACATCGGAGCCACCAGGCTGCCGATGTTCTTGCCCGCCGGCTTATGACAGGATATGCAGTTGGCCTGCAGAATCGGCGCGACGTGCTCGGAGTACGTCACTCTCTTGTCGGCGGCGTACCCCGGCTGTGCCATCACCAGCACGCCCCCGAGTACAGCGGCGAGTGCAGACATTCGTGGCTGGAGTTTCATATCGGCCGTTCCTTGAGTGGCAAACGCGATCCAACTCCCAGGCTCGGTGGGACACTCGAACCGCGGCCTGAACACTCAACGGTTAGCATGCGACTGTCCACGACATATAGTCAACCAATTTTGCTCCCGAATTATCGAGGAGGAGCTCCTCCCTCCGTTCGCCTAGGCAGTCATCGCCACCTCATTTTTCTGGGCTTCGTTGCACGTTTCGGGCAAAATAAGAGCTCCCTTGAGTGTCTCAGAAGGAGTGTGCGCGATGGAGGCTGGAAAGACTGTCGGCTTGGGATTCCGCATCGGGACAGCGTGGCTGCTCGCCGCGCTGGTGGCCCTGGTGATGCCGTTCGGCCTCAGCGCCGCACCGGCCGGAGTGCCGGCCGAAGTGACTTTCACCAGGGATATCGCGCCAATTGTGCAGCGGAGCTGCGAGAACTGCCATCGGCCGGGCGGCGTGGCGCCGATGTCGCTCGCGACCTACGAGGAGGCGCGGCCGTGGGCCCGAGCGATGAAAACGCGCACGAGCATCGGCCCGAAGGCGGGGGTCATGCCGCCCTGGTACGTCGAGAAGAACATCGGGATCCAGAAATTCCACAACGATCCGTCGCTGAGCGACGACGAGATCGCCACGATTGCGAAGTGGGCTGACAGCGGCGCGCCGCGCGGGAACCCGGCCGACATGCCGCCGCCGAAGCAATACATCGACAACGCCGCATGGGCCATCGGCGCCCCGGACCTCATCGTCAAGATGCAAGAGATCGAGGTGAAGGCCACTGCGCCCGACTGGTGGGGCGAGGTCCCGAGCGTCCCGACGGGGCTCACCGAAGATCGCTATGTGGCCGCGCTCGAGATCAAGGAAGTCAACGACGTCGATTCCCACGCCGGAAGCGGCAGGGCCACGGTCGGCGGACGGTTCGTGTTTCACCACATGATCTGGAGGACGCAGGTTCTCGACGGCAAGTCCGACCAGGAGCAGGATCCGCTCGCAATCTTCAATGACGAAGAGGCCGTGAACTGGCCGGTCCACGAAGTGGGCCGCAACGCGGACTTCTTCGACCCGAAGTCGGCGCGGCTCCTCAAGGCAGGTTCGAGCGTCGTGTCCGATTCGGTCCATCTCCACTCGAACGGGCGTGATACCAGGGCTCACCTCGAGATCGGATTCAAGCTGATGCCGAAAGGCTACGTGCCGACGTACAAGCGCGCGATCTTCGGACTCGGCAATGGCGTCGACATTGATATCAAGGCGATGGAAGCCAACCAGCAGCTCCACGCGTACACCGTGCTTCAGCAGCACACCAAGATCATCTCGTTCGAGCCGCATCTGCACGCGCCCGGCGCACGTATGTGCCTGGAAGCGATCTGGGGCTACACCATCCAGACGCTGAACTGCGTCGGGTACGATCACAACTGGGTTCGAGGGTACGACTACACGGACGAATCCGCGCCGCTGCTCCCGAAGGGCACCATCCTCCACATCGTCGGATTCATGGACAACTCACCGTCGAACAAGAACATCCCGGATCCGAGAAACTGGCAGGGATCGGGCAATCGGTCCGTGGCCAACATGTTCATCGACCTGGGAATCCGCCTCGCGCTCACCGACGACCAGTTCCAGGAGGAGATGGCGAAACGGCGTGAGAAGCTCCACCTGACGAAGAACGACGTCGTCATCGGCTGTCCGCTCTGCCTCGTCACGCCTGTCCCGGCGCCGGCAAAAGCGTCGGGAGGACAGCAGCAGTGAACGGCGGGCGAACGCGAGAGCACCGGGTAATGCGAGAACACCGGGCAATACAGCCACAGAGAGACGCGAAGACACAGAGGGATCCTTTTAACAGGAGATCAGAAGAGGGTGTGAAACCACGTACAACGCAGAAACCGCTGAACCCGCAGAGAAAAATGCTTACGGTTTTTCTGCGTGCTCTGCGAGTTCTGCGTTCAGTGCCGTGTTTCTTCACAAGCTCAGAAGGCCAGGTGGTTCTCTCTTGAAGAACAGCACCACCCCTGAGCTCTTCGTCTCCTGTTCAAAATATCTCCGTGTCTCTGTGTCTCCGTGGCTGCTCCTCTCTGTGTTCTCCGCCTTCTCCGTGGTCTCCGTCGCCCAGTCGCTGACGTACACGAAGGGCCAGAATATCGCGCCGGCCTACGAAGGGTGGGAGCAAGGTGCCGATGGCACGCGCTATTTCCTCTTCGGGTACATGAACCGGAACTGGGAAGAGGAGATCGACGTCCCCATCGGTCCGGACAACACGTTCAACGTCGGTGGGGCCGATCAGGGGCAGCCCACGCATTTCCTCCCGCGCCGCAACCGGTTTGTCTTTCGCGTGAATGTGCCGAACGGGTTCGGCGAGAAGGACGAGTTAATCTGGACGCTCACGTCCCACGGGAAAACGGAGAAGGCGTACGCGACCCTCAGATACGATTACGTGGTCGACGACGTCGTCAAGGCTTCCGAAACGGGTGCGCTGGGCGCCGGCACGAGCAGTCCGGAAGTGCGGGCGAACAAACCGCCGACGGTCAGGATCCAGGAGGTCGCGTCGCGAAGCGTGAGGGTCGGCGAGCCGGTGACGCTGGTTTCCGAGGTGAAAGACGACGGCATCCCGAAGCCGCGCGATCTGTCGCGTGTGGCAGCGGCCCAGGCTCGCGCCGCGGAGCAGTCGACGACGACGACGGCCACATCGCCCAGAAACCCGGCGATGTCTCCGCCGACCAGAATCACTGTCGGCAAGAGTCGCGGGCTGCACGTGTCGTGGTTCGTCTACCGCGGCGCCGGAAGAGTGACCTTCGATCCCCCGCAGGTCAAGGCGTGGGAAGACACACGGGCGGGCGCGAATTCCCCGTGGGCGCCCCTCTGGGCCGCGCCCAAGCTTCCGGCGGACGGGAAGCAGCCGGTTCAGGTGACGTTCAGCGAGCCGGGCACCTACGTGCTCCGCTGCCGCGCGGACGACGGCGCCCTCGTAGCGGACGAGGACGTCACGATCGTCGTGATGCGCTGATCAGCCACTCCAACCTCGATCCCGAGCTCGTGTGATCCGTGTCGCACCATCCGGTCGGCAAGCGAGGCCTCAAAATGATACCCAAACTGATCTTATGAACGGGCTGCCAGGTTCTTGCTCTGCTGATGTTCACCGCGTCGTCAACGTTTGCCCAGGGCAGCATAGCGGGAGCAGTACAAGACACGACGGGTGCGGTGATGCCTGGCGTTACCGTCGAGGCTTCGAGCCCGGCCCTGCTCTCAACGAACCAAATCTGGCGCGCTTTCACGACGACCAGCACCAGCATAGAGAGTGCGGTGCCCGGGCACAATGCCACCACCAGTTCAACAGCAGGTTGTCGATGTACTAAAACCATCGCTCGGTCGCGACCTCGCATCCGGCGCCCAGGGAACCGCGTCGGTAGAGCTCATCGAACCAGGCACGATGTTCGCCAGGCGGATGACCCAGTTCGACTTTCGTCTGAGCAGGGTGACCCAGATCGGGAAAGTGCGCATCAGGCCGGCTTTTGACATTTACAATCTGTTCAACTCGCACGCGATCCTGGCGCTGAACACGCAATATGGTCCGGCCTGGCAAACGCCTACGAGAATCCTACAGGCCCGGCTGCTCAAGTTCGGTGCGCAGTTCGATTTCTAGCGGTTACTACAACGTTTCTTCAGAAGAAGGCGGTGGACATGAGTCGCAAAGAGCCACGGTGGGTCTCCGAACCGCTGGGGGGCGGACACGTGACGCCGGCCGGCGGGTGGGCGGTCATCGCACTTCTCCTGCTGTCGAGCACCGCCGTCATCGGGATGGTCGCGGAGGCGCCGCAAGCGCGACCGAACGGTCCAAGGCTGTACGTCCTGGACGGTGGACTGCTCAAAGATCAAAACCCCGCGTCGTACGAGCTGACCCGGGAACAGGTTGCCGCCACCGACATGTCGGTTCCCGTGTTCCTCGTGGTCCACGCGCGAGGCACGCTGCTCTGGGACACGGGGCTTGGCGATCGCTTTGTCGGTGGCCGTGAAGCCCCGCCGAATCCGAGTTGGCGGGTTCAAACGACGCTGAGAAGCCAATTAGCCGAGATCGGCTACACGCCGGACCGGATCACTTATTTGGCCATCTCGCACTCGCACGGCGACCACACCGGAAACGCGAACGACTATGCCGGTTCGACGTGGCTCGTGCAGAAGGCGGAGCGGGATCTCATGTTCGGCGAAAAGGCGCCGCGTACCTTCGATGCCTATAAGGCGCTCAAGGACAGCAAGACGAAGGTGCTCGAAGGCGATCTCGACGTGTTCGGCGACGGGACCGTGGTGATCAAATCGACGCCCGGACACACGCCGGGACACCAGGCGATGTTCGTCAAGCTGGCCAGGCACGGCTCCGTAGTCCTCAGCGGCGATCTGTTCCATTTTCCGGAGGAGCGAACGCTCGATCGCGTGCCGACCTTCGAGTTCAACAAGGACCAGACTCGGGCCTCGAGGTCGGCGCTCGAAGCCTTCATGAAGACGGCTGGCGCGGAGCTGTGGATCCAGCACGACATCATCGCTTACGCGAAGCTCATGAAGGCACCGAAGTTCTACGAGTGAGCGGTCTCAACAGAGCGTCTCCAGGTAATTACCCGGAGGTGCCAGAGGGTGGCGCGATCTGGGTGTTTGCCGTCAAGTAGGAGTGTCGTTGGCGGGAGCGGGAGTCCGGGTGATATGAGGCGAGCGCGGTCAGGCGTCGGGCGTCGCGCGGTTTTGGAAGGCGGAATTGGCCTTGGACTCGGACTCTGCCTGGCCCCCAGCCTCGTTATCGGCCAGTCCGATGCGGCGTCGATGCTGCCCAAGGAAGGCGATCTCCTCGTCAAAGCCGACGACTCGAGCCTGCGGCCCCTGACCCCGGACGACGTCCCACTTAATGCAGCGCCGACATCGGCGTGGGCGATGGATCCCGCCGACAAAACGGTGCGGCGCGCATCGCGGCTCAATGCCTTGCTCTTGCTGCGATTCCCTCCCTCGCGGTTGACTGCCCGGAGCCAATCGCGCGCAGCGGACGGCGTCGTGGCGTACACGGCCATCTGCACCCACAGCGGCTGCGAAGTCAGCGACTGGATTGCGGACCAGGAAACCCTCTCGTGTCCGTGTCACGACTCACTGTTCGATCCAAAAGACGATGCGAGGGTCGTGGACGGGCCGGCGCCGAGGATGTTGCCGGCGCTTCCGCTGAAGCTGGTCGACGGCAAGCTGGTGGTCGGAGGACCGTTCACTTCACGTGTTGGTTTCGAGAGAATCTGACGGAACGCCGTCGTGACGGGCCACTACGCCGGCGGTTGCGGTCCCGGCATCCGCTATGTGAGAATCTGTCTCGGGGTCTGGATCTCGCCCTGCACCAGCACCCTTCGCCTGTTCAACGGCCAATCGAACAAGGAGACGAATCCGTAATGCGTCGCATATCGACCGTCCTCGTTCCTGCGCTCGTGCTTGTCTGCGTCACCGTGCTCACCGTGCATGCCGCGGCGCAGAACCTGGGTGGCAACCCGGAAGCCCAGAAGATGAAGAACCCGGTTGCCGCGTCTCCGGCGTCGATCAAGGCCGGGCAGCAGCTGTTCCAGAAGAACTGCCGCTTCTGCCACGGCGCCGACGCGAAAGGCGACGGCCCGATGGCGCCCGAAGGGACGCATCCCGCGAACCTCACCGACGACAAGTGGGATCGCGGATCGAGCGACGGCGAGATCTACGCGGTGATCCGGGACGGCGCCGGCCCGAAGTTCGACATGAAGGGCTACAAGAGCAAGATGACCGAGCAGGAAATCTGGAACATCGTCAATTATCTCCGGAGCCTGCAGGCCAAATAGTGCGGCCGGCGCGGAGGTCCCGCCTGAAGAGCTTGTGAAGAAATGCAACGTTTTACCGCAGGGCACGCGGAGATCGCCGGGAGTGCTCTAGGCTTTTCTCGGCGGTCTCGGCGGTCTCGGCGGTCTCGGCGGTCTCGGCGGTCTCGGCGGTCTCGGCGGT
>Ga0066695_10000291_pt1 | contig 14318 bp, 16 predicted proteins | sample GraSoiAngelo_144_FD_66452 | JGI IMG/M metagenome (GOLD analysis project Ga0066695, IMG submission 66452) | Grasslands soil microbial communities from the Angelo Coastal Reserve, California, USA - 14_1009_02_40cm | ecosystem: Environmental > Terrestrial > Soil > Grasslands | place: USA...
GCCCTCGGAAATCCTTCACACTCAACAGACCAGCTACGCGGTTAGCAGATACTGCACAGCGAAGGTAAGCTTTTCCGTGCTCACGCAACCATCTACATGACGCTGCTGGAGCACGGAGCGCACCACTAGTACCACGCATGCCCCGATTGACAGCTCTGTCCAAATCCCGACGCCTCGCCATCCGCCGAATCCCGAGATGTGCTCCCGGCGCCGTTCTCACATCAACACTCAAGTTTCCAGCCCGTCTCAGCAGAATCTCCGATGCGCGCGCAAACGCAAGCGGCTCAGTGGCTTCAAGGTGAGTTCGACAGTTTCGACACGACGGGTCTCCCGTTTACCCCGTTGGTTAATTTCAATCACAACTTTGGCATTTGGGGTGCCTCTCTCCAGTTGTCGAAAGTCAAAAGAAGATTCTTCGGAGGATGGCTATGGCACCGGTGATCAAGTTCTATATTCCCCCAAGCTTTCACAAGCTTGTGAAGTGGATCCCGCCGGCCCGACGGGGCAAGGTCCTTGAGTTTCCAGCTGAGATACGAAAATCGGCATAACGGGATGTTGATATCGAGCGGCGATACCCGCACCCAGCGCAAGCCGGTTGTCGAAGGTAAGATAATCGCGACCCGAATCGGAGAGAGGCCATGCGGCACGCGCATCACAGACGCTGAGCAACTGCCTCCAGCGCCAGGTTCCACTCTCGCCAACCACCCCGCTGAATAACGGCTGACGCTCCACCGGCTCCTGAAGAATTGGCAGTTACAGAAAAGCTGATCAAGCAGCGGTGCACTGTCCAAGCGCCGCGTTTAGTTGACGCCGGGCGTTCCCTTCCAATCGATAATGTCAACCTGGTTCCAAGGGTTCCCAATAAGATTCATTTGCAAGTCGCCGTGCTTATCGATCACGAACTCGGCTGCAGGGTACAAGACGCCCGTGCTCTTGCTTTTGTCCGTGTCGTTCAAGTCAAATTCTCCAGCCGTCAAATTGTAGGCGGTAGATCGGGTGTCCCAGTACACCTCACCGAATCTGAGGAGGCGGTTGGTGACAAAGCGAATCTTCCGTCCAGTTGGGGTTGGAATCATTCGGATGTAACTGCAGTCATACCCCAGAGTGCCGGTGACCTCGATGTGACCCGCCGCTTTCATCTTGCTGAGCGCGTTGACTAGCCCCTGATTCTGGCCTTTCTCGAATGCCTGCACCAGTATCTGCTTGTCTGCGGGAGTAGAGTAATCATAAATGTTCAGCGTGATGCCGAATTGAGATCCCATCTGGGTGCTTGTACCCATCGCAGTGGCATCAATCGTCTCGGGCTTGTTAGCGGAAAAACTGAGAGTGCTTCCTACGATGAGCAGACCTGTAATCAGCAAACTGGTAATCAGCAAACTGGCGAGGGCAAGGTTGTACTTTTTGGGGCGGCGTTCTTAGTTTGCAACATTTCTCTTCCTCCTTTAAGCTGCATCGAAAATAATCTCGTCAACCGATGGGCCAACCGAAAAGAATCGGCCCGGCCACGTGAACCACTCGGCTATAAAAGACGTGGCCGGACTGCGTCAACCAAATCGACCCTATGGCCTGTGCTTCGGGGTCTTGGCATCTAGGGTCGAGATCAATTGTTCGGCTGCTGGGGGCACGGCGACAGCTCCGGACAGGACAATACTTCTCGCGGGAATCTTCCTGCCGTACACACGGCGGTTGTCGCCATTGTCCGGGCGGATCGTGGAGCCCTCGAGGGAAATTCCGGCAAACAGGCCACGCGCCCTTGAGTAGCTCAAAATTTCAGCTCGCAGAGTCACGTCCGTATCGGCTGATGCATCACGGCCGACCGGGCCCGCGGCCACGGAAGCATCCGCTCCCAGCTTGACCTTGCTGCTAAGGATTCCACTCGCGCCGCTTTCATTCATCACGAGCAGCACAAAATCCGTGGCTTGTCCACCTATCTGAAAGCCGAAGCTTCCACCCTCGAGGGCCATCATCGTGGGAGCACCCCAAGGTCCCTTGAAGTTTTCACCCTTGCGGCACGACATAGCACCCCGCCCGTAGCTTCCGCCAACGATGAATGCAGCTTTCAAGACGGAGGGAAAGACAACGACGCAATCTGCCTTGTCCAGCAAGTCCTGCGGAATGTCGTCAGGGACATCGAGAATCCCTTTCAAGACCGTGCCACAATTTCTCAATCGGTCGTCATCTTTGGTTTGGTCCGATGCGCTCGCCACCTCAGCAAAGAATGGTAGAACTGCTAATAGAATGCTGCTCAGACAGGGCAACAACTTTCGCATGTGATTTCCTCCAGTAGTTTTTTGAAATTCTGCGAGCGTTACGTTTTTGTGGTCCCCGGGGGACAGCGCCAACATCTTCTGCACTTCCTTATCGAGCTTTAAGTTTGTTTCGATCAGCCAGCATTCTTGGCTGACAGCGAGTGTCTTTCGGCGGCCGCAGCTTTGGCCGCATTTTGTTCGGCTTTCGACGGCAAAATCTGCATGCCGGAATTTTGTCCCTGGATCCAGATGAGGCTTAGAAAATCAGCCTTGCCGTACTTGTTGAAGGTGACATCGCTTTGGGGATGAGGATTATCTGAGGAGGTGACTACGTACTCTACGTAGACGGAGTGTGAGCCGGTGGTGTCTTCGATCAACAAAAGGTTGTCGTCCACGTTCGGCTGAGTAATCGTGTAACTACCTGCAGGCATTTTCGCATTCCCCGCATAAAACGCGAATGGTGCATCAAACGTCACCTTATTGGAGATCTGCGCCATCGTAGGGATTGCACACAGGACTGATAACAAGCCCATGAGTGCAATCAATTTCTTTGAGGTATTCATTCTGCCTTCTCCTAATGTTTTCGCTCGTGTCTGGGCTGGCTTGCCATTCGGACACGCCGCGCCCTTAATCAAGCACATGCATTAGGCATGCCAAAGTTGAGTGGAGCAGGAGATCGTCGCAAGTGATTGAACTTAGGAAGGAACAGAACGGCTAGGATTGCAATTCTGAGGTCCCGACCGATAACCTTGCGTCAATCTTTCGACACCTGTCGTCCAGTGGTTAGTGACTCTCTTCCGGCGCGGTGGCTCTCCAGGTCCTCAAGCAAGTGTTTGATCCGAATGCCGCTAGCCATGAACTCCGCTCCTTCGGCTTTCAGCAGAGCGAGAGCACTTTCCCCACCGCTATCGATTCTCGTCACGCCCCTGAGGTCAACCACAAACTTGCGTTTCGGGTGAGCATGGCGCATGTCTTCCCAGTGGGAGCTCAAGTCCGCAATCCAAGGTTCAGTAAGCCGTCCCTCGAGAATAAGCTTTTGCTCAGTTGGAGTGTCGATCTTCGTGATCCTTAGCATCGCGCCCTCTCTTCGCAGCTTCCACAAGCGGCCCGGGTCCTGAAGCCCGGCCAGCAACGTAAACACTTAGCCTGACATTCGCTCACGTTGACAGCAGCTCGGGCGAGCGAATGCCAGGCCAATACACTTAGTTGCCAGATCCGGTAGTCTCGGAATCGGACGTTGGTTGTTGGTTGGCTACGATAGTCTGTTGCGTATCCTGAGCTAGTTGCTTCTCCTGTTGCCCGGAATACACGAACTCATGACCGGTATCGCGCCCGGGATAAAACCACTTCAAGAGGGCATCCGGTTTTCCGCCACCCTGCTCGGCCAACGTAATCGCAGTATCTCCGGTGGGGTCCTGACGCTCCGTTGCAACTGTCTGAAGCGTTGCATAGAGGTGAGTCTGGTCCGAATTAAAGATCTGCACAACGTTTGGGTCAGAATTACTATCGAGCAGCTTGAAAGAGTAGGTCCCGGCGGGCAAAATCTGTCCCGGGATCTGGATTGGCTGACTAAACGTAATGGTGGTAGCCTGATTTGACTCGTCAGCATGAGCAGCGAGTTCAAAAAAGAGAGTAAAAGCAATGATCATTCCAACGGCAATGTAACGTTTGCTAATCTTCATTTTGGTTCATCTCCTTGAATAATTTTTAACTTCACCTTAGAAAAGGAACTTCACGAACGCTTTTCCCGCCTTGCCAGTTTCTTTCGCTGAGACCTTCGCGGCTTTGTAAGAGTCCTTGCCTACGACCTTAGCGGAATGGTCGACAACATCGGCTCCGAATGACGGGGCCGCCATACATAGAGAAAGAACAGCCAGAGCAAAAAGCTTTTTCATATTTCCTCCTTGGTTTTTCTTGCTGTGCGTGCGTACTTCTTCCCAGCGAGGAGCGAAGTCCTAGAACTAAGTTTCAGTAAGCTACGCATCAGCATCGTGCCTTTCTTTTCACACTTTGGATAAGGCACGGCAGATGCCAAAAAACAGAGCGGTATAGATTTAGTGAAAAGGAGTTTTATTCTGAGGAACTTAAGTCGAATGGCGAGCCCTGCGCAGTCGAACTATCGGAACTGTCGGAAGTGTCGGCGCCAGCTCCGACGCGTCCCGACACTGTGCTCGGGTTGACACCCAGCTTCTTCATCCGTGTGATGAACGTAGTCCGTTTGAGTCAGAGCGGATAAGTTAAAGGGCGTAGCAGGGCTACCGCTGGAGAACTTAGCGTAGAGGCTTGATTCTTGTTAACGGCTAAATGGCAAGGATGACGGGGTGAAGAGCACCGTCAAGCATTTCACCACACGTTGATGGCGGGAAAAATACGTATTCCGGTTGGTTGTCCCAGAATCCCTGGCTATTCGGGTTATTAGTCGTCGTCGCCCCACTGAGCGCCAGCTAAGGGATTTCTTAGCCCTTCCACTTCGAACCGCGGATGACACTGCAGAAGTTCATGTGCTGGAACCGTGGATCCTTGTCCGCCAGTACATCTGCCTTCACATGGAGCGCCTCTGTGAGTAGGCGCTACGCCTGAGATAGGCCTTTGCAGCGTCGGCCATGGTCACTATGGCGGCACCCAACATTATGCAGTCCTTCACAACCAGCCGCCCTGCTCCTGAAAGGTACGGGAACCCGTGATGCGGGTCACCCAACCCTGGAACCCATGCTTCGGGTGTCGTCACAAGGAATGAGAGTGTTGTCAGAGCCATGAGTATCAGTAGAAAGCTGCCCACTGTGGAGATCTGGGGCCATATTGGATAGAGCGCGATCATGATTCCGAGAGAGACGATAATGACGCCCAGGCTATAGGAAACCGGATATGTCCCATTCGATTCGTTCCATTGTTGATTTGCAGGGACCACCTGGCCTTCCTTATTCATGTGCTGGCGGTATTCAGGTGCCGGGTGATGATAGAGAAAACTCATGAAAGGGCTATTCGCCACCAAAGGAACAATGCCGTCCGCTTCGTAGGTAGCGAATTTCAAGCCACCAATCCAGACGAGGACGATGACCAACCCCAGCCGCAACATACCCATGCCAAAACGATCGAGACTAGCCGCTTTGACGTAGAGGCGTCTTATTCCGGAAACGCTTGACGGCAATGATTCAGTTGTATATGTCGCGGAATATACGGATTCGGTTGCCACAACTCTGTCTCCTAATCAGCGGGGCGTTCCACTGAGCGCCTGCTGAGCATTTCTCAGCCCTTCCAACGCGAACCACGGATGACAGTGCAGAAGTTCATGCGCTGAAACTTTGGATCCTTGTCCGCCAATACATCTGCCTTCACATTGCCGAATGTCGTCTCAGGCCTGTGCTTGATGCCGTCGTAAAAGGCCTGGATAATGTCTTCTTTAAAGTGCTCGGTGCGCGGATACGCGGCGACGATCGCTTCGCGATCAGCGTCGGAGAATTCCGAATAAGCGATTCCGAGAACATCCATCTCGACACCGTTGGTCAACAGCGCAACCACCGGATGCATGTACTGGGGAATTCCCGGCGTAGTGTGTAGTGCAATCGCTGTCCACACAGTATCGATCTCCCGCTGAGAGATATTGTGCTGGCGCAGGAACGCTCGCGCACAGTTCGCACCATCCACTTCGAACCGATCCGACTTACTCCTATACTGCGGAGTCAATCCCATGTCATGGAACATCGCGGCAATGTAAAGCAGCTCGGGATCGAAGCTCAATCCCGCTCTTTTTCCTGCAAGCGAGCCAAAGTAATACACACGAGTCGAGTGGTTGAACAGCAACGGAGACTCAGTGTCACGCACCAGTTCCGTTGCTTCTCGAGCAAATTTACTGTCAGGGACCATCACCCCTGAGATCGAGGTTGCTTCGGTCGTGTCTTTTGTTGTAATGGGCATATTTTGAATCTCCTTTCAAATCGAGTGCATGTTCTATTCCAAAGGCCGTTTAGCGAGCAGTGACCGCGTAGGACTCGCTATTTTGTTGGTCACTCGTTTCTTTTCTCGTCAGCGCCTAAGAAAAGGGGACATGTTCGTCTGTCGACCGGATGGCACCCGGTGTCCATCTGTCGAGGGAGTGACATGCAGATGACTCATGGGGCGAATTTCGCAGTGACCCTTACTACCGTCTTAATGTATTTCCGATTCTGCTCCGCCATTGATTTCCCATCCTGCGAGCGAACATCTCTACAAAAATGCATCAAATCGAAAACATTCCCGCACCAACGATGTCTGCGCTCAGCTCTTACCATTGGCCGGGGAATATCCGCGAACTACAGAATCTGATCGAACGTGCGGTGATCCTTTCAAACGATGGCGTGCTTCCCAATCCGTTGCCGGCAACAGCAACACACGGGGTGCGCCCGGCCCCATCAGCGGCAACCACTTTGAAGGAATCCGAGCGCGCGCTGATCTACGCACGCTTGAATGGGTCAGTTGGGTGATCGGCGGCCCATAGGGCGCTGCCGCCAAACTTGGATGGCGGCTAGAGGGTGCGCAGGAACGCGACCAGATCCTGCTTTTCCTGCGGCGCAAGTTTCGTGCCGAGGATCAGGTTGAAGAACTCGACAGTGTCCTCCAGCGTCAGCAGACGCTCGTCGTGCATATAGGGAGGGTTATCCTTAACGCCGCGCAGCGCAAAGGTTTTGATCGGCCCGTCCCCGATCGCCATCATGTTGTTAATCATTACCGGCTTGAAGAAGCGTTCCGTCTGGAGGTTGTGCATCAGGTTGTCGGTGTAAAAAGGCGGCTGGTGGCAGCTCGCGCATTGGCCCTTGCCGAAGAAGATCTCCTGGCCGCGCATCTCGGCGGCCGTTGCCTTGCTGGGAATAAGCTTGCCAAGAACATCGAGCTTGGGCGCCGGTGGGAAGTCCAGCATCTCTTGAAAATCGGCCATGAAGTCGACCTGGCTTCCGCGCTCGAGGGGGTTCACGCCCTTCTTCGCGGCGATCACAATATCGCCGTCGAAATAGGCCGTGCGCTGCTCGAACTCGGTGAAATCCTCGATCGTCTTCAGGGCACGCTGCGAGCCGAAGAGCCGCTGAATGTCGACGCCGCGGAGCGACAGCGTCTTGATGCGGTGGCGGAACTGCTGCGGGCGGGTATCGGGGGCCAGGTGCGTCGCGCCGTTTTGGTGGCCGTTTGAATGGCAGTCAAAGCAAGCTGAGCCTATGCTGGGAATCGCCGAACGGCGATCCTCGGTCGCATTGAACTGCTGCTGCGGGAAGGGCGTCAGCAACAGCCGCAGCCCTTCGAGCTGCCTCGGCGTGAGCAGGCCGTTGAACAGTTCGTAGTAATTGGTGAGCGAGACCAGCTTACCCTGCGAGACATCACCCAGGTCGGGGCGCGGGGTCAGGTACATGGCTGGCGGAAACTCGGCCAGGAAGTGATCCGGCAGATCGAAATCTATGTCGAACCGAGTCAGGTCTCGCCCGTCCTGCTGCTTGATCGCGTCGATCAGGAAGCGCGGAAAGACGAAGCCGCCATCGGTATGCTTGGGATGCGGCAAGGGGTAGAACCCCTTTGGATATAGATTCTGCTCGCGAATCTGGTCCGCGCTCATCGCCGCCAGCCTCTCCCAGGTCATCCCGGCGGGCAGCTTGACGCGGACACCTTCTTGTAGGGGTTTTCCGCGGTCCATCGCGACGCCCTTGGCCGGGCGGTCGCTCAAGTCGTAGCGCTCGCTGAGCAGAGCGTTATGCTCCTTTGCAATCCCTGGCTTAGCCGCTGCCATTCGCGCCATAAACGCCGCGAATGGTTCGGTACTGTCCACCTTCATATAGCTCGTCTGCCCGCCTTGCTCTTGCTGGGCATAAGCGAGGTTCAAGAACACGAGCAAACCCGCAATTACCAAAAGGAGCCAAACCCTTTTGATCAAAACGTTTGGCTTCGGCATACAGCACCTCCTGAAATTTGATTCTTTTCTCCCACCATCAACGTGTGGTGAAATGCTTGACAGTGCTCTTCACCCCGTCGCCCTTGCCACTGGCTTCCATTGAGTCGACCGTGTAGTAGTAGGTTGTCCGAGGCTTGAGACCATCCATGCGCACGCGGAAAACGGTATAGGAATGGCCCGGGTTCAGCCTGATTGGAGATTTTGCTGTCTGACTAAGTTCCTTGGGATTTGTACCGTAACGCACGACTCCGTAATGCTCGGGCGAGCCACCCGGGTTGTTACTTGTCCACCTGACAATCGCAAAATCGGGGTCGGCCCGTTCGATCTCTGGCCCTTGCGTGATCCGGACGCGCGCAGCTTTTTTAGTGGTAGGGCTCTCCTGCGTGGCTCCTGGGGTTGAGTAGAGTATGCTACTGACCAGAAGCGTCATCGCGAGTTTCAGAAGCAATCTATTCATGGACAGACCTCCGCACAAATCACTCAATTCATATTTCGTGGGAGACGACGAAAAGGGCATGGAGGCCGAGGCGGCCTCCATGCGTTCCTATTTCATTCCTCGCTCGCTCCTCTCGCATCCGCCGTTTCGCATCTTGCCCTACGGAATAGGCGGATTGGGGACAGGCGGGACGCCGCAGACCGCCGATGCGCAGGGCGGAAGGGGCGGAGTCGGGATAAGGAACCCATTACCTTGAGTCTTAGCCGAACCGCCGGTCATGCAAGCCCCCGTAAAGGTATCCCGGTTGGGGTAAGGTCGCGTGAACCCATCTGTGAGTGTTCGCAGAAATGCAACGATCTGGTTCTCCTCCAGATCCGTCAAGCCGAGTTTACCGGTCGTCATGTCGAGATTGTTCTTGACCTCGGGCATAGGCCAGCAGTCGACTTTTTCGGTTGTTCCTGCCGGGCAGTGTCCGGAAGTAACATCGAACGGATACACGTCGCGCGTGTTGTAGAAGTGGACGAGTTGCTTCAGGCTCTTGATGTAGCCGTTGTGAAAGAACTCCTTCTGAAAGTAAGGCCCGGGCGCTTCCGTGGTGGGACATTGTGGCGGTGTCATAGCCACATTGCGCGCCGAAGACACCTGCATTTGGCCGTCGACACTTGGTGCAAATTTCCTCCAAGTCACGTTCGGGTTGGGCCAGGAACCGGGACCGCTTCTGAGGAATGTTCCCAATCCCAAGTCTCTGTAGCCGAAGCCTAAGGGATTGGCAGTGAACCCGAAGGAATCCGGCGTGTTCTGATAATAGATAGCGTCCCTGGGATTCAGCGGCAGGCCCTCGTTGGCCGAGCCGAAGCAGGTGAACAAAGGGTTCACCTGGGCGGCTACGCCCGTGTCTTCGCTGGCCGGAGCGGTTGGAGCCGGGGCGGTTGACCTTCCGTCGAGGTGGCATGAATTGCAGTTGCCTTTGCCTCTAAAAAGGTCGTAGCCGGCCTTCTCGTTTGCTGTCAGCGTGTACTTGCCCTTCAGGAATGCGTCGAATTTCGACGAAAACGCGCTTACCTGTAGGGACTGCTCGTATGCGTCAATGGACTGGCCCCAATGGTTATAAACCTCATTGGACCGGATGCGGTCCACGGCACTTAATTGCACCGGTGTAGCGCTCCCGCCGAACACCGCAGCCCCTCCAGGGGTTGCGCAGATGTCGGCAGTATTGGCTGGGAAGCTGATATCAAACGAGCCTTTGCCCCATACTAATTCAAAGAGCGGTCGGTACACAGCCTTGGAGAGCTTGAAGGTGATGCAAGCAGTATCCGGATTGCCCATTTCTTGAGTATCGACGGGAGGACCCTGGGCCTGATGGGCGTCCGGATTTCTTAACAGATATCCGGTCGCGCGTGAATCCCAGAAGTTTCCACCAAAGAAGAGACCCTGTTCTTGGTTGTACTGGAGTACAGGGAAGAACGGGGCATACGGGTATCGCTGTGCGCTGCGCTTGCCGGCGCGAAAGTGGGCCGTTCCAGGATACGCGATCATCGTCAGATTAACTGACGGTATCGGTCCGCTAAAGGCCACATATGGCATGTGACAAGAGGCGCACGCTTGATTTCTCTCGGGCGAGATTCTCCTGTCGTAATTCATGAGCTCGCCGAGCGCTTCTACCGCCTCAGTTCCGGTGTTCTGAAGTATTGGCGGCTGCCCTGTCAGAGTCGGGGGCGTTAAGGCTTGCCACCGTGCAATTGCTCTGGCTTCGATGAAATCCACCTCCGCCAGAACCCTAGTTATCTCTGAATTCAAGTTGGCCGGGAGAATGCCAGGCGGGTACGGGTTGTAAACCGATGCACTCTGCGCCGACACCTTTCGTCCGGTTAGCGTCATGCAGAGCGCTACCGCACAAAGTACGACCACCGATATTATCGTTAACATTCGCCGATTCATAGATTACCCCTCTAGTGAGTTGTGGTTCGGCGTGCTACTTCAACAGCCAAAGTGTTGGCTTTGTCCATGACCGAGTCCAGCGACACACGTGACTCCTTGTGGCGACCTGGAATCTAAGTTCGCTGTGTGATATCTGTGAGAGGGTGGTCGAGATCCTAACGAGCGTCCCGATAATCAGATTCACCCGGAAGACACTTTGGAAGGTGTGGCAGTCAGCTTGACATCGGCTACCGCACACCCGAGAGAGGGACGCGCGGAGCATAATCAACAAGAATGTGCGCGAGCAATACCGTCGTTACCCGATAACTCGACTGCCAATAACGTATAAGGGAAAACTGACACCTCGCTTTGCCACGTTAGGGCACTACAGCAGTCGAATTGGCTGAACTGTCGGAAGTGTCGGTGCCAACTCCGTCGCGTTCCGACACTCTGTTCGGGTTGATACCGAGCTTCTTCATCCGTGTGATGAACGTAGTCCGTTTAAGTCCTAGGCGGCTGGCAGCGCCATTTGCCCCGCCGACACGGCCATCGGCTTCTTTGAGAGCTTGGATGATTTCATTGCGATCAACTTCGGCAAGAATACTCCGCACAGGCCGGCGTTTGGTGGACCTGGAGCTTGCGTCCTCGCTGGCTGGCACCGTCATCGTGCGAGGTTGCAACTCCGCAACAGGCACCTTCAACGTCGGCCCAGATGACAAGATTACAGCCCGCTCGATTACGTTCTGCAGTTCCCGAATGTTACCCGGCCAACTATATTGGCACAAAGCATTCATCGTTTCCGAAGGAATGGTTTCAATCGTCCTGTTCATGCGGCGGGAAAACTCCTCTGCAAAATGCCGGACCAGCAGTGGGATATCTTCCGGGCGTTCCCTTAATGCAGGAACTTGAATGGGAAATACATTTAAGCGGAAAAAGAGATCAGACCGAAACTTCTGCTCTTCAACCATGGCAGCCAAGTCGCGATTTGTCGCCGCGATCAGGCGCACGTCGGTCCGAATGGTGCGTGTACTTCCCAACCGCTCAAACTCACGCTCTTGCAAGACTCGAAGAAGTTTCGGCTGAAGCTCGAGTGGAATGTCGCCAATCTCGTCCAAGAATAAAGTGCCGTTGTTCGCCAGTTCCAAGCGGCCGACGCGCTGAGCGATGGCGCCGGTGAATGCGCCCTTTTCGTGGCCAAAAAGTTCACTCTCGAGCAATCCGGTCGGGATGGCCGCACAGTTGAGCTTGACGAACGTTTTCGTGCGGCGCGGGCTGAGATTGTGGATGGCGCGCGCGATCAATTCCTTTCCCGTACCTGTGTCGCCGTAAACCAGCACGGTGGAATTGGTCGGAGCGACTGTTTCCACAAGCCCCAGGACGCGGCGCAGCTGCGTGCTCTGGCCCACGATCTCCTCAAAATTAGCTTCAGTGCGAATCTCGTCCTCAAGGTAAAGCTTTTCCTGGGCGAGCTTGTCAGTGAGCAGCTGCAGTCGATCCTTCTCAGCCCGTAGCTCCGCTTGGGTGCTCTGCAATTCTTCGTTGGCCTGCCTGAGTTCACTTGTTCGTTCCGCAACCCGGAGCTCCAGATTGTCGCGCGCTTCGGTGAGCAATCGTTCTGCACGGCGACGTGAAGAGCTAAACCAACTCACCAGGAGGCCGAATATTCCGTAGATAATGAGGTACGATTCCGAAGAAGCACCGCCGATTCTGTTAGGAATCGAGAAATAGCTCATTGCCGAATAGGAGAGTAAGAGAGCGAGGAGGCCCGGACCCGTTCCTGCATACCAAGAAGTGATGGCAATTGCCATGAAGGAGAAAGAGGTGAACGGATGCGGCAAAGCATAGTGGCGTAGGATAAGGGCCATCCCCAGCGCCACTGCAACCGAAATGACAGCTGCTCCATAACGCAGCGCAGCAGCCAAAGCCGGCCGCGCAGCGAACCTCGAAATAGCCAAACGGCCCATAGTTAAGTCGTCGCGTGCTTCGGAGAGAAACGTCAGTCGGCTTTCAGTCCATCTCGAATGCCAGATATTGCAGTTTCCCCTTGCGTTCGACCTGAAGGACGACTGGGTCACCAGATTTGAGGTTGCGAACCATCGTCTGCAACTGTGAGGTCGACTGCAGAGGTGTGCGATCAATTGCGCGAATGATGTCGCCCGTCTCCAGCCCGGTATCCACCACGTTTGGCCCGGCGGTTTGGGCCACGACTACGACTCCGGAATCACTGCGCGTGCCCTGCAGCACTGGCCTGACCCTCTCGTCCAGGTCAGTGACGAAAATGCTGAGCTTCCGGATCAAGCTCTTCTGCAGGTCGGGAATGTCGGACAGCTCATCTACGTTCTCGTGGTACACCTTAACGGAAAGGTTGAAGGACATCCGGCTCACGCCTCGAAGCACATCGATTTTTAAAATCTTGTCAGCGGGATGGAGATAGAGTACCGCCATCAAGTCGGGAAGCGTGGGGATTGGGCGATTATCGATCGCAAGCACGATGTCGTCTATCTGCAGACCTGCCGCTTCAGCCGCGCCGCCGGGTTCCATGTCGGAAACGATTGCTCCCCAGCTCCTCGCCAGACCCAGGCCCGCCGCCAGCGTAGGCGTGATGTTCTGCATTCTCGCGCCAATCGCTACGCGCTCCACACGGCCGTACTTGCGAAGGTTCTGATAATCGAAATTGACGATTGCTGCGGGGATGGCAAAACCCAGCCCCTCGCTGCCGCCACCTTCGCTCAACATCATTGTGTTTATTCCGACAAGATTGCCATCGATATCTACCAGTGGACCGCCGCTGTTTCCTGGATTGAGGGCCGCATCGGTCTGGATGTACACCCTGGGATCGTCGGGATCGGGCTGCCGGGCGACTGAGCTGACCACGCCCATGGTGACCGAATTCCGAAGTCCTTCGGGACTGCCGATTGCGAAAACCAATTCGCCCTGGCGGACTCGGGCGTCGTCGCGCAGAGGCACGGTCGGCAGATGTGTCTCCTCTACCTTGAGAAGCGCCAAATCGGATTGTTTGTGCGTACCCAACAGCTTGGCATCCAGGATCTGCCCGGCATGGATGGGTTGGATGTCGAGCGGTGAGTCTGCCGGGGGCGACGGCAGGATGACTCGGATGCGCTGCGCTCCTTGCACCACGTGAGCGTTGGTAATGATGTAGCCGTCAGAATCGACGATGACACCAGCGCCAATCGCATGCTGCCGCACGATTCGTGCTGTATCGCTATGTCCGTGATCCTCCAAGGGGACGTAGCCAGTAACCACGATCTGCACCACCGCGGGTGAAACTTTTGCCACGACTTGTTCAAGAGAGCTGTCCAAATCTCGGAGCAAGCTAGCTGATCTAGGCGCGTTTAACCTCACCGCATCTGCATCGGCGAACGGGCGAAGCGCAGTCTGCGCGCGTGCGGACGTAGCGAGAAGCAAACAAGCAATACCGCATTTCATTCGCTGCAATGTGGTCATAAGAGAATTGGCACAAACTACGTGTGCTTGAGTTCGCGCAACTGTGCCTGAAGGCCCAGCCTGTATTTCGCTGGGCAGCACATCGCGCACACTCGCTGCTCCTTCCGAGTCTTTCAGCAGTTGAAGTTCCAACGAGGGCATGTCTGTGGAGTACTGTCACTTGGCGTCCTAGCCCACTCTGCGCGCAGAACATGCAACACATCCGGTACGCGTGCGCCGCACTTGTCGATAGTGACCAGCAGCATTGACACCGTCAAAATGCGGACGCGGCTATCGGCCTGCCGACACGATGGACAGCTATTTTCTTACCCTGCTGCCGGTAAAGCCCTGCAAAACCTTG
>Ga0066695_10000304_pt1 | contig 14190 bp, 12 predicted proteins | sample GraSoiAngelo_144_FD_66452 | JGI IMG/M metagenome (GOLD analysis project Ga0066695, IMG submission 66452) | Grasslands soil microbial communities from the Angelo Coastal Reserve, California, USA - 14_1009_02_40cm | ecosystem: Environmental > Terrestrial > Soil > Grasslands | place: USA...
CCGGCCCGTGATGTGGCCGTCGCCGTGCGTGGAGTGGCACCTGCCCCCGCCGCCTGCGTCGACTGACGCGTCATAGGCGCGGACGACGTCGATCAGGTCGAAGAGGTCCCCGCCGATCGGGCCGGTGAAGAGCTGGAACGGCTGGATCGACGGCTGGTTCGTCTCCGCCGGCTCGATGAGCGTCATCGTGCTCGCGGTCACGCTGAAGAGCCGGTTCGGATTGAGCGGCGCGACGCCCGCGTCGAGGCTGACGTCGGCGATCGGGACGTCGATCGTGATCCGCCCGAGCGGCCCGAGCGTGTAGGAGCAGGCGCCCGACGCCGTGATCTGCGTCTCGCCGGGATAGGTCAGCGTCACGCCGCCGCCGACGAGGAGCGCCGCGTTCTGGCCCGACCAGCACGTCCCGTTCGACTCGAAGTAGACGAACGGGTTCTTGCCGCCGTTGTGGCACGAGTCGGCGCTCGACGTGCAGCCCGTCGCCGCCGGGACGAGCCACTGCGTCTGCCAGACGGAGTCGGCGTCCGGGGCCGGCGGCGCCAGCGAGAGGTTGTTGACCGTCATCTTCACGCGGTAGCAGGGCGTCCCAGCGGGATGGCAGTCGCTCGCGCTCGGCTGCGAGAAGCTCGAGTCGAGGATGTCCTGCGCGGGCATGTTCGGGCCTGAGACGCCGGCGTTCTCGCGCTTGCCGTCGCCCGACGGATCGCTCGCGCCGTTGATCAGGATCGCGTCGCCGCTCACGGTCGGGCTCGCCGCAGAGACGCTCGAGCCGCCGTTCTGCTTCACGTACATCCCGTGCGGCGCGAACGGCTCGTCCGCGTTGTTCGAGTCCGCGTAGGCGATCTGCGCCTCGCCCATGCTGCCGACACGAAGCTGCAGGAAGTCGCCCAGCGTGCGGTCGCCGCACTGGCCGCCGATCAGCGTCTGGATCGTTCCCTTGTGGATGTGGTGCTCGCCGGCCAGGATCGGGGTGGTGAAGGTCGGCGACGCCGCGTGGCCGTTGAGCGTCTGCGCGAGGTAGAGGCTCCAGATGCCATTCGTGGTCGCGTCGGGGCCGCCGTGGCCGCCCCCGTCGGTGCCGCAGTCGGGATTGGCCGGATCGGCGGGCGTCGGCGTTCCATACCAGGCGACGTCGACGCGTCCGTTGTCGCCCGCAGCCAGCCACGGGAAGACGTTGTTGCGGAGGCCGGGCGTCGGGACCGTGGCCGGCGCCGACCAGGTCGTGCCCTCGTTCGTCGAATAGCTGTACTTGAGCAGCGTGTTGCCGGTGATCTGGCAGGTATTCGGGTCCTGCGGCGCCTGCGACCAGACGGCGTAGAGGTTGCCCGCGCTGTCGATCGCCATCGTCGGGAAGTTGGCGCCGGTCTTCGCCGTCGGGCAGTCCGCGCCGGCGGGGATCGTGCCGAGCGTCGCCACGGGGAGATCTCGGCACCTCAGCCCGCTCGGATCGATCGCGAACGGCACCGGGTAGCAGCGGCCGATCAGGATCCGGCTCAAGGTCGCGTCGTCGTGGATCACGTAGACGTGCTTCACGGCCGGGTAGCCGGCGGGCTCGTCCGTCGTCGTCGCGATCGGGCTGACCTCGTCGTTGCCCATGATCCCCTCGTCGCAGCTGAGCGGGGCGCTGACGTGCTGCGCGGGGCCGAACTGGATGCCCGCTGCCGCGCCGCCGCCGGGGAGCGGCGAACGGTACATCGCGAGGACGTTGTTGACGACTCCCGAGACGGGGCACTCGACGTTGCCCGGCCCGATCTCGTCGTTGACGAGGTAGATGTTGTGGCCGGCGCCGTTGTCGAGCCCGGTGCCCGTGGTCGGGTCGCCGTCGATCGCATACCACTGGCGGTCGACCGCGGCATCCGGGACCCCGGTGTTGCTGCAGGCGAACGTCGCGCCGTGGTCGGGCGAGCGTGCCGTGCTGAAGTTGGCGAGCGTCAGGTCGTTGAAGTAGAGGTTGCCTGCCGTGTCGACGGCGAGCTCGGTGTCGCCGCCGCCCGCGCACGGATTGACCTTGCCCTCCTTGGGAGTCGCCGAGGTGACCCACTTGAACGTCTTGCCGGCGTCCTCGGAGTGCCAGATCCAGCTCGTGTCCGAGGAGAGCGAGCCGGGGACGCTCGTGTAGGCGCGGTCCGGGTTGGTCGGGTCGAGCCGGAGGTCCTGCTCGAAGCCGACGCCCTGGATGCCGCTGATCGTCGGCTGGCCGAACGTGGGGCGGGGTGGAGGCGCGGTCGCCTGGGCGCCGGGGCTGTCGAGGGTGGCCGCGAGCAACGCGACCGCGAGGGCGGTGGCGAGCGCGCATGCGGACTGGGCGTAACGCATGACGGGCTACTCCTTTCCGGTGCGGGCGGCCGATGACCCGGCGGACGTCCGCTCAATTTTTTGGGCGACGCGTGTATTACTTGCTTTCATTCGGTTCCGCAATAGTCAGTTTTCGCGACAAATAGGCTGGAAATCGGCCGAAAGATGTTGCGAAGAAGATGACTGACTCGTCAATCAGCGGGAATTAACCGCCGTTCTGGCCTTCTCTCACAGCCCTCGCCCCCCGGCGGACTGCCCGTCTACTGTTCTGGGCATGAGCCTCCGCCCAGCCCCCAAGCCACGACTTCGGGGGCTTTCTCACGCCATGGCCTTCTTCATCGCCCTGCCGCTGGGGCTCGCGCTCGTCCTCGAGGCGCATACCGGGCGCGGACGGCTCTCCGCGATCGTCTTCGCGGCCACGGTCGCGGCCATGTTCGGCGCCAGCGCGCTCTACCACTCTCCGAACTGGGGCGAAGCTCCCCGGCGCTGGCTCCGCCGGGTCGACCACGCCGGGATTTACGCGCTCATCGCCGGCACCTACACGGCCTTCGGCCTGCTCGCCCTCGGCGGCTACTGGCGCTGGCTCGTGCTGAGCATCGTCTGGGCCGGCGCGCTCGCGGGGATCGTCTTCAAGTTCGCCTGGCTCGACGCGCCCAAGTGGATCTCCGCCGTGATCGGCGTCCTGCTCGGTTGGATCGGGGTCGTCGTCTTCCCGCAGCTGCTGCACGCGATCGGAGTCGGCGCCCTGCTGCTCGTCCTCGCCGGCGGGCTCCTCTACACGCTCGGAGCGCTCGTCTACGCGCTCCGCCGGCCCGATCCGCGGCCGGCCGTCTTCGGGTTCCACGAGGTCTTCCACGTGCTCGTGATCGCGGCCGTCGCCTGCCAGTACTCGGCGGTCGCGTTCTTCGTGCTGCCCCAGCACTGAGCGACCTATCATCGCGCCGATGGCCGATGAGCCCGAGGGCTGGCGCGTCGTCGTGATCGCCGTCGTCTTGCCGGTCGCCCAGCCGGTGATCGAGGCGATCCGCGCGATGGGGCACGACGTCGTCGGCTGGGTCCTGGCTCGCCGCCCGCACACCAGGGACCAGCCTCCGCCGCCTTGGGGCGAGCCGAGCGACAAGTCCGCGCCGCAGGGCCTCAACCTGATCATGGCCCGCGACAAGGCCGACCTCGCGGGGCTCCTGCGCGGGCTCGAGGCGGACGTCGCGCTCTGCTTCGGCTTTCCCTGGAAGATCCCGCAGGAGGCGCTCGACGTGCCCCGGTACGGGATCGTCAACCAGCACCCCGCGCCGCTCCCGCGCTACCGAGGCCCGATCCCGATGTCCTGGGCGCTGCGCGAGGGCGACGACGAGTTCTTCATCACCTGGCACCGGATGGACGCCGACCTCGACACCGGCCCGATCCTCGCCCAGACGACGGTCCCGATCCTCGACGAGGACAACTCGGTCTGGGAGATGGGGCCGAAGATGATCGAGGCGACGGTGAGCCTGATCCCGGAAGTCTTCGAGAAGCTCGCGGCCGGCGATCCCGGCGAGCCGCAGGCGACCGAGGGCGCGACCTGGGCCGGGTTCTTCGACGAGGACTACGCGAAGATCGACTGGTCGAGGCCACGGCGCGAGATCCACAACCAGGTGCGCGCGTGGCATCTCGCGTTCGACAGCGGCCCGGTGAGGGGCCCGATCGGGCAGGTCGACGGCAAGCGCGTCAAGGTCAACCGGACGAGCCTCACCGACCCGGGCGACGGCTCGCAGGCGGTCGACGCCGCCGACGGCAAGATCTGGATCCTCGAGTCCGAGCCGGCCTAGATGGCGGAGCAACCGCACGGCTGGCGGGTCGTCGTGATCGCGAACGTGATGCCGATCGCCGAGGCGCTGATCGCACAGCTCGAGGAGATGGGCCACGACGTGGTCGCCTGGATGATGCAGAGGCGCCCTCGGCTCCGCGAGCTGCCGCCGCCGCCCTGGGGCGAGACGACCGACAAGACGGCGCCGCAGGGCGTCAACCTGATCTGGGTGCGCGACAAGGCGGACCTCGCGCCGCTCCTGCGCGGGCTCGAGCCGGACGTCCTGTTCTGCTGGGGCTTCTCCTGGAAGATCCCGCAGGAGGCGCTCGACGTGCCCCGCTACGGGGCGGTCAACCAGCACCCAGGGCTGCTACCGCGGCACCGCGGGCCGATCCCACTGTCCTGGGCGCTCCGCGAGGGCGATCCGGTGTTCGGGATCACCTGGCACCGGATGGACGCGGACTTCGACACCGGGCCGATCCTCGCGCAGTCGTCGGTCCCGATCCTCGACGGGGAGACGACCATGTTCGAGACGGGCCCGCGGATGGTCCCGGCCGCGCTGGCGTTGCTGCCGCAGGTCTTCGAGCGGCTCGCGGCCGGTGATCCCGGCGATCCGCAGGGCACCGAGGGCGCGACCTGGGGCGGGATGCTCGGCGAGGACTACGCGACCATCGACTGGTCGACGCAGACGGCGCGGGAGATCCACAACCAGGTGCGGGCGTGGACGTACTCGTTCGGGATGGGGCCTGTGCCGGGGCCGTTCGCCGAGCTCGACGGCAAGCGCGTGAAGGTGACGCGCACGCTGCTCACCGACCCGGGCGACGGCTCGCCGGCGATCGAGACCGCGGAGGGAACGATCTGGGTCCTCGAGACCGAGCCGGCCGATTGATTCGGGCGCGCTAGGAGCGCGCTGATTTCCGGGTTACGCTTTTTGCGTGACCTACTGTCCGTCCTGCGGCGCCGAAAACCCATCCGGCAAGAAGTTCTGCGGAGATTGTGGAACCGCGCTGGCAATGACGTGCTCCTCCTGTGGGAGCGCGATCGAGCCCGGCAAGAAGTTCTGCGGCGACTGCGGTGCTCCCGTGGAAGCGGTCGCGATCGAGGTCGCCGGAACACCGCCACCAGTGGCCGAGCGCCGCCTGGTGTCGGTGCTGTTCGCCGATCTCGTTGGGTTCACGTCCGCATCGGAGGACCGTGACGCGGAGGAGACACGAGAGGTCCTCACTCGATATTTCGACGGCACGAGGCAGATCATCGAGCGCTATGGCGGCACGGTCGAGAAGTTCATCGGCGATGCCGTCATGGCGGTCTGGGGCGCCCCGGTCGCGCAGGAGGACGATGCCGAGCGTGCGGTGCGCGCGGCGCTCGACCTCGTCTCCGGAGTCGCGTTGCTCGGCCAGGAGCTCGGTGCGCCCGAGCTGCGAGCGCGGGCCGGGGTGCTCACCGGCGAGGCAGCGGTCTCGCTCGGGGCGGAAGGGCACGGGATGGTCGCCGGCGACCTCGTGAACACGGCCTCGCGCATCCAGAGCGCGGCGGAGCCCGGAAGCGTCCTCGTCGGCGAGGCGACGAAAAGGGCCTCGGAGGCCGCGATCGTCTACGAGGACGCAGGCTCGCACGAGCTGAAAGGGAAAGCAGAGTCCGTGCGGCTCTGGCGTGCGTCGCGCGTCGTCGGCTCGAGGCGCGGCGAGGTGCGCTCGATCGGGCTCGAGGCGCCGTTCGTGGGCCGCGACCGCGAGTTCAGGCTGGTCAAGGACCTCTTCCACGCGACCGCGGACGACAAGCGCGCGAGTCTCGTCGCGGTCGTCGGCGTGGCCGGGATCGGGAAGTCGCGGCTCGCCTGGGAGTTCGAGAAGTACCTCGACGGGCTCGTCGAGAACGTCTGGTGGCACCGCGGGCGCTGCCTGTCCTACGGCGACGGCGTCGCGTACTGGGCGCTCGCCGAGATGGTGCGCATGCGGGCGCGGATCGCGGAGGACGACTCGTCCGAGGAGGCGATCGCGAAGCTACGGGGGACGATCGAGGAGCACGTGGCCGACGCGGACGAGCGCGAGTGGGTCGAGCCGCGCCTCCAACACATCCTCGGCCTCACCGACCGAGTCGCCTCCGACGGCGAAGATCTCCACTCGGCCTGGCGCCTCTTCTTCGAGCGCATGGCGGAGACCGGGCCGGTGGTGCTGCTGTTCGAGGACTTGCACTGGGCCGACACGGCGCTCCTCGACTTCATCGAGTACTTGCTCGACTGGTCGCGGAGCCACCCGATCTACGTGCTGACGCTCTCGCGGCCCGAGCTGGGCGAGCGGCACCCGACGTTCGGGACGCGGGTCCGTAGCTCGACCGCGCTCACGCTCGAGCCGCTCGGCGACGAGGCGATGGAGTCGCTGCTGAGCGGGCTCGTCCCGGGGCTCTCCGACGAGGTCAGGGCGACGATCCGCGAGCGGGCGGACGGCGTCCCGCTGTACGCCGTCGAGACCGTCCGGATGCTGCTCGACCGCGGCTTGCTGGAGCGTGAGGGCGACGCTTTCCGCGTCAGCGGTGCGATCGAGGCGCTCGAGGTGCCCGAGACGCTGCACGCCCTGATCGCTGCGCGGCTGGACGGGCTCGAACCGCAGCAGCGCCACGTGCTCGAGGACGCAGCCGTGCTCGGCAAGACGTTCACGCAGCAGGGTTTGGCGGCGGTCTCCGGAGTCGCCGAGGTCGAGCTCGAGCCGATCCTCGACTCGCTCGTGCGCAAGGAGCTGCTCACGATCCAGACCGACCCGCGCTCGCCGGAGCGGGGCCAGTACGGCTTCCTGCAGGCGCTCGTCCAGCGCGTCGCGTACGACACGCTCGCACGGCGCGACCGAAAGGCGCGCCATCTCGCAGCCGCGCGCTTCCTCGAGGGGGAGGCGGGCTTCGACCAGGACGAGATCGCGGAAGTGATCGCCGCGCACTATTTCGATGCTCATGCGGCCGACCCGCAGGCCGAAGATGCCGACGTCATCAAGGCTCGGGCGCGCGACTGGCTGTGCCGTGCAGGAGAGCGGGCGGCCGCGCTCGCCGCGCCGGAGGATGCCGGGCGGGCCTTCGACCGCGCCGCGGAGCTCGCAGACGGGGACGAGGAGCGCGCACGAATGCTCGAGCGAGCCGGCGAGATGCTGATCTGGGCGAACGACTCGAGTGCTGCCGAGGGGAGGCTGAGCGAAGCCCGAGCGTTATTCGAGAGCGCCGGCCTTCCGCACGACAGCGCCCGGGCGACGGCCAGGCTCAGCCTCGCCCTGTGGGCCCTCGGACGCGGCGCCGAGGCGCTGGAGCTGCTCGAACCGGCCCTCGAAGTCCTTGCCGGAGACGAGCCCGACGAGAACGTCGCCTTCCTCGCTGCCGAGGCAGGACGGATCCATCACTTCCAGGGCAACGACGAGACGGCCGTCGAGAGGATCGAGCTCGCGCTCGAGATGGCCGAACGGCACGACTACGTGCGAGTCCTCTCGGAGGCTCTCAATACGAAAGCGATCATCATGCAGGGACGGCGACACGAGTCGCGTGCGCTCCTCAAGGAGGCGCTCGCGATCGCGCTCGAGCACGATCTCGTCCCGCAGGCTCTTCGCGCCTACAACAACCTCTCCGTGGGCGCCGTGACCGCGGATCGCTACGAGGAGTGGCGCATGTGCACCGAGGAGGGCTTCGACCTCGCACGGAACAGGGGCGACCGCCAGTTCGCGACCCAGCTCGGCATGGGTCTCGTCGGCGACATGCTCCTGGGTGGGGACTGGGACGCGGCGTTTGCCCTGGCCGACGAGCTCCCACTTGAGGCGCAGACCGCGGTCAGCGGGCACGTCTGGGGCGCGATCATGCTCGCCCGGGCGGCGTACGCACGCGACGACCGGGACCTAGCGGAGACCTGGCTGGCGCGCATCTCGCCCGAGGTCGCGACGTCGAGTGATGTCCAGATGCAGAACCTCGACGTGTGGCAAGGGGGCATCGTCGCGCTCGGCGAACGGCGACCCGCCGACTCGATTCCACTCTTCCTCGACGCCGCGGAAAGGACGATCGAGCAGGGCATGATGGGCCACGCCGTCCCTTCTCTCGAGGACGCCGCGACGGCCGCAACCGATCTGGGAGATGCGAGCGCCGCGCTCCCCGTCGCCGCCCTCCTCGACAGGTTCGACCGTTCACAGCTGACCAGGCAACTGCAAGTCGCCCGGGCGCGGATCTACGCGAACGTGGCTGCTGAGAGGGGCGAGCACGACCGTGCGGCGGAGGAGTACGCGCTGGCGCTTGCGACGGCACGCAATTTCGGCAAGCCGGCGAATATCGCGCCGGTTCTGGTCGACTACGCGCGCTGGCTCGTGCAGACCGGTCGGGAGGAGGAAGCAGCGCCGCTACTCGAAGAGGCACGGAGCGCTTTCGAGCGGATGAAGGCGACGCGCTGGCTCGAGCGGATCGACGAGCTCAGCGTCCGGGCCGAAGCCGTCGTCACCTGACCCGGCAGTCGCTGGGCACGCGGTACTGGACGTTCGTGCCGGAGTCCGACGCGTTCGTGGCCAGCTGCTCGCGCATCATCGCTCGGGCCCGGCTCTTGGAGAGGCCGAGGTTGACGCCGATGCCGACGCCGCTCTGGAAGCCGTAGCAGTTGGCCAAGCCCTCGTTGCGCTCGCCGCGCAGGTGCCACGACTCGTGGGCGAGCACGGCGATCGCGCGTCCCGTTCGTGAGAACGACTGCACGCGGTGCTTGACCGCGAGCTGGTACAGCGTGTCGCAGATCTCGGGGGTCAGGAACGCCTGGTCGCCGCCGACCTCGGCGAGGCCGTCCGCGTCCTGGACGAAGCCGACGTAGACGCCCTTCTTGTCGCAGGTGACCGTTGCGGGATGGCGCGCGATCGCGCTCGCCTCGCGGGAGAGGATCGCCTCCGTCTGCGCCTGGCGTTTCGAGGAGACCGCGTTCCAGCCGCTCGGGCGCGAGGCCGCGTAGAGCAGCGTGCCGACGATCGCGACCGCGGCCACGGCCTCGATGACGTGGATCCACCGGAACGCCGGCTCGGCGACGACCGGAGGCGTGGGCTCCGAGGGGTCCCAGTAGCCCCAGGTGCCGAGCTCGGATAGGTCGCGTTGCTGCGGCCCGCGGTCGAGAGCGTCGGCAGGGGCGCGCTGCCTCGTATGCAGCCAGCCGCCCAGGAAGAAGTCGAGCTCGAGCCCGAGCGCGAGCAGGAACAGGAGCCAGACCGGGAACCACGAGCGCACGCCGTACGGCGCGAGGAAGAACGCGATCACGATCACGAGCACCGCGATCCGAGCGATCCGGAAGAGCCGCGCACGGCGACGCAGGTCGGAGGTCATGGCCTAACTGTTGCTGACGGCGATCAGCCCGGCGATCCCGGCCGCATAGAGGAGGAGCACTGCGAGCGAGTCGATGCCCATCCGCCACACCTGCCGGTGCGGGCGCGTGACGAGCCCCCAGAGGTAGACGACGGTCAGCACGATCCCGAGCGCGGTCAGGTAGATGTCCGTCGCCTGGGCCTGGGGGAGCACCGCCGAGCCGGAGAGCAGGCCCGCGAGCAGGAACAGCACGGGCAGGAACGCGTTGCCGCCGAAGATGTCCGAGACCGCGAGCTGGTAGTCGCCGAGGCGCACGGCCGCGATTCCGGTCGAGATCTCCGGCAGGGACGTGGCCGCGGCCAGGAACGTCGCGCCGAAGACGACGCCGGTCATGCCGAGGTGGCTGGCGATCTCCTCGCCGCTCTGCTCGAGGGCGACGCCCGCGGCCAGCGTCACCGCGGCGGCGATCCCGAACACGGTCGTCGCGCGCGTGAGAGACATGTCGGTCGCGGACTTCGAGTGCCCCATCGGCTTCTCCTGTCCGCCCGGCGCGGTGCCGGTCTCGTCGTGCCAGGGCAACCCGCGCCGCGCGCGGTTGACGAGCCACACCCCGACCACCCAGAAGGCGGCGATCAGGAGCGCGGCCGGCTCGATGCGCGCGTAGAGCGCGTTGCCGGGCAGCTGCGCGCCCATGACCGAGATCGCGAGCACGAGGATCACGAGCAGCCCCTCGAGCCCGAGCACGAGCGACGCGGCCCGCGTTGTCAGCGCCGCCTCGGGGCCGATCGAGACGTCGAGGACGACGAGCACGACGGTCTGGATCGCGATCCCGCCGAGGATGTTCCCGATCGCGATCCCGAGGCTGTGCGAGAGCGCGGCCGCGACGACGATCGCGACCTCCGGCAGGTTCGTCGCGATCGCGAGCAGGATCGCGCCGCCGAGCGCCTCGCCCAGGCCGAGCCGCGTGTCGAGCACGTCCGTCGAGCGCGAGAGGTGGACGCCCGCGACCCAGATCGCTCCGGCCGCGACGGCGAAGATCAGGACGAGCGGGACGAGTCCCAGGCCCGAGAACACCGGAGCAGCTTAGGATTCGAAGCTATGAAGGGTCAGGACAAACCGAAGAAGCTGGGCAAGAAGGTCCCGCAGAAGTCGCTGAAGGAGAAGCGGAAGGAGAAGAAGGCCAAGAAGGCCTCGGGCGGCACGACCTTCTAGACGCGCGTTGCTAGCGTCGGGTCCTGGCCCGGAATCCTCTCGTTCCACCTGCTGCGCCGCTCACGGACGGAGAGATCGTCCTTCGCCTCCGGCGAGCCGAGGACGTGCCGCTGATCGCGGCGGCCTCGCACGACCCCGAGACGCGCCGTCGGCTGGAGGACGAGCCCATGACACCGGAGCGCGAACAGGGCAGCGTGGCGCGGGCCGAGGAGCAGTGGCGCTCCGGCACCGGAGCCCCGTTCGTGATCGCGGACGCGGGCGACGACCGCGCGCTCGGGCTCGTCAACCTGCAGTTCGACGAAGCGGCGACCCTCGCCGTCTCCGTGTTTCCCGAGGAACGTGGTCGCGGAGTCGCGTCCCGGGCGCTGCGACTCGCCGCGACCTGGGGCTTGCTAGAGCTCGGCCTGCGCCGCGTCGTCGCCGAGGCGGCAGCGGATAACAGCGCATCGATCCGGACGATCGAGAAAGCCGGGTTCCGGCGGGAGGGCCTTCGCGACGATCAGGTGCGGTTCTGCCTGCTCCCGGAAGACGTCGACCTCCAGTAGCTGCCGGTTACCACTTGGAGCGGCGGCCCCTGCGGCTCGTGTAGACGACCTTCGCGCGCGCGGATTCGAGCCCGCTCTGCTCGTACTGCTCGGTGTGGCCGAGCCGCCGAGCGACGCGGCTCGTGTCGGCCTGCTGCTCGGGGAGGACGAGCGTGATCGCCGTTCCGCTGCGGCCGGCGCGGCCGGTGCGGCCCGTCCGGTGCACGTAGCCCTTGTCCTCGGCGGGCGGGTCGAAGTTGATCACGTGCGTGATGTCGTCGAGGTCGAGCCCGCGGGCGGCGACGTCGGTGGCGACGAGCACGGCCACCTTGCCGGACTCGAACTGCCTGAGCGCGCGCTGTCTCGCGTTCTGGGACATGTCCCCGTGCATCGCGGAGGCCTTCACGCCGTGCCGGGCCAGCTTCGTGACGAGCCGTTCGGCGCCGCGCTTCGTCCGGACGAAGACGAGCGTGGAGTACGACCCGCGCAGGTGCTCAACGAGCGTCTCGACCTTCGAGTCGGTCGTCACCGGGACGAAGCGATGCTCGATCTCGCCCGGGTCGTCGGGCAGCGCGTCCCCTTCGATGCGGGACGGGCTGTTCGTGTACGCGCGCGCGAGCGAACCGACCTCGCCGTCGAGCGTGGCCGAGAAGAACATCGTCTGGCGGTTCCGGGGCAGGCGCCGCACGAGCTTGTCGACCTGGGGCTTGAAGCCCATGTCCAGCATCCGGTCGGCCTCGTCGAGGATGAGGATCCGGACCCGGCCGAGGTCGACGAGCCGGCGCTGGACGAGATCCTCGAGCCGGCCGGGCGTCGCCACGAGCACGTGCGCACGCTTGGCGCGCTTCGCCTGCGCGTGCAGCGGCAGGCCTCCGTACGTGGCGGCCACGGTCAGGCCATTGGCCTGCGCCAGCGGCTCGATCTCGGCGGTCACCTGGGCGGCGAGCTCCCGCGTGGGGACGAGCACGAGCGCCGACGGGCAGCCCGCGTCGCTCGACGTTCGCTCTGCGATCGGCACCGCGAACGCGAGCGTCTTGCCCGAGCCGGTCGGTGAGCGCGCGAGGACGTCGAGCCCCGCGAGCGCATCCGGGAGCACGAGCTCCTGGATCCGGAACGGCGATTCGATCTTGCGAGCAGAGAGCGCGTCGACAACAGGGCGCGACACGCCGAGCTCGCGGAAGGACTTGGTCATTTTGTTCGACTCCTTTACGGGTTCGAGACTTGCCGACCTCGAAGCACCCGAAGGAGGAACGAGAAGCGAATCTCACCGGGCGGCGCGATTGCCGACCCGTGCGAACACAGTAGCAGGCGGCGATTTGCAGGCAGAAAAGAACGGCCCGTCGGGGGCCTGCCGCTAGAATGAGGTTGTCAGACGCGAATCCGGTCGCGCGCTTGGCGCCTTCCGCTTCGTCGAAAGCGCAATCTCCGAAAGGGAGGAAGGCCATGGCTTCAAGCAGCAAGCGCCAGCAAACGATGGCGAAACGGAACCGCGAACAGGCGGTCAAAGAGAAGGCGGCGCTCAAGCTCGAGAAGAAGTACGCCGCCGCCCGGGAACGCCAGGCGAAGGCCGCCGAAGAGATGTACGGACACCTTCGAGGCCCCGAGGAGGCGAGCCGAGGCCCCGAGGGCACGGAACAGCCGTGATGCGCGGCACGATGGTCTGGTTCAACGAAGAGAAGGGCCACGGCTACATCTCGACCGAGACCGGCGAGCGGCTCTTCGTCTCGGAACAAGGCTTCGCCGGGGGGAACGCGCCGAAAGGTCGGTGCGCGGGACTAGCGGTCGAGTTCGAGATCGCGACGAACATCGACGGCCGCGAAGCAGTCGGCAGCTTCCTCGTCGAAGATCCGATGCCTCCACGCGCGCGGCGCCGCCACCGAGCCGGCCGCTAGCGCAGCAGACCCACCTGCTGGCATCCTGAGCCGGTGGCCGAAGAGCTCGCCATCCGCCTGCGCGGGGTCGTCAAGCGCTACGGGCATATCACCGCGGTCGACCACCTCGATCTCGACGTGCCCACCGGCACTTGTGTCGGGCTGCTCGGTCCGAACGGAGCCGGCAAGTCGACGACGATGCGCATGCTCACCGCGCAGGCGATCGCCGACGAGGGCGACCTCCAGGTGCTCGACTTCAAGCTGCCCCGAGACTCGAAGCAGGCCCGCGCGCAGTGCGGCGTCGTGCCGCAGCTGGACAACCTCGACGTCACGCTGACCGTCGAGCAGAACCTGCTCGTCTTCTCGCACCTGTACCGGATCGGCCGCCACGACCGGCACGAGGCGATCGAGCGCTCGCTCGAGCTGGCGAACCTCGTCGAGCGCCGCGACACGCGGGTCGACAAGCTCTCCGGCGGAATGCGGCGCCGCCTGCTGATCGCCCGTGCGCTCGTCCACAGGCCGCGGCTCGTGCTGATGGACGAGCCGACTGTCGGCCTCGACCCGCAGGTGCGCCAGCAGCTGTGGGCGCTGATCGACCGATTGCGCTCCGAGGGGACGACGATCCTCATGTCGACGCACTACATCGAGGAGGCGCAGCGGCTCGCCGACACGGTGCTGATCATGTCCCACGGCGAGGGAGTGGCCCGCGGCAAGCCGTCCGAGCTCGTCGTGGAGCACGCGGGACGCGAGGTGCTCGAGGTCTACGGGCCGCCCGCGCGGCTCGCGGAAGTCGAGTCCGAGGCCGGCGCCGCGGGCCTGAAGACGCGGCGCACCGGGACGAGCATCTCGATTCTCGGCCTCGACGGGCGCAACGGCTTCGGCGGATTCGAGGGCGAGCGCAGGCACGCGAACCTCGAGGACGTGTTCGTGCTCCTGACCGGCGAGGAGATCGGCTGATGGCGACGGCTGCGCCCACCGAGAAGATCGGCCGGCTCGAGCGGCCGGCCATCACCGGCGTCCTCGTCCGCGAGGTGGTCAACTTCTCGTCGTACTGGCGAGCTGCGACCTTCTCGTCGACGGTCGAACCGACGATCTACCTGCTCGCGTTCGGCTTCGGCTTCGGCTCGCTCGTGAGCCGGGTCGGCGGGTTCTCCTACGTCCAGTTCGTCGGGACGGGGACGGTGGCGACGGCCGTGCTCTTCTCCTCCGCCTTCGC
>Ga0066695_10000306_pt1 | contig 14136 bp, 6 predicted proteins | sample GraSoiAngelo_144_FD_66452 | JGI IMG/M metagenome (GOLD analysis project Ga0066695, IMG submission 66452) | Grasslands soil microbial communities from the Angelo Coastal Reserve, California, USA - 14_1009_02_40cm | ecosystem: Environmental > Terrestrial > Soil > Grasslands | place: USA...
TTCGGGTCGCTCTCCGCGTAGTCTTTCCAGGTTTTGCCCGCCTGCTCCACCTCGTGGGCGATGTTGTCAATCGCCAGCGGCAGACTGGAGGGGGTAGCGCTATCGTTGTTAGTGGAGATCACGCCGCTGGCCAAGTTCAAGTCGTTGCCAATCGAGGGATGGGTATCGGCCCAATAATGCAGGGACACCCCGTACTGGTTGGCGAGGGAGGTCAGGTACGGCATGTTGCTGCTGCTATAGGTGCTGCTAAAGCTCGTGTTCTCTCCTTCGACAATAAAGACGTGCCCAAACTGCGGCATTGTGCCACCACCAGTGCCGGTCGTCACAGTGAGGGTGGCAGGATTACTGGTCACATTGCCGGCGACATTGCTAACGGTCACGGTGAACTGCGCGCTATTGTCCGAGGAGGTGGTGGCCGGAGTGGTGTAGCTCGCTGCCGTGGCCCCCGATATGGCCGTGCCGTTTTTCCTCCAAGCGTAGCTCAAGGGCGCGGTGCCTGTCGCTACCACCGTGAAGGTGGCCGTCTGACCCACCGTCACTGTCTGGCTGGCCGGTTGCGTGGTGATGGAAGGCGCCGTCGCAGCGCTGTTCACCGTGAGTGTGGCGGCATTGCTGGTCACGCTGCCTGCCGTGTTGCTCACCACCACGACGAACTTGGCACCGTTGTCTGCGGAGGTCGTCGCGGGCGTGGTGTAGCTGGCCGAAGTCGCCCCGCTGATAGCGGTTGTGTTCTTCTGCCATTGGTAACTCAACGGTGCCGTGCCCGTGGCTACCACGGTGAACGTGGCCATCTGCCCCACAGTCACCGTCTGGTTCGCCGGCTGCGTGGTGATCAGGGGTGCTACCGCTCCCGCATTGACCGTAAGCGTGGCGGCGTTGCTTGTCACGCTCCCCGCGGTGTTGCTGACCACCACAACGAACTGCGCGCCGTTATCGGAAGAAGTCGTCGCGGCGGTAGTGTAGCTAGCCGAAGTCGCCCCGCTGATGGCCGTGCCATTCTTCTGCCACTGGTAACTCAACGGTGCTGTGCCTGTGGCCACCACCGTGAACGTGGCGGTCTGTCCCACCGTCACTGTCTGGTTCACTGGCTGCGTGGTGATCGAGGGTGCTGCTGCCGCCGCATTGACCATAAGCGTGACCGCGTTGCTTGTGACGCTCCCCGCAGAGTTGCTAACCACCACTTGAAACTTGGCTCCGTTATCTGACGAACTTGTGGCCGCGGTGGTGTAGCTGGCTGAAGTCGCCCCGCTGATGGCCGTGCCGTTCTCCTGCCACTGGTAACTCAACGGTGCCGTACCCGCGGCCACTACCATAAACGTGGCGGTCTGCCCGATGGTCACCGTCTGGTTCGTTGGCTGCGTGGCGATCGAGGGCATCACGGGAGGCGGATTATTTGTGGCAGCAACCTTTCCGGTGCATCCAGCATTCACAAACGCAATTGCGCAGAGCAAGCAAAGCGAAGCCACACCAACACGGTTCATAATCACGTCTCTCTTTCTTGTTTTCCCCGTCAGGCGTTAAGTTGGAATGCGGGAAGAGCCCTCGACTGCAACTGCGGGCCAAAACAGCCCGCCGTGGTTCGCCTGTTGTATAGGCCGGACTCGAAACCTTAAGCCTTGGGCATGCCAACGATCTACTGTGCAGAAGACCAAAAAATGGTGCTCGGCCTTTCTTGCCCTCAAGTACAGGTAGGGACTCGTATCGAGCGTGGCGCCCCGTCAGCGATGAGGCATTCGCCGAGGTTGCTCTTGCGTCCCCAAAAGGTGGCCGCGAGGTCCTTCCGCGGTTGTTCCCGAGTGGCTCGTCTTGTCCGTCAGGTTAGCGGATTTTCTGGTGTGAAGACCGCGGGTTGGTGCGGGGAGACCTGAAGTTGATAAAGATGCGCGTACCGGCCGTTGCGCGCCAGGAGTTCCGCGTGAGTACCTGCCTCCGCGATGCCCGCCCCGTCAAGCACGACAATGCGATCTGCAAGGCGCACGGTGCTGAGGCGGTGAGCGATGATGAGCGTAGTGCGTCCGGCTGCCGCCCGCTCCAGCGCGTTCATGACCGTGTGCTCGGCGTGGGCATCGAGACCGCTGGTGGGTTCGTCGAGAATCAAAATAGGCGCGTTGCGCAGCACGGCACGGGCGATAGCAATTCGCTGTTTCTGCCCGCCGGATAAAGTGGTTCCCCTTTCTCCCACGCGCGTATCGTAGCCCTCGGGAAGCCGACAAATGAACTCGTCCGCGTTGGCGGTCCTGGCGGCGGCCGAGATCTCCTCGTCGGTTGCGTCCGTCTGACCAAATGTGATGTTGTCCCGGATCGTACCGCTCAAAAGCAACGAGTCCTGAAGGACCAAACTGATCTGCTCGCGGACCGAGCGAAGGAAATAATTCCGAATGTCTTGTCCGTCGATCATGACCGCGCCTCCAGTCGGGTCGTAGAAGCGGGGAACTAAACTCACCAGCGTGCTTTTCCCGGCACCGGTGGCCCCGACTATGGCGAGTTTCTCTCCCGGTTTGATGGAAAGGTTGATGTTGGAAAGAACGGTTACGCCTGGCTCGTATTCAAAGCAGACGTTTCGAAATTCTATGGCTCCCTTGAATCGGGGGGCTGGCCGCGCGCGTTTGCGGTCTCTGACCTCACTGCGATGCTGCAAAACCTCGACGATGCGCTCGGCGCCTACACTGGCCTTCGTAAAGGTATTCGCCGAACGTGAAATGGACTTCATGGGAGTGTAGAAGTTATTCACATAAGCAAAGAAAATGATCACATCGCCGGTTGTGAGCTGGCCGTTAAGAACGCATCTGGCGCCGTACCACATCACCATGGTTAGCCCGATGGCTGATAAGCAATCAACGACGGGCGCGATCCGCGCCTGATACCGCACGCTCTCCAAGAAGGCCTCTAGAGTGGTTTCGCTTTGTGCCTGGAAGCGGTCGTCGATCTGGTCCTCTTGCGCCAGCCCTTGGACGATGCGAATGGAGGCTAGCGTTTCTTGCGCAAGCGCGGCCAGCAGTCCGGTGCTGGCGCGCGCTCTGCGCGTCGCGCGCTTGATGAGGAGTTTGTGACGATAAACGATCCAGAACATCAGCGGCGAAATCGAGAGGGTAGCGAAAGCGAACCTCCAGTTGACCCAGAACATCAGGACAGCCATCCCGGTCAGCAACAGCGCGTTGCTGCAGAAGGAGGTGACGCCGCTCGTAATGAAGTCTTGGATCGATTGAATGTCCGACGTCAACCGCGTTGTGAGGTCGCCCGTCCTTTGCGTGTCGTGGAAACGCAGGGACAGACGCTGCATATGGGCGAACAGGTCCCGCCGCAGGTCATAAACGAAAAGCTGGCCGACTTTACCGATTAGGCGGGTATAACAGTAAACGGTTAGACCGGTGGCGATCGCGATAAGAAGGACAGCCGCACAGGCGCCGTACAAGATTTGCATGCTTGTGAAGGGCGCGGCGTCCAGCCACTGGTGGATCAGAGGCACGCGGCTTGGTTTGTGCGAAAGCACCCGATCAATCACCACTTTGAGCGGCCAAGGACGCATGACGCCGAGTACGGCCTCGAACAGCAAGCCCAGAATGGCAAGCAAGATTTTCTTCCAGTAGCGGGGAAGAAAGCGCAGAAAGTAATGCAGGGTTTCTTTTTCGCGACTTGCAAAGTTCGTCTGACTCTGCCGCTCTTGTCGGTCTTCTGGTTTCGAACTCCGCTGGTCGGAGGGAGTCGGCGGTTTTTGCCGGGGTTCGTAACCGCGCGCAGTTCCCGCGGGCAGCCCGGGCTCCCCGGGCATCACGTCGACTGCCGAAGCCTGCATCGCATCGGTTCTTCGCGAAGGCGATGACGCCGTCGGAGCAACCTCTCCCGACCAACCTGGGTAGGCTTCGTCCAGTGCTTTTAGGAAAGCCACTTTGTAGGATCCCGCCATACTCAATTTTCCGGCTCCGCAAAGCAGCCTGCTTGCTCGAAGATCGCCTCCATTGCTTGCCTCCCGCCTTCGGTCTCTGGCATCACCCCTTCCACACGTCCAGGTTTACAGATTTGCCGTCCTCGGCGCTGTTACCACGCCAGAATCGCAGGCTCTTGCTGGCTTTGGCTAGGGAGGATCCGCCTAAACGCTATGGTGCGAAGACACCGGCCCGCGTCGCTCGACAAACAGAAAGGTGTGACCCTCTGGTCGAAACTTGACTTAGGCCTGTTAGGCCCACGGTTCCTTTTGCAAGCCTTAGGCACGGTAAAAGTTTGCTAAATCTACGGTAACAAGCCAATCCGGCTTTCGCCCGATAACCCCCGCGGGAAATCCAGCAGTAGTCGAGCGAGACCTTTGACGGCGGTCAGGACGAGCCAGTCCGGTGCTCGCCGGGAGTGAAGAAGGCGATGGTCCGGGTCATCATCGGCTCGTGCGAAAAGTGGCCGGCCGTTCGGGCCTTCCCGTATTTCACTGAATGAATCTACCTGCCGGATTTGAGGTATTTCTTGGATTGCAAACCGATTTCCTCTTTGTAGGATCAGGTTTGAGGCGAAGTACCCGCCCTCAACCCCCTGGTGGTTCTCGCCCAGGCGGCGCGATTGCCTTAATGAGCGAACCCCGTGGCGACCGACGCCCGCTGGGCAAAGACCCTGAGACTGCATGCAAGGAAGAGGAGCGCACTTGGATCTCAGTAGGTGGATTCTGTCTCAAAAGCAGCTGGGACTCGAAGGGCGGAGCTGTGTCCCTTCAGCGCAGACGATTTGATTCGATATCTCGTCGGAGTTTGTCGGACAGCGGTTGCGTGAATCCGCAGCCAAATGGACATCCAAAGGTCGGATATGTCGTGAGCGCGTGGCCGCGGTTATCGGAGACTTTTATCCTGAATGAAGTGGTTGGCGTCGAGCGACTCGGAGTCCGCCTGCAGATTTTTGCTGTGAAGGACGCAAATGATAAATCCGCTCATCCCAAAGTGGCCGAGGTACGAGCACCGGTGACCTGCCTTTCGATGAAGCGCAACCACAAGGCCATTGGGCTGGCCAGTGTCCGTTTGCTCTTGCGGCAGCCTGTCAGCTTCTGCCAAACCGGACTCCGTGCCTTGCGATACCGTCGGCGGGGTGCTCTCCGATGCTTTTTTCAAGCGACTTATCTTGCGGAGATGCTCTTCCGGGAATCGTTGACTCATCTGCACGCGCACTTCGCGCATGACCCAACCCTGGTCACCATGTTTGTCCATTATCTGACGGGCATTCCCTACAGCTTCACCGCCCACGCCAAGGATATCTACGTGAAAACCTCGCCCGAGCTGCTTCGCGACGAGGCGCAAGCTGCCGAAGCCGTGGTGACCTGCACGGAGTACAACCGTCGGTATATGTCAGCGCAAATCGGCCCAGCCGGCGCTCGAAAACTACATTGCATTTATCACGGCCTTGATCTTTCACCATTTAAGTTCTCCTGCCGGCGTGCTCTTGCTTCAGAGCCAATGGTGATTCTGTCCGTGGCCAGGCTGGTCGAAAAGAAGGGGTTGCGCGACCTTATCGCGGCCGCGGACATTCTTCGGCAGCGCGATCGCCGCTTCCAAGTCGAGATTGTCGGGGACGGCCCTCTTCGGCAGAGCCTGGAAGCCCAGGTGAGGCGGCTTGCTCTGGACGACCGAGTAAAATTCTCAGGACCCTTGCCTCACGACGAGCTCTGCCGTGTTTACCAGAGAGCTTCTCTTTTTGCGCTTCCCTGTGTAGTTGCCGCCGACGGTGACCGCGACGGCATTCCTAACGTTTTGCTGGAGGCCATGGCTAGCGGGATACCGGTCGTGTCCACGCCGGTTTCGGGCATTCCTGAGGTGATCAACTCAGAAAGTGAAGGCCTCCTTGTCCCCCCGAACAACCCCGCCAGCCTTGCCGAGGCGCTCGACAGACTTCTCCACTCGGCTGAGCTGCGGGAACGACTGGCGCTCGCCGCCAGGGCCAAGATCGAAGCTTGCTTCTCAATCGAAAAGAACTCTGCGCAATTAGTGTCTCTTTTCCAACAGGACGGGGGCGGATGAAGATTCTTTATCTATGCAACGACCCGGGTATCGATCTGGCTGGAAAAAGCGGCGCGGCCATTCATATCCGCTCTTTTGTTCGCGCTCTTGCGGATCTCGGTCACGAAGTTGCTATCGTCGCTTGCGGTCTGCCGAGCGGTAAGCAAGCTCTCGAAGACAACTTGCGTGCCACGATTTTTCCGGTAGCCCTCGCTCCGTGGAATCGCGCGCTCGCTCGGGTTCTGCGAACGGCCAACCGGGCGATCGGCCGAACTCCTCGGCGCAGCCCAGATGCGGTTCGCCTCCTTCATAATCTGACGTTCTTCCTCACCGCCAGGCGGGCCGCGGCGCAACTGCGTCCGGCTTTCATTTACGAGCGTTACAGCCTCTGGGCTGTGGCGGGCCTGTGGTTGGCCAAGGAATGCTCCGTTCCCCTGGTCCTCGAGGTAAACGCGCCCTTCGCCTACGAACAGCAGCACTACCGGTCCGGTGTGACCTGCCCGCCGCTGGCCCGTTGGGTCGAAGGGATGATCTGGAGAAATGCCGGTCTGGTGTTCTCTGTTTCGGAACCACTCTCGAGTCAATTGCGAGATTCCGGGGTGAGGCCCGAGCGGATTCACGTTCTGCCCAACGCCGTCAACACGGACTTGTTCCATACCGGGCTGGACGGTTCGTCGGTGAGGCAACGTCTTAACCTGCAGGGACGCTTCGTCATCAGCTTCGTCGGTACTTTCAAACGCTGGCATGGAGTGGATTTCCTGCTCTCCGCGTTTCAGGTTTTGCACCGGAGTGACCCCTCGATGCACTTACTCCTGGTGGGAGACGGGCCGTTGCGCTCCCAATTTGAGGAAGAAGTCCGGAAGATGGGGTTGCTCCAAGCAGTCACCTTCGCCGGGGCTCTCGCTCACGAAGATGTGCCTCCGTATTTGGCCGCAACAGACGTCGCCGTTGCTCCTTACCCCGCTTTGCAGGATTTCTACTTCTCTCCGTTGAAGCTCTTTGAATACATGGCTACCGGTCGCGCCGTCGTTGCAAGCCGAGTTGGACAGGTCGCAGAAGTCGTCACCGACGGTGTTACGGGTCTGCTATTTGAGCCAGGCAACGTCGCGGATCTGGTCGGTTGCATCCGGAGCCTCCGGGACAATCCCGCGCTGCGTAGAGAACTGGGGCGAAACGCCAGCGCGGCCTGCGCCAAGCGCACGTGGACCCATAACGGGGCCAAGGTTATCGATCGAGTCCGGTCGCTCTTTAAGCAAAATGCCGCCTGGCCGCGGCATGCAATCGGGTTAGGCAACTCGCACGCTGAGAATTAGGTTTTCCTCGGTCTTCGTGATGGGAGGAAGAAAGTCGGGAATGAACATCGACGACGTGCTATCGGGACGCGCGGGGTCGCAGGGTATCCGCTGGCTCTTGCTTTCCACGACAGCCAAGAAGGCGTTGGCGGATCAGTTGAGGGCACTCCTTCCGGATGGAGCAGCCGTGCGAGAGTGTCGCTTACGGGAGGTAAGGTTCAAGCCTGGGCGCAAGATCACTGCGTATTACGACGTGTCGGCGAGCCCCGTGGATTCCGCAGGGCAGCAGGTTCGCCCTGTCGCCGTAACCTGGGAACAAAATGCACACGCACCTCGGCACGAAGAGACGGCTGCTCTTGCCAGAATGCAGGCGGAAGTGGTGCGGCGCGGAGTGGCGGCGCCCTTCGAGCGACTTCTGAGGCATTCTTGCGATTGGAAAATGCGTATCTGTGTTTCGCCGCTAGACGCCCGATTCACGCAACTTGCCCGGGTTTCCGATCCGCGGCACATCCGCAACTTGCTGACAAGGACCGGGATTGCCGCGTCGCCTTCGCGGCGGAGCGGCGAGTACACCGTTACCCCTCTGAAGTACCGGCCCGGCAAGACGCACATCTTGCGCTACGACCCACTGGACCCCGGGGGCGACAGCGTTTTTGCCAAGCTCTACATCATCGAAGGCCAGGAACGCGCCTTTCGCCGCGAAGACCCGGCACGCTGTTTTCGCGTGGCGCGCGACGCGGCAGACTGGCTCGAAGAGCGTGGAGATTGTGGGCGCGCCTTGCGGCCGCTGGCCTACTTCGCTGAGGACGCGGTCGTTGTTTACCCGCAAGCGGCGGGCACGCCCCTGTCCGACTATGCCCGACGCCGGGTCGACGAGGTCGCCCCGTGGTTCGAGCGCGCCGGAGCGGTCCTCCGTAATCTGCATCAGATGCCGGTGGAGCTGCTCGGTCCTCTCGGCCCGCCACATGATTTTGCCGCGGAGATTCGGTTAATTGCGAAGAAGAGTGAGCACATCCTCGCGCTCGTTCCCGAGGTCGCGTCGGCGATTGAGGCGTTGCTCAACAGCGCGCGAGAACTCGCCGAACGGCTCCCCCAGGAGCCCCCGACCTTCACGCACGGAGACCTCAAATCCGAGCACATCTGGGTTGCGCCTGGCCGGCTCACACTGATGGATTTCGATACTTCTCATTTAGCCGACCCGGCGCTCGATTTGGGGTGTTTTTTGGCCGATTGGCAGTTTTGGAATGTCACTTGTCACGCTGGATTAGAAAAGATGCAGGAAAGTTTCCTCGCGGGTTACTCGCCCGGCGTGCCGAAAGAGCGCTTGATGCGCGCTCGTCTATACGAAGCCATCGAGTTGGTCAAATGCGCTGTTCGTCGGGTCCAACTCTTCGAGCACGATTGGGTGCACCGTACCGCCGCGCTGGTTGAACGCGCCCAGGCAGTGCTCGACCATCTTCAATTTACCTTCGGCATAGCTCGCTACGGCTGTGCCGCCACCACCGGTGAAGAACGGAGAGAACTACCATGATCCAAAGATACCTTTGCCTGCCCGTCCTCCTTACGGCCGTATTTTGCATGGGCGCGCCTGTCCGCGCACAGCAAGGCTCTCCACCCCAACACGCGCAAAACCAGCGCGCGCTGAGTACGCCGGACTCGGCTTCCCGCAGCGTCGTAGCGGGCGGAACGCCGTCGGTGCAAGAGGTGGAAGTGAGGCGCGTGCGCATCTCGAAGACGGACCGTTGCCAAGTGATCATGGAACTCGGAGGCCGGGTGCACTATCAGGCCGTCCGCCTCTCTGATCCGGATCGCATCTACTTCGACATCGAACACGCCCGATTGAGCAATGAACTCCTGGACCAGCCGATCGACGTTCCTTCCGGCAGCTGCCTGAAGGCGGTCCGCGTGGCACAAAACCGCGCGGACGTGGTGCGCGTGGTGCTGGATGTGGCCCAAGTAAAAGATTACTCCGTCTCTGAACTTGCCGATCCCGATCGCTTAGTGGTCGATCTATACGGGGCGGCCAATAGCACGGCCGCGGCTGCAAATTCCGCGACCGAAACGAGTGCGAAGACCGTGGAAGTGAGTCGCTTGCGCGTCTCGAACGCGAACAACTGCGCCCAAGTGATCATGGATCTCGGAGGCCGGGTGCAATATCAGGCCGCCCGCCTCTCTGATCCGGATCGCGTCTACTTCGACATCAAACACGCGCGATTGAGCAATGAACTCCTGCGCCAGCCGATCGACGTTCCTTCCGGCCGCTGCCTGAAGGCGGTGCGCGTGGCACAAAACCGCGCGGACGTGGTGCGCGTAGTGCTGGATGTGGCCCAACTAAAAGATTACTCCGTCTCTGAACTCGCCGTTCCCGATCGCCTGGTGGTCGACGTATACGGGTCAGCCGATAACACGGCCGCAAATGCCGCGCCGGAAACGGGCGCGAAGACCACCGCTTTGGCGCCGGGGAGCTCGGCGCCTGAGGTTCGAGGGGAAGCTTCAGCACCAAAGACAGCGCCATCGGAAACCGCGCCAAGTCCCGCCACAGCGGAAGCCTCAGCACCAAAGACAGCGCCATCGGAAACCGCGCCAAGTCCCGCCACAGGGGAAGCCTCGACACCAAAGACAGCGCCATCGGAAACCGCGCCGGGTCCCGCCATAGCTCCGCTGCCTCCTTCCGTGAAGGCCCCGCCTTCTCCATCGCCCATGCCCACTTCGTTGGGAGTCGCCACGGCAACCGCCGTTGGGCAATCGCCATCGCCAAAAACCACGGCCGATCGCCAAGACCCCCGGCCCGCCTCAAAACTCACGGTAGCCAGCAGTCCTCAAGACACAGGGGCGGTGCGCGGAAACGTTCACGATCCCGACGGCACCGCCGTGCCGGATACCAATGTTGATCTGACCAACTCGAGCGGAGGGCAGCGCCTTAGCACGACAACCGACGAAGACGGCGTTTTTGAGTTTACGAAAGTCCCTCCGGGAAACTATGCTCTGCATGTGATCATCCCCGGCTTCGAGCCGGTCGAAAAACCGGTCGTTGTCGGATCGGAACCGCTAGCCCGCATTCGGGTAAAGCTCAAGATTGCGCAGGTTTCCGAGAAGGTGACGGTCAGTGGACAGTCGGTCGTCGTCGCGGAGGAAAATCGCAGCCAGGCTCGATTCGATGAGCACATGGTGATGAACATGCCGGTGCGCGATGCCGACCCTTTGGTTGTTCCTTCTTTGTTTCTCAACCCTGCGGTGGTCGGTTCGAGCGGACCGACTCTCATTGTGGATGGCGTGGAGACCAGTTCTCTCGATCTGCCCACTTCGAGCGTGAAAAGCGTGACCGTCGACCAGAATCCGTATTCGCCGGAATTCGGACGGCCCGGCAAGGGCCGGCTGGAAATCACTACCCGGAAAGGCGTCCACAGCCGTTACCGGGGCAACGTGCTCGCGATGTTCCGTAATTCCGCGCTGGATGCCCGTAATGCTCTGGCGGTGGAGCGGCCGGTGCAGCAGCGCGGAATCGGCGAGGTGGAATTGGATGGCCCGCTTACCGGTTCCGGACTGACGACCTTTTTCGTGGCGGGACGCTACCATCTCTTTAACAATAGTGCGGTGGTTGACGCAACCACACCGCCGGGACTGGTCGTAAACAACATTACGACGCCGGGAGGCAGCTTGATAGAGAACGTCGCGGTTCCCGAGCGCACGACCTCTTTGTTCGGCAGGGTCGACAGCCACTTCCGCCCGACTCACACGTTATCCCTTTTCTATAAGTACAAAGATAGCAAGCTGGACAACCAGGGCGTTGGCGGGCTCGATCTTCCGGATCGAGGAACGAACTTTTTTGAGCATGAGAATGAGTTTAGGGCTGTCGAAACGGCAACACCTTCGGCAAATTTTCAAAACCAGGCACGCTTTACCTACAAACAGGACCGTCAGAGTACAACCAGCGTGTCCAATGACCCTGCCGTAATTGTCCTCGGTGCCTTCAATTCCGGAGGCGCCCAAACGGACCGCCACTTGACGGAAACCATGGCCGACGCGCAGGACGTGGCCTCGCTTTTTTACGGCCGCCATAATCTGAGGTTCGGTACGGGGGTGAAACTCCGGTACTTCTCCGCCGAAGACCGCTCCAATTTTGGCGGTACCTTCACTTTTTCGAGCCTGGCAGATTTCCAGAGCACGCCATCCCCGCAGCCCTCGCAGTTCAACATGAACTTCGGCAATCCCTCGGTTGACTTCCAGGACCACCAAGTTTTTGCCTTTCTGCAGGACCAGCTACGTCTGCTGCCGAACTTGTCGGTTATGGCGGGATTGCGGTATGAGTTCCAGCCCGCTGTTTCCCACTACCAGAATCTAGCTCCGCGTCTCGCGGTGGCTTACTCCCCCGGAGGCACCAACCGCATTCTCTCGAACACCGTGTTCCGCGGGGGCTTCGGAATTTTCTACGATCGGCAGCCATACTTGATGCAGCAAGACGGCCTCCTTTATGACGGGTCGGCTATCCGCGGGATCGTTCTATCTTGCCCGTTATCCTGCCCGTCCTACCCTAACGCCTTTCTGCCTGGCAACCCGCCGGCGGCCGTGGCTACACCTAGCATCAGAACGACTGATCCCAATATCCGCTTCCCCTATCTGATGCAGGGCAGTCTGGCGATTGAGCGCAAACTCTGGCGCGGCCAGAATTATCTCACGCTGGAACTTTCGACCGTGCGTGGCCTGGACCTCTACCGCTCGCGCAACATCAATGCCCCGCTCCCCGGGACCATCAGCCCTCCCAACCCCAATTTTGTCAACATTGATCAATTCGAGGCCTCGGGCTCCTCGCGCAGCAATAGCTTGTCCATCGCCTACAAGGGGGACGTCCACAAACTGAATATCATGCTTCAATATGTCCTCTCCCGCACTCTTGACGACGTTAATGACGTCAAGAACGGCTTTCTTTATACGCCGGCCAATAATTACAATCCGCACGGCGACTGGGGCCGCTCGGATCTCGACCGCAGGCATCGCTTCAATGCGGTTTTCCTCTATCCATTGCGGTTCGGCTTTCATGTGTCGGGAATCGTCAATGTCTGGTCGGGCCTCCCCTACAACATCACCACGGGCAAGGACGACAATTACGATACCGTCTTTAATGATCGCCCCCTGGGCCTTTGGCGCAATGCCGGGCGCGCGGCGGGCTACACCGACGTGGACTTGCGTCTGACCAAACGCTGGCGGGTCACGCACAGCGAGCATGCGCACTTTGTCGAAGCTGCGGTGGACGTCTTCAATATCTTCAACCACACAAATTTTGAAAGCTACAACGGTGTACTCTCCTCGCCGACGTTTGGCCAACCCTACACCGCCAACTCCGCCCGGCAGCTCCAGGTTTCTGTGCGTTATCACTTCTGAACTCTAAAACAAAGGCAGAGGGGGCACCCAAATGCGTGACCAACGAAAGAGCGTGCTGCTGACCGGCGGAGCCGGATTCATCGGATCCCATCTTGCCGAGGCCTTGCTGCGTCGCGGCTCTCGGCTAGCCATCGTGGACAATTTTGATCCCTTCTACGACTACCATTTGAAGAAAGCCAACCTCGAAGCCAGCGCCCGCGTTGGCAGCTACGAGTTTTATGCCGTCGATATTTGCAATAAAGCGCAGCTTTCTCAGATCATGACAGTCCATCGTCCTGAGGTGGTCATTCATCTGGCCGCGTGCGTGGGTGTGCGTCCCTCCATCCGCCAGCCCCACTGGTACGAACAGGTAAACGTGGCTGGCACTTTGAACCTGCTGGAGCTCTGCCGCGAGTTTCATGTGGACAAGTTCATCTTTGGTTCCTCCAGTTCTGTCTATGGCGCCACCGACCGTGCGCCTTTTTCCGAAAAGCAATCGGAATTACGTCCGCTCTCTCCCTATGCGGCCACGAAACTGGCCGGTGAGATGATGGCTTACACCTACGCGCAGTTGTTCAGACTGCAGGTAATCTGCCTGCGCTTCTTCACCGTGTACGGTCCACGGCAGCGCCCAGACCTCGCCATCCGCAAGTTCACAGCGTTGATCGAGGAAGGCAAGCCGCTCCCTATTTTTGGAGATGGTTCGACGGCTCGTGACTATACCCATGTGAGTGATATTGTGGCCGGAATACTGGCTAGCCTTGATTACAGCTTCAAGGTTCCCTCGGACTGTGCCCCCTTTGAGGTCTTTAATCTCGGCAATTCGCATGCGGTCAAGCTCACTGAGCTTATCGAATTGCTAGAGACGGTAACCGGACACAAGGCCATCTGCGAATGGCGCCCCCCGCAGCCTGGCGATTCACCAGTGACCTGGGCAGATATATCCAAAGCGAGCCACCTGCTCGGGTACCGCCCGGCCACATCCCTCGAAGAGGGGCTTGCAAGTTTTGTGAACTGGTACCGGGACGTGGCGCCGGTGTGGGCGCCCACCGCACACACGGCTGTGGACAGTGTGCAAAATGCATTGGGCTAGATTTCACCGGTCCGCCCGGTGAGTTCATCTGGCAGTCCGGGATGGACTGCAAAGCGCCTGAAGAGTGCATGATTTTGCGTTAAAGAGTATGAGGGAAGGGAGACGTCATGCGAATCGCTTACTATGTTCCCCGTGCAACCTACCTTGAGAGTTGTCCCGGCGGTGAAAAACACACCTCGGGGAGTGGCATGTTCATTACCAACGTGTTGACCGGTCTCAGAGACCGCGGGCATGAGGTGAAAATTATTTCTCGGTTGGACGTGCGTGGCTTCTGGCGTGGCCAGCTCCCCGCGCGTCGTCTCCTCGCCGAGGCGGCTTTGGTGCGCGGGGAAGTTAAGAGATTCTCGCCGGACGCCTGGCTTGTCTACGCCTCTTCGGTTCAGTATCCCGACCTGTTCGGCTGGTGGCAGCATCCCAAAAGGTACGT
>Ga0066695_10000308_pt1 | contig 14118 bp, 12 predicted proteins | sample GraSoiAngelo_144_FD_66452 | JGI IMG/M metagenome (GOLD analysis project Ga0066695, IMG submission 66452) | Grasslands soil microbial communities from the Angelo Coastal Reserve, California, USA - 14_1009_02_40cm | ecosystem: Environmental > Terrestrial > Soil > Grasslands | place: USA...
TACTTCATCGCGATGACGCCGGCCGCGCGCGCGGCCTCGACGGCGGCGGCGAGCGCGCGGTCCAGCGTGGCCGCGTCGAGCGCGCTCGTCACCGGCCGCTGCTCTCCTCGGCCGGGAAGGGCTCGCCGCGCTCGCCGAGGACCTTGGCGTACACGTCGAGGGCTTCGACGACGACCGGCATCCCGCCGTAGGTCACTTGCTGGAAGATGACTTCGGCCACTTCCTGGCGCGTGGCGCCGACGTTGAGCGCGGCGTGGATGTGCGCGCGAAGCTCGTTGCCGCGCTCGAGGACGGTCAGCGAGGCGACCGCGCAGAGCTCGCGCTGCTTCTGCGAGATGACCTCGCGGCTGTAGAGCGAGCCCGTGAAGAACATCGAGAGCTGGCGCGCCAGATTCTTGTCGAACCGCTTCCACTGCTCGTAGCCGGTGCCGCCCTTCAGCGTGTGAAACAGCGTGCGCGCCGTGTCCCGCGTCTTGTCCTTGAGCTCGGCCTCGTTCATCGTCGTGCGCTCCTTCCTGTCGAGCCTTCGCGACATCATCGCACGCCGTGATACGCTCGGCTCAACGCGCCCATGCTCAATCCCCACATCTTCCGCGCGTATGACGTGCGCGGCCGCGTCGGCTCCGACATCAATCCCGAGGTCTTCCGCCTCGTCGGACGCGCGTACGGCACGCTCATCCGCGACAACGGCGGGCGCACGATCGCCGTCGGTCAGGACAACCGCGAGTCGTCCGCCGCGCTCAAGGCGAGCTTCGTCCAGGGCGCGCGCGCGGCCGGCGTCGACGTCGTCGACATCGGCACCGTCACCACGCCGATCCTCTATTTCGCCACCGCCCACTGGAAGCTCGACGGCGGCGCCAACATCACCGGCAGTCACAATCCCGTCGAGTACAACGGCGTCAAGATGGTGCACCCCGGCGCCGCGCCGCTCAGCGAGCAGGAGATCCAGGGGCTGCGCGAGACGATCGAGCGTGGCGCGTTCGCCGACGGCGCCGGCGCGCTCTCGGCGCGCGATCCTCGCGACGACTACTTCGACACGGTGGCCAAGCTCGTGCGCCTCGAGCGCCCGCTGAAGGTGGTGGCCGACGCGGGCAACGGCATCGCCGGCGTGTACGGGCCGCCGCTGCTCCGCCGACTGGGCTGCGACGTCACCGAGCTGCACTGCGAGTCCGACGGGCGCTTTCCGAATCACCTGCCCGATCCCGAAGATCCCGAGAACGTCGTCGACCTGCAGGCGAAGGTGGTCGAGACGGGCGCCGACCTCGGGCTGGCGTGGGATGGCGACGCCGACCGCGTCGGTGTCATCGACGAGCGCGGCCGGCGGCACGAGGCCGACCTGATCCTCGTGCTGCTCGCACGCGATCTGCTGCGGCGACATCCGGGCGCCAAGGTCGTGTTCGACGTGAAGTCGTCGCAAGTGCTGGTGGACGACGTGCGCAAGCACGGCGGTATCCCGGTCATGTGGAAGACCGGACACTCGCACCTCAAGCGCAAGATGCGCGACGACGGCATTCTCCTCGGTGGCGAGGTGAGCGGCCACATGTTCTTCGCCGAGGGCTACTACGGTGTGGACGACGGCATTCTCGCCGCGTGCAAGATCGCGGAGATCGCCGCGCGCCACGCGGGCCCGGTCTCGACGCTGTTCGACTCGGTGCCGCATCTGCACGCCACGCCGGAGCTGAAAGCGCCCTGCCCCGACGGCGAGAAGTTCAAGGTCATCGAGGAGCTGGCGCGCGAGCTGAAGTCGCGCTACGACACGATCGACATCGACGGCGCGCGCGTGCTGTTCCCCGGCGGCGGCTGGGGCCTCGTGCGCGCCTCGAACACGAATCCGTACCTGACGCTGCGCTTCGAAGCCAAGACCGAGCAGGCGATCGAGGACATGAAGCGCGTCATCTACGACGCGCTCCGCCGCTATCCGTTCGTCACGCTACCGTCGTAAATGACGCTCGCGGCCGTGCTCTTCGATCTCGACGGAACGCTCGTCGACACGCTGCCCATCTGCTACCGGGCCTTCCGCGGCGCGCTCGAGGGCGCGGGGGCGCCGACGATGACGGACGGCGACATCCATGCCTTGTTCGGACCGAGCGAGGAAGGGATGCTGCAGCGCGTGCTGCCGAACGACTGGGAGCGTGTGCTGCCGGCGTACTTCGACGAGTACCGGCGACTGCTTCCCTCGTGTCCCGTGGTCGCCCCCGAGGTCAGCGCCGCGCTCGCGTTGCTCCGCGAGCGCCGCATCTCGACGGCGCTCGTCACCGGCAAATCACGGGTGACGGCGACCATGTCCGTCCAGCACTTCGGTCTCGACGACGCGTTCGACGCCATCGAGTGCGGCTCACCGCAGGGTGTCGTGAAGGCCGATGCGATCCGCCGACTCCTCGAGCGCTGGCGGCTGCCGCCCGCGGACGCGGTCTACGTCGGCGACGGCGCCTCGGACATGGTGGCCGCGCGCGAAGCGGGCGTGCTGGCGGCCGGCGCGGCGTGGGCTCACGGCGTGCGCGCGACCGACCTGAAGGACGCGGGCGCCGACCTCATCTTCACCGACGCCCGCGAATTTCTCACGTGGCTGGACGACGCGACGCGAGGACTCGCGACCGGGGCCGTCAGCCCGCAGCGGCCATCATCTGGGCGGCGATGAGCCGCGCGTAGAGTCCACGACGCGCGAGCAGCTCGGCGTGCGGCCCGGACTCGACCACGCGGCCGCGATCGAGCACGACGATGGTGTCCGCGCCGCGCACGGTCGACAGGCGGTGGGCGATCACCAGCGTCGTGCGGTCCTGCTTGAGCCGATCGAGCGCGGCGCGCACGCTCGCCTCGCTGACCGCGTCGAGATGCGACGTCGCCTCGTCGAGAATGAGGATCGGTGCGTCCTTCAGGAACGCGCGCGCGATCGCGACGCGCTGGCGCTGGCCGCCCGACAGCTGCGTGCCGCGCTCGCCCACGACCGTGTCGAGACCGTCGGGCAGTGAGGCGACGAACTCGGTGAGCGCCGCCCGCTCGATGGCGGCATCCACCTCCGCGGCGCTGGCGCCGGGCCGGGCCAGCCGCACGTTGTTTCGCAACGAGTCGTTGAAGAGATAGGTGTCCTGCGCGACCAGCGCGACGCGCCGGCGCAGGTCGTCCAGCCGATAGTCGCGCAGGTCGTGGCCGTCCAGAAGCGCGACGCCCTTGTCCGGATCCCAGAATCGCAGGAACAGATGCGCGATCGTCGTCTTTCCCGCGCCGGACGGCCCGACGAGGGCAACGGTGCGGCCGGCGGGAATGACGAGGCTCACGTCGTCCAGCGCCGGACGCGCGCGCCCCGGATAGGCGAACGTCACGTGCTCCATCTGCAGCGCGGCCGCGCCACTCCGCGCGGCGGGCACGCCGGACCCGTCTTGCACCGCCACCGCCGCCGTGTCGATCGCGTGGAAGCGGCGCGTCGCTCCCAGCGTGTCGGCGAGCTGCCGACCGACCTGCGCGATCTCCCACACCGGCACGAAGGCCGACACCGCGAGCAGCGTCATCACGGGCAGAATCACCGGATCGAGCTGGCCGTGGATCGCGAGCAGGCCGCCCGCCGTCAGCACCGCCAGCCCGCCCAGGCCGGTGACGATCTCGTGCAGCGCGCTCTGCAGCGTGAGGTCGTGCAGGAAGGGCATGCGCGCATGCAGATAGTCGCGGGCCCTGGCTGCGAACTCCGCGCCGCGCGCGCGCGTGTGCTGGAAGGCGATGATCTCGGTCAGGCCTTGGACGGAGTCGACGGCGTGCGCGTTGAGATCGCCGGAGATCGCGCGGGCGCGAGCGCCGAGTCGATCGATGCGTGCCCGCCCGAGCACCGGGCTGACGGCCGCGTAGACCAGGAACGGCAGCACCGCGAGCGCCATGGGCCAGCCGAACGCCGTCAGCGTCGCGAGCACCGCGAGCGGCACCAGCACCGCCACGAACGCCGGCGTGATCGTGTGGGCGAAGAAGTATTCGATGAGCTCGACGTCGTGGGTCGCCACGCTCACGAGGTCGCCGCTGCGCTGCCCGACGAGGTAGGCGGGGGCGAGCGCGTCGAGCTTGCGGAAGAGCGCCAGTCGCAGGTCGGCCAGCAGGCGATACGCCATGTCGTGCGCCAGCCACGACTCGAGCCAGTGCAGCGCGCCCGACAGCGGCGCGACGACAGCGAGCGCGACGAGCAGGCCGCCCACGGGCTCGCCGCGACTCACCGCGCGCACGATCAGCGCGCTCAGCACCCCGACGCCGATCAGCGCCGCCACGCGCGCGATCCCGAGGCCGAAGGTCACGAGCAGCCGCGCGCGGTAGTGCCGGACCATCCGTAACAAGATCGGAATGGCGCGCAGCCAGCCGATCTCCGCCGCCGGCGCCGCGCCCTCGGCGGGCCTCGCGCTGGCCACCGGCGTCGCCGTCGCGTCGTCGTCCGCCGTCAATGGGACGTCGTCCGCCGGCGCCGCCGCGTCTTCGGCCTGCGCCGCCATCAATCGTGCGTAGGCGCCGCGCCGAGCCATCAGCTCGCGATGCGTGCCGGTCTCGACGACGCGGCCGGCGTCCAGCACGAGGATGCGATCGGCGTTCACGACGCTCGAGAGACGGTGCGCGAACACCAGCGTCGTGCGTCCCTGCATCAGACGATCGAGCGCCTGCTGGATGACCGCCTCGTTCTCGGCGTCGACGGAGGACAGCGCCTCGTCGAGGATCAGGATCGGGGCGTCGCGCAGCAGCGCGCGGGCGATCGCGATGCGCTGCCGCTGGCCGCCGGAGAGCCGGACGCCGCGCTCGCCGACGACGGTCCGGTAGCCCTGCGGCAGTCGCGTGATGAACTCCTCGGCGTTCGCGGCGCGTGCGGCGGCGGCGATCTCGTCGGCGGTGGCCGTCGGCTTGCCGATCCGGAGGTTGTCCTCGACCGTGCCGTGGAACAGATAGGTGTCCTGCTGCACGATCGCGATCTGCGCGCGCAGATCGTCGAGCCGGAGCGCCCGTACGTCGTGCCCGCCGATGAGAATCCGGCCCGCCTGCGGGTCGTAGAAGCGCAGCAGCAGTCGCGCGATGGTCGACTTGCCGGAGCCACTGGGCCCCACGAAGCCGATCCGCTCGCCGGGCGGCACGGCGAAGCTCAGACGCTCGTGCACCGCGGCGCGGCCACCGGGATAGGCGAACGTCGCGTCCTCGAAGGTCACGCTCGGCGTCAGCGCCGCCACCGGCGGCGCGCCATCCGATTCACGTACCTCGGGCGTCGCGCGCAGGATCGCGAGGATGCCCTGCGCCGCCGACGTGCCGAGCATCCCCTGATGCAGGACCACGCGCAGCTCGCGGAGCGGGCGGAACACCTCCACGCCCAGCATGAGGATCACGAGCAGGCTCGGCAATCCCATCGCGCCCGTCTGCACGCGGTAGACCCCCAGCGCCAGCGCGGCCATCGCGCCGACGGCGATGCCCGTGTCGGCGATTCCGCGCGTGAGCACGTTGGAGCCGAGCACCCACATCGTGCTCTCGAACAGCGCGCGTCCCTTGTCTTCGAGCAGGCGCCGGCGCGCCGCGCTCTGCCCGAACGCCTTGAGCGTCGGCAGGCCCTGCAGCGTATCGAGGAACTCGGCGCCATAGGCCGCATAGGCCTTTTGCCGCGCGCGACTGTGGGCGCTCTCACGGCGGTGCCAGAGAACCGGCGCCAGCAGCGTCAACAGCGCGGCGGCCAGCGTGACCAGCGCGACAGGCAGATCGATGAACGCGACGAACGCGAAGATCAGCACCGGTGTCAGCGCCGCCACCGCGAGCTGTGGCAGGTACTGGCCGAAGTAGACCTCGAGCTGCTGGATGCCCTCGACCATCGAGAGCACGACGTCGCCGGTGCGCGAGCGACCGAAGTGCGCGGGCCCGAGCGCGGTGACGTGCGCGTACAGCGCGGCGCGCAGCTTGCCCTGCACCAGCGCCGCGGTGTGATGCGCGAGCATCGTGCGCCAGTACTCCAGCGCGCCGCGCAGCGTCGTGACGGCGGCGACGAGCAGGACGGCCAGCAGCAGCGACCCGACCGTCGGCCCGGCGAGAACCTTGGCGAGCAGCCAGCCGAGGAGCGCCAGCCGCGCGATGCCGGCGACGACGGCGATCAGCCCGATGACGACCGTCCACGCGATGCGCGCGCGCACGCCGGCGGTGAAGCGCCAGAGCTCGCGGCTCAGGTACACGCGAGCAGCCGCTTGACCGCATCGAGCACGGTCGGCGCCGTCGGACAGTCGCGCGACCCCCAGCACAGGCCGGGGTCGAGCAGCACCGCCTCGAGGCCGGCGCGCCGCGCCCCGAGCACGTCGATCGAGTAGAGGTCCCCGACGTACGCCGCCTCGGAGGCGCCGACGCCGGCGCGGGCCAGCGCGCGCTCGAAGATTTCCCGCCGCGGCTTCTCCACGCCCTCTTCGTGGCTGTCGAGCGCGAAATCCACGAGGGACATCAAGTTCAGGCGCGCGAGGATCTGCCTGATCGTTCCGTTGGAGTTCGAGATGACGCCGGTGCGCAGCCCTGCTTCGCGCGCCAGCATCAGCGCGGGCGCCGCGTCGGGCTCCGGCGCCGTCCAGAGGCCGAGCGGCTGGTTGTGGCCGCGGCGCCATTCGTCCATCGCCTCGACGAGATCGGGCTCGGTCACGCCGATGCCCTCCAGCACGAGCTGCAGGTAACGACTATGGGTCGTGCGCGCCTCGGTGGACGCGACCTCGCCGGTCGCGAGCACGTCGGCATCGAGCCGCACGCGCGCGCGCCACTCGGCGCGCATCAGCTCATCGGGCGTGCGTGACACGCCGCGCGCGGCGAGCGCGGTCGCGATCGCCGCGTAGTCGATGCGGATGAGCGTGTTGCCGGCGTCGAAGAAGATCGCGCGCAGCGGCGGGCGGGGGGCCACTTCAGCGCTCGATGCGGAAGGAGAACTGGCCCTCCGTCACGTGGCTGTCGACGGAGAGCACGCGCCACACGACGCGATACGCGCCCGGCCCGAGCGGCGGCACCGACACGCGCAGCAGCGCGCGGTTGGCCTCGTCGACGCCGCCGTCGCCGAGATCGGCCCGCTGGCCCGCGGCGTCGAGTACTTGCACGCGGCTGTACGCGGGCTCGAGCGCGCCGGTGAACCACAGACGCACCTGCGACGGCGCGCTCTTCACGCTGACGCCCGCGCGCGGGTCGGTGCGGTCCAACACGCCGTGGGCGCCGGCGGCGGCGGCACCCAGCGCGAGCAGGCATGCGGCGACGGCGAGACGACGCATCATGAGCGCACTGTACCTCACCTCAGAGCAGGCCGCGTGTGCGCTCCCTTCCCGTCGCCGTCTCATCGTGCTATGACGATCGCCCGATGATCATACGCATTCGGCGCCGACATGCCGCCGCCGTGCTGTGCGCTCTCCTCTGGTCGGCGAGCGCGTGGGCACAGGAGCCACAGGCGCCGCCGACAGAGCCCATTCCCGTCTTGCCGCCAATACGCGTCACGGCGCCACCGCCGGTGGCATCGTCGTCCGAGCAGATCATTCCCGGCCGCGACTTCGAGCTCCGCCCGCAGGGCCGCCCCGCCGACATCCTGCGTCTCGTGCCCGGGCTGATCATCAATCAGCACCAGGGAGGCGGCAAGGCCGAACAGTACTTGATCCGTGGATTCGACGCCGATCACGGGACCGATCTCGCGATCTTCGTCGATGGCCTGCCCGTCAATCTGCGCAGCCACGCCCACGGCCAGGGCTATGCGGACCTGCACTTTCTCATTCCGGAAACGGTGAAGGCCGTCGATGTTCTGAAGGGGCCTTATTTCCCGGAGTACGGGGACTTCGACACGGCCGGCGCGGTCGTCTTCCTCACGCGCGATTACGTCGAAGAAAACACACTGGAGGTCGCCGGCGGAAGCTTCAACACCCAGCGCTACCTCGCATTGCTCTCCCCCACGCGCGACGCGCTCAAGACCTTCATCGCCGTCGAGGGCTATCGCAGCGACGGGCCGTTCGAGCATCCCAACGGGTACGTGCGCTTCAACATCTTCGCCAAGGCGACCGCGAGCCTCGCGCAAGACATGACGCTGTCCGTGTGGGCTTCGCACTACCGCGCGGAGTGGCACGGCTCGGGACAGCTGCCGTCCCGCGCGATCCGCGCCGGCCTGATCGATCGTTTCGGCGCGATCGATCCCAACGAGGGCGGCGTCACGCAGCGGACGAACCTCAACATCGACTACGCCTGGCGCGTCGGCGCCGCCCAGCGGCTAACCGCCCACGCCTACGCGAGCTATTACGCGCTGAGCCTGTTCAACGACTTCACGTTCTTCCTGAAGGATCCCGAGCATGGCGACATGATCAACCAGCGGGACCGGCGCATCGTGGCGGGGTTCGATACCCAGTACGAGATCAAGAGCCTGCCGCTCGGCATGCCGCTGACGTCCACGGCGGGATTCCAGTACCGGATCGACACGCCGCACATCGAGCTCGCCAACGCGATCCAGCGGCACCAGGTCGCTCGCGTGCAGGACGTCAGCATCGTCGAGCAGTCGTACTCACCGTTCGTGAAGTTCGAGCTCGTGCCGCTGGACAAGGTGCGCCTGGTCACCGGCGCGCGCGGCGACATTTTTCTCTTTCACGGCACCGAGCACGTCGACACCCGCGAGCCGTTCCAGACGCGCGAGGTCACGAAGGCGCGTCCGAACGTCAAGGCCAACCTGATTCTCGGACCCTGGCTCGACACCGAATTCTTCGCCAACTTCGGGACCGGCTTTCATAGCAACGACGCCCGCGCCGTGCTCACGAACACGAAACTGGAGGCGCTGCCCACGGCCACGGGCTACGAGTTCGGAGTCAGGAGCCGTGCGCTGCCGCGCATGGAGCTCTTCGCCACCTACTGGTTCCTCGACCTCAGCAGCGAGCTGGTCTTCGTCGGCGACGACGGGACGACCGAGGCGCGTGGGGCGACCCATCGTGACGGCGTCGAGGTGGGCATCAAGATCCGCCCGCTCGACTGGCTGACGCTCACCGGCGACTTCACCTACACGCGGAAGGCCGAGTTCGTGGACACCGGCGCGGCGATCCCGCTGGCGCCGATCTGGACCGCGCGCGCGGACGTCACCGTGCGGCTTCCGTGGGGTCTGTCCTCCAGTCTCGAGATGCGCTATTTGGGCGACCGGTTCGCGGACGAGGATCGCCACGTCACCGCACGCGGCTACACGCTGCTGAACTGGACCGGCCGCTATCGCTATCGGAATCTAGAAACCTTCCTGAGCGTCGAGAACCTGGCGGACGTGCACTGGCGCGAGGCGCAGTTCTCCTTCACCTCTCGGCTCCCCGGTGAGCCGGCCGGCGGTGTGAACGACGTGCACTTCACGCCCGGCGCCCCCCGCTCGTTCCTGGGAGGTATCGCGGTCCACTTCTGACCGGAACTGGGATTATCATGTCGCCCACGGTGGGAGGAGTCGTGACCGGTCACCTCGCGTTTCGCGCCGCCGCACTGGCCGTCTCGGCGGTGGCGCACGTGCTCGTCTACGGTGCGCTGAGCCTCGCTCCTGCGGGGCCGCCATCGCCGCCCACGGCGTTGTTCGTCACCGATCTCGTCGTCATCGAGACCCCGACGCCGGCCAGCCCCGCCCCGCGGCTGATCACACCGCCCCGCCCCGTCGTGAGAAAGCCGCCGAAGAGCAAAGTCGAGCCCGCACCCACCGAGACCGTGGCGACGGTCGAGCCGCCGGTCGAGCCGAAGATTCCCGAACCGGCGATCACCACGGCGCCGCCGATCCCGACGCCCGCCGAGCCGGTACGCGAGGTGGTCGAAGTCCCGGCGGCCCCGGCGCAAGCGGCGGTAACGAACCAGCCAGCACCGGCGGCGCCGGCGCCGTTGTCATCGCTGCCGCCCGCGACGAACGGATCGATCGCCGCCGCGAGCTCGCCGCTGACGCAGGCCTCGCACGGGGGCGCGGCGGCGATCGCCGCGCTGCCGCCAACACCGTCGCCCGCACCACCAGGCCCGCTGACCCGAACGGCGATTCCGCGCGGCGGCTATCAGGTCACGCCGTCGTATCCGGCGACCGCGCGCCGGCTCGGCATAGAGGGCACGGCGTTGCTGCGTGTGTTCGTCGACGGCCAGGGGCGCGTGGGCGACGTCGTCGTCAAGCAATCGGCCGGGCACCCGGATCTCGACCGCGCCGCCGCGGATGCCGTGCGGCGGTGGCGGTTCGAACCGGCGCGCCGCGGCGCCGACACCGTTGCGATGTGGGTCGAGCTGCCGGTCGAGTTTCATCTGCGCTGACGGTCGCTGAACGCGGGTCTATGATCGCCTCCATGCGTCGTCTGCTGTCTGCGCTCGCGATCGTCATCGCGCTCGGCGGGCTCGCGCTCGCTCAAGCGCCGAAGTCCTCGACGCCGCCGAAGCCCATCTCCATGGACGAGCTGCATCGCACGGGCGGCGTGCCGCGCGGCTGGAAGTTCACGCTGCCGGCCGGCGGCGATCCCAGGCGCGGACGCGAGGTCTTCGCGAAGCTCGAGTGCGCGAAGTGCCACGAGATCAAGTCGGATTTTCCGAAAACGGGCGGCGCGGGCGATGTCGGGCCCGAGCTTACGGGCATGGGCGCGCACCACCCGGCCGAGTACTTCGCGGAGTCGATTCTCGATCCCAACGCCGTCATCCTGGCGGGACCGGGCTACGTCGGCCCGGACGGCCGCTCGATCATGCCCGACTACCGCGACAGCCTCAGCGTCGCCGAGCTCGTCGATCTCGTCGCCTACATCAAGAGCCTCAGCGGCGGCGAGCATCACCATCACGAGGCGAACGCGCCGCAGGAGCAGACGGCGGGTCCATACACCGTGCGCGTGGAGTACCAGGAGCCGGCCTCGGCGAAGTCACCGGGTCATCTGATGGTGTTCGTCGCCGATGCGGCGACGGGCGAGCCGGTGCCCTACCTGCCCGTGACCGCCGTCATCCGGTCCGTCGAGACCGCACCGCGGACACTGCGGCTCTCGCCGATGATCGGCGACTCGGGATTTCACTATGGCGCCGACGTCACCCTGCCCGACGACACGATCAAGCTGACGCTCACCCTCGGCGTCGCGACCCTCAAGACGATGGGCCCCGCCGCGCGGCGCTTCGCGAAACCGGTGACGCTGAGCTTCGACTGGGAGTGACCGAGCTCGGTCTCGTCGCGCGCTTCGTCCACCTGAGCGCGTCCATCCTCGTCGTCGGCAGCGCCGCGATGCTCGTCCTCGCCGGACGATCGGACCGCGCGACCGCCCTGGCATGGCAATCCCGCGTGGAGGCGCTCACGCGGGCGCTCGTGTGGCTCGCGCTGGCGTTCGGCGTTGTCGTTCTCGGCCATCAGGCCGCGACGCTCGAGTCACGCGGGGCGGCCGCGATCGAGGCGCCGGCGCTCGCGCGCGTCGCGCTCGAGACGCGCTTCGGTCACGTGTGGCTCGTGCGCCACGGCCTCCTGCTCTTGCTCGGCGCGTTCGTCGCGTTTCGCTTCGATCTTCGCCGCGCCGTCGACTGGCGCGCCGCGCGCGGCCAGAGCGTCCTGCTCGCCGCGCTCGCCCTCGCCGCGCTCGCCGCCGGCGGTCACTCCGCCGCCGTCGAGCCGTCCGCGGCCGTCGCGATCGCCGCCGACGTGGGCCACCTGCTCGCCGCGGGCGTCTGGGCCGGCGCGCTGCCGGCGCTGGTGGTGCTGCTACGCGCGGCCAGCCGCGACGCCGGTGCCGACGCGCGGCCGTACGCGGTCGTCGCGGCGCGACGCTTCTCGCGCGCGGCGCTCGCGCTCGTCCTCGTGCTCCTCACGAGCGGCGTCGTGATCGCGGCGGCGCAGGTCGGCTCCGTCGGCGCGCTGCTCGGCACGCACTACGGGCGACTGCTCATGGTGAAGCTGGCGCTCGTCCTGGTCGCGCTGACGGCGGCCACGCTCGCACGCCGCCGCGTCCTGCCCGCGCTCGGCGGCGACGCCGCCACGATCGGGCGCCCGTCCATGCGTCGGCTGGGCCGCACCGTTCTCGTCGAAGCGGTGTGCGCGCTCGCGATCCTGGCCGTGGTGACGCTGCTCGGCGTCGCGCCGCCGGGGCGTCACGAGACGCCAGACTGGCCGCTGTCGTTCAGGCTCGCCCTCGGCGCGCTCGCCGACGCGCCGGACGCGTGGCCGTTGGTGCTCGTCGGCAGTCAGATCGCCATCCTCGGCGTGGTGGCCGTGCTCTGCTCGCTGGTGCTGCGCGCGGCGCAGCTGCCGCTGCTCGCGGGCGGCGGCGTCCTCCTGCTCGCGGGCGTCGCCATGGCGGTGCCGCCCTTCGCAACCGACGCATATCCGACGACGTATCAGCGGCCCGCCGTGCCGTATCAGGCCGCGTCGATCGCGGCCGGTGCCGCGCTGTACGCGCGCGACTGCGCGACGTGCCACGGTTCCTCGGGCGGCGGCGACGGGCCCGCGGCGCGCGCGTTGTCCCCGCCGCCGCCGGACTTGCGCGCGCATCACACCGCGCTGCACACGGCGGGCGATCTCTACTGGTGGATCACCCACGGGCGGCGGGCGATGCCCGCCTTCGGCCATCTCGAGCCGGAGCAGCGCTGGAGCCTGGTGAACTATCTCCGCGCGCTCGGCGCCGCGGAGGCCGCGCGTCGCCTCGGCGCCGTGGTCGAATCGGCACGCCCATCGATCGTGGCGCCGGACTTCGCCTTCGCCGTCGGTCCCACGGCGCCGCGCGCGCTTCGTGATTATCGCGGCGCCCGCATCGTGCTCGTCGTCGTGTATACGCTGCCGGCCTCGCGGCCGCGCCTGGCGGAGCTCGCCGCGCGCTACGAAACGTTGTCGCCGCTCGGCGTCGAGATCATCGCGGTGCCGGCCGACGGTGCGCCCGACGCCATCAAGCGCCTCGGCGCCGAGTCGCGAATTTTCTTTCCGGTCGTGACCGACGGGGCACCGGAGATCGTGAGGACGTATGGGCTGTTCATGCCGGGCGCGCACGCCGAGTTCCTGATCGACCGTCAGGGTTATCTTCGCGCGCTCGAGGCGGCGCCACGCGGCACCGACCGATTGCTGGCCAATGTCCAGACGCTCAACGAGGAGCGAGTTGTCGTCGCGCCGCCGTCCGAGCACGTCCACTGATGGCGGTCTGGAAGGTCGTCGTTCTGATCGATCTCGCGCTCGCCCTGGGTATCGGCGGCGGCTACCTCTGGTGGGGCCGGCAGGTCGCGCGTCTCGATCGCGAGCTGGCCGAGGCGCGGACGGCGGCGACGGGTCCGCGCGACTTCCACGGCGAAGGCGTCGTGCGCGCCGTGCTGCCGGAGCTCGGCGTGGTCGTGATCACCCACGACCAGATCGCCGGCTACATGCCGGCGATGACCATGGGCTTCCGTGCGACGTCACCGAAGGTCTACGACGCGGTCGAGACGGGAGACGCGGTACGATTCACGCTCAGCGGTGTGCCGCCGAACCTGGCGATCACGGCCATCGAAAAGCTCGGACGCCGCTGAGGAGGTCTCGCCCGTGAGCGTCCGACTCACACTCGTCATCGCGTTTCTCGCGCTGACTGTGTCCGCCGCGTGGGCGGATCATGGCGGGCCGTTGCGCACCGGCGGGTGGAGCCCGATGACCGCGGCACTCGTCTTCGGGGGCCTGGCGCTGCTGGCCGGCATGCTCGTCGTCGTGATCGTCACGCTGCTGAGCCGGCGCGACCGCTCCTCATCCTGAGGGGCGACTACCGTTCACCGGGCTGGCGTTCGCCTTCCGCGCCTGACGGCGCGGGCTGCCCGCCTCTTCACCGACCGCGGCCCGCAGCGTCTTGAGCAGTCCGAGCGCCTCCTGGCTGAGCGGGCGCTGGCGTGGGTGGATGACGTCGAGGCTGCGACTGAGCGGTTCCGCGTCGCTGATCTCGAGCGCCACCAGCCGGCGGCGGCGGATCTCGTTGACGACCGCGAGATGGGGCAGGAAGGCGAGGCCCATGCCGCGCTCGACCATGCGCTTGGCCGTCTCGATCGTCTCGACTTCCAGGACGACGTTGGGCACGAGCCCGGCGCGACGGAACAGCCCGTGGGTCAGCGTCCAGTCGCTGGAGCCGCGATCGAAGAAGATCAACGGCTGAGCGGCGACGTCGTCCAGCCGCACGCGGCGCGCGCGGGCGACCTTGGATTCGGGCCGCGTCACGAGCACCAGCGGATCGTCGCGCA
>Ga0066695_10000317_pt1 | contig 14014 bp, 12 predicted proteins | sample GraSoiAngelo_144_FD_66452 | JGI IMG/M metagenome (GOLD analysis project Ga0066695, IMG submission 66452) | Grasslands soil microbial communities from the Angelo Coastal Reserve, California, USA - 14_1009_02_40cm | ecosystem: Environmental > Terrestrial > Soil > Grasslands | place: USA...
AACTCCATCGGATGCAAGTGGATGGTTCGACCGTCCCGCGTGGAAAGGGTGACGGTGGCCTGGCCCTCCATGCCTGGAGCCCGGACGAGGACCAGGACCCAGGACTGCTCGACCTTCGAGTCGTAGACCACCGCGCTTCCCTCGAGCTGCTGGGAACCTTGCGGGCGGAGGTTGGCCACCCGGACGTTCTGGCCTCCGAGCGATGCCAGGAGCGACTCGTACTTGGCGGCCGACGCCTCGTACCGAGCAGCTCGGTTGTTGGACCATAGCCCCCACGTCGCGGAGCCGGCCACCAGCACGACGGCTGCGGCCCACGCCATCCACCGGATCGGGCGGCGATCGGTCGCGCTGGGGGCCGCACCCTCTGCCCAGTCCCCGTGCAATACGGAGAGGACCCGCTCTTTCAGCTCCTCCGGCGGAGCCAGTTCGTGCGCGGCCCTGGCGAAGGTGCTCATCCCCTCGGCGAGCGCGGCCATGTCTCTCCGGCAACCTGAGCAGCCGCGGAGATGCCGGCGCACCTGCATGTCGGCCGGCTCGTCCAGCGTCCCCAGCAGATGCTCGGCCAGCTGGTCGCGAACCTCGTCACATCTCACGCTGTTCCTCCAGCGCCTCTCGCAGCTTCAACAGCGCGGTCCTGATCCTGGTCTTGGCCGTCCCGAGCGGGATCCCTTCGAGCTCGGCGACCTCGGCGCTGGTCTTGCCGCCGAAGTAGGCGAGCTCGAGGGCCGCACGCTGTCCTGGCGACAGGGTGGTCATGGCCCGGCGGGCCCTGGCCGCCAAGTCTCCCGTCTCGGCCAGCTCATCGGGGCCGGGCTCCTGCGAGACGTCGGCCCCGGGATGCGCGGCCTCGGCCGTCCGCGCCTCCAGGACCCGTCGGCGGAGCGCATCGATGGCCAGGCTCCTCGCGACCAGGAGCACCCAGGTGTCGAGCCTCCCCCGCGCCTGGTCGAATCGGTCGGCGCTTCGCCACAGCTTCACGAACGTGTCCTGCACCAGGTCCTGCGCCGCCGCCTCGTTCCCCAGCATCACGATCCCCAGGCCGTAGATCCGCGCGGCGAACCGTTCGTACAGGACCTCGGCCGCCGCCGGGTCCCGCTGGCCGAACGATCGCATCAGCGAATCGTCCGGACGCTTCTCCCTCGATCGCACGCGCAGCACGGTACTCGGAAGGTGTACGGATGGGAACCGAGCCCGGCTCTGGGTGAACGGTGGTGCGGTTCGTTCGCTATTCGACGTAGGCCCGGATGTGCTCGAGGACGAGGGTGGCGAGATCCTCGTCCCCCCCGATCACGAGGTTCCCGTCATCGAGGTAGTGCTCGGCGGGAACCCGGCGCCCGGCGACGAGGGCGAACGCCGAGGCCCGGCCGTCGATGAATGCGTCCGGCTTCTTGTCCTCCGGCGGCGACTCTCGTGCGGCGAGGCCCCAATGCCAGCTCCCCTCGCCCACGCCCTCCAGGTCAACCTGGATGCTCTTTCCCGGGAAGGACAGGCCGGCCAGGCCCAGGGCATAGGGCAGCATCCGGATGCCCATGTCGTTGGTGAGGTACAGGGGCCAGTGTTGGAGGTTCTCCTCCAGGCCGGCGCCGAGGCGGATGTCCTCCCCGTGGAGCCACCACTCGATGATCCGGGACTGGATGAGATACCGGACCCCGATCTTGCCAGCCACCCAGGGGACCCGGGTCGCCAGCCACTCGTCCTCCGGGATGAGGCCCGCCCGAGACAGGGACGCGTCGGCCCCCCGCCCCCAGTCGGTGAGGATCTGCCGGGTGGGCAGGTCCGCTCGGACCGCCACGGCCCACTCGTTGAACCCGTTCACCCAGAACTCGCCGTCGTTGGCCTCGCGGAACGCCTCGAACTCGATGGCCGGATCGCCCGCCACGACCTGGGCCGCGGCGGTCTCCTGGGCCGCCAGGTGGGCCATGACGTCGCGGTTGCGCCAGCCGGCACAGACGCTGTCGCGGTCCCACGCGTCGGGCGGCGTGTACTGGACGGTGCGGCCGAGGCGGTCTCGCTCGGCCTGGGCGATGCCCAACAACTCGAGGCGGTTCAGGCTCACTCGTCGCGCTCCCGTCGTCTGGGACTCGAAATCCAGCCGGCGCCGCGGCGGATTGTACCCTCGGCCGATGCGGGTCCTGATCGCGCCGGACAAGTTCCGGGGGACGCTCACGGCAGCCCAGGCCGCTCACGCGATGGCCTCGGGTTGGCGGCGGGCCCGCCCCGGCGACGCGGTCGCCGAGGTGCCCATGGCCGATGGCGGGGAGGGCACGCTGGACGCCATGGTCGAAGCGCTGGGCGGGGTGCGCCGCCGGGCGAGCGTCCCCGGTCCGCTGGGCGACCCGGTCGAGGCCGAGTACGGGATCGTCACCGGACCGTCCGGCGTGACGGCCGTGGTGGAGATGGCACGGGCCTCCGGGCTCGCCCTGATCGGCGAATCCCGTCGCGACCCCAAACGGGCATCCACCGGTGGAACCGGCGAACTCATCCGAGCAGCCCTCGCCCATGGGCCGGCCGAGGTCATCGTGTGCATCGGAGGGAGCGCGACGAACGACGGCGGTGCAGGCCTGGCGCAGGCGCTCGGCGTTCGGTTGCTGAGCTCGGCCGGCGGTGAGATCGGTCCGGGCGGCGCCTCGCTCCTCGATCTGGAGCGGATCGACGTCTCGGGCCTGGACCCCGCCGCCACCAGGACGCGGTTCCTCGTGGCCTGCGACGTGGACAACCCACTCACGGGACCCAGGGGTGCCTCCGTCGTTTTCGGCCCGCAGAAGGGGGCCACCGCCGACGACGTCTTGCTGCTGGATCGGGCCCTCGGCCACCTGGCCGCCGTGATCTTCCGGGACCTCGGGCTGGACGTCCGTGACCTCGCCGGAGGCGGTGCGGCGGGCGGGCTCGGGGCCGGCATGGTGGCATTCCTGGGCGCGCACCTCCGGCCGGGGGTCGAGCTGGTCATGGACGCGGTGGGCCTGGAAGGTCGTCTGGCGGCGGCGGATCTGGTCGTCACCGGGGAGGGGTCGTTCGACCAGCAATCCCTCCACGGAAAGGTTGCCGACGGCGTGTTGGGTGCGGCCCGCGCATCGGGGGTTCGGGGCATCGTCCTGTGCGGACGAGTCGAGGTCCGTCCGCCCGACGTCCCGGTGTTCGACCTCATCGGCAGGTTCGGGGAGGGCCGGGCGATGACGGACGCCCGACGGGCGCTCGAGGATCTCGCCGAGGGAGTCGCCGCGGGGCTCCCGGGCCTATCGTCGGGCCCATGAGCGGAGCGATCGATCGGTTCCTGGAAGCCGCCCAGGTGCTCGGGCACGAGGTGGAGGTTCGCCGGTTCCCCGAGGGGACGAAGACCGCGGCCGACGCCGCCCGCGCCCTTCGATGCGATATCGGACAGATCGTGAAATCGCTCGTGTTCATGGCCGACGGCCGCGCCGTGCTCGCGCTCACGTCGGGAGCCAACCGCGTGGATATCGCCAAGCTGGCGGAGCTGGCGGGGGCGGCGGAAGCCAGGCGGGCGAGCGCCGACGAGGTCCGGGCCGCCACCGGGTATGCCATCGGGGGCACGCCGCCGTTCGGGCACGCCAGGCGGCTCTCGGCCTTCATCGACCGGGACCTCTTCGGCTACGAGGAGATCTGGGCGGCCGCCGGCACGCCCGACTCGGTGTTCCGGACGACCCCGGAGGAGCTTCGGGCGGCGGCCGGGGCAGGCCCCGCAGACTTCAGGGAGGAACGCATGTAGAGCCGGAACGTCGCTTCCACCCGCTAGAATGGTCCGGCAAGGCCCGCAGCACGAGGCAGGACCGACCGGAGGACCGATGATCCAGCTGACCCAGACCGCAGCCGGCAAGGTGAAGGAGCTCCTCGAGGAGGAGGGCCGGGCCGACATCTCGCTCCGCGTGGCCGTCCAGCCCGGGGGATGCTCCGGGCTCCGCTACGCGATGTACCTGGACGATCAGCTGTCCGACAAGGATGTCACCGCGGACCAGTTCGGCGTCCGGCTGGTCGTGGACAAGATGAGCGCCCCGTACCTGTCGCAGGCCACGATCGACTTCGTGGACAGCCTGGAGGCGTCCGGGTTCACCATCGACAACCCCGCCGCGCAGGGCTCCTGCGCCTGCGGTCACTCCTTCCACTAGGACCGCCTGGCACGTCGTAGGCTCGCCTTCGCGGTCTACGCACGCGGTGAGGAGGCGGATGTGGAAACGAGCACGCCGGTCGAGACGGTGCCGAGGTCCAAACGGCGGCGGTCTGCCTTTCCGTGGTCCGAACGCCACGATCATCGAAACCCGGCGGTGAAGGAGGTCCACGAGGATCGCACGTTCGGGGAGCGCGTCGCCGACGCCGTTGCCAAGTTCGGCGGGTCCTGGCCGTTCATCTTCGTCTTCCTTGGGCTGATCGTCGCCTGGATGGTGCTGAACACGGTGTTCCTGGCCCGATTGCTGCACCACAAGCAGTTCGATCCCTACCCGTTCATCGCGCTCAACCTGGTGCTGTCGGCGCTGGCCGGCCTCCAGGCCCCGATCATCATGATGAGCCAGAACCGGGCCGCGGCTCGCGACGAGGCGTTGGCCGGTCATCACTACGTCGAGGCGCAGAAAGGCGAGCAGATGCTCCTCACGCTCCGCGATCTGCTCCAGGCGAACACGGACCTCACGAAGCAGGTCCACGAGTTGACCACGGAGATCCATCGGGTCGTGGCGAAGGAGAAGGGCCCCGCCTCGCCCGGCTAGGTCAGCGAGTCGAGGGCGGCGCGGATCCCGTCGCCGAGCTCCTTCAGCTCGGCCCGGCCGATCACCAGGGCCGGCGAGACCTGGAGGCCTCCCGTTGCGAGCGACCTGGTCATGACGCCCGCCTCCCGGCAAGCCCGAACGGCTCGCGCAGGGAGCGTGGAATCCTCGACGATTGCCTGCGCGGACAGTTGCACCGCCGCGAGCACTCCGGTGCCGGCCCGGACCTCCTCGACTATGGGATGAGCGGCGAGCGGCGTCAGCGCGTCGGCCAGGTCGGATTCCAGCTCCAACGCGCGCTTGGGCAGAGCCTCACGCTCCAGGATGTCGAGGTTGGCCATCGCCGCGGCGGCAACCGTGGCGTGTCCGGAGTAGGTGTACCCGTGTCGCCACAGCCCGGCGGTCCCGTTCCAGAAGGGCTCGGCCACGCGAGGGGACGCGACGACGGCGCCCATCGGCAGGTAGCCGCTGGTGATGCCCTTGGCGCAGGTGATGAGGTCGGGCCCGAGCTCCCATCGGTTGCTGGCGAACCAGTCGCCCGTCCGCCCGAAGCCGGTGATGACCTCGTCGGCCACGAACAGGACGCCGGCATCGCGGCAGATCGACCGGACCCGCTCGAGGTAGCCCTCCGGGGGTGCGAACACGCCGCCCGCTCCGATGACCGGCTCGCAGAAGAAGGCGGCCACACGCTCGGGGGTGGCGGCGTCGATGGCGTCGCGGAGGGCATCCGGCGAATCCCACGGCACCCTCGCAACGTCACCGACGAACGGTCCGTACCCGGCGGCGTTGGCCGCGATGCCGGCCAGGCTGGTGCCGGCGACGTGCATGCCGTGGTACGCGCTCTCCCGGGCGATGAACATGGTGCGGTCGGTCTGGCCCAGGAGCTGCCAGTACCGGCGGGCCATCTTGGCCGCCGTGTCGATGGAGTCCGAGCCGCCGCTGGTGAAGAACACGCGGGAATCGGGGTCCGGCGAGAGGTCGGCCACGCGCTCGGCGAGCTCGATGGCCGGCCGGTTCGAGACGTCACCGAAGGTCGAGTAGGCGGACAGCCGGCGGAGCTGTGCGGCGGCGGCATCGGCGATCTCTCCCCGGCCGTACCCGACGTTGCAATACCACAGTCCGGCGGTGGCATCGAGGTACCGGCGTCCATCTTCGTCCCACACGTGCACGCCCTCGCCACGATCGAGGACGAGCTCTCCCCGTTCCTGGATCGCGGACATGTCGGCGAAGGAATGCCAGAACCGGCCCATGGCGCATCACGGTACCAGCCGTTCTCGGGCGGCAGGCTCAGTCGGGGTCGTACGCGAGATTCGGACGGAGCCAGCGTTCGGCCTCGGCGACCTCGACACCCTTGCGCCGCGCGCAGTCCTCGACCTGGTCGCGGCCGATCCGGCCGACGTTGAAGTACCGGGCCGCGGGGTGGCCGAAGTACAGCCCCGAGACGGACGCGGCGGGGAGCATCGCACAGCTCTCGGTGAGGTCCATCCCCAGCGTTGGCGCATCGAGGAGGTCGAACAGCGTGCGCTTCTCGCTGTGGTCCGGGCACGACGGATAGCCGAAGGCGGGACGGATGCCCCGATAGCGCTCCGCGATGAGCTCCTCGTTCGTCATCGTCGGTCCGGTCTCGTACCACGCGCGGCGGGCGACCTCGTGGAGGTGCTCGGCGAAGGCTTCGGCCAGCCGGTCGGCGAGCGCCTTCACCATGATGGCCCGGTAGTCGTCGTTGTCCGCCTCGAACCCTGCCACCACCTCGTCGACGCCGATGCCCGCCGTGACGGCGAACGCCCCGACGTGGTCGGCCAGGCCGGTCTCGGCGGGCGCGACGTAGTCGGCGAGCGAGCGATTCGGCCGGCCATCGCCGTGGTCGGACTGCTGTCGGAGCATGTGGAAGCGGACGCCGCGCGCGCCGGCCTCGAGCACGAGGTCGTCCCCGTCGGCGTTCGCCGGCCAGAAGCCGTACACGCCGCGGGCGGAGATCCGGCGGCCCGCCACGAGCTGGTCGAGGAGCTCGTTCGCGTTCTCGTACAGCTCGCGCGCCGCGGCACCGTGCGCCGGGTGATCCAGGATCGCCGGGAACCGGCCCTTCAGCTCCCACGCAGTGAAGAAGAACGTCCAGTCGATGTAGGGCCGGAGGGTCTCGATGGAGGCCTCGACGAGCCTCGTTCCCGTGAACGCCGGCGCCGCCAGGTCCCGCTGGTGCCACACGATCGGCGTCCGATTCGCCCGCGCCTCGGCGTACGGCAGGAGCGGGCGGCGGTCCCGCTCCGCGTGCTGCTCCCGGAGGCGCTGCTGGTCCTCCCGGTTCTGGCGGTCGAGCTTGGTCCTCCGGTCCGGGTCGAGCAGATCCGAGACCACCCCGACCACCCGGGACGCGTCGATCACGTGGACGGTGGGGTTGCCGTACTCCGGCGCGATCCGCACGGCCGTATGCTGCTTCGAGGTGGTGGCCCCGCCGATCAGGAGGGGAAGGTCGATCCCCCGGCGCTCCATCTCCTTGGCCACGTGCACCATCTCGTCGAGCGACGGGGTGATGAGGCCCGACACGCCCACGATGTCGCACCGTTCGTTGGCCGCGGTGTCCAGGAGGACGTCCGCCGGGACCATCACCCCGAGGTCGATGACCTCGTAGTTGTTGCACCCCAGCACGACGCCCACGATGTTCTTGCCGATGTCGTGGACGTCGCCTTTCACCGTGGCCAGGACGACCTTGCCCTGCGAGCGGTCGGCCGCGCCCAAACGCAGCTTCTCCTCCTCCATGAACGGCTCGAGGTAGGCCACGGCCTTCTTCATGGCCCGAGCGCTCTTCACCACTTGGGGCAGGAACATCCGACCCGAGCCGAACAGGTCGCCGACGATCTGCATCCCCTCCATCAGCGGCCCCTCGATGACATCGAGGGGCCGCGCGTACCGTGCGCGAGCCTCCTCGGTGTCCTCCTCGATGAAGTCCACGATGCCATGGACGAGCGCGTGCTTCAGCCGGTCCTCGACGTTGCCCTCGCGCCAGGCCAGGTCCCGTTCGCGCTTGGTCGCCTCGCCCCGGACGCTGCCGGCGAAGGTCACCATCCGCTCCGTGGCGTCGGGCCGGCGGTCGAAGATGATGTCCTCGACGTGCTCCAGGAGGTCGGCCGGGATGTCCTGGTAGAGCGTCAACTGGCCGGCGTTCACGATGGCCATGTCGAGCCCGGCCTGGATGGCGTGATACAGGAAGGCGGAGTGGATGGCCTCACGCACCACGTCGTTTCCCCGGAACGAGAACGAGAGGTTGGAGACGCCACCCGAGATCCGCGAGCCGGGGCAGCGCTCCTTGATGATCCGCGTGGCCTCGATGAACGCCTTGGCGTAGCCATTGTGCTCCTCGATCCCGGTGGCGATGGCCAGGATGCACGGGTCGAAGATGATGTCCTCGGGCTCGAGGCCCGCCTCCTCGGTGAGGAGCCCGTAGGCGCGCTCGCAGATCTGGACCTTGCGTTCCACCGTGTCGGCCTGGCCCTTCTCGTCGAAGGCCATCACCACGACCCCGGCGCCGTACCGCCGGGCGGTTCGGGCCTTCTCCAGGAAGGCCTCGTCGCCCTCCTTCAGGCTGATCGAGTTCACGACGCCCTTGCCCTGCACGCACTTCAGGCCGGCCTCGATGACGGACCACTTCGAGCTGTCGATCATGACCGGCACCCGGGCGATCTCGGGCTCGGTGGCCACGAGGTTGAGGAACGTGGTCATGGCCTGCTCCGAGTCCAACAGGTCGGCGTCCATGTTCACGTCGATCAGGTTCGCGCCGCCTCGGACCTGTTCCAGCGCCACCTCCACGCCGCCCTGGAAGTCGTCCGCGTCGATCAACCGGTGGAACCGCCTTGATCCGGTGATGTTCGTGCGCTCGCCGATCATCACGAACCCGGTGTCGGGCCGGATGGCGAAGGGCTCCAGTCCGGAGAAGCTCGTCAGGCGCCGCGCGGCCGGGACCCGCCGGGGGGGCAGGCCCTCCAGGGCTGTGGCTACCCGCCGGATGTGCTCTGGGGTGGTGCCGCAGCAACCGCCCAGGATGTTCGCCAGGCCGGCCTCCGCGAACTCCCTGAGGTATTTCGCGGTGGTGTCCGGCTGCTCGTCGTAGCCGCCGAACGCGTTCGGCAGCCCGGCGTTCGGATGGCACGTCGTGAAGACCGGCGCCACCGTGGCCAGCGCCTCGAGGTACGGCCGCATCTCGGCCGCGCCGAGCGAGCAGTTCACCCCGACGCTGAACGGTTCCGCATGCTCGACCGAGGTCCAGAATGCCTCGATGGTCTGGCCGGAGAGCGTACGCCCGCTCCGGTCCACGATCGTGACCGAGATCCACCGGGGGACCTCGGGCGCCACGTCCATGGCCGCAGCGATGGCGGCCTTCGCGTTCAGGGTGTCGAAGATCGTTTCGATCAGCAGCAGGTCCACGCCCCCATCGCGGAGGCCGCGGATCTGCTCCGCGTACGCCTCGTAGACCTGGTCGAACGTGACCTTGCGATACGAGGCGTCCTCGACCTTTGGGGAGAGCGAGAGCGTCACGTTGAGCGGCCCCACGGATCCGGCCACGAAACGGTCTTCGTGGCGGGCGACCGCGTCCCGGGCCAGCCGGGCCCCGGCCACGTTCATGTCGTACACGGCGTCCTGGAGGCCGTAGTCGGCCTGCCCGATCGAGGTGGCCGTGAAGGTGTTCGTGGTGGTGATGTCCGCGCCCGCCTCGAGATAGTCGTGGTGGACCGAAGAGACGATGTCGGCTTGCGTCAGGTTGAGCAGGTCCGGATCGCCCTTGACGTCCCGTGGATGGTCGCGGAAGCGGTCACCACGGAACTCCTCCTCGGTGAGTCCACGGCCCTGCAGCAGGACGCCCCACGCCCCGTCGAGGATGACGATGCGCTCCGCCAGCAACCGCTCGAGGCGGGCGAGCGCGCCGTCGTTCGCCGGATTGGGAGCGGGAGCCACCATCGGGCAATGCTAGCGCAGCCCTGTGACCCTCGGTCAGAACGACCGCGCAGGTCGGGCCCGTCCCGAGGTCTCGACGGCTGCGATAGGCTCGCGGCTCGACCGGGAGCCGGGAGAGGCCGATGAAGGACGCGCTCGATTCGCTGGCGGGGCTGGTGCCGCCCTCGGTCTCGTCCGCTGGTTCCGGGTCACGGCCCGCGTCGGGACGGGCGAGATCCGACCGGCCGTTGGGCAAGCAGGGGATGGACCGCCTGGCCCGGGTCCCGCTGTTCGCCGGCCTGTCCCGGCGTCACCTCCGGGCGCTGGCCGACCGGGCCGACCAGGTGGAGTTCCGGAGTGGGGAGGCGATCGTCACCGAGGGGATGCGGGGAGGAGCCTTCTTCACGATCGTGGAGGGGAAGGCCCGGGTGACCAGGAGGAAGCGAACCCTGGCCACGCTCGGACCGGGCGACTTCTTCGGAGAGCTCGCGCTCCTGGACGGCGGCGAGCGCACGGCGTCGGTGGTAGCCGCAACCCCCATGCTGTGCATCCGGATCTTCAAGCGGGCGTTCGACCGGCTGCTCGCCGAGGAGCCCGGCGTTTCAGCCAGGATGCTTCCAGTGCTGGCCGGCCGACTCCGTCAGGCCGAGCGGTCACCTGCCGACTGATGGTGGCGATCGCGTACAACTGGTGGAAGCTGCTGCACGTCCTCGGTGTGCTCGCATTCGTCATGTACCACGGCGTGTCGATGATCGTGGCCCTCCGGCTCCGCAAGGAGCGGGACCGTACGCGGATCGCCGAGCTCCTCCAGTTCTCCGGCTCGTCGGTGCGAGGGATGTACGTCTCGCTCGCCTGGCTCACTGTGTTCGGCATCGTCGCGGGGGTGCAGAGCGGGATCTATACCCACCAGGCTTGGTTCTGGCTCTCCATCGGCATCCTCGTGGTCGTCAGCGCGGAGATGTCCATCGTGATCCGGCCCTATTACCAGCGGCTGAAGGAGGCGGTCGAGATCCGGCCGTCGGGGGTTCCCCGGCGCAGTGACGAAGAGCTCACGGCCATGCTGGCTTCGCGGCTCTCGCTGGCGAGCGCGGCGTTCGGTTTCGCCGCGCTCGTGTTCATCGCCTACCTGATGATCTTCAAGCCGTTCTAACGCCGGCGCGAGCTACACGTCGGTCGGTTCGAGCGGCTTGGCGGCGGGTCCGTTCACCACCTGACCGGAAGGCGAGAAGCGCGACCCGTGACACGGGCAATCCCACGTCCGCTCCGACGGGTTCCACTTCACCGTGCAGCCCATGTGGGTGCACTTGGCCGAGAGCGCGTGGACGACGCCCTTCTCGTCGCGGTACACGGCCACCTTGTGGTCCCCGGTAGCCAGGATCCCCCCCTCGCCCTTGCCGATCTCCGAGAGGCTCTGGGCCACGGTGCGCGCGATCAGTACATCGCATGGCGCGTATTCAGAGACCTTCTTGGGAACCGACGCCAGGAACAGTCCCTTGGCCCCGGTCAGCCCCCGGTTGCCCACCACGATGAGGTCCAACCCCTCACGCGCCGCAGCATCCATGATGGCCTCCGCCGGGTCGCCCTGGAGGATCAGCATCGTGGCCGGCGGGGCTCCCTCGCCGATCGTGGCCGCGGTGTCCTGGAGGATCAGCTCGCCGGTCTTCGGATGCCCCACGAACACCAGTGTCACCGACGCGCCGAGCCGGGTGGCCAGGGCATAGCCCTTCCTGGCGGCCCGATCCGCGGTGGAGGAGCCGTCGGTTGCCAGGAGGATCCTGGAGTAGGGGATGCCGCCCTCCTCTCGCTGCTCGACCGGCCGCTCCCGCACCAGGAGGACGTCGCACGGCGCGTGGCGCGACACCTTGGTGGCCACGCTCCCCATGATCTGCTCCCCGAGGGAGAGTCCCCGGCTGCCCAGGACGATCAGGTCGGCCTCCCGAACGTCGGCCACCTCGACGATGTCCTCGGCCGGGGCCCCGTCGCGGAGGACCACCTCGGGCTGCAACCCCTCGGCCCCGGCGGTGGCCTCGGCCCGCTCCACGGCGGCCTGCGCCTTGTCCGGACGCTCGTACGTGTGGACGATCAGCAGCTCCTTGGCCTTCGAGGCCCGGGCCAGCGTGGCTGCCACGTGCTCGGCGCTCTCGGCGAAGGCCGAGCCGTCGGTCGCCAGGACGATGCGCTTGTAGGCCACGGAGGTCCTCCTGAAGTCCGGTGGGCGACGCAATCGGGCTCCGGGAGCCTAGCGCGTCCGGCGCGATGTGAACGGCACGGGCACGAAGCGGGGTGATGCGGCTGTTGGTTCGGCCGTCGCGCGCTACGCTAGATGCGAATCCGCGAAACCCTGAGGAGGCGGCCGGGCCACGCCCGGCCAGGGCAGATGCCGAAGGACGTCGAAGAGAAAGACCGGATCGTCATCCGGTTCGCCGGTGACTCGGGTGACGGTATGCAGTTGACCGGTGACCGATTCACCAATGCCACTGCCGTCCTGGGGAACGACCTGGCGACCCTCCCCGACTTCCCGGCCGAGATCCGGGCCCCGGCGGGCACCGTCCACGGGGTGTCGGCCTTCCAGATCCAGTTCGCCTCCGAGGACATCACTACCCCAGGCGACCACCCGAACGTCCTGGTGGCCATGAACCCGGCGGCCCTGAAAGCCGACCTGCACCTGCTCCAGAAGGGCGGGACGGTGATCGTGAACGAGGACGCGTTCGTCCAGCGGAACGTGGAGAAGGCCGGGTTCTCCGCCAATCCCCTGGAGGACGGCACCCTCGAGGGCTACCAGGTCTACAAGGTCCCCATGACCTCGATCACGGTGCGGGCCGTCGAGGAGCTCGGGCTGTCACGCAAGGAGGCCGAGCGGTCGAAGAACATGTTCGCCCTGGGCCTGGTGTCCTGGATGTACGGCCGGCCCATCGACGTCACGCTGAACTGGTTGCACAAGAAGTTCGGCGACAAGCCGCAGGTCTATGACGCCAATGTGGCCGCGTTCAAGGCCGGCTACAACTTCGGCGAGACCACCGAGCTGTTCGCCCACTCCTACCAGGTGAAGCCGGCTCCGGCCAAGCCCGGCACGTATCGAAACGTCTCCGGCGCGCAGGCCTTGGCGCTCGGCCTGGTCGCCGCGAGCCAGCGGAGCGCCCTGTCGCTGTTCTACGCGAGCTACCCCATCACGCCGGCTTCGGAGCTGCTGCACGAGCTGTCGCGGCTGAAGAACTTCGGTGTGCGGACGCTCCAGGCCGAGGACGAGATCGCCGCGGCGAACGTGGCGCTGGGGGCGGCCTTCGTGGGGCAGCTGGGGGTCACCGGCACCTCGGGCCCGGGCATGGACCTGAAGGCCGAGACCATCGGGCTGGCGGTCGCCCTCGAGCTCCCCATGGTGATCGTCGACGTCCAGCGGGCCGGGCCATCGACAGGGATGCCGACGAAGACGGAGGCCGCCGACCTCTTGCTTGCCATGTACGGTCGACACGGGGAGTCGCCGATGCCGATCGTGGCTGCGTCCTCGCCGTCCAATTGCTTCGACACGGCGATCGAGGCGGTCCGGATCGCGGTGAAGTACCGGACACCGGTGATCCTGCTCTCGGACACGTTCCTCTCGAATTCCTCCGAGCCGTGGCTCATCCCCGATGCGGACACGCTTCCCACGATCGACCCGGGGTTCGCCACCGGGCCGAACGCGGGGACGGAGTTCCTGCCGTACCTCCGCGACGAGAACCTGGCGCGGCCGTGGGCAATCCCCGGGACGCCGGGACTTCGGCACCGGATCGGCGGCCTGGAGAAGGAGGACGGCACCGGCGACATCAGCTACGAGCCCGAGAACCACGAGCGGATGACGGAGCTGCGAGCGGCCAAGGTGGCGGGGATCGCCAAGGACGTCCCGGCGCTCGGCGTCGACGACCCCGACGGCGACGCGACGCTGCTGGTGCTGGGGTGGGGCTCCACCTGGGGGACCATCCGAGCGGCGGCCCGGCGGATCCGCGACCAGGGGAAGAAGGTGGCCACGGCCCACCTGTCCCACCTCAACCCGTTCCCGTCGAACATCGAGGACGTCGTCCGGCGATACCCCAAGGTATTGATCCCCGAGATGAACTCGGGACAGCTCGCCCTCCTCATCCGAGGCCGGTTCCTGGTCGACGCGAAGAGCTACGCCAAGGTGCAGGGCCTCCCGATCTTCGCCGAGGACCTGGAGCAGGAGATCCTGAAGGTGATGGCGGAATGAGCGACGTGGAGAACGAACAGAACGGCGGCAACGGCCAGCGGGCCGTCGGCACCCTGACCAAGAAGGACTTCACCAGCGACCAGGAGGTCCGGTGGTGCCCGGGGTGCGGCGACTACGCCATCCTGGCCACGGTCCAGGCGTTCATGCCGGAGCTCGG
>Ga0066695_10000320_pt1 | contig 13973 bp, 9 predicted proteins | sample GraSoiAngelo_144_FD_66452 | JGI IMG/M metagenome (GOLD analysis project Ga0066695, IMG submission 66452) | Grasslands soil microbial communities from the Angelo Coastal Reserve, California, USA - 14_1009_02_40cm | ecosystem: Environmental > Terrestrial > Soil > Grasslands | place: USA...
CCATATCCAAAGGAGTACCCATTTCTTCGTCAAGTTCCGCATTGCGCGTTAGCACGCCGCCAAACCCAGAGCTTCATTCATTCACCTCACCAACACCAGTCTTTTCCCTTGCAGCTTTCTTGCGTTTTTTCTCACTCGTATCTCAGGGCCACCATCGGATCGATCCGCGAAGCGCGGCGTGCTGGCAAAACGGCGGCTAGAACCGACACTCCTAGAATCACGCTACAGGCCGCGGCGAGAGTAATCGGGTCTGTCGGCGTAATCTCGAAGAGCAGCGTTTTGAGGACGCGAGTTAGCGCCAGAGAACCGGCCAGGCCAACAGCCAGAGCGATCGCCCCGAGGGCAAGCGCCTCCCGGAGAACCAAGCGAACAACGTCCGCGGAAAGAGCACCTAGGGCAACCCGGATCCCCATTTCGTTAGTCCGCTCGCTCACGGAGTACGAAACGACTCCGTAGACACCAGTCAAGGAGAGTGCGAGAGCGAGCCCCGCGAACGCCAGCAATAAAATCGACTGAAAACGCGGACTCGCTACAGAATCGGAAAATACTGTCTCCATCGTTCTTATATCGGAGACTGCCTGGTCAGGATCCGCGCGGTGAACAGCGGCTTGGACGGAGTTCGCGATCTGACGCGGGTCGCCAACGGCGCGGACGACCAGCGTGGCGAAATACATGGGGGCCTGAGAGTTGGACAAGAAGATGGTGGGCTCAGGAGCCCCACGCAAGTCTGCCTGGCGGGCATCGGCGACGATGCCAACGATTTCTACCGGCGTTTCAATCGTCCAGCACACACGGAGCCGCTTTCCGAGAATGTCTTGTCCGGGGAAAAAACGACTAACAAAGGCGTGGTTGACGATGGCAGCGGGAGGAGAATGGAAAGTGTCGTGATCTTCAAAATCACGGCCCGACAGGATGGGTATCCCCATGGCCTGAAAGTAGCCGGCGCTGATGATGAGGAATTGGGCAGAAGGGGCCTCCGCGGGCGTCGGGGCAGGCTGGTCGGCTGGCCAGAAGCAGGAGCCGGAGGTACTGTTTGTCAGGGGCAGGATGTGAGTCGAGCCGGCTGCGTGAACTCCGGGTGAGTGACGAATTTCCGCGAGAATACGGGCGAAATACTGCGACCGCGCGAGATCGTCGTGATAGCGCGCAGGGGAAGTCCAAATGTGCATCGTGAGCAGGTGTTCGCGGCTAAAGCCAGGATCAACCGAGACGAGTCGGGCGAAGCTGCGAAGCATTAGACCTGCACCGACGGAGAGGACGACAGCGAGGGAGACTTCGGCTACGACAAAAGAGCGACGCAGAGTCTGATGTCCACCCGCGCCGCCGCGGAGGCCGCCTTGTTTCAGCGCCTTCTGGAGGTCCACGCGAGAAAGACGCATTGCGGGAACAAGACCGAAAACTATCGCGGTGAAGAGAGAAGCTAAGAAAGTGAACACCAGCACGGGTTCGTCAATGGAGATGGGCTCGCTGCGAGGCAGCGGGGCGCCCTGGGGGAGGAGCGCGAGGAGGCTGCCTAGACCTGCGTGAGCCAAAGGCAACCCTAGGATCATGCCGGCAAGCGAAAAGAGCACGCTCTCAACAAGCAATTGCTGAATGATGCGCGAGCGTGCGGCGCCGAGCGCGGAACGCACGGCGATTTCACGCACGCGACCGGCGCCGCGCATCAAAAGAAGGTTTGCTACGTTGGCGCAGGCGATCAGGAGAAGAAAGCCGACGGCGGCGAGCAACACCCAAAGAGGACGCCGAACCCCTTCTGTCGTGTCTTCAAGCATGGGGAAAACGCTGGCGCTCCAATCCTTGTTGCCCTCGGGACGCGCCTGCGCCGTGAAGTTCGCGACACGGAGCATGTCCTGGCGCGCTTGCTCGAGCGTGATGCCGGCTTTGAGCCGCGCAACCGCGGTCAGAAAACGCCCTCCTTCTCTCCATTCTGGCGCTGTTAGCGCCAGCGGCGTCCATACCTCCGCCTTGATTCCAGGAAAGGAAAACCCTTTAGGCATGACGCCGATAACGTCGCCGGGTCCGCCATTGACGTCTATCTTTTCGCCGACGATCCCCGGATCCGCGCCGAACTGACTTTGCCAAAGTTCGTAGCTGAGGATGACACCATGGTCGTGCCCCGGAATTCCGTCGGCGGCATTGAACGTGCGGCCGAGAAGCGGTTGAACCCGCAGAACGGAGAAGAACTCCGGCGTAACCAGCATTCCCGGAACGGCAATCGGCTGACCATGGATGCTGAGGTTAGTCATCAGGGAGGCAATAGCAGCCATGGATTCAAAGGAGTCCGCGTGGTCATGCCAGTCCAGAAAATTGCGAGGGTTCACCGAGTTCCGCACAACGTCGCGCTTCGGGGACGATTCCCAGATGCGCACGAGCCGATCAGGCTCCCGGTAAGGCAAGGGACGCAGAAGAATAGCGTCAACCACACTGAAGATGGCCGTGTTTGCGCCTATGCCCAGCGCCAGAGTCAAAATGGCGGTGGCCGCAAAACCCGGATTCTTGCGCAGCATGCGCAGCCCATACAGCACGTCCTCAACTACATCTTCTAGCCACCTCCATCCCCAAACGTCGCGCGTCACCTCTTTCATCAAACCCATATTTCCAAACTCCCGCCGCGCCGCGCGTTCCGCTTCTTTCTGAGCTGCACCCCTCTCGATGGCCGTCTGCGCGGCCATGTCCAAATGGGCCCGCACTTCCTCGTCGAGTTCTGCTTCGCGTGCTTTCCGGCGCCAAAACCACGGCCTCATTCCGTCACCTCAGCAGGAGCATGCTCTTTCCTCGTGACTTTCTTGGCATTTCTCCTCACTCCTATGAAAATAGCTGCCTATCGCGTTGAAAACAAAGCATAGGTGCCTGGGTCCATTTTCATCCTTCGTTGTGGCTCTCCGAGAGCCATGGGTTACTCGTATCTCAGCGCGACCATGGGATCGACACTCATCGCCCGCCGCGCGGGGATGAACGAGGCGAGGAATCCTGCGCCGAGCAAAATCAAGACGGTGACAAAATGAATTCGCGGATCGAGGGGCGAGATCTCATATAACAAGGCGCCAATGAAATGCGATGCCGCAAAGGTTAGCGCCAGGCCGATGGGCACGCCGATGGCGAAAACCACGCCGGCTTCACGCAGAATGAACCAAAGCATGTCTTTCCCCTGCGCCCCTAGAGCCATGCGCAGCCCAATCTCCGCGGTGCGCTGTGCCACACGTTGGCTTTCCAGCCCGTAAAGCCCTATCGAAGTCAGCAACAAAGCTAAACCTCCGAAGAAGAGGGACAATGCCGCGGTCAGCCGCTCTTTACCGATCGAATCTTCCAGCTGACGTTGCATGGTGATGGGCGGCAACAGCGGCGTGTCCGGAGCTAAGCGGCTCAATGCATTCTTGAAGGCAGCGACGGCGGCGGAAGTATCGTGGCTACGGGTTATGAATCCTACCCAATTAAAGCTCGGAAGTTGCTCGTAGGGGTAGTAAATCGTCGGGGGCGCGGGCTCGCGAAGAGATAGATATTTGGCATCGGCCACAACAGCAATGACTTCGCAAGTAGCTCGTGCCGCGTTGGGCTCGGTAGAACGAACGTGTTTGCCGAGCGCGCTTTGCCGCGGGAAGAAAAAGCTCGCCGCGGCCTCATTCAAGATACACACCGGAGTTGCGCCGAGGCGGTCGAACTGCGAGAATTCCCGGCCTGCGAGAACCTGTGTCCCTGCCGTTTGAAAGTACCCCGGTCCCACGACATTCTCGAACAAATGCCTGGATTCCGGCCCGTTTCCTTCAACCGGGGCGGCACTTTCATCCATCCCGCCGTCTCCCAAGGGACGAGCCGCAATCACGCTCGCGGCTTCTACGCCAGGGGCTTGCCGGAGCGCCTCAAGCATCCGGCGATGCAAGTCGAGCCGCGCTTCGCTTTTTTCGGGACGACGCTCGAAATCGACGCCGAATAGGGTTATACCCTTGACCCGAAAGCCGGGGTCCATGCGGAGAAGCTTTCCCGTGCTGATGGCGAAAAGCAGCGCAAGCGACGCGAGCAGGAGCGAAAGCGCAACCTGAACGGGCAGCAGGCTTGCGGCAAAGGGATGCCTTTTGCGCGCAACGGTTCGCTGTGCTCCCGAACGCAACATCTCTTCCGTGTGCACGCGCGTCAGGGTGAGCGCCGGCAAGGCTCCCGTAAGAATCACGGTGAGCGTGGCAAGAGCAATGGTTGCGGCAAGAGTGGCCGTATCGGGGCGCAAATCGAGGAACACGGGAAAGTCCGACTGCTCGATATAACCGACGAGCAGCGCGCTCATCCACTGCGACAGCACGATCCCGGCTGTTGCACCAGCAAAGGCGAGGATGGCGCTCTCGGCAACGAGCTGTCGCACCAGCCGCAACCGCCCAGCGCCGAGCGCGCTCCGTACAACAAGTTCGTGCTGCCGGTTCAGCGTGCGTGACAGCTCGAGGCTCGCCAAATTGGCGCAACAAATGATCATCAGCAAACCGACCAGTGCCTGCAGCGTCCAGAGTTCTCGGCCGTAAACTTCTCCCAAAGGAGAATTGCCGGTACGGCCCGGGGTAAGGGACAGTATTCCTTTGCGCAAATAGTCCACGCGCTCGTAATTCGACGGGAGGGATTCCTTCAGTACGTCGCCGGCAATGGTCGAGAGGTTCGCTCTGGCTTGCGCAAAGCCGAGGCCGGGTTTGAGGCGCCCCATGGCATGAAACCAGCAGCTGGCTCGAAAACGACACGAAGATTTTCCGCGGAGCGCTACATCAAAGGCGAAAGGCAGCACCACTTGCGGGGCATAATCGACGGTAATGCCGTTGAACGAGCGTGGCATGACGCCAACGATGGTGGCCGTTCCTCCGTCAACAGTGATCGGTTGCCCCAGCACGCGGGGGTCTCCGCCAAAATGTTCGATCCAGAAGGCTTCGCTGATCACTGCAGCAATTCCGTTCGAGCTGGCGTCGGGCTCATCGTCCTGCCAATTTAGCAAGCGGCCAAGGCGCGGCTTGAGTTTCAAAGTAGGGAACGCTGAGCCGGTTGCGTACGCGCCTGTAATGGGACGCGCAGCATCTTTCTCTGTCAGAACCATGGGGCCATTCTTCCAGGCGAAAAGGTCAGTGAACGCGCTTTGCCGTTCGCGGAGGCGGTCGAACATCGGACCAGAGAGAGGTCCTTTCGTCCCGGGGGGACCGAAGGAGATGTGCACGAGCTCCCGAGGCGCCGGAACCGCAAGGCTGCGCAGCAGCAAAGCGTCAATCAAAGAGAAGACTGCCGTGTTGGAGCCAATCCCCAGCGCCAGAGTCAGCATGGCCACGGCGGTAAATCCCGGATTCTTCCCTAGCATCCGCAAGCCGTACCGCGTGTCGTCGAGTAAGTCCCCGAGCCATCTCCCTCCCCATGCGTCGCGCGTCGCTTCTTTCACCAAACCCACGTTTCCGAACTCCCCCCGTGCCGCGCGTTCCGCCTCTTCCGGGTCTACGCCGCGCTCCATGCGAGTCTGTGCGGCCATGCTCAAGTGCGTCCGCAGTTCCTCGTCGAGCTCCGTCTCGTGGGTTTTCCTGCGCCAGAAGATCATCGAGTTCTCACCAAATCGTTTCTTTTGCCAATGGCTAATCGGCTTAAGTCTCGTCCGGGTTTAGCACGCCGGCCATGGCATCCGAGAGCTGCGACCACTTCGAAAGTTCCCGGCTCAACTGCTTCTTTCCGGCTGCGGTGAGCCGGTAGTATTTCGCCCGCTGCTTGTTCTCCGAAACCTTCCATTCCGCCTTGATCCACCTCTGTTTCTCCAGCCGGTGCAGGGCCGGATAGAGTGAGCCCGTGTCCACCTGCAGAATCTCGCCGGAGCGGTTGCGAATGGCCACGCTAATGCCGTAGCCGTGCTGCGGCCCCCATTGCAGTGTCTGCAAAATCAAAAGGTCCAGTGTGCCCTGCAGCAGTTCAATCCGGTTCTGATACCGTTCCTTTTTCTCTGGCATCCTCGATTCACCTCGATTCATTCGCGAGCGACCCGTCCCGAGGGTCTTATGTTTCTTTCAGACGCGGCCATCCCTTTTTCGTCACCTTCAGGCCGTCGACATTCTACCCCCATGCCCTGTAGACATCCTACATCCTTGTTTCGGAGCAGCCGGCGTGCCCCTTGCCAACGACCTGCAACCCCTTTGTCTTCATGGGCCTGGCTTGTTTTGCGTCCCGGCACAGGTTCCCCGATGCCCGCTTGCACGATTCTTTCATCCCAAATTCGGACAGCCCTTTTAACCCTCGGGCGCGGCCCCCGGGGCCATCTGAGGTATCATGGAGTATTGGGAAATTCTGTCAGGCATCCACATTCTCTTGTTTTCCGTTTAGGAGAGGGACTTGCTACCACGCTACACGCGCCCGGAGATGGGCCATGTCTGGAGTGACGCGAACCGCTTCGCCGGGTGGCTTGAGGTAGAAATCGCCGCTGCCGAAACTCTCGCGGAAACGGGCCAGGTGCCAAAAGAAGCGGCCGCAGCGATCCGCACGCGGGCCAAGATAGATGTCGCGCGCATCCATGAACTTGAAGCGCGTGTGAAGCACGACGTCATCGCCTTCACCATGGCTGTGGGTGAATCGATCGGCGATCCTGCCGTGGCCCGCTGGCTGCACTACGGCATGACCTCGAACGACGTGGTGGACACCGCGCAGGCGCTGCAGGTTCGCGATGCCTCGAAATTGATCGAGCGGGGCCTGGTGATGTTCGGAGAAATTCTCGACCTCCGCGCGCACGAATTCCGCCACACGCCGCAAATCGGCCGCACGCACGGCATCCACGCGGAACCCATCACCTTTGGCTTGAAGATCGCTAACTGGTTCTCTGAAAACCAGCGTAACATCGAGCGTTTCCGCAATGCCGCGGCACAGATGGCCGTGGGAAAAATCTCCGGTGCCGTGGGCACAGCTTCGCATCTCGGCCCGGAAATCGAAGAGCGAATCTGCAAGCGGCTGGGCCTCGGCGTCGCCCCCGTGGCATCACAGGTGATTCAGCGCGACCGCCATGCGCAATATCTCAGCGCGCTGGCGCACGTCGGCGCAGCCCTCGAACGAATCGCGCTTGAAATCCGGCATTTGCAGCGCACGGAAGTCCGCGAAGCGGAAGAGCCTTTCAGCGAAGGGCAGCGCGGCAGCTCCGCCATGCCCCACAAGCGCAATCCCGTGAGTTGCGAGCAAATCTGCGGTTTGGCGAGGCTGGTGCGTTCGAACATGCTCGCCGCGTTCGAAAACGTGGCGTTGTGGCACGAGCGCGACATTTCGCACAGCTCCGTCGAGCGCGTGATTCTTCCCGACTCCACGATCCTCGTGGATTCGGGAAGAATCACGCGCTCGAAGATGATCACCATCGTGGGCCAGATGCGCGTGTTCCCCGAGCGCATGTTGCGAAACCTGGAATCCACGCACGGCCTCGTTTTTTCGGGCCAGTTGCTGCAAGACCTCGTGGAAGGCGGCATGCCGCGCGACGATGCCTATAAGGCCGTGCAGGAAAACGCCATGGCGGCTTGGGAAACAGACACGAGCTTTCGCGAGCGCATTGCCGCCGATAAGCGAATTGCAAAATACCTCGATGCGAAAGCTCTGGCGCACACATTCGATCTCCATCGCCAGCTTCGTTACGTGGACGCCATCTTCGACCGTGTATTCGGTCCGCATCCTCCCGGCGAAAAGTCGGCTGCGGGATCTGGCAACTAGACTTGAGGCGCGTCAAGAGCTTGCCCGCCGGGAGAGACCAAGATTCCACAAAGTTTCGAGGCAAAAAAAAGGGCGCCCCGGTTTTCACCGGGGCGCCTTCAGCCTCATCTAATTCCCGCTTACGCCGAAATTAGCTGCGGAGGCGGAAAGGTTCAAAAGCGTCAGTTCTTGGTCTTCCGTTTAAGGAACGGAGAAATTCATGACTCCACGCGCTGCACGTAGCGAGCTTCCGACGTATCCACTTTGATCTTGTCGCCTTCATTCACGAACGGCGGAACTTGCACGACCAGGCCGGTTTCGAGTGTCGCAGGCTTCATCACTGCGCTGGCGGTGGCCTTTTGCAACGTTGGCTCAGTCTGTGTGACCTTTAGGTCCATGGTGTCCGGCAGGGCCACACCGATGGGTTTGTTGTCGAAGAATTCGACGCTAACAACCGTGTTGGGAATCAGATAGTAGACCGTTTCGCCGAGCTGCTCGCGCGTGAGGTGCATCTGCTCGTACGTCTGCGTGTTCATGAAGTGAAAGTTGTCACCATCGTTGTAGAGATACTCAAACTCAATTTCATCGAGAATGGCGCGTTCGATAAATTCTTCGGCGCGGAAGCGGTAATCGATAATCGCCCCGGTTTTGAGATTCTTCATGCGCGTCTGCATGGACCCGCGCTTGTTTCCGGGCGTGCGGTGCTCCGTGCTGAACACGGTGAAAAGCTGGCCCTCGTGCTGGATGACCATGCCGGGGCGAAGTTGTGTGGCCTTGACGCTGCTCATAGGCTCCCTGAGAAGTTTCGGTTTCGGAAATTCAGGCGGGCCAGGATGGTGGCCTCATCCGGAATGACCTGCCTGCCGCAGCTTCCCTGCTCGAAGCAGGGCAGGCGCGAGGCACGCCGGCGCCTTGTAAGCTCCAGCGCGAAGCAACAGTATAAATGGCTCGATTCCGCGCGGTCAATCACCGCCTTCTTCGCTTTGTCGCGCTTTCGTCGCTGGCTTCGGCACCGTATTGCTTTCGACTGCTTTGGCCCGGTATGGCGGCCATCGCCGATTCCCCAGATTTCCTATATCTATTGCGAGGTTGGCTTTTCCTGAAGCCCAGGCGCAAACCTTCCTGATTTTCGTCCCCGCAACGAGCCCCCAGACCACCCTCCCCTTTATAATAGCAGATGCGCCGTAAGGCTCCGTTCTTGAGAATGGGGATATAAGGCGCAGGTTTTGGTGTATCGTTCTTTTGTCGCAAGACCTAGCTAGGGCCGGGCAGGCCCGATGTGAAGCCTGCGGAGATGCGGCGCAGCAAGGCCCATCGATGAAACAGGAACCCGCCGAAAGTGCTCTGGTTGAAACCAAACCAGGCTTCGTAGGAATCCTCGCCCTTTTTTAAGGGCGGGGAGAATGTCAAAAGCCGCGGTCCTCAGTGACGGGCATTCCCGAATAATGCACGTGGACGAGCCGCCAGCCGTCAGGCATTTTTCGATATACCTGCGTTTCCCGGCCGCGCGTCGTTACCGGAGAACCATCCTTGCGAAGCTTGGCGGTGAAATCCCAATAGAACTCCGCCACGGCAGCGTCGCCGAGCATCTGCACCGCGACGTCGTGAACGCTGAGCTTCCGCTCGGAGAACATCCCGCCCATCAGCCGCGTGTACACATTTTGTTTGATCTGCTCGAATCCCTGTTCATGCCCCAAAGGATGAATGAACGAGGCCTCAGGGGAATTCCACCAAATCTGGGAGGCCAGGGCGGCATCGGCGTCGCTAACCGATGTCGCATATTTCGCAATGAGGTTCTTGATTTCCTCAGCCGTCTCGGTGCCCTCAGAAGCGTTTAAATCGCAGCCGGCAGAAGCGTGCTCTCCGGTGGCATGGGGCTTCGCCCCTTCCGCCATGATTCTTTCGATTTCGTCTGGATCGCGTGGCAGTCGCTCGCTGAGCAGCTGGTAGCCGGAGTCGGTGACGAGCACGTCGTCTTCAATGCGCACGCCCAGATTCTCTTCGGGAATGTAGATGCCCGGTTCGACGGTGACCACCATTCCCGGCTGCAGCGGGCTGCAATGGTCGCCCGGATCGTGTACGTTGAGGCCGATATGGTGGCCCAGGCCATGAATGAAATATTGGCCGAGCGGCCTGCCCTCGCGGTCTTTCCCGTGCGAGTTGATATAGTCGTAGGCGATGTTCATCAGCCCATCTTTCTTGCCGCTGCAAGAAAAATGCGCGCCGGGCTTGAGAGCTGCGAGCGCCGCGTTTTGCGCGCCAAGAACGATTTCGTAGATTTCACGCTGGCGCGCTGTGAACCTGCCGCCCGCGGGAAGCGTGCGGGTGATGTCCGCGGAATAGCCGGAATATTGCGCTCCGACATCGAGGACGACGATCTCGCCATTTTCAATCTTGCGCGAAAGATTGTCGTAGTGCAGCGCGGTCGAATTCGGCCCCGCGCCGACAATCGGTGCGTATCCTTCTCTTTCCGATCCGCCCATGGCGTGTACTTCCACCATTTTTGCCGACACCTGATATTCGTACAGGCCCGGGCGCATCATTTTCATGGCTTCGAGCTGCGCATCCAGCGACAAATCGATGGCCCGCTTCAGGAACGCAATTTCTCCGGGAGACTTGATCGGGCGCATCGCTGCGATCTGCCCGCGAACGTCTTTGAGCTTGGCCTGCGGCGCGGCAAGCTGAAGCCAATCGACGACCGCCTTTTCATGTGGATATCCACCGAGTTCTGTGTTGTAAGGAAGAATGGTGTAGAGGGTCGGATAGAGCTTGGCGAGGTTTTCTACCGTGGCGCGCATCTCGGGGAACGACTTTACGCTCGGGAACCCTGTGCGCGCCTCGATGCCGGGATCCGAAGACGACATACGGACGCCGTTCCATTTTTCTTTATCGGGGCTCTTCGGCGGAAGAAAAAGGATTCCCCGCTGCCCGTTCAAGGACGCGTCTGCCGGTGCCGCGTGGTTGCCCTGAGCCGGCGGGAGCAAGATGAGGCCCGCGCCTTCTTCGTTGTGCCCGGTCAAGTAATAGAAATTCTCTTCCTGCGCAAAAACGTAATCCTGAGAGATTTCTTCTCGGCCCGTGAAGCCCCAGAGGATGATGGGCGCGTCAACCTGGGAAGCCAGCTTCGCGCGGCGTTCGGCGTAGACGCTGTTCGGTTCGCGTTCGCGGCGCTGCTGTGCTTCGACCCGTTGTGCGCTCAAGCTCACAAAAACAACCGCTGCGACTACCCACGGTCGACCACTCATACTTTCACCTCAACCCTGCGCGGATTCTTCCTCCCCCGGTGCAAGGGGAGTGGCAAGTCGGCTGGCACTGCCGGCGGCGAGCCGCTCGCAGCACGCGATTTTATCCGAAGTCGGCGGAATGACACAGGCGCGTAGCAGGAAATGTTCAATTCGGTATCGGATGCGGAGACCGTTGTCAGGCAACCGTTTCTTCTGCTGGTGATACCTAGAAGCTAGGCAAACCGATCCCTGAGCGCAATGAGGGTTGGCTATACCTCCGAATTCCTTGCCTGTTCGGCTCCTTACTCCTGTTCACGCTTTGTCGTCTCCTCTTGTGGCATCCCCTTTTCACATCTATAATGTTTATTTGAGCGGAGTCCTGGGGCACCTTCCGTGCTATCCGGACTCCGCGGTCTTTTTCAAGGGGTTTGAATCGGCCGCCGGGATGCGCGTCCGCGGCAAGCACATGACCATGTCTGATCCACTGGCAAAAATTAAGAGAAAACTCCAGGAAGAAATCGACCAGCTCTCCCACGAGCTCAACATCGAGCTTCCCAAGGAAATCGCCGTCGCTCGCGCGCACGGCGACCTATCCGAAAACGCAGAATACAAATTCGCCAAGGAGCGCCAGACCTACGTCAACGCCAAGATTGCACAACTCAAGAAGCGTATGGGCGACCTCGGCATGCTCAACCTCAACAATATCCCCAAAGACCGCTCCGGGTACGGCTCGCGCGTCGTGGTTCTCGACGTCGCTCGCGACGTGAAGGTGGAATATAAGCTGGTCAGTAGCGAAGAGGCCGACGCCGAAAAAGGCCTCATCTCTACGACCTCGCCGATCGGCCGTGCCCTGCTCAACCGCAGGGTCGGCGATGAGATCGAAGTTGCCACGCCTGCGGGCAAGAAGGAATTTGAGATCGTTGAGCTTGTAACCATTCACGACGGCGAGTAACCTTCTTTCTGTTGGTCTTGTTTCTCGTCCCGCCAGCACTGGGGGCCTTATGTTCTGGGGAGCCGGCCCGACGCTCGGGCTTCTTACGTTTTGCGGTTATTTGCTTTTTCTTTTTGGCGCCGTCCTTGTGTGGCGCAACCGGAACAACTTCTTGCTGTGGATCCAGGACGAGATTTCCTTTTTCCAGCGCAGCTTTTCACGTTACACTCCCGCCGGCCCTTTCTATATCCCCCGCTCGGATTCCCGCTTCAAATCCGTTCCGCATTACCTCCTGAATTCGCTTTCGCGGCTTTCCGAGACGCGCATCAATGGCGGCGCTGTGCTCCTCCTCGTCGGCCTGCTGCTTTTTCTGTTGGATTTTTACATCTGATTTTTCGCGTTGTTCTTTATTCACGAGGTTACGCCCTGCTTTTCCGCGCGCTCCGCAGTCTTCGTCACCACTCGATTTTCGCGCCTCAGTGGACAAATCGAACTCGCTTTGCGATCCTCATTTCGATGAAACCCGCTCTGATCGTTCACGGCGGCGCCTGGGACATTCCTGACGAGGCCGTCGATGCCTGTAAGTCCGGTTGTCGGCGCGCTCTTGCTGCCGGTTGGTCGATCCTTTCAAAAGGTGGCAATGCTCTCGAGGCCATCGAAGCCGCAGTCATGGTATTGGAAGACGATCCTGTTTTCGACGCGGGCTACGGCTCGCACCTGAACCGGGACGGCCGCGTGGAGTGCGACGCCATTGTGATGAACGGCGCGACGCTGCGTGCTGGCGCGGCTTCCACGCTGCAGCGGGTGAAGAATCCCATTCTGGTGGCTCGCGCGATCCTCGAGAAATGCCCGCACATGATGCTGGTTGGGGAGGGCGCGGAACGATTTGCGAGAGAACAAGGAATCGCGCTGTGCGATCCGGAGGAGCTGATCAGCGATGCGGGGCAAGAAGCTTGGCTTAGGTGCAGAAACGACAAGCACGCGGCCGAGCATCATCGCGGTCACGAACAGGGAACCGTAGGAGCCGTGGCCATCGATCGGGAAGGAAATCTGTTTGCAGCGACTTCCACCGGCGGCACTTGCTGCAAACTTCCAGGACGCGTCGGCGATTCCCCGCTGATCGGCTGTGGCTGTTACGCCGATTCCGAAGCCGGCGGGGTCTCCTGTACCGGCTACGGCGAAGCCATCATGAAAATCGTGATGGCCAAAACTGCCGTCGACCTCCTGCGTGAATCGGCGATCTGCATGGCTACTGGGGCCGGCGAACCCTGCGGCGTTTCCTCCGGGCAACTGGCCGCTCGTGAAGCTGTGCATCTGCTCGCGAAACGTACCCATGCCACCGGCGGCCTGATCCTCCTCGATTGCCATGGCCATCCTGGTTTCGCATTCAACACTCCGCGCATGGCCTACGGCTACGTGGCCCTTGACGGAAATCTCGTCACCGCTGTTTAGCGCCGCCCCCAAACCCCCTCTATCTGTATCCATCAATCGTCGTTGTCTTTGTTCTTGTGATCGACCGGGACTTCTTCGGTATCCAAAACTCCCAGGCGCATTGCCTCATAGGCCGGCAGCACCGCGGATGGCGGCAGGTGCGAACCGTCTCCCCGGCAGGCAAACCAGATAATGGCGTTTAGTGCTTGTGGATCGGCCATGTCCGCGTGCTCCAAATCCTGCCGCAACGTTTTTTTCATCCATGCTGCAGTGACTTTGTCCTTGGCCTTACCCGTCATTAGGTTATCGGCGGCAATCGTCGGCAGCGCTGCTTTGTAGGGCGTCAAATCCGGCTTGTCCTGAAAGATGTCCATGGGGATCGCGGAGGCATCCAGCTGGTTCATCGCGCGAATCCCGAGCAGCATTTCGATGGTTCGAATCATGCTCACGGTGCTGTGAAATTTGTGGATCAGCGTGCCGCGCTTGTTGTACGCGCTGATGGCCAGGCCCACCGAGCGATGTGAATCCACATGATCCGGCCCGGACTGCGCATCGTCTTCGACCGCGAAGATCGCGGTGTCTTTCCAATACACGCTCGAAGAAACCGCTTCGACCAGCCGCCCGACGGCGTAGTCGTTGTCCGCAACCATGAATTGCGGCGTCGGAAACCCTTCTTTGATTCCCGTGGTGTGATCGTTGGGAAAGCGCATCACCACGAGCGCCGGCATGGG
>Ga0066695_10000328_pt1 | contig 13923 bp, 10 predicted proteins | sample GraSoiAngelo_144_FD_66452 | JGI IMG/M metagenome (GOLD analysis project Ga0066695, IMG submission 66452) | Grasslands soil microbial communities from the Angelo Coastal Reserve, California, USA - 14_1009_02_40cm | ecosystem: Environmental > Terrestrial > Soil > Grasslands | place: USA...
AGGCGGCAAGATTGGGCACTTGATAGACAGTCTCGCCGTTACGGAAGATGGGGACGAGCAAATCGGCATACTCCATCACTGATGGAACCTCCATCTTCTCCTCTGTTTGAAGGTCTACACTTACACAGGGTTTGCTTACCCCGTGATCGATTTCGTAAATCGCGTCAGCGACGAATCTGCCGTCAGGCTGATGAAAGCGCCGCACCTGTAATAGGCCCGGACACGACGTCTTCGCCCGCTCATCGGAAACTTTGATGCGATATTGCCATTGACCGCCGGGGCGGCGCACCGCGCCGAGTTTATAAATGCCGCCTAATGCAGCGTCGGGCTGGCCAGTTGTGAGCTTTGTTCCCACGCCCCACATGTCGATCTTCGCGCGGCGCCGTTTCATGTCCGCGATCGCGTATTCGTCCAGATCACCCGAGCAGACGATCTTCGCGGTTGTGAAGCCGGCCTTATCCAGCATTCGACGCGTTTCGATGCTCAATGCAACTCGATCTCCAGAATCCAACCGCACTCCAATCATTTCGTGTCCATTCTTGCGCAGCTGTCTGGCTACATCGATCGCGTGGCGCACACCCTCGAGGGAATTATAGGTGTCCACGAGGAAGACGCAGTTGTTCGGCATCGCTCTGGCGTATGCCTCAAACGCTTCTTTCTCGCTTTCGAAAAACATGATCCAACTGTGCGCCTGGGTTCCGCTCACGGGAATTCCGAAGCGCTTGCCAGCCAGCAAATTCGATGTGCCCGCGCAGCCGCCAATGTAGGCGGCGCGCGCGGCGCTCAAACCGCCATCGACTCCCTGGGAGCGACGCAACCCAAACTCAATTACGGCGTCATTCTCTGCAGCGAGACAGACCCGCGCCGCTTTCGTCGCGATGAGACTTTGGAAATTTAGAACTGTCAGCAAAGATGTTTCCAGCAGCTGGCACTCGATGATTGGACCGCAAACCCGAATGAGCGGTTCGTTCGGGAAAACAAGGGATCCCTCCGGCAGCGCGTCAATATCGCAAGTCAGTCGCAGAGCGCGTAGGTAATCTAGAAAACCGGGATCGAACAGGCGCTTGTCGTCGTTGCCGCATTGCGAGGCGAGATACTCGATCTCGTTCTCGCGGAAACGAAACTCGCGCACAAGATCGACAACTGCTGCGAGCCCGCATGCCACTGTAAATTCTCCAGCAAACGGATTTTCCCGAAAAGTGACGTGGAACGCTGCCTCGTGCTCGCTTACGCCGGCTTTCCAATAACCACACGCCATCGTGACCTCGTAGAGGTCTGTCGTTAGAGCGGAAAAGGTGTGCAGTGGCGGGTCCATCACGCGATCCACAATTTAGACATCGCACGCCGAGTTCGCGAATGACTGGGTAGCGCATGCGTCTCGCGTGCTGGTTCCGACGTCCCGTCGAAACAATCTTTCCTTTTCATTTTCCTCCGCAGCGGACGACGAAGACTCACAAGAAAAGTTCGCGATCGCGGGGACACGCTCGCCAACACGCGAGACTCGTGCGCTGCCCAGACAACCGATTGAGGATCGCGGCGCGTTGGTTAGTTGAGGACGAATGAGATCAGAAAAACCTGAGCGCAGTTTTCCGTTCCTCCGAATCAATGAGCGCGAAGGCAAGCCGCGCAAACACGGGTTAACGGAAATCCGCGGCCCGTATTACTCCGTGGTTGGTCGCCGCTACCTCGAAGATTTGTTTGAGATGATGGGCAATTATGTCGATTCCCTGAAATTCGCCGGTGGTGCGTTCACGCTGATGCCGGAGCGGGCCGTGCGCGAGATTGTCGATCTTTGCCACAAATATGACGTGCTCGTTTCGACAGGCGGCTTTATCGAGCGCGTGCTCGCTCAAGGCGGCGAGGCCGTGCGGAAATATGTCACCGAATGCAAGAAGCTCGGTTTCGACATCATCGAAATCTCAGCTGGTTTTGTCTCGATCCCAACTGACGACTGGCTGCGCCTGATCGAATTGGTGCACAAATCGGGATTGAAAGCAAAACCCGAAGTTGGCATCCAATTTGGCGCCGGCGGGGCGACGGCTGCTGCGGAATTGGAAGCCGAGGGTACGCGCGATCCGAGCTGGGCGATTGCGCAGGCAGAGCGATTCCTAGAGGCGGGCGCGGAGATCATCATGATCGAGAGCGAAGGCATCACCGAGAATGTCGATCCGTGGCGCACGGACGTGCCCGCGCGATTCATCAACCAACTTGGGATGGAAAAGCTCATGTTCGAAGCGGCCGATCCGGATGTATTCGCGTGGTATATCAAAAATTACGGAGCGGACGCGAATCTCTTCGTCGATCACAGCCAAATCGTTCAACTGGAATGCTTGCGCGCCGGAATCTGGGGAACAAAGAGTCTGTGGGGGCGCGTGGTAACGTATAAAGAAGCGAACAGTGGCGAAGCCGAATGACGAGTGAAGCACAAGGCCTGAATGACGAAGTAGCAGTCTTGGAATCTTCGGTTATTTAATCATTCGTCATTCGATCAGTGCGGGCCAGCGCTCCCGGCGGCGTGGAGCAAAAACCAATCGCTCGCCAGTTGTGCGACTCGCTCGAGCGCGCCCGGTTCTTCAAAGAGATGCGTCGCACCGGGAACGATCTCCAGCTTCACTTCGCAGCGCATCCGATCGCGCGCCTGCTCGTTTAGTTCGATCACAATATCGTCGTCTCCACCGACGATGAGCAAGGTAGGCACTTGCACTTTAGGCAGCGCTTCGCCTGCTAAATCGGGGCGGCCACCACGCGAAACCACCGCCCCGACATCTTGCGGCCGCTCCGCGGCTGCAACCAGCGTCGCGCCGCCCCCCGTGCTAGATCCAAAATAACCAACGCGCAAATCGCGCGTTTGTTGTTGTTGCTTTGCCCAGTTGGTCGCGTGAACAAGCCGCTCCGCAAGCAGTTTAATGTTGAATCGAAGTTCGGCGGTGCGTGCGTCGATAGCTTCCTCCTCCGGCGTAAGTAGATCGAACAGGACTGTCGCTAGTCCGGCATTGTTCAAAGTGCGCGCGACGAATTGATTTCGCGGACTGTGCCGGCTGCTGCCGCTGCCGTGAACGAAAAGAACGAGCGCGCTGGCATTCTCGGGAATGCTCAAATTCCCATCGAGTGTCGCGCGACCAGCTGGAATACGCACTTTGTTCATCATCAAAGGAAGTCACAGGTAGGAACGGCGCGCCGGGCCGTCCAATGCAGCGCCCCCAACGATCGCGCCCTACCAAATTTGCCTCGGAATATTATTCTCACAGCGTGAATGGATAGGTCTCGGGCAATTCGCCCTTGTCCCAAATACTGGTCCGTTCCAGTGGCTCGACAGCGCGCGTCTCGTCGATGTGAATGATCGCGTCGAATTGTTCCGGCAAACGCGCCTGAAAATAATGGCTGAATCGTTCTGTCTCCGGGCGGTAAATCACGCCAATCGCGCGCTCCAGCCGCGACGTTCGCAAAATGTCGATATTGTCACCCCTTTCACGGAAGTTGATCCAAAACCGTGCCAACCCAATTTCATGAAAGAACTCTTCGTAGCTCCCACGCAGAGCGGGCCGCACGTTTTTGCGTTCGGCGGGCCCGCCCCAATCTGATGCCGCGGTCACACTCCCGTGATACGTGCTGAAACTGATCAGCACCGCTTCCTTTCCAAAACGTTCGCGCACAAGCTGACCGACGTTCAGCTCGCCGTGTTGGCTCATCTCGGTCGCGCGCGCATCGCCGAGGTGCGAATTGTGCGCCCAAACGATCGCCTTCGGTTGGCGGCTACCATTGAGATGTGCCACCAGAGCTTCAATCGTCTCAACCATATGTTGGTCTCGCAAATTCCACGATGATGCCCGACCTCGAAACATCGACCGGTAATACTGCTCCGCATTTTTGATCAACCGCGCGTTTTGCTCCGCAAAGAAAAGTTCCTCCGCGGCAACTTCTCCATCGCGACTCAAAAATTCCGCTGCCTTGTTTCGCAGCTCGACGAGTTGCTCCACCACTTCGTCTTCACACGACTCGGTCGCGCCGACGGTCGCGGCATAGCCGTATTCCTGCGGCTCGCGGTTGAAATGATCGAAGCAAGAGTAACGGTGTCGCGCCCGCTTGGCCGCATCGCGATCGACTTTGTTGAGATAGCTGAGGACCGCGTCGATTGAGGCGTGGAGACTGTAAAGGTCCATGCCGTAAAATCCGGCCAGCGCTTTTTTTGGATCGACATGTCCGCCAGTTCGCCGATTGGACGAATCCGTCACGTGGCAGATCGGACGGCCTCGTCCTGTGGCGAGTTGGTTGAACTCGCGCAGCCACTCAACGAATTCGACGACGACAGTGTTGCGCCACATCCACGTGGGAAAACGGCGAAATCCGCCTAATGCTTCGTTTGCATCCGCGTCGTCGTCCGCACCACGCGCGTAGCGATGAACGCGAGACGCATCGGGCCAATCGGCTTCGATCGCGATGACGGTGAAGTTTTTTTCTGCAATAAGCCTTTTTGTGATCGCCGCGCGCTCGAAATAAAATTCGTGCGTCCCATGCGACGCCTCGCCCAACAGGACGATGCGCGCCTCGCCGATGAGCTTTAGTAGTGCATCGTAATCGTTAGCATTGCGGGTGAGTGGCTGCGCGATCTCCCGAACGAGCTTGGTGTCGTTCATCGTCGATCTTGCGCGGCGTGCGCGAGCAGTTCGCGCACTTCTTCGTCGCTCGTCTGCGGGAAATCTTCGTAATACTGACCGACTGCCTGAAAAAATTCGGGCGCGGTCGCGCAAATGGTTTCGTCGGCTTCTTCCTCGAATTCGCGGCACGTATCCGGCGGACCGACCGGCACTGCCACGACAATTTTCGCCACCGCACGCTGTCGCAACCCTTTGACCGCGGCACGCATGGTTGCGCCGGTCGCCAGTCCGTCATCTACCAGAATGACAACACGGCCGTCCAGTGCCGGTGCGGGGCGTCCTTGTCGATAACTTTGCTCGCGTCGTTCCAGCTCGGCTGTTTCCTTGGCCGTCACCGATTCAATGGCCTCATCCGCGTTAGGCAGGGCGCGCATGACGTCTTCGTTCAAAACGCGCACGCCACCGGACGCGATCGCACCGGCGGCGAGTTCTTCAAAGCCGGGCACGCCCAATTTGCGCACGATAAAAACATCGAGAGGCACCTTCAATCGTTGCGCTACTTCGTAGGCAACGGGCACCCCGCCTCGCGGAAGACCAAGCACAATCACGTTATCTCGACCAGCATACTTAACGAGCTTTTCCGCGAGCAAACGCCCGGCTTCTGTTCGATTTGGAAAAGCTCTTTCCATGCGGCCTTTTTTTCTTAATCGATCCTTCGAGGCGCGGGAGGAATCCTCATTTGTGATTTCGCTTCTCGACGCCGCGTCGCGTGTTTCCCACTTGGGACGATCGCTTTTGTTTTCATGAAAAATAACCCCTTTAATTTTGCGTCGACGAGGGATCCCAACGTCCGCGAGAATCAAATTGGCGGAAGGGGTGGGATTCGAACCCACGGTGGGTTGCCCCACGCTCGATTTCGAGTCGAGTGCCTTAAACCGGACTCAGCCACCCTTCCCGGTTCCTCGTGCTGTCGATTTTAATTTACCGCGCGCAATTATCAGGCGCAGCACAGAGTTTGCAAAGGCAAAACACCATGCGTGCTTCGAGCATGAAATCGAGAATCGGGCGCCATAGTCCAAGCACCGCGGAGGAGCCGTGATCAGAATTACACTCACTGACGGCGGTATCGCGACACGAATCATTTATGAGTTCAAGTACGCGATCGGCGACTTCGAATCACTCGAATTGCTGCGCGAGCTGGCCCAACACAGCCACTAGTGCACGGATCAGTCTCGCGGGAGTGATCGGCCCAGCTTCGATGGTTACGCGACGTTGAAGCGCTAAAGGAAGAGGATGCCTTTGGGGGCGGGACGCTAACAGCGTCCCCTACAAACTATTCTTTAAAGCGTGCGGCCAGACCCTCCCGTTGCTTCAGAAGGTCCTGCGGAACAACGCCGCCTAGCGACTGGAAAAACGTCTCGTGCGCGGCCAATTCCTTTTGCCATTCCTCGTGATCGATACCGAGAAGTTCGGCGACGCGTTTATGATCAATATCGAGCCCGGCAAGATCCAGATCGTGCAGGCGCGGCAACCATCCGATGGGGGATTTGACCGCGGCTTCGCTTCCCTCGCAGCGATCGATCACCCATTTCAGGACGCGCATGTTGTCGCCGAAGCCGGGCCAGAGAAATTTTCCGTCCGTGCCCTTGCGAAACCAGTTCACGTTAAAGATGAGTGGCGGATTAGTCAGCCGCTTTCCGATCTCGAGCCAATGGCGAAAATAATCGCCGATGTTGTAGCCGCAAAAGGGCAGCATCGCCATGGGATCACGTCGCACTTGCCCGACCGCGCCGGTCGCCGCCGCGGTTGTTTCTGAAGCCATGGTCGCGCCGAGATAAACACCGTGGTTCCAGTCAAAGGCCTGAAACACGAGCGGCATCGTGTCGCTGCGGCGGCCACCGAAAATGATCGCGCTGATCGGCACGCCCTCGCCGCGTTCCACTTCCGGATCGAGGACGGGATTGTTGCGCATCGGCGTAGCGAAACGGCTATTTGGATGAGCGGCTTTTTCTTTTGACGGCGGGGTCCAGTCGTTACCACGCCAGTCGATGGCGTGCGCGGGCGGAGCGCCGTTTTTGCCTTCCCACCAGACGTCGCCGTCATCCGTTAGCGCGACGTTCGTGTAGAGCGTGTCGTGCGCGATCGATTTCATCGCGTTTGGATTCGACTTGTAACTCGTGCCCGGCACAACCCCGAAGTAACCGTTCTCCGGATTCACTGCGTAAAGCCTGCCATTGCGAATCTGCATCCAGGCAATGTCATCGCCCAGCGTGGTGATTTTCCAGTCCTTGAAATGTTGCGGTGGAATGAGCATGGCGAAATTTGTTTTCCCGCACGCACTTGGGAACGCCGCCACCACGTAATGCTTGCGCCCCTCCGGCGATTCGACTCCGAGAATAAGCATGTGCTCCGCCATCCAACCCTGCTTTTGCGCCAGGTATGAGCCGATGCGCAGCGCAAGACATTTTTTGCTAAGTAAAACATTTCCGCCGTACCCCGAACCAACAGAAATGATCGCGTTGTCCTGCGGGAAATGACAGATGAACCGGCGGGTTGGATCGACGTCGAGCAACGAATGCACACCCCGGTTCCATTCCGCGGCCGGATCGTTGCCGAGTCGCTCGACCGCGACCGCGCCCATGCGCGTCATGATTCGCATGCTGAGCACGACGTAAATCGAATCAGTGATTTCAAAACCGACTTTGGTAAGCGGCGAATCACGCGGTCCCATGATGTAGGGAATGACGAACATTGTCCGTCCACGCATCGCGCCTTTCAGAAGGCCATGAAGTTTTGCATAAGTTTCCCCCGGCTCCGACCAATTATTCGTCGGGCCGGCTTGCTCTTTCGTAGGCGTGCAAATGAATGTGAACTGCTCGACGCGCGCGACGTCGTTTGGGTTCGAACGATGCAAATAGGAACGCGGAACGTTCTCATCGTTCAGTTTGATCAGCACATCGTCACGAGACGCTTGTTCGAGCAGGAAGTCCTTTTCGCCCTCGGAGCCATCGCACCAAAAAATATTCTCCGGCTGCGTCAGTCGGGCGACGTCTTGCACCCAATCAAGGACCGCTTGATTCGTCGGCTTGGCATCGCCGATTCCATTGGGCGGCAAAATAGCGGGCGCGATATCTTTCATGAAAGAAAAAATGTCCGGTAACCACGAATGGACACGAATCCATTACTGGATCACCTGAAATGCCGTCTGTTTTCATTCGTGTCAATTCGTGTTTATTCGTGTTGCGACGCCCACTTGCCGCACAGCCAAGATATGTGTGTTCCATGAAATTCTTTCGTGCGTCCGCGAACTTGGCTTGCGTGTTCGGAACGCTGGTTGTTTATTTCTTTCATGTTCGGAGTCACTACCTCCGATGATTATCGTCCCGTCGCGTGGATGGGCCGCTATCCCGTTGACGTGACGACGATGCTGGTGGGTTTGCACGTCGCAGTCGCGATTATCACGGCCATCCTTGTCGCACTCGGCGCGGGTTCGATTTTGGCCTATCTGCAATTCGACAGCGCGGCAGTTTGGTACAGCGGTCAGGTCTGGCGTATCTTTACCTACGCGTTCGTTCACGCTCCATCGTCCCTCCTTTGGTTTGCCATCGAGATGTACATGCTGTTCGTGTTCGGTCGCGAGGTGGAACGCTTTGTTGGCCAGCGCGCTTATATCGCCCTCTACCTCTTGTTGCTGATCGCGCCTACATTGGTGCTGACCCTCTGGGGTCTTTGGCAACGTTCAGCCCTCGCCGGTTCGCCTGCTTTGCACTTTGGAATATTCGTTGCTTTCGCCACCATCTATCCACGTGTCGAGCTGTTTCTCCGGATCATGGCAAAATGGATTGCCCTTATTCTCGCTGGCATTTATACCCTCCAACTGCTCGCCTATCACGCGTGGAGCGACCTGGCTGTGGTCTGGACGAGCATAGGCACAGCATTCCTTTTCATTGAATTGCGTGGCGCCGGGCCAGAACTCGCTTGGTGGAGTAACTTGAAAGCGCGAATTGCATCCAAGCCTAAATTCCATGTTGTGCAGAACACGCGGGCGCGACGTGTCGTGGATCCAGATGATGTTTATACCTCAATCGACCCGATTCTCGATAAAATCTCGAAGTTTGGCATTGGAAGTTTAACTGCGAACGAGCGCCGACAACTGGATCGGGAGCGCGATCGTCTGCTGAAAAAGTCCGAGTGAGCGTCTCCTGAATTCTGGCGATTGAGTCACCTGGGGCCAAAAGGTGAACAATCTGAATAAGGCACGGGCGACGGGCAAAATCAGGCTTGTGGCGGAGGGCCGGTTGCATTCAGAATGGGATTTCCGACCCAAGAAAGGAATTCCCCATGCCATTAGGAATGTCTCTGCACGTCGGCTTGAATGCGGTTGACCCCAAGCAATACAGCGGCTGGTCCGGGGAGCTCTCGGGCTGCGAATTTGACGCCAAAGATATGCGAGCCATCGCGAAAAAGCATGGGTTCGCCACGACGCTTCGACTGACCAAAAGCGCAACGCGCAACAACGTTCTGGGCGATCTAAACCGCTTCGCGAAAAAACTGAAGAAAAACGACATCTTTTTCCTCAGTTATTCGGGGCACGGCGGTCAGGTGCCAAACACCGGGAATGATTTTGAGCCGGACGGGTTCGACGAAACCTGGTGTCTTTACGATGGCCAATTGATTGACGACGAGCTTTATGCAACGCTGGCGAATTTCGCCGCGGGCGTGCGGATATTTGTCCTTTCCGACAGTTGCCACAGCGGCACGGTTTTGCGCGAAGCGAGATTTGCCGCGCTCGGCGTGACGCCGGCGCGTCCGCGAATGATGCCGCGAGATATCGCGCTCCGCGTTTACATGGAGCACGAACCGTTTTACGACAAGTTGCAGCAGCGTGGCAAAGATCCGCGCACAACGATGCGCGCGACCGGCCTCTTAATTTCAGGGTGTCAGGACAACCAGACCAGCTCGGACGGCGACCGGAACGGATTGTTCACGGAGACGCTTCTGGCTGTGTGGAAAAGCGGAAAGTTCGAAGGAGATTACCGCGACTTTCACAAGACGATCGTCAAGTATATGCCTCCGGTGCAAACGCCGAACTACTTCACGATCGGACCGGCCAATTACGCATTCGAAAAGCAAAAACCGTTCACCATATAACCCATTGAAAATTCTATTAGTTCATGGCGTTGGTCATGCGGAGCAGCCAGACAACCAACCATGGGAAAACCCATGGGAAGAAGCGATCACGGCCGGACTGCAATATTTCGGTCATGGCCTAACCCCCACCTACGAACGTTTCGATTACGACAGTCTATTCTCGGGCAAATTCAACTTGTTAACCGATCTCGCGGCAGCCGCACGTCTCGGATTCGCTCCAGTTGGAGCGACAATTAGTGACGCGGCCGAGGCGGTTACCGGGTGGTTTCGTCCGAAACGCGGCTTGCTCGATTGGACGAAGCCCATCGCGCGAGCGGCGGATGGCTGGCATGCAGGTATGGTTGCCGAGTGGGACCAGAAAACGCAACTAAGAGAACAGTTGCGCCAGATGCTGCTCAGCAAGATCGCCGCGGTTCAGCCTGACGCGATCTTGGCGCACAGCCTGGGTAGCGTTATTTGCTACGACACTTTCACGTCGGATGAAGGAAGGAACGCATGTCGCGGGCGGTATTTCGTTACATTCGGCTCCCAAATCGCGAATCCATCCCTGAAAGCAGCGCATTTCGGGAACAAGGTCCGCGGTGTAAACCAGAGATATTGGTTTCATCTATTTAATAAGAGCGATCCCGTTCTTGCACATCGTATTGTCGATCCTGTCCCAAATTTCGAAGAAATCTCGTGGGACGATAGAATAGCCGGGCACGAGGCCGTTACGGATCTGACGAAGACTCCCGGACACGCCGGCTATCTGCAGCGCGATTTTACCCGGCAACATGTTTATCGTGTACTTGCTCGGCCGCCGACTCAGCGCGCCCTCACACGTCGCAGCAAAGAGTTCCAAGAAACTGTGGAAAAGCGGCGGCGTCGGGCGCTGCTCATCGGCATCAACAATTATCCGGATGAGGCGTCTCGCCTGGAAGGTTGCGTGAACGATGTCTTTCTGGTCAGCAGCGTGTTGCAGGAAATCGGTTTCGACGCCGAAGACATTCGGGTCGTGCTGGACGAACGGGCCACCGGCGCAGCGATTCGGGAGCGAATCGACTGGCTGCTCGACGGAACTGCCGATGGCCAGGAACGGATTTTATACTACAGCGGACACGGGGCGCAGTTACCCGATTACAATCCGGCCGAAGTCGTCGATCACGTAGATGAGTGTCTGGTTCCGTACGATTTTCATTGGACGCAAGAGAGCGCGATCACGGACGACGATTTCCTGCAGTACTATAGTGCACTCCCTTACAGCGCGAAGTTTTACGCCATCTTCGATTGTTGCCACTCCGGGGGTCTCACTCGCAACGGCGCGCGCAAAATCCGCGCAATGATTCCGCCGGACGACATTCGCCACCGGATGCTTCGATGGAACAAGAAGGAGCAAATGTGGCAGGAACGCGACCTGGGCAGTTTGAATCGCAATTTCGGCGGCAGCCGCGCCGAGCGTGCAAAGTTCATGGGCCAAAAAGGGAGCACCAAGAGGTTAGGCACGGCGATGAGCCTGCGTCAGACTCGAACCGAAGCTGAATACGATGAGGCTCCGCGCAACCGTCCGGGGCCGTACATGCCGGTAGTGCTTACGGCGTGTGAAGAAGGAGCCTATGCTTATGAATATCACCACGGCGCGATTGGCCACGGTGTTTTTACCTATGCGCTGGCGAAGGAACTGCGGAAAGCTCAGGAAGCGCGCGAAGCTGGGTTGTCATTTAACAAACTGCGGGATCGCGTCAATGCCACGATGAAGACTCTTCATTACGATCAAACTTCAGCGGTCCAAGGTCCAAAGAAGGTTTGTGCCGGGCCTGTTGTGACAGCGCTCACAAAACAACGCGCTCTTGCGCTGAGACGAAGTCACTAAGAGAGAAACGCCGATCTAAACTGCCCCCTCAGATTACGACTGTGGGAGAGGCACTTCCATGACCTCGCAGAGAACGTGGAGAAGGAGCATGTGCGCTTCCTGAATTCTGGCGGTTGAATCATTCGCCACCAAAAAATCGACATCGGCAATGCCGATCGTGGATCCGCCGTCGCGTCCGAGAAATGCGATAGTTTTAAGCTTGCGCGCTTTTGCCTCTTCCAGTGCGCGCTGAATATTTTTCGATTTCCCAGAAGTCGTCAGGCAAATGAGCAGGTCACCCGGCACGCCGAACGCTGCGACCTGACGCGCAAAGATTTCCTCGAAACCATAATCATTGCCCGCGGCAGTGATGAGTCCGCCATCGGCCGTGAGACAGATCGCCGGATACGCGCGGCGATCTTTGACAAAGCGCACGACAAATTCGGTGGCGAAATGGGCGGCGTCGGCGGCACTACCGCCATTGCCGCAAACGAGCATTTTATTTCCCGCGTACAAACACTGCTCGATCAGATCCGCGGCCTTTCCGATTTGTGCTTCAAGATCGACGAGCGATTGCAGCGTTTCTTTTGCCCCAGCGATTGCGCTTTTCAAAATTTCAGATGAATGGCGCATACGCCGTCAATACTTTGTAACTCGAATTCCCTGGCGAAAAATAAGCGCGTCGCGCCCCATTGTTAACAAATCGCGCGGACGCGTTCAAGGTGTAGTTATTGAGCTGATTTCACGAGCGCTTCGCAGCCTTTCAGTCGATCAATCCCTGCGTCGAGATCGCGAGTGTGTCACCGTGGTTTGGGCGAAGGCTAATTGCGTTGTTTTCTTGGACAGAGTTTTCCATGCCTCCTGCTTACACCGTTCTTTACTTCGCAGATTTTTTTCCCTGTGCGCAAGTTTTTGGGAACTTCGCTCACCAGTTTCCGTAGAACCGTAGAATGCGTGTCCACGGTGAAACATTCGACCTCACATCCAACCTTCTTGGCCGCCGTACTCTGGCGACGCTGCTCTCACTCCTACCGTACTCCTAGGATTTAGCTTTTCTCAAATGAATCTCGACGGCCTCACTGATTCGCTTGCCACGATCATGCGCCAACCAAACGAGTGCCATCACTGTCACAGTGCGTTGCGTATGGGTAGCGGACTTTGCCTCCGGTGTTTGCTTCAGGCTGGGCTGGCTGAAGAAGAAGACTCCGGGAGCGAGAGTCTCGACGCGCTCCTCTGCGAAATCGAATAAGGACGCAACCGGCCTCTCGGGAACTACCAGACCCTCGAGGAGATTACGCGGGCTCACTGGTGTATGAGAAAACGGGCAAGCTAGAATATGTCCAGCACTTTCTCGGGCACGCCGATCTGAAACGACGATGGAATGGTACCATTATCTGCTCGGAGAAACGCCTGGTGCTCGACATCGCCGATTTTGCTTTACCAGTGAAAGTGGCGGTAGCAGCATGAGCGCCACGAAATAGCCTGTAGAAACAATGCCCGATTTTAAGGCGCGAATTGCAGCCATGATCCGCGGATGTGGAGCGGAAACGCCCTAGGACCCTGCACAGACGCGCTGTTAGTGCACAACGAAAGGGAACCGCGGGTATCCACGCACCAAGAGGGAAAAAGAGCGATGATAAAGGCAATTCTAACGAATCGAAGTGAGCGGGTGAAAATCGATTCGGATGTGCGAGTTTTTAATTCCGCCGCTTGTTTCCTTTGGATTGCTGCGGATGCGCGTCGCGAACTAGCCGAATAAACGCCGAGTGCGCGCTCTTGCGCGCCGCGGCGAGCCGACGCCACTGGCGCCCGATTGTTCTCTCGACTCGGAGCGGTAGCGCGCTGACTGTTCTCTCGACTCGGAGCGGTAGTGCACTGACTTGAGGCCGAGTAGAGCCGCCGGCAACCCGCCGGCGCTTCGAGCTGGCCTGCACACTAGAAGTAGCGCCGGGCCGTCGCGATGGCGAACAGTGCAGTGGTGGTGGAGCTAGATCGCTAGGCTCCGAGACCGTGTCCGAACTAGCCAGCGCAGGCGCGACGATCGAAGTGGCAACGATCGAAGTCGCGACGGGTGCTTTGGCATCCTGGAATAAAAGCGCTAGGATGCCAGCGATCGTAATCAGCGCTTGTTCAGCCCGAGGACAGGCTGACCGTACTAAGTGCCAACCGCTAGAAGCAATGTCCGATAGCCAGCTTTGGAATTGAGCGGCGACGGTGCTCACAGGCAACAAGAGGAGCGAAGGAAAATTGAAGCCAGCTTTCGTAGTGAGATGGCTGAAGGTTTTGGCGAGCTCGGGATCGCGCGCGATCGCCGTTGCCCACCAATCGAGCATCCGACGCTGATTTTCT
>Ga0066695_10000332_pt1 | contig 13899 bp, 6 predicted proteins | sample GraSoiAngelo_144_FD_66452 | JGI IMG/M metagenome (GOLD analysis project Ga0066695, IMG submission 66452) | Grasslands soil microbial communities from the Angelo Coastal Reserve, California, USA - 14_1009_02_40cm | ecosystem: Environmental > Terrestrial > Soil > Grasslands | place: USA...
GTGATGGCGTTGCTGATAATGTTCATCCAGCATCACCTCCCCCGTCTCAATCGTGAGCTTCCCGCCGCGAGGCATGGCGTCGGCGGCATTGACCACCAGATTGACGAGAATCTGCTCGAGCTGCGTCGGATCCATCATGATGAGGCCGACCCCTGGCGTGAGCGAAACCACCAGGTTGACATGCTCGAGTATGAGCCTCTTGAGCATCGACTCCATGCCGCCGACGATCACGTTGATGTCGAGAACTTTCGGCTGCAGGATCTGTTTTCGGCTGAAGGCGAGGAGCTGTCGCGTGAGGCCCGCAGCACGTTCTCCCGCCTTCTTGATCTCGATGAGGTCCGCACGCCAGGAATCCTCGGAATATGGTTCTGACAACATCAGGTCGGTGAACCCGAGAATGGCCGTCAGCACGTTGTTGAAGTCGTGCGCGACACCACCCGCAAGCTGTCCCACGGCCTCCAGCTTGTGCGATTGACGCAGCTGTTCCTCGAGCAGACGCTGCTCGGTGATGTCCCTGCCGATCGTGAACACCAGGCGCTCGCCCGCAACGTCGACGTTCGTGCTCGAGAACTCGATGAGCACGCTGGATCCATCCTGCGTCGCGATCTCGACGGGCGGAGTGCGGACGGCGCTCGTCGCGACGGCTTCGTCGTATGTCCGCGCGTTTTCGTCCTCCTTGCCGGTGGGGGCAAACTCACGGATGTGCCGACCGATCAGCTGCGCTTGCGGACGGCCGGTGACCTCGACCCACCGATGATTCATCTCCCGGACGATGCCGTCCGGGCTGAGCACGGCGATATAGTCGCTCGCGTTCTCCAGCAACGTGCGGTAACGCTGCTCTGACGCGGTCAGGCGGGCGACGGACCTCGCGAGCTCCAGCGACTGCACGACCTGGTTCCCCATGGCCCGCGCAAATGCGACGGAGTCGTCGCCGGTGACATCCATGCACGTCGCGCCGATGATTAGCACGCCCATCCCGCGTCCATCGGAGATGAGCGGCACGATTTGCGCCGAGACGAGGTTGGCGCCGGCCAGGATGTCCCGCGACGTGTCCTTCGGAATGGCGGCTGACGGAACAGGGACACTCCCGCCGCGCTCGACGATGTCCTCGAGCAGCGCGCCGTGGCCGAAGAAATCCTGAAGCGTCGAACGCTCCGCGTCTGAAAAGCCAATGTCCTGACGCAGCTTCAGCACACCTGTGGCATCCCTCAGGATCAGCGCGCCTTTGGAGATCCCGGCCGCATCCAGCGTGGCGGCGAGCACGTCCCGCAGAGCCGCGTCGGGGTCCGCCTCGCGCCTCAGCGCGTCCGCAACGCCGCTCAGGAGGGACAGTTGGGCGGCCTGAATTCCACAGCGTTGTGCGAGGCCCGACATGGCGGCGATCTGGCGCTCGAGCTGGTGAATCACGAGCCGCGCGTGTCTCAGTTCGAGCTGATCGTTTGGCTGCTCCGCGGGCGCCGGTGCGCGAGTCTCGAGCGCCGCCATGATTGCCGGAGTCACATTCCCGAAGTCCGGTGTCCGGGGGGCCAGCGCGCTCGCGCCCACGCGCCGCGCCATATCCTCGTCCGCCTTCGACCCGTACTGCCCCGATAAGAGCACCACCGGCACGTTCGCCAGGTTCGGATCCCGGCGGGTCTGAAGACACAACTGGAACCCATCGGTGCCAGGCATGTAGACGTCACTGAGAATGACGTCCGGTCGACTGGCTCGCGCGGCAATGAGCGCCTCGGAGGCGCCGCCTGCCGCCGAGACATCGAAGCCCAGTTGTGAAAAGTGGATCCGTGTCAGTTTGAGCTGGACGGGATCATCGTCGACGACGAGCAACCGTCGTCCTTCCCCGACCGACGTCAGGAGCGCGGGTGGCTGGGGCAGGTAGGCGTGAATGGCGTCAATGAGGCGACTCGGTTCGATCGGCTTCACGAGCAAGGCCGTAAACCCATGCTCGCCCCTCGGCGCCTCGTCGAGACGGCTGAGGAAACCGGAGAGCGCCAGAATCGGCAACTCGGTCCCGCCCGGAAGGGCACGCAGGCGGCGGAGCAGTTCGAGTCCGTCCATGTCCGGAAGAATGAGGTCCTGGAGGACGAGGTCTGGCAGGGTCCTCCCGGCCTCTCCCAGAGCCGCTCGCGCGTCGGCCGCCTCGACCACTCCGTAGCCCTCGGTCGCAAGGGCGACGCGCAGCATTTTGCGGGTGGCCGGGTTGTCCTCGACGACGAGAATCGTGGAGACGGCCGTCACAGCCCGGCCCCGCGGTCCACAACGCGCGCGAGGTGCTCCGCGACCATTCTGGCCAGGGCGTCGGTGTCGATCGGCTTCGACATATAGCCGTCGCAACCCGCGGCGAACGCCTTCTCATCATCGCCTTTCATCGCGTACGCGGTGAGCGCGATGATGATCATCCCGCGGCGTGCGGGGTCGTTCTTGATCTGTCGTGTCAATTCGAGACCGTCCATTCGCGGAAGCTGGAGATCCATCAGAATCAGGCGCGGCGTAAACGATTCGAGGATGGTCAGTGCGTCCTCTGCATCGGTCGCGGTCCTCACGTCATACCCCTCCGCGAGGAGGATCACCTTCGCCAACTTGAGGTTCTGCGCGTTGTCGTCGACGATGAGAATCGGTTCAGAGGTCATCACCGCCCTTTGGCGCCAGGGATGCCGCCGGCAGCAGCCGCCCCAGCTCCTTGACGAGCGCTTGCAAACCTCCCGCGCTCTTGGAGACGATTGCCGCTGCCGACGCTTGAAGCCGGCGGCGCTCAGCGGCATCCAGATCCTTGACCGTCCACACAAGAACGGGTACGTCGCGCCCGCCAGGACAGGCCCGCAGCCGCGAGATGAATTCGAAGCCGTCCACGTGCGGCATGAACAGGTCCACGATTACGACCGCAGGCGGGTGCGCCTCCGCGGCCAGCAGCGCATCCACGGCATTGTCCTTACAGACTGGTCGGTGTCCCAACTCCCGCAAAGCGAGGTCGGCAAGCTTGAGCGTCGACGGATCGTCGTCGACGACGAGAATTGGACGATTGCCTGGGGACGGTCTGATGACCGGGCTCACGTCGTCGGCCGGGGCCATCGTCATTCTGCGCGGCAGAATCGCGGAGAACGTGCTCCCTTTCCCTGGCATGCTCTGCACGGCGACGCGGCCGGCCTGCGCTTCGACGAGCCGCCTGGTCACCGCGAGGCCCAGGCCCGTGCCCTGATGCTCTTTCGCCGTCCCCGCGTCGAGCTGCTGGAATTCGACAAACAGCTTCCCCAGATCCCCGGCCGGGATGCCGACGCCCGTGTCCTCCACGTCGATGCGGAACATGTCCGGTCCCTCCGGAGTGATCCGGACCCACACGCGCCCGCCTGCCGGTGTGAACTTGATGGCGTTCGACAGGTAGTTGTAGAGAATCTGCCTCACGCGCGCCGGATCGACGACGACGGCGCTCACGTCCGGGTCGACCTCGGTCTCGACGCGCAGACTCTGGCTCGCGGCGAGACCTCGAAGCGTGTCCCGGACCTCGTTGACCAGCTTTGCGAGGTCGACCGGCTCGGGCCGGAATTCCATCCTACCGGATTCCACCTTCGCAAGATCCAGCACGTCGTTGATGAGCTGCAGGAGGTGCTTCGAGCTCGTGAGGATGTCGCCAAGATACTCCGTGTGTCTCGCCGACACGGGTCCGACCCGACCTCTGTGCATCAGCTCCGCGAACCCGATGATGGCGTTGAGCGGGGTCCGCAGCTCGTGCGACATGTTGGCGAGGAACTCGTTCTTCAGACGGCTGGCTTCCAGCATGCGATGGTTTTGTTCTTCCATCGCCTGGATCTTCAGCCGGACGTCCTCCAGGCGCCTGCGTTCGGTGATGTCCCGCGCGACGCCCGTCACCATCGGAGGCCCCTCCGAACGAACCGCGCTGAGCGCCAATTCGACGGGAAGCTGTGTGCCATCCGATCGCATGGCGATCATTTCGATGCGTTGACCAATCAGGGAGCTCTCCCCGGTCCCGATGTAACGCGCGAGCCCCTTCCGGTGGGCATCGCGATGCGCCGGAGGCACGATGAGCTCGGCAAGCTCGCGCCCGACCACGTCGCCTTTCCGGTAGCCAAACGTCTTCTCCGCCGCGGGATTGAACTCCACCACTCTCCCGGTTGCGTCAATGGTGATGATGCAATCGAGCGCCACCTCGACGATTGTCCGGTAGAGGGCCTCACTCGCCCGCAGCGCCTCGATGGCATGAGTCCGCTCGAGTACCCGCGCCTCGAGCTGCTGGTGGGTGTCCTTCACATCCGCCGCCATCGCGTTGAAGGCACGGCCGAGCCGACCGATTTCATCACGTCGGAGAGCGTTGACCCTCCGCGAGTAATCGCCCGCCGCGATCTCATCGGCCGCCTGCGCCAGCTCATGGATCGGCTTCGTGATCCGAATGCTCACGTTCGCGACCAGCAACGAGCCGACTGCGACGAAGATCACAGCGACCACGATCATGCGGCGCAAGAACGCTCGCGCGGGTGAAACAATGATCGATCGTGGGAACTCGACCCAGACGGCCCAGGGAGTACCGCGAATCGTGGACACCGCGCCAAGGCGCCGCTCGCCGTCCGCCGCACGATACTCCGTCACGCCATTGCGGGTGACGTCCACGGCGGGCGCCGTCACGATCCTCGACAGGTCCGTCCACGTGCCCCCGGCCGTGTTACCGATCGCGATCACGGCATCACCGCCGACGAGACGGCCGAGCGCTCCCGGCGGGTTGACCGACAGGGTCGACCGGACGACCAGGTGCCCAAGCCGAGCTGATGCCGCCGCCTGGCTCGCCGGTGGCGGCTCCGCCCAAATCTCTGCCGCGGTGTCGGTGAACACCGCGTTACCCGCGGCCTGGAGGGCGTTGAAGCCCACGGCGGGAGGACGCGTGGACGGCGGAAAGACGACCGGCGCTACACCCGGGACCGTCGCCTCAGGAACCGAGACGTCCAGCAGGCGCGAACCGGCCGCGCTCCACAACTCGACTCTTCGCACACCGCCCTGGGCGAGTGACGCCATCCGCGCGCGGGCCGCGTCGCGGCCGGCGTCCGTCGGATTCTGGACGTAACGGCGCACGTCTGGGTCCGCCGCGACACGGCGCAAGCCTTCCAATCCCGCGCGCGACGACCGCTCGACTAGATTCGCCACCTGGTCGGCCGCGCCTCTGGCACGCTCGCCCCCCGCGCGAACGAGCGTGGCTTCCACTTGCCGATAGGCAGCCCACAGAAACGGCGCCACCACGGCGACAAGGAGGGCGGAGATCAGCAGCGGCAGGCGCAGTCGCAACGAATGACGGGCATTTGGCGGCGAGTCATCCGGTCGCCGGCGGGCAGTGGACACCCAGCACTCCTGACTGCAAGTCAATCCGATGTCAGTTGATTTCGTCGCCGAGGATTGTCGTCGACGATGAGAATCTGCTCACCGGCTGCAAGCGCCCCCAGGCGCCATGGATATCGCGGGCAGGAGCCGCCGCAGCTCCTCGATGAGCGTGTCCGGGCCTCCCGCGCTCTTGGAGATGACGGCTGCTCGAAGCCGGCGGCGCTCGTCAACATCGAGATCCTTGACGGTCCACACGATGATTGGCACGCGATGGCAGGCCGGCGTGGCTCGAAACCGCGAAATGAACTCGAAACCGTCTACGCCGGGCATCAGCAGATCCACGATCACGAGCGCCGGAGGATCGGCCTCGGCCGCCAACAGCGCATCCTCGGCATTGGCTCTGCACAGGGCCTGGTATCCCAATTCCCGCAGGGCGGCATCGGCGAGTCTGAGCGCCTTCGGATCATCGTCGACGACGAGGACGGTCCGATTGCCGGTGGGCTCACCGACGAGCGGCCCTACGTCGTCGGCCGGGACCATCGTCATCACACGCGGGAGAGTGGCGGAAAAGGTGCTGCCCTCACCCGGCGTGCTGCGGACCGTGACCCGGCCGCCGAGCGCTTCGGCGAGCCGCTTTGTCAGCGCCAGACCGAGACCCGTGCCTTGGTACTTCTTCGCGGTGCTCGCGTCGAGCTGCTGGAACTCGACGAAGAGCTTGCCCAAATCCTCGGCCTGAATGCCGACACCCGTGTCCTGGACATCGATTCGGAACAAGGCCGGCCCCTCGGGCATGATCCGGATGTGGACTCGCCCGTCGTCCGGCGTGAATTTGATGGCATTCGAGAAGTAGTTGTACAGAATCTGTTTCACGCGTGACGGGTCGACCAGCGCCGTCGCGACGTCCGGATCCACGTGGATGTCCAGGCGCAAGCGCTTGGTGGCCGCGAGGCCGCGCAGAATGTCGCGGACCTCACACGCCAGCCTGTTCAGATCGACAGATTCCGGCCGGAAGTCCATCTTCCCGGATTCAACCTTGGCGAGATCGAGGACGTCGTTAATCAGCTGCAGCAGATGCTTCGAGCTCGTGAGGATGTCGCCGAGATATTCCTCGTGTTGGGCGGATACCGGTCCGACCTTGCCCTTGTGCATGAGCTCGGCGAACCCGATGATCGAATTCAGCGGCGTCCGCAGCTCGTGCGACATGTTGGCGAGAAACTCACTCTTCAGGCGGCTTGCCTCCTGCATCCGCCATTCGAGCTGTTTGCGCTCGGTGATGTCGCGGATGGCGCTCGAGACGAGTTGGCCGTCTTCGGTTTGCAGGGGGCTGAGACTGATTTCTATCGGGAACTCCGTGCCGTCCTTGCGCAAGCCGAACAACTCCAGGCCCGACCCCATGGCTCGCGGCCGTGGCGCGGCAAAGTAGCCGTCGCGGTGTTTCGGGTGCGAGCGGCGGAATCGGTGCGGCACCAGCAACTCGACCCACTGGCCCACCAGCTCCTGACGGGCGTACCCAAACAGCTTCTCGGTTTGCGCGTTGATGAGTTGAATGCGCCCTTCCTTGTTGACAATGACCATCGCGTCTGGCGCGGACTCCAGGAGATCTCTGAATTTTTGTTCTGCCTTCTTCCGTCCGCTGATGTCGCGGATCGCGCTCGACACCAGGGTCTCATCTTCGGTCTGAAGCGGGCTCAGGCTGATTTCAATCGGAAACTCGGTCCCGTCTTTGCGCACGCCCAGCAATTCCAGGCCGGATCCCATCGAGCGGACGCGCGGCTCGGCGAAGAAGTTCGCGCGGTGGGTCGGATGCTTCTCACGGACCCGTTCCGGGATCAGCATTTCCACTCGTTGTCCGAGCAGCTCCTCTCTCGCGTATCCAAAGAGCTTCTCGGTCTGTGCGTTCACGATGACGATGTCGCCGTAGCGGTTCACGATCACGATGGCATCCGGCGCCGCTTCGAGCAGGCTCCGGAACTTCGCCTCGCTGGCCTCCAGCTCCTGAAGGCGCCTGCGCTGCACCACGCTCTTCTTACTGACGGCAATGAACGTCTCGCCCCCCGGAGTGTCGACGCGACGCATGGAGACATCGACGTTGACGAGAGATCCGTCCTTTCGGCGACGAATCGTTTCGAGGAGCGTCGAGCCTTGCTGAACCGCCTCGTCCAGCGCGCGGCGTGCGCCGTCACGACCCTCTTCGGGAACGGTCAGCTCGTGAATCGCTTTACCGATGGCTTCCCGGGCATCGTAGCCGAACATCTCGCTCGCCCCTCGATTCCACGAGCGGATTCTGCCCTCGATCGTGACCGAAATGAGCGCGTCGGGGGACTCGTCGAACAGCAGCTGAGCGAAATACGTTTCAGAAGGTGTCCGCTTGCGATCGGCCATTTTCAGGGTCCTTAGGACGTGTCCTCGGCCCGCAGGGTCACATGTCGTGCGACATGACGCTGAGCGATTCTACGCGTGGACGATGCCGGCTTGCTGTGCGGTTCTGGACAGCCCATACAGACGCGCAGTGGACTCAACCCGCCGTCAACGCGCCGCCGGCTGTCTTGACAGCCGTGGTGAAAGTCTGGCTGCGGCTGCCGCGTTGGACCCCGGGGCTGGTGCGTTGGCAGGAGGCGGCCGTTCTCTACTTCCCCCGAGCCGATTGGCGCACCGCTTGCTGTATCTCCGGCGTCGGGGCCACGCCTGGGCGGATCGTCTGGCACGGCTGACTCGACACGCCGAGAGGAACTGCGAGGGTTTCTAGAACCCTGGCTTCGGCCGCGTGTTGAAGATGCCCAATGCCGTGTTCTGTAGCTGGAAACGCGCCCCGATTTTCCGATTCCTGCCTGCTGCTTCCCGCGTTGCTCTTCCCTTTCTCTTTTTCTTCCTTCCCACGTCTTTCATTTCTTCTTCATTTTCAACCCGTCATGAATTCCCGGCTCCGGGAGACATTGTTCCGCTTGTCGGCTTCCGGGCATCACGGTAAACGCCGCCCCGCCCAGCTTGATCGTGCGGCCGACGATTGCGGGACCCGTCGTATGATGAGCCGTGGCTCATCCCGAACGGACACCCCGGCGGACCAGCGTCGCCGTCGCTGACGCCCCTTCGAAGACTCCGAAGAAAGCGTTCACGGCGGGGGCGTGGGAAGAAGCGCGCACTCTTATCTGGACCCATCGCCGGCGGCTCGCCGTGGGCCTGGGGCTCATGTTCATCAACCGGCTCTCCGGTTTCGTCCTGCCGACGACGACGAAATACCTCATGGACGATGTCATCACGCAGGGGCACTGGGAGTTGCTGCCGACGCTGGCGCTTGCGGCGGGGGCGGCGACGGCCGTCGATGCCGGCTCGGCGTTCGCGAACTCACAGGTGCTCGGCGTCGCCGCCCAGCGCGCGATCACCGAAATGCGCAAGGACGTGGAAGCCCACGTCATGCGTCTGCCGATCCGCTACTTCGACTCGACGAAGACCGGTATTCTGATTTCGCGCATCATGAACGACGCCGACGGGATCCGCAATCTCGTCGGCACGGGCCTCGTGCAGTTGACCGGGTCGATCCTGACGGCGCTGATCGCCCTGTGCGTCCTGCTCTACCTGAACTGGAAGCTCACCCTGGTCACGATCGCGATCCTCGGCGCGTTCGGCGGCGGCATGGCCACCGCCTTCCAGCGCCTGCGCCCGCTGTTCCGCGAGCGCGGGCAGATCACCGGCGAGGTCACCGGCCGCCTCACCGAATCGCTCGGCGGCGTCCGCATCGTCAAGGCGTACACCGCCGAGAAGCGGGAAGAGCTGGTCTTCGCGAAGGGGGCTCATCGGCTGTTCAGGAACGTCGCGAAGTCGCTGACGGGCGTGTCGGCGATCACCGCCTTCTCGTCGGTCGTGATCGGCACGACGGGTGTCGCGATGATGTTGATCGGCGGCAACTCGATCAGGAACGGCTCGATGACGATCGGCGACCTGGTGATGTACCTGTCGTTCACGGCGCTGATGACGATGCCGGTGATTCAGCTCGCGTCCATCGGCACGCAGTTGAGCGAGGCGTTCGCGGGGCTCGACCGGATCCGCGAGATCCGGCGCATGGCGACCGAAGATCAGGAAGACGCCGATCGCGCGCCGCTGTCCGACGTGCGCGGCGAGGTCGAGTTCGACAACGTCACGTTCGAATACAACGCCGGAACGCCGGTGCTGAAGCACGTGTCCTTCCGGGCGCCGGCGGGATCGACGACGGCGCTGGTCGGATCGAGCGGATCGGGCAAGAGCACGCTGATCAGCCTGGTGATGACGTTCAACCGGCCGCTATCCGGCTGCGTGCTGGTGGACGGGCACGACCTGACGTCGCTCAAGCTGCGCGACTACCGCGAGCATCTCGGCGTCGTGCTGCAGGACAACTTTCTCTTCGACGGCACGGTCGCGGAGAACATCGCGTACGCCAGGCCGCATGCGTCGCGCGACGAGATCAGGGCGGTGAGCCGCATCGCGCACTGCGACGAGTTCGTCGAGGGGTTCGAAAAAGGATACGACACGATCGTGGGCGAGCGCGGCGTGCGGCTGTCGGGCGGCCAGCGGCAGCGCGTGGCGATCGCCCGCGCGATTCTGGCCAACCCGAAGATCCTGATTCTCGACGAGGCGACCTCGAGCCTCGACAGCGAGAGCGAGGCCATGATCCAGGACGGGCTGAAGGCGCTGAGGCAGGGCCGCACCACGTTCGTGATCGCGCACCGGCTGTCGACGATCCGCAGCTCGGATCAGATTCTGGTGCTCGAGCATGGCGAGATCGTCGAGAGCGGCACGCACGAGGAACTGCTGGTCAAGGGCGGCCGGTACCGCCAGCTCTACGACAAGCAGTACCACTTCGAGAAGGATCGCTTCATCAATCCGGGCGAGGACTTCACGCCGGAGCCGGAAACAGTCGCCGCGCCGGCGCGAGTCAGCACGACGCTCTGATCATGAGATTGCAGAGTTCAGATTGCTGATTTCAGATTGAGTGCAGGTTGACGCTCAACCTGAATCCGCAATCTCCAATCTGCAATCTGCAATCTGCAATCTGCAATTTCATGATCAGAACGTCACCCGCAGACCGAGTTGTCCGACCCGTGCCGGCACGTAGTTCGTCGGCTGGCCGTACAGCGACGAACGGATGTCCTTGTTCAGGAAGTCGGTTGCGGCGTCGTTGTTGAACAGGTTGAACACGTCGCCGCTCAACTCCACTTTCCGACCGCCGGGCAGCGGGATGCTCTTCTGAATCCGCAGGTTCACCAGATGCGCGTCGTCGGCCTCGAGCATGTTGACGTCGTTCCTGCGAGCCTGCGGGTACGCGATGTTGAAGAACGGGTCCGCGACGCCGCGACCGTTCGAGAGCACCACGCGCGGGGCCGTCGCGTTCAGCGGGAAGTCTCCCGTCATCACGTTGAACCGGCCGCCCTGGCTGAAGCTGTAGAAGGCCGACAGCGTCACGTCGTACGGGAGCTTGACGAACGAGGAGTAGCGGGCGAGATGTCGGGGCGACGTCCGTTCCCCGAAGTCGTCGTCGGGGCTGAGGCCGTAGAACTGCAGCTCGTCTCTGGTCGGATTCCATCGCGTGCGGATCCGCGACGAGATGATGTACGAGTAGTTCGCGTTCATCCCCCAGTTCCCGGCGAAGTTCTTCGTGTAGAGGAACTGCACCGACCGGTTCTGCTGCCAGGTGTAGTTGGGGTTGTAGGTATTGATCACCGCATCGTAATCCGGGAAAGGCCGGTCGAGGAGCGCGCCAGTCCTCGGATCGCGGACGACGTTGTAGTCGTCGCCGCTCTGATAGTCCCAATTGCGGCGCCAGAGGAATGTCGTGCCGATCGAGCTGGTGCGCGGCAGTCGATGTTCCCAGGCCGCGGAGAACTCGTTGACGTACGTCCGTCCGTTGAGGACGCTGCCGTCCTTCGTGTCGCCGAACGCCACGCCGAGAGGGAACCCGCCGGGCAGGGACTGGTTGAGCGTCGGGTTGTTTCGCGGCGAGGCCCGGAAAATGTCGGTCGCCAGGACGTTGGGGGCATGCGAGGTCCCGTCGCCGCCGCCCAAATCCAGCCACTCATAGCTGCGCTGCGCCGTGCCGCGAAACACACCGTACCGGCCGGCATCGAACGAGATGCCGAAGTTGGGCATCCACGTGTTCTGATGGAATTCGCGATCGGCGGGGTTGGTCGGCAGCGCGGCCGGCAGCAGCGCGCCGAGCACTTTCTGTCGATCGGCCGTGAAGATGCTCGTGCTCTCGGCGCGCACGCCCGCCTTCACCGCGACCCTGGACGATGGCTTCCATCGGTCCTGGAAGTACGCGCCGTAATGGTGCTCGTAGGCGTCGTTGCTGACCGTCGTGCCGCCGTCGAACCCGCGCAGGATGTCGCGCTCGAACAGCACGTCCGCGCTCCCCGTCGTGCCCGGTGGACGGTAGTAGAACTCAGCCGGTGCCAGGTCGCTGCTCGTCTTGTTCTCGATGTTCGGATACAGATCGGCGCCGCCGCGGAATTCGTGTGATCCCAGCCGGTCGTTGACGAGGAACGTCATCGACGGCGACAGGTAGATCATCGACCGGTGCGAGGTGTCAATCGCCCCGAAGCCGCCCTCCATGGCCGTCGTGGTCAGGCTCCCCAGGATGTTGCCTTGCGGGTTGGTCTGAATGATCTTGGTGGGGACGAGCCCCTGGCCGTCGAGCGGCTGCAGATCGTTCGGCTTGTTGATCATGAAGCTGCCGACCAGCTGCAGGACTTTCGTCGAGCTGACGACCCAGTTGTAGTTGAAGCTCGCGAGCGGCCCGCCTTTGACCAGGGTGCCGAGCGCCGACGGCGCGACGATTTGCGGCGTGGCACTGCTCAGCGCGGGGTTGGCGGTCGTCGTGCCGCTGGTCAGCAGGCCGAGATTGCGGTTGGGCGCGGCGGTTCCGCGGAAGAGCGCGTTCGCCTGCACGGTGCGATCGTACTGGAAGCTGACTTGCAGCCGGTGGGCGTTGGTCAGTTGCGCGGTCCCTTTCAGGAACCACAAGTTGCCGCGCTTCTGGACGGGCACCGCCGCGTTGTTGAACGTTTGATCGGTCTGCACGCGGCGATACGCGCTGAAGAACCAGATTCTGTCGCGCTCGATCGGGCCGCCGAGCGTCAAGTCCGGCTGATAGTCCTCGCGTTTGTTCGCGGGAATGCCCTGGACGTTCGACCCGTTGAAGTTCTGCGGAATGATGAAGAGCGCCGCCGACCCATGGAACGTATTGCCGCCGCTCTTGGTGACGATGTTCATGTACTGGCCGACCATGCTGGAGCCGTCGGACGCTTCCGCGCCGAGCGCCTTGATCTCCACGTCCTGAATCGCGTCGTAGTTCAGATTGACCGCGAAGATGTCGCCGCCGAACGGATCCGTGACGTCCGCGCCGTCGAGGCTCGTGCGGCGCTCGGATCCGGTCAGCTCCTGTGTCGCCGGGTTGACGTTGACGCCGGGCACGACGAGCCACGCATCCTGGAACCGGCGGCTCGTCGTCACCGGCACGGTCGTCAGCGCCTGATTGTTGATGTTGACCGAGAGTCCCGCGCGCTCGGGATCGACGATGGGTGATTCGGCGGTGACGGTGACGGTTTCCGAGACCGACCCGACCGCGAGCGTGAACGCCACCTCGGTGACCGCGTTCAGACGGACGGTCGCCGTGCGGATGACCGTTTGGAAACCGGACAGCTCCGCGCGTACCTGGTAAGTCGCGGGCGCCAGGTTCGTGACGCGGTACAGGCCCTGGGCATCGGTGACCGCGCTGAATTGACCCAGCGCTTCCGGGCTCTGCAACGAAATCGCCACGCCCGGGAGGACCGCGCCGCTGGCGTCGATGACCTTCCCCGTCACCGTGCCGGTCGTCGCGCGCTGGGCCAGTGAAGCGCCCGGGACGAGGAGCAGCGCAAGAGCGAACACCACACGCCCGCGGATACCCATGCCATCCTCCGTTCCGCAGTCACTTCTTGCAAACGTCAAAACCGGATGCGCTTCACCAGCCGTACGGTGCCGGCCCCGATCTCCGCCCGCGTCTCGATGCCGCGGAGCAGCAGCGCGGCACCCACCGCTCCAACGGCGACGCCACCCCAGAGGAGCCCGAGGTTCTTCCCCTTCAACGCGTCGCACTGGTTCGTTGCGTAGATCGGGTCGGCTTTCTGCGCCACACACGCCTGGTACGCGCCGTTCGGCGCGTTGCCGGAGCTGGTGTCTTCGACTCTGAACGCCGTGAGCCCGAGCACGGCCGTCGTCGCACCGGCGACGCCGAGCGCGAGCCCGGACCACAACAGCGTCCGGCCGTGCGTGGTGGATGACTGCTGCTCGGCGGCGGCCATTGCGGCGTGAGCGATGGATTTATTGATCGACGGCTGCTCTTGAGCGAACGCTTGAACTGAAGTGAATACAAAGGCGAGAAGCAGGGGGGTAGCTCTCATGTGCAACTCTTCTGGAAGGCGCGAGCGGTGCTCGCGCAACCTGACCGGACGCTCACGAAAACGCCGCTACATTACCACGACTGGCTCGTGTCAACCGCCTCAGGCCCTCGCGCGTTCTCTTGGGACAGAAACCATTCGAGCCAGGGCGCCCCAGCCGGCCGGCTCCGCTCGCCTG
>Ga0066695_10000337_pt1 | contig 13826 bp, 9 predicted proteins | sample GraSoiAngelo_144_FD_66452 | JGI IMG/M metagenome (GOLD analysis project Ga0066695, IMG submission 66452) | Grasslands soil microbial communities from the Angelo Coastal Reserve, California, USA - 14_1009_02_40cm | ecosystem: Environmental > Terrestrial > Soil > Grasslands | place: USA...
GGCAGCTCATCGAGAAAAAGGACGCCATTGTGGGCAAGGCTCACTTCACCCGGAGTCGGGAACGCTCCGCCGCCGAGCAGACCGATGTCGCTGATGGTGTGATGCGGCGAGCGAAACGGCCGCCTCGCGACAAAAGATTTTTCGCCGTCGAGAAATCCGGCAATGCTGTGGATCTTTGTCGTCTCGATCGCTTCATCGAGCGACATCGGCGGAATAATTGTCGGGATGCGCTTCGATAACATCGATTTCCCCGAACCCGGCGGGCCAATCATGAGGATGTTGTGCCCGCCGGCGACCGCCACTTCAATTGCGCGTTTGACGTGGCGCTGCCCTTTTACATCGGCAAAATCGACATCGTAACTTTGGTGGGTTGAAAAAAATCCGGTGAGATCGCCGCGCGTTGGAAGAAGCGGAAGTTCGCCGCGGAGAAATTGGAATGTCTCGCGCAAATTATGCACGCCGTAGATGTCGATCTTGTTCACCATCGCGGCTTCGAGCGCGTTTGCTGCCGGCACAAAGAGCGCCTGTTTGCCGCGGCGTCGCGCTTCCAACGCGACCGGGAGCACGCCTTTGACCGGACGAACGCTGCCGTCTAAAGCGAGTTCGCCGACGAAACTAAATTTTTCGAATGCCGAAGTGTTGAGTCCTTCCGCGACTGCAATCATTCCGAGCGCGATTGGAAGGTCGAAGCTCGGTCCTTCCTTTTTAATGTCGGCCGGCGCCAGGTTGATCGTGGTGCGCTTGCGCGACCATTTGTAGGCGCTGTTCGCGATCGCTGTTCGGACGCGATCTTTGCTTTCCTTTACGGCGGCATCCGGCAAACCGACGATGACCATCTTCGGGTCACCCGCGCCGGCGTTGACCTCAATTTCGACCTCGTAAGCGTCGATGCCGTAAACCGCTGCCGAATAGATTTTTGCCAACATGGAGGGAACGAACTGGACAGAAGACTTACAGAAAATGATGACGGCGAAAAGAGACAAATACCGCGGCGTCAGGTCCGCTTGGCCTTAGCAAAAGCAGCCTGGCAAATGTTTTGAGAAATATTGAACAAACCCAATTGGGGGAATGTCAAAATTCGGAATATTTAACCTTGTTAAGTAGTTTCCCTGATGTTAAGAAATCCGATTAAGGAGCCAGCCACGAACATAAAAGCCGGCAACTTGTCGGCCCTACCCCCATTTTTTCATGAAGAAAGGCTATATGGCCGCTGAAGATAGCGATACCGGAATAAAGATTTACCTGCGCGAGATCGGGCAGATCCCGCTTTTGACGCCGCAGCAGGAGATTGAGCTCGCCGCCAAGATCAAGAGAGGCGATCGAGAGGCGCGTGCGCTCATGATTCGTTCCAACCTGCGCCTGGTCGTCAAGATTGCCCACGATTATGCGAATCTTGGGCTGCCGCTGCTTGACCTGATTTCGGAAGGAAACATCGGTTTGATGAAAGCAGTCGAGCGTTTCGATCCGGCCAAAGGCGGCAAGCTTAGCACCTACGCCGCATGGTGGATCAAACAATCGATCAAGCGCGCGCTGGCGAACCAGTCGAAGACGATTCGTTTGCCGGTCCATTTGGTCGACAAGATTTCCAAGATGCGCCGCGTCTCCTTGCAGATGAGCGAGGAACTCGGCCGTGAACCGACTGACGACGAGCTCGGCGAAGAGATCGGAATTGCTGCCGGAAAAGTTTCGCAGCTCAAGACGGTGTCGATCCGTCCAGCTTCACTCGATGCGCCGATCAGCGACGACGATTCGACTGAGTTCGGCGAAATCGTCGGAGACGAGGACGCCCAAACGCCGTTCGAGCTGTTGCGCGACAAAAATCTGCGTAACGAAGTCGGCGGCCTACTCGACGTCCTCGACGACCGCGAAAAGAAAATCATTTTCCAGCGCTTCGGTCTCGATGGCGGAAAGCCAAAGACTCTCGAGGAAGTCGGAAAGAAATTCGGCGTGACCCGCGAACGTATTCGACAGCTGCAAAACATTGCGCTTTCGAAACTGCGTCGCGCGTTGAGCAAAAAAGAGAAGCCGATCGACGTCGAGCTGCCGGTCGAAGCATAACGCAAGATCGGCCCGCCTTCGCCAAGGCTAAGGCGCGGCAAGCATCGTTTTTTTATTTCGCCGTGCGCAACTGGACGCAATCGACCAACGCGTCCCGTGCACGCACGTCGCTGATGACGACCAGATTGTCGCCCGCCGTAGTCAGTTTTTGATCGCGCAAATATTTCTGCGCGGTCTCAATTGTTACATTCGGATCGTCGCTGAATTCAATCCGCACCGGGCAGACGCCCCAGCAGATCGACAACTGCCGCCGCACTTCTTCGCTCGGCGTGAAAGCAAAAATAATGGCGCGCTCCGGTCGCAGGTTTGAGGTATTGCGCGCCATTCTTCCATGTCGCGTGAAGACAATGATCTTGGATCGGGCGAGCGAATTGGCTAGGACAACCGCGGACGCGACTGTTTTTTGCCGTGCATCTTCCAGAATAGCCGATTCGGCATAACCGGCGCCACCGCTTCGCTCGTTCCGCGTGGCCACGCGATTCAAAACCTCCACGCATTCTACCGGATATTGGCCGATGCTGGTTTCGCCGCTCAACATGATCGCGTCGGCTTGCTCAAAAACGGCGTTCGCTACGTCGGTGATCTCCGCTCGCGTCGGCACGCGATTCTTGATCATCGATTCGAGCAAATGGGTCGCGACCACGACCGGTTTGCCCAGTCGAATGCAACTTTTGACGATTCGTCGCTGAATGATCGGCAATTCTTCCATCGGCACCTCGATCCCGAGATCGCCGCGGGCGACCATGACCAGGTCCGCAGTCTTAATAATGTCGTCGATCGATTCGACTGCGGCTTGGTCCTCGATCTTGGCCAGCACCTGTGCATTGCTCCTTTTGCGGATAAGCAAATCGCGAAGCTCGGTGAGATCGCCGGGTTTTCGGACAAAACTGAGCGCAACGAAGTCGACGCCGAGCTGCGCTCCGAGCGTAACGTCAGCAATGTCCTTTTTTGTCAGCGCTGGAAGGCTGATGTGGACGCCCGGTAAATTGATATGCCGACGCGAGCCGAGTGTTGACGGAGTGATGACTTTGCAAAGGACGCGATCCTTCTTCTTCTCGATGACCGTGAGCTTGATCAGGCCGTTGTCGACCAGAACGGTGTCCCCGACGCTGACATCATTCGCGAACTTGTCGTAATTGACTTCAACCGATTTCTTTTGCGTTTTTTTGACGTGGCCAACGGTAAATTCGAGGACGTCCCCCTTCTTTAAATCCAACGGTGTTTTCACCGGCCCGGTCCGAATCGCCGGCCCTTGGGTGTCGAACAGTATTCCGATCGGACGCCCCAACTCATCCGCGAGCTTGCGAACTCGCGGAACAATCTCACGCACCCATTCCCGCGGCGCGTGACTCATGTTCAAGCGAAAGACGTCTGCTCCGCGCGCAATCAGTTGCCGAATGGTCTCCGTTTTTTCGGTCGCCGGGCCGAGCGTGCAGATGATTTTTGTCTTCCGCATCTGTTAAAGCCTTAAGTTTGTCCCAAGGAATGCAAAGCCAAAAAAAACGCGGCACGCCGTGATGGCGTGCCGCGCGTAAACTAATCGAAGTTACTTATTTCAGTTTGCTTTGAGTTTCCTGAGCGAGCTTGAGGTGAGCAGTGACCATTTTCGCGCCTTTGGCCGCGAACGCCTTTACGTCTGGGTCAGTTCCGCTCTGTGCTTCTTTTTGGAACTCGGCCAGATCCGCCTGATGGTCCTTCACCATCGACTCCATGTAGTCCTTGTCCGATTTCCATTTACCGGGCGATTTCGCGGCTGGAAGTGAGACCCCTTCCTCGTTCGCCAGCGCCATCAACTCGCTGTTCGCCTTGGAATGATCGGTCACCATCCGGTTGCCGAACTTTTTTACATCGGCGTTCTGGGCGTTCTGCGCCGCCAACTTACCCCATTCGACTTCCATCATGCCGCCCTTGGCCGCGTTCATCATGAAAGTTTTGTCCGCCGCGCTCAGTTTGCTGGCAGCCTTGGCTGCGCCCTTGGCCGGCGACGGGCTGGTTTTTGGAGCGTTCGCGTTCGCGCCGGTTCTTAACGGTGGATATGCATTAAGCGCGCTGCTGGTCGTAGCCAGGCAAAGCGCTCCGACGCCCAGCGCGACAATTGCGATTCGTGACATTACAAGATGTTTTTTCATAAGTGTTTGCAGGTTATGATACCGCCATTCGGCATCAGAGGTTCGCATCTTGACACAGCTTTGGACGTGCGTGCAAGCCAGCTATTCGAGCTCGCAAGATTCGGTCAACTCCCGCCCTTGTCCTGTCGGTATGAGCTTTCTACCCGCTCGGCTACGTCTTTGTAGCCATAGTCCGCTTCATAGATTTGCTTCATGCAATTGAGCGACTTCTCGCGCGCGCCCATCTTCTCGTAAACGGTCCCGAGATTATAGACGATTTCCTTTTTCATCGGGTCCATTGTCACAATCTCCCGCGCCGCGTCCTCGAATTGTTTCATCGCCAGATCGAGCATGCCGAGTTCGCAATAGGAAACGCCAAGCAGATTCATCGCTTTCAATCGCGCATTGGGATTTTGCCGCGCCCGTTGTAATTCCGGTACGGCCTCGCGAAATCGCTGCGCGTTGACGAAGTGCTCGCCCAGTTCGAATCGCAGCTGGAGATCGGTCGGATTACGCTCCAACCGCTTTTTCACTTCTTCGATCAATATTCCGGCTCGCTTTTTCTTCGCCGCTTGCAGCTCTTCGCTTCTCTTCGCATGGGCCGCGTCTTTCTTGGTGTGCCCTGCCAGGAATTCCTCATGGGCGGCGATGTCGCGTTCCGCGCCGCGCATTTTCAAATTGGACAGCTTTCGAATGAGGCCGGCGTCGCTGCTCCCGGTTAGCTCGACTGCACGCTGATACCATTTGATCGCCGATTCGATGTCGTCCTTTTGTTCGCAGAGCGCGCCTAATCGTCGGGCGAGGTCGGCATTTTGCGGTTTGGCCTGCTGCTGCGCTTCCAATTCGGCAATCTGCCGATCGAGTGCTTCGCCGCTTAATTGCATTCGGCTTTGCTGTTCGAGTGAGATCGCCACATCCTTGTCTTTGATTAATTCGCGATAACTTTCCGCTTGGGTCCAGCCGCCGGTCGCCATCGACGCTCGCGCCGATGCGTCCTTTCCCAATCGCAGCGCCGCGGCGTCGAGCGGATCGATCTCTGTGATTCGATTGTAAATCTCGACCTCTTCGTCGCTTTGACCGGTCTGATGATAAAGCAGGCCGAGTTCGTGCAGCAGTTTCACGTCGCGCGGATTTTCCTCGAGCAACGTTTGCAGCGCGAACACGCCAATCTCCAGCCAGCCGGCCGCGACGGCCGCTTCTTTCAACGCCAGGTTCGCTTGTCGATTGTAAGGTTCCCCTTCCAAAACCTTTTCGATCATTTCCACCGCGTGCTGCGGTGCTTTTTTGATCTCGCGCTGTGCGTTCATGACGGCGATTGGCGCGGTCGAAATGTTAAAGAAACTTTTCTTGCCCGCTTTTTGTTTCGCGACTTCAGCTCGACGCAGTAATTGGCGCCCGGTCAGAAATTGCGGCTCCTGTTTCAGGATTCCCTGCAAAAGTGAAATCGCGTAGCCGAAATTGCGCAGTTCGATCGCGGCCATCGCTTTCAACCAGAGACTGCGCTCCGCTTCGTTGAGCTCTTTTTCGGTTTTAACGGCCATCTTCTGTCATCCCGAGCTTGGTCGATGGATCTCTCATTATAACAAATCCAGCTGCGGCTTCTCCGATTGGGGCATGCTCTTTGTCGATCGTCGCCTTTTCTTTTCGTGCCCGACGGCGCCGTTCGGGTTTTCCAGGTGCGCTAGAATTTCCTTCGCGCGATCCAAAATTTCTTTTGGCAAACCGGCCAGCCGCGCCACCTGGATCCCATAACTTTTGTCGGCGCCGCCCGGCACGATCTTGCGCAGAAAAATGATCTGCTCGTTCCACTCCCGGACAGCCACATTGAAATTGCAAACGCCTTTGCGTTCAGCCGCGAGTTTTGTCAGCTCGTGATAATGTGTCGCGAACAAAGTGCGCGCTTTGATCTTGTCGTGCAGAAACTCCGCCACGCTCCAGGCGATCGACAACCCGTCGAATGTCGATGTTCCGCGGCCGATCTCATCCAAAATGACCAGGCTTCGCTCGGTTGCATTGTTCACGATGTTCGACGTTTCATTCATCTCCACCATGAAGGTCGACTGGCCGCGCGCCAGATCGTCGTTCGCGCCCACACGCGTGAAAATTCGATCGACCAATCCGATCTCCGCGCTCGCAGCCGGCACAAAGCTGCCGATCTGCGCCATCAACACGATTAGCGCGACTTGGCGGATGTAGGTCGATTTCCCGGCCATATTTGGCCCGGTCACGATTGCCAGTCGCATGTTTTCGCCATCCAACGTCGTATCATTAGGCACAAATTTCTCTTCGACCAGGTTCTGATCGAGCACCGGATGCCGGCCATCTTTGATCACGAGCCGCAACGATTCATCCAACGTTGGCCGGCAATAATTGAAAAGCCGCGCCGTTTCCGCCAGCGCACAAAGAACATCGAGAATCGCAATCGCATCCGCGGTTCGTTGGATCGGTCCAAGTTCGCGTAGCGTTTCTTCGCGTAACTTTTGGAAAAGTTCGTACTCGAGATTTCGGGCGCGCTCATCGGCGCCGAGAATTTTGCCCTCCATTTCCTTCAACTCCGGCGTGATGAAACGCTCGCCGCCGACGGTCGTCTGTTTGCGCGTGTAATGCTCCGGCACGCTCGCCAAGTTCGATTTTGTTACTTCGATGAAATAACCGAACACGGAATTGTAACGGACCTTGAGCGACTTGATCCCGGTCGCTGCGATCTCGCGCTCCTGCAATTGGCTGATCCAGTTCTTGCCTTCGCGCGAACCGTTCCGGAGCTCGTCCAGATCGGCATCGTAGCCGTCACGGAAAATTCCGCCCTCTTTCAGAGCGAGTGGCGGATCATCAACCAACGCCTTGGTCAATTTCTGGGCCAGCGCGGGCATTTCGTGAATTTCGTTTTGCAGCCGCTGCGCCAGCAACTCGATGTCGCCTTCTTCCTTCGCCCGATTCGCGCCGAAGGACAGGCGGTCGAGTAGCTTCTGCACTTCCGATTTCAATTTCGGGATTTGTTCGAGTGACGCTTTCAAGGTGACCAAATCGCGCGCGTTTCCCGACGCCTGGCTCAATCTTCCCACCGCCCGCTCGATGTCGCGGATCGATTTCAATTCCGTTCGAATCGAATCGAGAAGATCAGGCTCCTGCAACAAATCGGCGATCATTTGCTGGCGGCATCCGAGCTCGGTCAGATCGCGCAACGGTTGCAAAATCCAGGAGCGCAATTTTCGCGCGCCCATCGGTGTCGCGGTTCGATCGAGCACTGCTAGTAAGCTCGTGTCGCGCGAACTGCGCGATTCGACCAACTCGAGATTCGTCTGCGTCGCGGCGTCGAGCAGCACGTAACCGGTCGGAGCGTCGCACCGCAGCGAACTGAGATGATCGATTGTGCGCCGCAGCTGGTGCTTCAGGTAATGCACGATTGCGCCCGCGGCTGCGACCGCCTGCGGCATCTGCCCGCAGCCGAAACCATCGAGCGATTTTACCTGAAAATGCTCGCACAAGGTGAAGCTCGCGTGCTCTGGCAGGAACGCGTAGCTGTCGTACTCGATCGCGTGATCGATTTGGCCTAACGATTCCTTTTGTTCAGCGCTGACTAACAACTCCGACGGCGACACGCGCGCCAGCTCATCGAGCACTGCTTGTCGATCCTTTAGCTGGGTCAGTCGAAATTCCCCCGTTGTCAGATCGGCATAGGCGAAGCCGAAGCCTTCGTTGTCGCCGTAAACCGCGCCCAGATAATTCGCGCGCTTGGCGTCGAGCAAATTCAATTCGCTCACCGTCCCGGCGCTGATGATTTGGGTGATGTCGCGCGAAACAATCTTGCCCGGCTGCGGCTCGCTCGTCTGGTCGCAGATCGCGACGCGCCGGCCGGCTTTGATCAGCTTCGCAATGTAACCTGGGGCCGCGTGATACGGCACGCCGCACATCGGCACTTCGTTCCGTTTGGTCAACGCGACATTTAGCAATACCGACGCTTCCTTCGCGTCTTCGAAAAACAGTTCGTAAAAATCGCCCAGTCGAAAAAGCAGGAGCGTGTCCGCCGGGATGCTTTTCCGCAGTCGCTGATACTGCTGCATCATGGGGGTAAGCGCATCCTGCATCGCTCCAGCTTGCAATCAGTGAAAGTCAATTGCGAGTTCGTAATGGTATCGCCAGAAATTTCTTGCCTGTTCGACAGCGTGCGCGTGCAATTGGCGGGGTGATGCATCTCATGTCTCTCCCATTTGCAATTCGGTGTGTGCTGTCAGTCCTGCTTCTCACCCCGGTAACGAGCTTCTCCGCCGCGCTTGTGCAGAGAAATCCGCCGATGCGGCCTGCCAATGCCGATTCTCCGATATTGATTTGGGATGTTGATCTAAAGCTGGCTAAGAGTCTGCCGCGGAACTTCCGCACGACTGACGATCACCTTGAAGCGAAGAGCGGCCAAAAGATTCCCGCCAACACCGGTTTGGCTGATCTCCGTGCTTCCGGCGGAGGAGAATTCACCGCCGACGGTTTCAAGCTCTTGTTGGGGCGCACGCGCGGTCCTGCTACGGTGTTCGATTTGCGACAGGAGACGCACATATTCGTCAACGGCCTGCCTGTTAGCTGGTTTGCCACGAACGATTGGGCCAACGTTGGTCGCACCTGCGATGAGATCCAGGCAGACGAGGCTGGGCGCGTGAAATCGCTTAAGCCCGGGAGTAAAATCGTTGTCCATCCAGGAGCCGCGATTAAAAAACCTGGTGTCCCCTCAAGCGCGCCCGAGAATGTGACTGTCAAGCACGCTAGTACGGAACGCGAACTTGTTGCGGCCAACAACGCGGCATACGTGCGCCTTACTGTTACCGATCATGCCCGTCCCCTCGATGAAGAAGTGGATCGATTCATCCTCGCCGTCCGGGCGCTTCCGGAAAACGGCTGGGCGCATTTCCATTGCGAAGCCGGCCGGGGTCGCACGACTACCTTTATGGTGCTGTATGACATGTTGCGAAATGCGAACCGGGTCTCGCTCGAGGATATTGCGCGCCGTCAGCAACTCCTCGGCTATGATTATGATGTGCTTCGCTCTCCTGATCCAGGGGACTGGAAAGCGCCATATACTGAGGATCGGAATGCGTTCGTCCGCGCTTTTTACGATTACGCTCGGGCCAATCCTGGCGGTCGGCCGCAGCTTTGGAGCGAGTGGCTGAAGTCACGGACAGACTGATTGCCGTCATTGCAACGCCTGCGGCCGCGTTTGGTTGCCGGTCAATCTCGAAGCGTCTTCATCCCGGGCCGGATGATCTGGTCGATCAATTGCCAGTCCGGCTCGGACCGTTGAACGTTTGCTTGTGTCTGACAATTTCCAGATTCGCCTCGCTGCCGTTGCCGATCTCGAGCTGATCAGTTGGCATCGCGCCCGAATGTTTCGGGATATGGGCGAGCTGCCGCCGGACTTGTTCGAGTCATTCCGCGTTCAGTCCCTCGAGACGCTTCAGCGGATGTTTGACCGCGGCGAATATGTCGGCTGGCTCGCCAGTCCCGAAAATGAACCCGGACAGATTGTCGCCGGCGCGGGCCTGCAACTGCGCGAGATCCCCCCGCATCCGCAAACCAACCCGAATGGCAAGATCGACATCGTCTCAGGCCCGCAGGCGATCATCCAAAATGTTTTCACTGAGCCGGAGTGGCGGAGGCGCGGGCTGGCCGCCCTCTTAATAGAGAGGATTATCGATTGGACGCGCGAGCAGGGGATCGATTCGCTCGTCCTCCACGCTTCAGACGAAGGGCGCGCTCTTTATGACAGACTCGGATTTACCGCAACGACCGAGATGCGACTCAGTCGTTAGGGTAAAACGGCTGCGACGGTGGCGCAAAGTCGCCTGGCCGTTCGTCAAAGATGCGGCGGCGCGGGCGTGGAGTGTAAATATTGTCGTCGTTTAAGCGCGGCAGAGTCACGACCCGCCCAGACGACAGCCGCACAACCAATCGACCATCGGACGTCCTGCCGATGACTCGGGCGTGGTGTTGGCCCTGGTAAATTGGTTCTCCGTTGTAATTGTCTTCGTAAGGCAAAGCGCGATTGCTTCGCTCGCTTCTGGATGCTCGATTCGACGCGATCGATTTCTTTTTGCTGCGCACGGTCGACTCACTTGATTGCTCCGATGAGGATTGCTCGGAATTTTCCGGCGCGGACGCTGGTTCAGTTGGTTCTGCTGCCGGCGACGCGGGCTCCAACGCTTTTCCAGCGGAAACGATTTGATTCCAAACCTGCGTCGGACTTGTGATCGAGTTTGCGGGGGCCGCGTTCGATGATTGACCTTGCTTAGCGACAGGCGGCGAAGCTTCGTTTGTCGCCGCAATCGCGGGCGGCACATTTTGGATCGATTCATTCGCCGCAGCCCGCGGAGCGTTTGTCGCTTGAGTTGGCGCGGACGCGAACTTCGAGGCGTCGGGAACGCCGATCGGCACGCCGACTTTTCCGCTTCGATGAAAGAACGGAATTTTGTCCGGAAAGAAAAATTCGGCCGCCACTGCCGCCGCCAGGATGAAAACAGCGAACGCCACGACTCCACCCAAAACTTGGGCGAGCGGTGTTGCCGGTTCTTTCGGTTGTTTGGACTTTCTGGGAATGACCGCGGCCAATGGAATTCCCAACTTGCGGCCGATGGCCTGACGCCGCTCGATTTTCGTCAGGCAATCACGCATCTCGTGCTCGAGTGCGACCGGATCTTGCGGCCGGTTCTCCGGATTTTCGCGCAGCAGGTGCACGAGCAAATTGTGCAACACCTTGGGCGCCCGGCGCAGTTCGGGCAAGCGGCGGATCCGCAAACGCGCTTTCATTCCGCTGACCGCCAGTGGTGCCGCACCGGTGAGCAAAAAACACATTGTCGCCCCGAGCGAATACATCTCCGATCTGAAATCGATCTCGCCATTCGCTCGCTGTTCCGGACTCGCGAATTGCGGCGAAATTGAGGGCGCCAGCTCGCGCGCTTCGGCGCTGTCCGAATGGAGCTCGAGGCCGGCAAGACCGAAATTCAAAAGCTTCACGAACGGCCAACCGCCGTCGGGGGATTCCCCCGGCACGATCATGAGATTCGATGGTTGAATAGCGCGATGCGTCAAATTGAAGAACGCGGCCGCGCCGATAGCTCTGACCACCTGCAGTCCGGCCCGTAATGCCGCGTCCGCGGGCATGGGTCCATTGGCGACAATCCAGGAATCGGCCGTTTCGCCTTCGAAATGTTCCGAGACCAGCGCGAGGTAATCGTGCTCGACGCCGACCGCGAACGTTTTGGCAATGTTAACGTGATCGAGCTTCTCCGCCGTTTCCGCGCGCTCTTTCAACTGCTGGAGTTTTGCCGGCTCGATCGTCGTGACCGGAATCAATTGCAACTGAACCAGCTCATGCGAGCGGGTATCGATCGCCTCGTAATTGATCGCCGCGCCGGTCCGGCTGACTTCCCGGCCCGCTTCGCTGGTGCCAAGGCGGTAATGCTCGAAAAACGTCGTGGGTTCCATAGAGGCGATGGCCCGGCTGGCACTGTATTAACAATCGCCACTGCGGCCGAGTTGCGCGAGGCTTTTCTTCCAACAGCTGGGCTCGGGACGCCTGTTTAACCGCCAGTCCGGCTCGGACTCATCCCCAGCCGGATGATCGCGTTAATTAACTGCGGATACTTGAGGCCCGCCTTCTGCGCTGATTGGGCGAAGTCTTCATCGGCTGCGAGATGCGGGTTCGGGTTCGCTTCGATAAAATAAATCTTGTTGTCCGCTGTCAGTCGCAGATCGATCCGCGCGTAGCCGTCGATCGTGAGCAAACGATAAATATCTTTGCACATCTGCTCGATCTCCTTGACCAGCGCCGGATCGAGATCTTCTGCGAACTGGCCGTCCAATCCCCAGCGTTTCCGGTATTCCTCGTCCCACTTCGCCTTGTAGGTGGCGATTTTCGGTTCGTTCGCCGGGACTGCGCGAAAAATCAGCTCGCGAATCGGAAAAACGGTCAACCGCGTGTTGCCCATAATACTTACGTAAAGCTCGCGGCCCTCGATGTATTCCTCGGCGATCGCGTCGCTGTTGCGTTTTTCGTGAATGAACGCGATCCGCTCGCGGAATTGCTCCTCGTTCTGAACGAACGACGCCCGCGAAATTCCGTAGGACGCTTCATCTTTCACCGGCTTCACGAGAATCGGAAACTTCAATTGTCGCGGCCCTCCGATCCGTTGCCCGCGCGGGATGACCACGAAATTCGGTGTGGGAATTCCGTGATGTCCGAGAATTTTTTTCGAGATGCCTTTGTGTTTGCAAAGAGTAAGACCAGTCGCGCCGCAACCGGTGAATGGCACGCCTTGCATCTCCAGAAGCGAAACAATGTTCTGGTCGAATTCCGGATTGTTTTTGAATTGTTCGACCAGGTTGAAAAGGACGTCCGGCTGAAAGCTTTCCATTTTTTGCCGGACAAGATCGACATCGTCGAAGATGGCGAGATGCTCGGCGGTGTGGCCGAGCTGGCCGAGCGCGGCCATCACGTTCGCCTCGGTCTGCCAATCCTCCGTCTTCATCTCCTCGCTCAGGTCCTCGTCGATCTTGGTCGGACGAACGCCGTCGAAAAGGACCAGGACTTTAAGTTTCTTTTTCACGCTCGTTACTTGGTGCGCTTGAACTTGCCGGTGAAGAGATAATTCATCACCAGTGTCGTGATGTAGGAGGCGACGCGAAAATCCTGCTGCGGATCGTCGTTCTGCACGCGCAACCCAAGCTCGTCAGATCGGTCGATCAATCGAGTGAGAAGCTTGTTCACTCGAAATTTCTTCTCGTTTGTCCACTGCGTCACTGAGTTCATCAAACGCCGGCGCCGCTGGCGGAGATAACTGCTCGCTTTGATGCCGCTCGGCGCGGAAAACAACTGCTTAAGATCGACATCATAGAAGCCGGGATAGATCTCTTCGTAAAGTTTCCGTTTCCGCGCGTAATAGGTCTTAAGCTTGACATTCAGAAAATTGTAATCGGCTTCGCGATATTTCGGCATGTGCACCGGCGGTTTTCCGGCGAGCGATTTCATTAGCTCATCGACGTATTCGAGTTTTTGCAACGCCTTCCAGCCGGCGTAACGCTTGCGCCAGTCGAAATCCGGCGTCAACCAGATTGCAAACGTCTCCGCGAAATCTTCGTCCGGGTGCGCCTGCGCATACCAATCGTCCAGATGCATCACGTAGCTGCGGCTGAACGGACGCGGCCGATAAAAACTCGGCGTCTCTTCGTCCGACGTTTGCCCGAACATTTCCTGCCACTTTTTTTTCCGGGTCAACCGGTAGGCATACATGTAAGCGTGACCGGCCTCGTGCCGCATCAATTTCATGAACCACTCCGGCGTCTCGCCTTCGACCTCGAGCATCATCGACCGCTCCAGCGCGCGGAGCCGATCGTGCACGAGAAAAAACGGAACGAAAATAGCCGGGATCCCGATCGGCACGAACCACTCATCGCCAATGTGCGTTGGTGGATGAAACGCGAGTCCCTTGGTGGAAAGCTCCGCGTAAAGTTGCTGGATCAACGGCTCCAGCGGTGTCGTCTCAAGCGTCAGACTCAGCTTAGAAATCCGGCGCTCAAGAAGGTCCTCATCGCTCAATGACGCCCAATCGGCAGCCGCTTCCATCTCGCGCACGGTATCACCGACAAAACCCCTGTCACGCCTTCGAAAGCTTTCAGAGT
>Ga0066695_10000343_pt1 | contig 13784 bp, 16 predicted proteins | sample GraSoiAngelo_144_FD_66452 | JGI IMG/M metagenome (GOLD analysis project Ga0066695, IMG submission 66452) | Grasslands soil microbial communities from the Angelo Coastal Reserve, California, USA - 14_1009_02_40cm | ecosystem: Environmental > Terrestrial > Soil > Grasslands | place: USA...
CGGCAGCTTGATGCGATGTTTCGCGCGACCGGACATCGCAACGCTTACTTCCCGCTTTTCATTCCGCTGAGTTATTTCGCGAAGGAAGCGGAGCACGTCGAAGGCTTCGCAAAGGAATGCGCCGTCGTTACCCACAGTCGGCTCGAGGCTGATGCGGACGGAAAATTGCGGCCAGCGAGCGCGCTGACCGAGCCGCTGGTCGTTAGGCCGACTTCCGAAACCATCATTGGCGCGAGTTACGCAAAGTGGGTGCAATCATATCGCGATCTTCCCATCCTGATCAACCAGTGGGCAAACGTTGTCCGCTGGGAAATGCGGCCGCGCCTTTTTTTGCGCACCACGGAATTTCTTTGGCAGGAGGGTCACACCGTCCACGAAACTGAAGCGGAGGCGCGTGCCGAGACCAAGCAAATGCTCGATGTTTATGAGCGTTTCGTACGCGATCATCTCGCCATTCCAGTTTTTAGCGGCGAAAAATCAGAGAGCGAACGGTTCCCGGGCGCCGTGCAAACCTTGTCGATCGAAGCGATGGCGCAGGACCGCAAGGCGATCCAGGCTGGCACGTCGCATTTTCTCGGGCAAAACTTTTCGCGCGCCAGCGGCATTCAATTTCAGAATCGCGAAGGCAAACAGGAATTCGGGTGGACCACAAGCTGGGGGATGACCACCCGGTTGGTTGGCACAGTCGTGATGGCGCATGGCGACGACGACGGCCTTGTCCTGCCGCCGCGGATCGCACCCACGCAGATCGTGATCCTGCCAGTCACGCCAAAAGAAGAAACGCGCGCCGCGGTCCTCGAAGCTTGTGACAGACTCGCGAAACAATTGCGCGAGATTCGATATTTCGATCTACCGGTCGAAGTGGAAGTCGATCGCCGCGATCTCGGCGGTGGTGTGAAGAATTGGGAATGGATCAAAAAAGGCGTGCCTGTGCGCGTCGAAATTGGCCCGCGTGATCTCGAATCCGGCAAAGTGGCAGTGAGTCGACGTGACCAGCCGGTGAAGGCAAAAGAGTTGATGACGATGCAGGAATTAGTTTCGCGCGCGCCCGAGATTCTTGGCTCGATTCAGCAAAATCTTTTCGAACGCGCGACGAAATTCCGCGACGAACACACGCGCATAATCAATTCCAAAAAAGAGTTTTACGGTTTCTTCAAGCCGGAGAATTCCAAACCGGAAATCCACGGCGGTTTTGCCCTCGCGCATTGGAGCGGCTCACGCGAAGTCGAAGAGCAAATAAAAAATGATCTTAAAGTCACAATTCGCGTCATTCCGCTCGATGATTCCTCCGAACCTGGCCCCTGCATTTTCACCGGCGAACCGAGTTCGCGTCGCGTCATTTGGGCCAAGGCCTACTGAAAATCACGCCTGTCAGGTTGACGTGCTCAAAAGCGACTGTTTATTCCCGCAGCAACCGTGGAATTGAACCTGTACAGTCGCGAATGGTGCTCGTGGTGCATTGACGCGAAGGAGTATCTCACCGAGAAGGGTTATCGCTTCAATATCATTGACGTTGGCAAAGATCGACAAGCGTATGAGCAGATGAAAAAACTCTCCGAGCAAACTTATGTGCCGACATTCGTGGCGGGCGAGAGGATTCTGGCGAATTTCGATACCGACCAGCTCGAAAAATTTCTGAGCGAGCATCAGATCACTCCCTAATGCTGTTTGGCCTTTTCATAACGCTCGGCGTGGCGGTGCTCAGCGTCGCTTTACGCAGCTTTCAAAACTCGTATTCACAAAAGGCGGGCGCGCTCGGTATTTTCGCCTCCTCATTCCTTGCTATCTATTTTATTACCGGCAGCTGGGTCCTTGGTTTGGCGGCTGCGGCGAGCTGGCTCTTTCTGCCGTGGCTGGAAATTCTCACTCGCATCCGCGCACTTCGGCTGCCGAAGGAAAAACAGCTTCGCCCGAAAAGTCCGCCCTCTTCGGATACGTTCCCTGCGCTCAGCGAGATCACGCGTGAGATCGAGGACGAAGGTTTCGCGCATGTGGGCGATGCCGGATGGGATTGGGAGGATTATCGCCAGTTTTTTCGTTTGTTTTACAAGGAGGAAGATCGAGCGCAGGCCGCGATTTGCTTAAACGAGCAGTATGATCTGTCGTTTTATTATCTGCGAATTTCATCGCGCGCGAGGGGCGGCACCATTTGGACCACTTGGAATTACCCGCTCTCTTACGGGTTGAAACTCACTCCTCAATTTCGCATCAATCGTCAGCGACCAGATCAATCATTCTGGCAGCTTTATCAAAGCCATCGCGAGTTTCTTCGCCGAAACAACGTCGACATAGAAACGATTGATGCGTTGGATGAAGAGCGCATCCAAACGGAAATTGAAAATGATCTGCGCGATCAGATCGCGCACAACATCGACAAGGGAGTGCTCAAGCAGACTGGGGCGGGGGATGTAAAATATTCCTGGCGCGGGATGATTTATCTTTGGTGCCAATTCCTGGTCGATCTAGTGCGGTTGTAACTTTACCGCTTCCTCTTAGTCCTAATCTTCGTCTATAGGAGAGAGTAGAGGAAGATTAGAAGTCGTCATACCTTCATGATCTCAGCCTCTTTGCGCTTGAGGTGATCATCGACGGACTTGACGAAGCGATCGGTCAGCTTTTGCACTTCAGTCTCCAAATCGTGCAATCCGTCCTCGGTTAATTCACCTGCGGCTTTGAGTTTCTTCGCCTCATCGAGCGCCGTGCGCCGGTTAGCGCGCACGCGCACCCGTGCTTCCTCCGCCATTTTCGCGAGCGAGCGCGCGAGCTCTTTGCGCCGCTCTTCTGACAACTCTGGAATCGGCAACCGAATAATCTTTCCGTCGACCGCCGGAGTGATCCCAATCTTCGACTCCTTAAGAGCCCTCTCGATGTCCTGTACCGTGCTCGCGTCGAAGGGCTGAACGACGAGCAAACGCGACTCGGGGGTGGTGATCAAGGCGAGCTGCTTCAACTTCATGGTCGATCCGTACGCTACGACATCGACGTTCTCTACGAGCCCGGGCGACGCTTTGCCGGTTCGCACGGCGGAAAATTCGTGCACCATATAGTCGACACTTTTTTCCATCGACATCTCAGCTTCGAGAACAATGTCGTCTCTGCTCATACGCCTAACCTTTTACTGCGGTTGGGGTTCGTCGCAAACAAGCGTGCCGACTTTTCGTCCTAATACAGCGTCACGAATGTTGCTCGGCTTGTTCATGTCGAACACCACAATCGGGATTTTGTTGTCCATGCAAAGGCTGAACGCGGTCGAATCCATGATCCGCAACCGTTTTGTCAGCGCTTCGGTAAAGGTGATCTGCTCGTAGCGACGAGCATTTGCATCGGTCTTTGGATCGCGATCATAAATGCCGTCCACTTTCGTCGCTTTCAGGATGACATCGGCGCGAATCTCGCTCGCGCGCAGCGCGGCGGTCGTGTCAGTTGAAAAATATGGGTTACCCGTGCCGGCCGCAAAAATGACAATGCGGCCAAGTTCGAGATGGCGGATGGCGCGGCCAAGGATGAAAGGTTCAGCTACGTTTTTCATTTCGATGGCGGTCTGCACGCGGGTCTCGACGCCCATCTCGGCGAGCGTGCTTCGTAAAGCTAGCGCGTTGATGACAGTGGCGAGCATGCCCATGTAGTCCGCGGTCGTGCGATCCATGCCGCGATCCGCTGCGGAAAGGCCGCGCCAGATGTTGCCGCCCCCAATTACCACGGAGACCTGCACGCCGAGGTCGCGCACCTCTTTGATTCGCTCGGCGATTTCGCGCACGACCGCTGGTGAAATGTTGTCGCGCGCGCCGCGCTCTTGCAGGGCCTCGCCGCTCAACTTGAGTACGATGCGTTTATAAGCTGGCCCTTCCGTTTGCATGATCGGTAATGATCAAACAGGACGCGCGCGAGTTTGGAAAGCAAAATGGTTGGGTTGGGCCGGTCGCCAAGCCACGCAGACTCTCCCGCGGCCTATTGCGCAATGCCAAGGGCCTGAGGAAATCCGCGCACGAATTCCGCTGCTCTCATTCGCCGCTTTCCCTCCAATTGCACTTCACCGAGCAACAACCCCTGAATACCGGCCGCAACGATGACTTCTTTGTCGCTTTGCAAAACTTCTCCCGTCGCGCCGCGAACATCGACAACCGACGCGGAAAATATCTTCAAATTGCGCGGCTTTTCCGATTCTGCCGCGATAGTTGTAAATGCGCCTGGCCATGGATTAAACGCACGGATTTTTCTCTCGACGACCTCAGCTGGCTCGGACCAATCGATTTTGCCGTCCTCGCGGGTCAATTTGGGTGCGTAAGTGCTGAGCGCGTTGTCTTGCCGAATGCGCGGTGGATCTCCTTTCGCAAGCAATCGCAAAGATTCGAGCAATGCTTCCGGCGCGATTTGTGCCAAACGATTGTGCAGCGAACCGCCGGTATCGGTGGGCAGGATGTCAGTCTTGCGTTGCAACAAGATATCGCCGGTATCGAGTCCTTCATCCATGTAGATAACCGTGATGCCGGTTTCAGAGTCGCCTGCCGCAATCGCGGCCTGGATCGGCGCAGCACCGCGCCAGCGTGGCAGAAGTGATGCATGCAAGTTCACAGATGCGATACGCGGAATCTCAAGCACGTCGCGCGGCAAGATTTGTCGGTAAGCCATGACCGTGATCACGTCCGGCATTAGGGCGCGGATCTCTTCAATCGATTGTCGATCTTTGATCCGTGCGGGTTGCAAGATCGACATCTTCGCCCCGGCAAGTGCCTTTTTGATTGCTGGCGGCTCGATTCGGTAATCGCGTCCGACCGGTTTGTCCGGCTGCGTGACGACTCCTATGACTTGATGCTCGCTCGATTGCACCAAAGCTTGCATCGCCGGCACGCCGATTTCGCCCGTGCCGATGAAAACGACGCGCATCGCACGTTATTGAAGCAGCGTTTGTGCGGATACCCGCCGCCGCCGCCCAGCCATCGCCTGCGCCGCTAACTTATCGCCGGCAGTGACTTCACGCTGACCGACTGAGGATCCGCAGCCAGTACAGAGGTAATCGAAAATTTCGCGGTCCGGCAGGACTAAAAGCAAGCGCTCACGCACCGGCATCGCGGCTTTGCATTTTTCGCAGTAGAGGCTTGAGGCGGTGAAATTTTCAAACTGTTGCTGGCTCATGCTGAGCAACCACGCCGTTCATGCTGGCGAGGATATCAAACAAGACTTTTGAGGGCGGCTGAGTTGCGTCAACCACAGTGACCATCTCTTTTGAATAATACGAAAGCACGGGCTTCGATTCAGTTTCGTAGGTATCGAGGCGGCGCTGGATGACCTGGTCGCTCGCGTCATCGAGGCGATTGTCTTTCAGGGCGCGCTTTTTCAATCGATAAAAAAGCGTTTCGCGGCTCGGGCACGAGAGATGAAACACTTTTTGCACGTCGATCATTTCCTCCATGATCTTCGCCTGTCCCACGTTCCGCGGAATACCGTCGAGCACTAGGGTATCGATGTCCGGTTTAAACTTATGCGCGTCGACTGCCGCGTCGATCGCCTCTCGCCACAGCTCAACCGTGATCTCGTCCGGCACGAGCTGGCCTTTGCTGGAATATTCAAGAAAGGCCTGGCCGACTTTTGTGCGCGTGTCGATCGAGCGGAATACATCGCCGCAGGCGCAATGATAAAAGCGCGGAATCGTGCCGAGGGTTTTTCCTTGCGTGCCCTTGCCGCTTCCAGGCGCGCCAAAAAGGATAAACGTGTTGTACTTCATTAGCGAAATCGGTTTATACCGCAGGTGGGTCGAAGCCGGAAAGCAGAATCGACCGGCTATTTTCCGGCGGCGACGGGATCGACATTCACCCGCCGCCCAGCGCGATCGAAGCGGACGTTTCCATCCACCAGCGCGAAGATTGTGTAATCGCGGCCGAGTCCTACGTTTTTTCCGGGCAAAAATTTCGTCCCACGCTGACGGATAATGATATTACCGGCAACGACCAGCTCGCTGCCAAATCTTTTCACGCCTAGCCGTTTGCTGACGCTGTCGCGGCCGTTTTTGACGCTGCCTTGTCCTTTTTTATGAGCCATTTGGGAAGTGAGAGTTGAGGGTCGAGAGAGAGCGAATTATTCGGAAGTTTTTTTCGCAGCGGCGGCTTTCTTCGGACCGACGCTGATGCTTTTGATCTTTACCCGCGTCAGCTTTCGGCGGTGTCCTACGGTGCGATGATAACCTTTACGCCGCTTAAACTTGAACGCGATCACTTTTTTGTCCTTGCGTTGCTCAACCACTTCGGCGGTGACCTTTGCACCAGAAATTAGCGGATCGCCATGCGTCAATTCCTTATTATCAGAATACATTAAAACATCGCTGAACGTTGCAGTCTTTCCCGCTTCCACGTCCAAAAGGTCGACATCGATCGTGTCGCCCTCCGCGACGCGATACTGTCGTCCACCGGTTTTGATAATTGCGTAAGCCATAAGCTTCTGAGGGAAAAGCCGCGCAAAATTCCACAGATAGATGGATTTGACAAGCGGAAATGAGCAATTGGCGCTCAGTATAAGGTGGATCGAGGTCGCAATCCCTTGCTCGATCGTGAACGTGGCGGCGAAGCCGCATATTTGTTTAATTTGTCTAATCGCACGGCGAAACGGCTACAGCGCAGAAATCATGAGTACGATCTCGCCCTTTGGCGGACGTGCTTCATAGTGCGCGAGGAGTTTGCTGGCGGTTCCGCGCCGGAATTCTTCGAATTTCTTTGTAAGCTCGCGCGCGACGCAGAATTGCCGATCCGGCATGAGGACGGCGCACGCGCTGAGCGTTTTCGTCAGGCGGTGGGGGGATTCAAAAAAGATCGTGGTTTCGTCGCGGGCAGCGGCTGCACGCAATTCCCGTTCTCGTTGTCCGCTTTTGACAGGAAGAAATCCGCCGAAGTAAAATCTCTCGGTTGAAAATCCTGAACCGACCAGTGCGGTCAGAATTGATGACGGTCCGGGAATAATCGCGAACGGGAGTTCGCGTTTGATGCATTCGCGAATGAGGCGAGCGCCTGGGTCGGACAATCCGGGCATTCCCGCATCCGTGATTAGCGCAATGTTTTCACCCGTGGCGATTTGTTCGATCAGCTGCGCGGCGCGCATCGCTTCATTGTGTTCATGATAACTGACGAACGGTTTTTTGATTTCAAAACGCTTCAATAACATTCCCGAGTGCCGCGTGTCCTCCGCCGCGATCACATCGACAGATTTCAAAACCTCGAGCGCACGAAGCGTGATGTCCGAAAGATTACCGATTGGGGTGCCGACGACGTAAAGCATGTTTGATCATCGGTTCAGAACCGGTTTTTTGCCATCGGTTGTGTCCAGGGTTTTCGAGGAAAAATCAACGACCCCAGTTCAAATAAAGCCGAGGCGTTGTTGTAAAACGAATGTAGAAGCGAGGAGGTTCCATTCATGAGAATAACGATTTATTTGTTGACGCTGGCACCGCTTGTTTTCGCTGGCTGCGAGACTGAACCGCCGACTGTCACAACCACGACAACTACCCAGGAAGTGACAACAACCGGTCCCGCCCGAGAGGTGGTGGTAGCCAGGACTCCGCCCGCCGTTCGGGTTGAAACGCAAACAGTGGCCCCGGGGCCGGGGTATGTCTGGACACGTGGTTATTGGCGATGGACTGGAGCCGATTACGTGTGGGTACCCGGCGGTTGGGTGGTGCGACCAAGGCCGGCCGCTGTGTGGGTAGAAGGCCATTGGGTCCGCCGTCCCGGCGGCTGGGTGTGGATCGCAGGTCACTGGGAGTAAATAGACCGATTGGAGCGTTGCGGTTTAGACTGATGTGATATCTTGGTGGGATGATCCGAGCTGTGGATCATAGGGTATGAAACCGACGTGTCCCTCCACTGCCGGTGAGAAGCGGTTTCCGCTGACAGATTATTTCTTTCATTCAGGGATGGGAGAATGGTTTGGGTGTTCGCCTTACGATGGCGAGGGCCGATCAGAATTCCGGAATTTTTACAACTTAGGTCGTGAATTCCGGATCGAAGCGGCGCGGGAACGCGCCAAAGAAATGGCCGTGTTTGCGCTTATCGTTCTAGCGTCAGCGTGGCCGGTGATCTATATGGTGATTACCGTCGTGAAGGTGCTGAGCAAAGGACGTCCCTAGATCAATTGCGCTGGTGTTTTTGGGAGCTAATGGCGGAATAAGAAATCGTTTATTGGCGTTTCGGCCAAAGAAACTCGTCGCGATACTGCGGTGTTTCTTCAGGGGCGAAGCCATGGCGCGTGACATTTTCGGTAACGACGCGCGGCAGCAAAAACTGCAGGAGATAATCTGCGCCGCCGGCTTTCGTGCCACCGCCACTCATTTTGAATCCACCGAACGGATGACGGCCGACAACGGCACCGGTGCAGGACCGGTTGATATAAACATTGCCCGCCTCGATCTGTGCTTTAGCGCGATCGATGTTCGCCGGACTGCGCGAGAAGAATCCGGCAGTGAGGGCATAATCAGTGCCATTCGCGACGTCGATTGCTTCATCGAGATCGCGCACTTTTAACACGCTTAGCACCGGCCCGAAAATTTCTTCGCGCGCAATTCGCATGTCCGGCTTCACGTCCGTGAAAATGGTTGGTGGAATGAAGTAACCTTCCGGCGGCACTTCCTTCGCTTGATAAGCAAGCGTCGCTTCGCCCTTACCAATGTCGATGTACTCCTGGATGCGCTTGTAAGCGGCCTCATCAATGACTGGGCCGACCATCATGCCCGGCTCCTCTGGATTGCCGACGCGCAAACTTGCCGTTGCGGAAAGCAAACGCTCCATCACGCGTTCGTAATTTTCTTCGAGAACGATCAGACGCGAGAGGGCCGAACATTTTTGTCCCTGATAACCGAACGCGGAGTAAATTGAATCGGCTATCGCTTCATCGAGATCGGCATCCGAGTCGATGATCACGGGGTTCTTGCCGCCCATCTCGCAAACGACGTGCTTTAGTTCGCGCTGGCCGGGCCGTGTTATACCGGCCGACTCCCAAATTCTTAACCCGACTTCGCGCGAGCCGGTGAAGGCGATAAGATCGACATCTTTATGGTCGACAAGGTGTGCGCCAATGACGGAACCGCGGCCTGATAGAAAATTCAAGACGCCGGGAGGCACACCGGCTTCTTCGAAAATTTGCATGAGCATCGCGCCGCAGATGATCGATTGCTCGGATGGCTTCATGATCACGGTATTGCCCGTGACAAGCGCGGCAGAAACCATTCCGCACAAGATCGCGATCGGAAAATTCCATGGCGCGATTACGAGCGCGACCCCGCGTGGCCAGTAATGCTGATAACTTTCTTCGCCGGGAACATGCTGGGTGAGCCGCGGCTGACCGATCAAGCGCGTCTGTGCGGCGTAAAAGCGGCAAAAATCCATCGCTTCGCGAATGTCGCCATCGGCTTCAGCCCATGGTTTGCCGATTTCGAAAACTTCGAGCGCAGAAAGTTCGTATCGCCGGTGCTCCATGATCGCCGCAGCGCGCTCGAGCAACTGGGCTCGCTCTTCAAATGGAGTCCGGCTCCATTTTTCAAATGCGGCGCGGGCGGCCTTGACGGCACGCTCGGCTTCGGGAATTCCTGCTTCCGCGACGGAACCGACAACCATCTTGGGCGCGCTGGGATTAACGGAAGGCGTCAGTTTATCCGTCCAAGCTTTTTCGCCACCGATAACGAGCGGATGTTTTTCACCGAAGCGATTGCGAACTTCACGCAAGGCGCTGCGCATTTTTTCCTGGCTATCTTTATAAACGAAATTCACAAGCGATGAGTTTTTGTAAATATCGCCGGATGGAGCTTCAAGGGAAGCGGCATTTTGGTGCTGTCGATCTCCAGTTGTAGCCTCCGGCTTGGCCCCATTTCGCCTGATCAGTTCATGTGGGTCGCGCAGCAATTCTTCGGCGGAAGCGTTCTCGGAAAATTTTGCGCGCAGAAATCCTTCATTCGACGTGTTCTCGAGCAGGCGTCGCACCAAGTAGGACATGCCAGGCAGCAGCTCGCCCACCGGGCAGTATTCGCGCACGCGATAACCCAGCTCGACGAGCGCACGCTTGATCGGACCGGCCATTCCATAAAGCAGTTGAAACTCGAAACGACTGCGATCGATCCCGAGTTCGTCCGCAAGCGCCTGTGCGTACGCGATGCTGCGAACGTTGTGCGACCCGAACGCGGCGGTAACGATTGATTCGTTCTCGAGCAGCAAGCGTGTGAGTTCTTCAAAATTCACGTCGCTCTCAGGCTTCTGAAAATAAACCGGACAATCCCAGCTGTTCTGGCGCGATTTTATTGTTTCGTAATCCCAATACGCGCCTTTCACGAGTCGCACCGTAAAATGGGTGCCGCGTGCACGACCCCAGTCAATGAGATCGCGCAAATCGGCTTCGGCATCCCGCAGATAAGCTTGAATGACGATGCCGGCATGCGGCCAATCTTTGAACTCCTCTTCGGTGAAGATCGTTTTGAAAAGCTCCAGCGTCGTATTCTTGTGCGCGTAACTTTCCATGTCGAAGTTGATGAAGGCACCGAGCTCTCGCGCCCGCCGCATGATCGGTCTCAGTTTCGGCGCGAGATGCGCGATCGCCTCGTCCGGATCGGCCGGATTCATCTGCGAATAAAGTGCGGAGATTTTCACAGAGAGATTTACAACGGGGAAAAGCTCGGAATTTTTTGCCAACGGATCGGTCCAGTCCCGGGTTTCGCGCGCCAGGCCTTCCAGCAAATCAAGACAACGCGCCGCATATTCGTCGGCCTCTTTTTCGCTGAGAACGGCCTCGCCCAAAAGATCGACAGTGAAACCGATGTTTTGTGCGCGCCGCTTCCGCAACGTTTTCATTACATCGTCGGGATTTTTCCCGGCGATGAATTGGCGCGCCATTCCCGAGACGTTCCAGCGCAGTACCCGGCCGCTCACCCAAGGAACAATGCGCGCGAGACGAACGCCGGTGTCAATGATCGGGGCGAAGCCATTGCGAATACCGGCGAAATATTCTTCGAGATGCTCCAGAATATCGCTCGATCTGCGAAGCGACGGGAGTACATCTACAAAGCGAAACATCTGCACCTTGAAATGCTCATCGCGCATTGAGAGCGCCATCATCCGCTGATAAAAACCCGCCTTGCTAAAAAGTGATTCCGGATGTCGATCGACCAGCTCGAAAATGCGCGTGCCGCGCTGCTCGATCTCGCCTTGAAGCGAACTCATTCCCGAAATTAGTCCGCCGCTTTAAGTTAGGCAAAGCGGAAGGAAGCTATTTCGGAAGAATCAAAAAATCTGATACGGCACACGCTCAATTTGCGCCCCATGTTCGAAATAATAAATGAAGCGGTTAGACATAATTTCGGGGAGCAAGTGGAGGAGATTTGCCTGGCGGACTCCGGAGGCCCAGGGCTCGGGTCTGTCAGGCAATCTCTTTGGCCGCGCTCGACTTGCTTGGCACGGTCAGTCCTGTTGCAGATTGCTCGGCAACAAAAACTCGCGTAGCAAACAGACGACGTGAATCCGAGCGCGGAGCGACATGACTTTGCCAGCGACAACACCGCGGCGATTTGTCCGGAGGCGTGGGACGCGCTGCAAGAAGCGAATGCAAATGGCGCGCCATCTTACGGCGAGGATTGGTGGACGGCGCGCGTTTGCGAGCGCGTGCGTGAAATCTTCGAGACGGATTGCGACGTCTATTTTGTTTTTAACGGCACAGGGGCAAACGCACTCGCGCTCGCCCAACTCTGCCAATCATTTCACAGCGTTATCTGTCATGAGCATGCCCATATTCAAACCGACGAATGTGGCGCGCCGGAATTTTTCACGAAAGGATCGAAACTGCTTCTAGCGGGTGGCCCCGGTGGAAAGATCGACATCGTCGAAGCGGAGGCAATCATCGCCCGGCAGCCGGAACTGCACTCGCACAGGCCTCGCGCGATTAGCATCACGCAGTCGACGGAATTCGGAACGGTTTACACTCGCAACGAGCTTGGGGCGATTGCTGAGGTTGCGCGTACTCACGAAATGTTCCTGCATATGGATGGTGCGCGCTTCGCGAATGCAATCGCCGCGCTCAATTGCGCGCCGAAAACAATCACGTGGGAAATTGGCGTTGATGTCCTCTGCTTCGGCGGCACAAAAAATGGCGTGGCTGCCGGCGAGTTGATCATTTTCTTTAAACGGGAGCTTTCACGCGAATTCGATTATCGACTTAAGCAAGCCGGCCAGCTTGCGTCGAAAATGCGTTTTCTCGCCGCGCCGTGGCTCGGGCTTTTAACGAATGGCGTTTGGCTACGAAACGGCCGACATGCCAACCGCGCGGCAAGCCGACTCGCGAATCGTCTGAAAACCGACGCAGCGGTCGAGATCGTCTTTCGGGTAGAGGCAAATGCCGTCTTTGTGCGGATGAATACGCAACTCGTGCGCGATCTCCATGCGCGCGGCTGGCATTTCTACAAATTCATCGAACCTGATCTCCATCGTCTAATGTGTTCGTGGTCGGTCACTGACAAAGATATCTCCGATTTCGTTGCCGATGTTGTTGCGTTAAATCATTGAAGGGAATGGCAAGGAGAGCGGTTGCGCTCGCCAATGACATCTGTATAAGAACGTAGGATGAAGGGGATCGGGCGAGGTTTGATTTTTGCGACGTTTTTGCTCGGAGGATGTCAAGCCACCCAGGACGTCGCGATTACTTCGTATCATGTCGCAACGGCGCCGGTGCATTATGTTCTGGGGCGACACCGCGATGATTCGTCAACCACGGTGACATCTGATGTCACGGTGCCCGGTCAACCAGTTCCAGCGCGGGAGTCGGCTTCGAGACAGCGGACCCAGGCTGGGAGCCAGAGAGGTCCAGTTCCGCCATCGACCGCCACACCACCGCGCGTCAGTCGCAAAGAGACTGCCCAGATAAAGCCAAAACCGTCGCCATTGCCGCAGGCTCCCTCTACACAACCGGCCTTTCCAACTGCCAAGCCGGTTCCTGATAAGCCGGGATATGTCCTTAGTCCTTTCGATCCGAGTGGAAGATATGTCGATGTCAGCGGTTACGCGTCCGGCAGCAAAGTAAAAGATCCGTGGACGGACAAAATCTTTGTCGTTCCGTAGTTAATTTGACCCCATGGCGGCCGAATGAACGTATCGGCCGGTGTATTGCAATCCCCACGAGCATCAACGGTTCGATCGTAAAAAGTCTTTGACTTTGGTGTCGTCTTCGCATACGCGTGGCCGCTCGACTGCAATGCGTTAATAGCAGCGACCCCAAGCTTATTCCTTCCCGCCAAAATCCATCTAGTTCGCAACGTGCCCCGTGCGAAAGCGGCAATGTCTGGCGACATTTTTTAGATCTAAAATATACGTAAACTATCGCTCTGTTCTTCCCTATGTTTTCAGGCAATTGTCTCGGACGTACCCGAGCGAAGCGCCGCCGACCCGGCGTTAAGTTCATAACTGTTTTCTCGATTGTATGCGCTGCATTCATAACGAGAACTGGTTCCGGTTATTCGCTCGAGGGACCGAAATGGTCGAGTAGCCCAGTTATGCAACTGTCACTTGGCAATGCGGGTCGCACCCTTGCTGATGGAAATACTTCTTGGAATTATGCGGCAGCGCCAGCGCTCGACATGTGGAACCAGGTAATCGCGCGCATTCAGCTTGGCAGAGTGCTTAACTCGACTGTGTCCGTTCGCTCGGGGGATTCCTTTAATTCGATGGCTTTTTCGAGCACGGTTTTCGGACGGAATTTTGGTTCAAACACCTACGCTGTCACTACCTACTGGTATTCAGGAACAACCATGACGGAAGCCGACACCTTGTTCA
>Ga0066695_10000351_pt1 | contig 13693 bp, 14 predicted proteins | sample GraSoiAngelo_144_FD_66452 | JGI IMG/M metagenome (GOLD analysis project Ga0066695, IMG submission 66452) | Grasslands soil microbial communities from the Angelo Coastal Reserve, California, USA - 14_1009_02_40cm | ecosystem: Environmental > Terrestrial > Soil > Grasslands | place: USA...
GTATGATATAATCTGCCACAAAGAATGAGGACTTTTGCGACCAGGCTTGTTTATTTTTCTGACCTGGTTTAACAACGAGGCATAATCCTTATTAGAGGAGGGAATGTGAGCTCTACTAGCAACAAAAGCTTACTCGACACGATGACCCAGAAGATGGTCGAGAGTCAAGTTTGGCGTTCAATTTTTCGCCACGGCTATCCCGATACCCCTCTGAACCAGTCGCTAGTCATGATGGGGAATGTATTTCTGCACTTGCATCCCGTCAAAGTCAGCCGCCAGGCAATGAAAATCACCTATACCTGGTGTATGGGCGGCATCTCATTTTTCTTATTCCTGCTGCTGACGCTCACGGGTGTTTTTCTGATGTTCTTCTACATCCCTGAAACCCACGTAGCTTATCAAAATATCAACCAAATAGATAGCGCCGTCTCATTCGGCAACCTGGTGCGTAATATGCATCGTTGGGCGGCTCACCTGATGGTTGTTTCGGTAACATTGCATATGGTGCGCGTCTTCTATCATGGCGCATACAAGCCCCCCAGAGAGTTCAACTGGCTGGTCGGTGTGGGGCTCTTCTTCGTCACGCTCTTCTTGAGTTTCACCGGCTATCTGCTACCGTGGGACCAGATCGCTATTTGGGCTATCACGGTAGGTACGAACCTGGCGCCTTATACGCCTATCTTAGGAGACACTGTCTACAAAGTGATGGTTGGTGGTTCCAGTGTGGCTCAGCCGACATTGATCCGCTTCTACGTCGCTCACGTGATACTGCTGCCACTCGCTGCCGCGCTGTTGATGGCCGTGCACTTCTGGCGAATCCGTAAGGATGGTGGTGAAGCTGGTCCTCCGCCTCCCTCTCGTCGTGAAATTGAAACTCGTGCAGAGCGTTCCACAGTTGGTGCTGCTCGCTAGTAATTGGGTTGTCTCTCCCGTATGGTGTACGCTATATCCTACGGTACTATGAGTGAGGAGATACCGAAACTATGTCAATTGAACAGAAAGAACCAGGAGGGGAAACGCAGGCTGCAGCGACTCAGCGACGGTATCGCACGCTTGCAGTTGTCAGACAGGAGGCCATCACTCGCGTGGAGAAGCCGCTCGAAGATTCGGTCTTTGTCTGGCCCCACCTGATGGTGCGAGAGTTTTTCGCCGCGGCGATTGTCACGGTGATGGTCACCTTACTGTCGCTGCAGATCAATGCGCCTTTAGAGGCGCCTGCTAACCCAAATGTGACGCCAAATCCGGCAAAGGCCCCCTGGTATTTCCTGGGGCTGCAGGAATTGCTGCACTACTTCCCGCCAACCACTGGTGGAGTACTCGTTCCGGGCCTGGTGCTGACTGCTCTTGCTATACTGCCCTACGTTGACCGCAACCCCAGTCGCGCTTATGCTGACCGGAAGGTGGCTATTGTTACATTTACCATGTTTCTCATCTTCTGGGCAGTGGTCACGTTATCCGGCAGTTTCTTCCGTGGCCCTGGTTGGCTATGGGTATGGCCCTGGGTTCATATGTACTTCAACTTGTAGCCACATATAGCCACAGGCAAGACTGAGAGGACGACGTTGATTTCTGATGATATAAATAGACCGCAAATCACGCCGCAGCAATATGAGGTGCTGCACGGCGGCGGCGCTGAAGCGGCGGAGATTGCCAAAGAGCGCTTGTCGCGGCGGCGTTTCCTGCGGCGGTCAATGCTGGCCGTGTGGGGCCTGTCGGGGACCGCCGCTGTAGCAGGCTCATTGTATATGCTGTATCCTAACCTGGCAGGTCAGTTTGGTTCTGCTCTGAATGTTGGCAAGAAAGCGGATTTTCCGGCTGTCACGCCGGATAATTTCAAACTGAATCAAGCTGGCGTTTTCTACCGGCAGAGCGCGAAGACCTATGTGGTGCACCTGGCCAAGAATACCCAGTTTCTGTTGAGCGGCAGCAATCTTACAGATCAATTGGATGCGGAATCGGTGGTAAAAGATGCCGATGGCTCTTATTGGATTGCCCTCTACCAGCGCTGTGTCCACCTGGGATGTACCGTGCCATTCCGTGATAGTTGTGTCAGTTTCAAATGCCCTTGCCATGGTTCACACTATAACGTGACTGGAGAATGGCTCGATGGGCCGGCCCCAAAGAGTCTGGATCGCTTCCTTATCGCCTTCACCGGGGAGGACGTCACTGTGGATACCGGTACGATCAATACCAAGGTGCCGCATCCTGACCAGACGACGCGATTGATCCCGGTCCCAGGTGTAGAATGCAGTGTATAGTATAGGGGGATTCGTGCCTGCGAATGCCCTTATGTTAAAGGTTGTGTTTTTATGATAGATCCAATTCAGATCGCAATAGGCTTTCTTGTCCTCGTGGTAGCCGTGGGTGCATTGCTCTTCGTGTTCTATTCACGCACCAATGCTGTGGAAAAAACGGGGTATGGAACGCTGGTTATGCTGGCTATCGTCTCTCTGGTGATCCCAATTTTATGGATCGTTGATAGCAACAACCAGGCAGCGGCAAAAGCTGAACAGCACGCCACCTCCGTGCAGCGTGGTGTCGTGCTTTACTCAACATATTGTTATCAGTGTCATGGAACCAGGGGGCAGGGTCATATCGGCCCGAAGCTGAATAATAACCCTGCTGTCAATGGTTTAACCGATGACGACCTGGTGCGCATCATTAGCGGCGGTGTCTATGACACGGCTGATCTGGCCAAACCCATCATGCCCGCCTGGAGTGATGTTTTTGGGGGGCCTTTGACTAATAATGACATTCAATATCTATTTGATCTCATTCGTTCATCTGACCCGGCCTATCAGCAGAAAAATGGCTTGAGTGGCGGTAATGGCTTTGTCCAGGTACCAATCTACCTTCAGTCGAACAGTCCTACAGGATATCAGACAGCTGTCGCGCAAGAATCCACCGGTGCTTTTGGCGCTCCCGTTGATATGACCCATAAAAAGGCTGTGACGGTAGATATTGTAGCGCCTCCTCCAGGAGCAACATGTACGCCCGCCTGCTATGCGATAACCAATTTGAAAGTGAAAGTAGGCACTGTCATTACCTGGGTGAACAAGAGTACAACGCCGCACACCGTTTCAGCGATTGAGGGGACAGATGTCAGCAACATCAAAGTTGCGAAGAATATCTTCGACTCAGGCCTGACCACACCTATTAATCCGGGAGGAACATATACCTACACAGTAGCCGCGAATGCCTATACCTTCAACCCGTCAACGCATGCGGTTATCTATTACTGCCAGTTTCACCCTTCGATGCTGGCTGAACTGACGATAGTTCAATAAATTAAGCTGTCGAAAAGGATTGCTTCTATGCAACAGGTTCAACAACGGGAAATCCCAGAACGCATATCCTGGGCGCGCGCAATGATTTTCGCGGTGGGTTACTTTTTCATTGCCGCCCTCCTGATTGGGCAAATCCCCGGATATATTTACAACCAGATGACGTCGGCAACACTGGTCGGCCTGGAGCAAGGTTCGATTGCTTTGGCTGCGACCTGCCTGGCCGGTTTCATCGTTATTCAGGTAATAGTCCTGCTTTTCGATCCGAAACCGGTGGTGCCCCCAGTGGCCATTAGTGCGCTGGGCACGATCTTAGCGCTTGGAGGCCTGGTGATTGCGCTGGCCACAGGGCTGAGCGGAAACCAATATTTCCCCCATGCCGATACTTCCTGGAACCCTGTACTTGGAGGTACGGTCCTCTGGTTTCAACCGGACGCGGTCGACCTCGTCATGGTTGGACTGGCCATCTTGTTCGTCGGTGTAGCTATGATCTTTTACAGCGTGCTGGCACTGCGTGAGCGCACCAATCCAGACCGAAGCGACCTGGGTACAACGCCGGCTGTGCGCTGGATCATTATCATAGCTAGTATGGTGCTCATCATTTTCATGGTTGGGTATACCCTGGTGAATGACAATGGCCTGGCGTATGCCATCGACCCGAAGAATGGGGCGCAGGTACAGTTAATCCTTGATGCGATACTCTACGTCATCCTGGGCGCAACGTTCTTTTTGACCCTTGGCGCTTTTGCACTGCGACTGCATTACCTGATGCGCCCGGTGCGCAAGCGCACCATGTCGCCTTTATACGCGGTTGGTGCGCTTGGATTGGCGCAGAGCGGTGTCATTTTGCTGCTGGTGTGGTTATTCATCTATCCACTTATTGCCTGGATGCATGGCTGGACATTTATAGGGCTTGGCGATTACCTGACCATCTGCGGAAAAAAATCAGCCATTCCTGCGAGTTGTGCCTTTTCACCGCAGGCTGGCTATATCGCCGACGCCCTGATCACCAGTGTCGCTTTCGTTCTACTGATGGCGGCCATCTGGGTGTGGAAGCCAAAGCGCAACCTGGTGATTATTGGCAGCGTTGTCACCACAGCAGTGCTAGGGTTGGCGACGCTATTGGTGCATACCAACCCCACTGAAATCTTGACGGCCTTGTTGTTGAGTGGCGCTATGCTGATACTTGCTACCATCTGGACCAGCGTAGCGCGTCGTGAATTCGCAGTAGTGGGAGAAAACAACCTGGGATGCCTGGGTATGTGGCTGGTTTTTGGTACATGCCTGCTGATCTACGTGGCGTCGTTTGCGTTCTTCTCTATCCCGGTCTTCCCCAATGACCCGACGGCGCCAAATATCCCCTATGTTTCTGGTACCATAATTCCTGCACACCCGGCTCCCAATACGCCCCCGATCCCCGGTCAGGCTGATGCTGTTGTGTTGCTGGCGGTAATGGGTATTATAGCCGCAATCCAATTCTACTTCCTGGTGCGGAATCGCTACAAAGTGTAGTTGCTTGCTCATTAGAGGTTGACATGGTGTGATAACCGTGTCAACCTTTTTCTGTACCCGTGCTATAATAGAGTCAAATTGTGAGCACGGGAGCTAATCTCTATGCAATACGAACGTCCTCTCAAAGTCTTGATCCTTGCTGCCGAAATTGTGCCCTTTATCAAAGTTGGTGGCCTTGCTGACGTAGTAGGGGCATTGCCAAAATCTCTCAAGGCACAGGGCCATGATATACGCCTGGCTATGCCTCGCTATGGGCAAGTAGATGTAGCGCGCTTTGGCCTCAGTACGGTGCTTGATACTGTTTCTGTGGATATGAGTACATTTCAAGTGCCTGTCAGCGTGCGCCAGGGTTCAATTGGAGACGCTATTCCTGTCTACATGATTGATGCACCACGCTATTTTGAGCGCGAGAACATCTATGGCTATACGGATGATGGCGAGCGTTTCATTTTGTTTTGCCGGGGCGCGTTAGAGGCAATGAGAGCGTTGAACTGGTCTCCTGATATTATCCATTGTCATGATTGGCACACGGGTATCGTGCCGAATTGGATGCACACCATCTATGACGATGATCCCTTCTTTGGTGATGCTGCAACTGTGTACACCATCCATAACCTGGCTTATCAGGGCATTTTCGGTTATCGAATTCTGGAGGTGGCAGGTGTTGCTGCTCATGGATTCCTGTATCCACAAATTGCGGAGTTGGCAAACGTTGTCGATATTATGGCGCGAGGTATCCTTTTTGCTGACGCCGTCACGACGGTCAGTGAGCGCTATGCTCAAGAAATACTTACACCGACATTTGGTGAGAAGCTGGACCACTTACTACGTTCTCGCCGTGACCGGCTCTTTGGTATCCTCAATGGACTTGATTATGAGGAAATGGATCCAGCCACGGACCGCTATATCCAGAGCAATTTCGATGCTCAATCACTTGACAAGCGCGCTGAAAACAAACGTGCTCTGCAAGAACAGGTACATTTACCTGCGCAACCGGAGGCTCCCTTACTGGCGATGATCTCGCGTCTCACCGATCAAAAAGGCTTTGACATGTTGGCGCAGATTATGCAACCCCTGCTGGCCCAGGGCGTTCAATTTGTGGTGCTGGGTATAGGTGATCAGCATTATCACGAACTGTTTCAGAATCTTGCTGCTCGTTACCCTGAGCAGGTGGCAATCTTTCTTACCTTCAACACCGAACTCGCGCAGCGCATTTACGCGGGAAGTGATATGTTCCTGATGCCATCGCGCTTTGAGCCTTGTGGCCTGGGGCAGTTGATAGCCATGCGCTATGGCAGCGTACCTATCGTGCGGGCCGTAGGTGGGTTGGCGGATACTGTGCAAGAATATGACCCGCGTACAGGTGAAGGAAACGGGTTTACCTTTACTAATTATGATCCCTGGGAATTGTTTGCTGCCATAGTGCGCGCACTTGAACTCTACCGATTCGAGGACATCTGGCGGAGACTCCAGCAGCGTGGGATGGCCGCCGACCACTCCTGGCAGGCGTCGGCCATGCGTTTTGCCGATGTCTACCGCAATGCCATTGCTTTTCATAAGAGCGGCAAGTGACGACGCTCTAGTAGTGTGCTGAATGTCGCAAGGTGGTTGGCTTTATGGGAGTCGTAGCTGGCCACCATAGAGTGGGCTAAAGGGTGTCCAACCATTGGGGCCACAGGATTTCTGGCAATGTTCGAGAAATCCTGTCAGGTGAGCTTCCGCCAGGTCTGCCTGGTGGACGATGAGCGCCTCAATGGTCGCGGGATTGACAGGAGAACCAAATTCTTTGGTGTGGTGTGCCAGAATAATGTGCAGCACGTCCTCGATTTTCTCTTCTTCAAGCGTGGGAATGAGCACAGCTCGTTCTTGTACAAAATGCATACCGAGGACGATATGCCCGACCATACGTCCCTGGGGGGTAAACCCTACACCAATTTGTCCCTCAAGCTCCTCTAGTTTGCCGATATCGTGAAGAAGGGCGCCAGCCAGTACCAGGTCCTGGTTGCAGGGGTAGAGGCGTGCAGTCAATTCGGCTATAGTTGTGACGTTTACAGTATGTTCGAGGAGGCCACCAACAACCGCTCCGTGATGTCGTACTGCGGCTGGCCAACGCCTGAACCGTTCCATTACTTCACCTGCAAAACAGTTGCGTACTAGTTTGTTCAGACCTGGGTGATCAATCTTGTCGATGAAGTGCTGAAAATCTGCTTCGAGTTGAGCTATCGAGCGGCGGGTACCCAATGTAAAAAGATCAGTTGGTATTGATTCGTCATTGTGTACGCGCATCAGTTTTATCTGCACCTGGCCGCGATATTCCTCAACGTTTCCTTCTAGCAACACTACCTTGCCCTCCTGGGGTAAAAGCGTTTCCAGCAGGGGTGGATCGAAGTGGCGAGCAATTATTTCGCTGCCGCGCTGATCACGCAGCCTGAGATCGAGAAACGGTTTGCCGCTGTTCGTCTTGCGGCTGATTACTTCTACTGCGAAAAGCCAGCCACAAATAGTGCTATTGACGTTCAGTTGTCCAATAACAAGTAACTCTGGCGCCATTTGCTGGCTTTTCTGCAACGTTTGGTTGAGCATAAGAAGGTGTCCTCCAATGAATTTGCGTTATTTCCTGTTTACATACCGCTCTTCGCGGAAAAAGCGGAAATCGTTTGAATAATTTCCGCTTTTTGTTTTTTGATAGGTATAGATTACTTTGAGTGCTCTGCGGGTAAGACAGTAGATTGACGTTTGCTCGGCCAATGCTATACTAGAACAGGATTAAAAGAATGTTGTGTCTCGTAAAGGTAGCGGATATTGTGAATGAGGAGCCAGCTCCATCTGTAGAGGATGATGGGGACGTTGAGCTGGTCAAACGCCGCAAAGGCTTGGCTGATAGATATGATGCTCTTCCGGGTTATGGCACGGTTGCTTACTGGAAGGCGATAGAAGCATGTGTGGAAGAGGCATTGCCTCTCGAGTTACTGGTTCGTTGTGTGAGAGAAGCTATCGGGCGCGGGGATGATATTGGACGAAAGCGCTTATTCGAGGTAATCTTTCGTCGCACCCATAGTGCCAATGAATATTGGGCGAACAATGTAATCAAGACGATGAACTTGCATGCGGAGGAGCAGCGCGTTCTGGTCAGTGATCTGTATGCAGATTTATGCGAGTGCGTTATGCGCGCTCTGATGGATGGAGATAGATTATTCTGGGAAGAGAGTTTTCAGCACTGCTTGAGCTTTGAACGAAGGCACGTGTTTCGAACGTTTATGACACGTGAGGGCCGGTGGAATAATGAGGCACAGAAAAAGACTGCACGTATCCCGCGTGCGCTAGTAGATAGCCTGGATCAACCCAGGCAACTGTCAACAGGCGACCTGATAGAGATACATATTGAGGATGAAATGGCCCAAAAAGATCTGCTCGCCGTTGAGCACAGCGATTTGCCCCGCCTCATACTGGACCTTCCAGACAAGCTAAAAGCGGTTGTGCTACTCATTTTCTGGGAGGGCAGGACGGAAAAGGATACTGCCATGGTCCTGGGCATCACCGATCGTACTGTACGCAACAGATTGCGAGACGCTTTAGAGATATTGCGTCGCAAACTTGAGCCAGAAAGAGAAGTGCTGTATGGATAGAGAGCGAGAAGAGTTTGTACAGCGCATCACCGCTCGCTATGTTGAGGAAGTGCGCACCGGTCTTCGACCGAATGTCAGTGATTACCTGGTCCGTTATCCAGAATACGCAGATGAGATCGCCGATTTTATCGCATATTTTCATGCCTTCGAAGGGGACCTGCCATACGAAACACAGAGCATGCCTGTTCTTTCTGGACAATTTCAAGGAGCTATAGACACTGCCTGGGAGCGTGTTTTGCCATCGCTTGGACGGCCTACCAGCACTATCACATCGTTGCTTGGAACAGCAGCCAAAAGGCATTTGACGGTATCCCAACTGGCTGAAAGGCTTGGGGTAAGTAAGGATATTCTTTTGAAATTGGAACAACATACTATCATTGCTACAACGATTCCTGGAGAGCTTATTACTTTGCTAGCAAAGGTACTGCAAGAACCCTCAAGCGCAGTGCAGGCGTTCTTTGGCATATCTCAGACGCAACAGACGCAACAGACGCTACAGCTAGCCGAGGCGCAAGCAACGTACCAGGTGAATGGCCAGGCGCAAAGCTTCCAGGAGTCGATAGAAGAGAGTGAGCAACTTTCCGAGGAACAGAGACATGCCTGGTATGTACTACTGGAACAGGAAGAGTTGTGGAAAAATGGGAGAGATTATGGAGGGGGCACTGTCGGGTGAGCAGCCCCAAGTTGGGGAGAAGGGCTGGTCCCGACAGTGTCCCAGATGTGGGGATGCTAGAGAGTGCTTGCTCTCAATTGAAACAACGAAGAAAAGCGGAACGATTTGTATATGTTGCAGAAAATAGCCTATCTCGATTGCCATTCTGGCATTAGTGGTGACATGTTTCTCGGAGCGATGCTGGATGCGGGCCTCTCACTAGCCACACTTAAGACAGGGTTAGCCGCACTTCCTGTAACGGGCTATGAATTGATGGGAGAAATTGTTCAAGATAAAGGGATACGCGGTGCGCGTTTAACAGTGGTTATGGCTGAACAGGAGCAACAGCCACGGCGCCTCTCAGATATAGCTGCTATTTTGGATGCGGCAACATTGCCCGCGGTTGTTCGCAAAAATGCACTTGCCATGTTTCAATGCCTGGCAGAGGCGGAAGCGGCTGTCCACGGAACAACTCTCGAAGAAGTCCACTTTCATGAAGTAGGAGCTATTGACGCCCTGGTCGATATTACCGGCGCGGCCCTTGCTATCGAGACATTGGGTATAGTTCAGCTCTATGCTTCTCCATTGCCTCTGAGCAGCGGCTATGTACATACTGCTCATGGATTGCTACCGGTGCCCGCCCCTGCCACCCTGGAGATTCTGCGACGTGTGACTGCACCATGGAGACCGTGTCCAGTTGAAGGCGAGTTGGTGACACCGACAGGCGCTGCGATACTGGCAACAATGGCGCGTTTCGAGACGCCTGCCATTGCTATTGAACAGGTAGGTTACGGTTTTGGGCGGCAACATTTCCCCTGGCCGAACTGTCTGCGTCTCTGTATAGGGAGTGCAAATGGCCTCCTCGATGCAGAGGAACAAGCCGCAACAGATTGGGTCACCGTGATAGAGAGCAATGTCGACAATATGAGCGGTGAGCTCTTGGGTGACTTAATGGATACGTTGCTTGCCGCTGGTGCGTTAGATGTCAGTTATACCCCGATCCAGATGAAGAAGAATCGGCCCGCTGTCATGGTCTCTCTCATTTGTTCGATTGAGGATGGGGATAGGATGGCACAGGTGGTATTGCGAGAGAGTAGTACACTGGGGGTACGCATACAGCAGATACAGCGATTGAAGGCACAACGGACACAGGAGCGCATCAATACGCCCATTGGTACAATAGTGGTGAAGGTCAAACGGCTGGGGTCGCGCATTATTAGCGCCAGCCCGGAGTATGAAGAGTGCCGGCGTATCGCCAGGGAACGTAACATGCCACTGGATGAAGTGTATGCGGTTGTGCAGCAGGCTATTGCAGCTCTTTTTTAAAGTTTGCACGATATGCTATCTCATTGGATATAATATATTTGTGATAAAAAAAGAGTAAGGATCTATCTAACTATCTAGAGACCGGTCAAAATATGGACTTCACAGATTGGCGCATCACATCTGACAAGAGACCGACAGACACGGAAACTGCCGCCGTTACAAGATATTATGGAAAAAAATTCGAGGACTATATTGGTGAGCAGATTCGCGAGGCCCAGGCGAGAGGTGAATTTGATAACCTGCGGGGCACTGGTAAACCATTGAACCTTGATGACAATCTCTATGCTGGCGATAAGGCCATGGGCTATAACCTGCTCAAAAGTAATGGTTTCGCACCAAAAGAGATTGAACTGGCCAAAGAGATACGCAGCGAGTTTGAGCACATTGAAGCGAAAGCCGCCCAATTGCGGCACCAGGGACGTACATTGCGGTCACGCCGGGTTCCCCCTTTTGCCAGCGAAAAACGGGCTTATAACATTGCAGTAGAGAAAACGGGCACTGAATATGAAAGGGTGCTCCACGAGCTGAACCGCAAAGTCCTGACGCTCAACTTGATGGTTCCCAGTTTGATGCATCAACCGATGTTCGATGTTGCGAAGTTGATGCGGGATTTTCACGTGGCATGTCCCCTTTTCAAATAATTGGCGGTTCCAGTACATACCCGTCTGAGGTACCATAGAAAAGTGGGCGAGTCAAGGCTGTATCGAACACTTCTGTCCTACTGGACAGGATTGACCGATCATTTCGCTGCTATACTGTGATACTATGCATCAGCTCCAGATAGCTCAAACACAATTGTGACGATTGGTGTGTTTTACAGATGGCACAAACAGATATGCAGGGAAAAGTTTGCCTGGTGACGGGTGCTAATGCGGGTTTGGGTAAAGCAACGGCTATAGAATGGGTGGGCCGGTGATGTCTCCTTTGTCTCCGGTGTGCTAATGCGGGTTTGGGTAAAGCAACGGCTATAGGGCCGGCTAAACTGGGGGCGACAGTTATCCTGGGTTGCCGCGACAAGCAGCGAGGTGAGTCGGCACAGGCGGAGATCAGGGCCGCAAGCGGGAATGAGCATGTTGATTTGTTACTTGTTGACCTTTCGGTGCAGGACTCAGTACGGGCGATGGCTGCGGAGTTCAAGAAGAAATATGATCTCCTGGATGTGCTGATCAATAACGCCGCAGTGTTCAAGAGTAGCCGGGCTGTGACGGCGGATGGCCTGGAAACGATGTTTGCCACCAATCATTTAGGGCCGTTCCTGCTGACTAATCTGCTGCTGGAGCGGTTGAAGACGAGCGCTCCATCGCGCATTTTGACGATTACCGCACCTTCGACGACGACACTGAATTTTGATGACTTGCAAGGCGAGAAGAAGTTTAGCGCATTCGAAGCATTTGGGGCGTCGAAAGCGTGTAATCTGCTCTTCACGTATGAGTTAGCGCGACGGCTCAAAGGAACGGGGTGAGCGCGAATGTTATCCACCCCGGGCTGGTGAAGTCTGCGCTTATGAAGGAGGCGGTTGCCCCTGTGCGCTGGCTCACGTCCCTTATTTCTACTGCTCCTGAGATAGCGGCTAAAGCGGTGGTGTATTATGCCTCCTCTCCAGAAGTCGAGAATAAGACGGGCTTGTTTTTTAAGGGAAGGCAGGTAATTGAGTCAAGTGCTTATACGAAAGATGAGGCGGTACAGAGGCGTTTGTGGGATGTGAGTGTTGCGCTGACGGGGCTTGAGTGATGGAGAAGAAATTTAAGACTCCTGGCGTTTTAGTTTGCAATTGCAATTTTCGTAAAATCGCTCGTAGAGCGGATTGTCAATGCAGAGCTTTTATATAACTCTACAGTATAAAACGTCTCGCTGCACTTCGTTACACAAAAATCGGGATGGCATCCAAAAAAAGACAATTAGAAATTCGACATTGGTTCATGAGATATAAGAGTACTCTCTACTGTGCAGAATGCGGTATAAGTCATCCGGCAGTACTACAGTTTCATCACCGAAATAGGGCAGATAAAAGCTTTACTATTGCCGACGTTGTTAGGAAAGCGTCTAGCATCAAGCAGATAACAAACGAGATCAAGAAATGCGATGTGGTATGTGTAAATTGCCATGCAAAACGACATTGGAGAGAGATACATGAGACGGATAGCTGGGAAGAAGTGGTACCATTAGAAGAATAAGAGCCGGTGGTCGGAATCGAACCGACGACAGGTCGCTTACGAAGCGACTACTCTACCTCTGAGTTACACCGGCTGATGGCTTACTTTTGCGATATGTCAACAGATATCTCTGACGTAAGCGATTATAATCCCGAATTATCACTCGTGTCAAGCATTGTTAAGCGCGCCTCCTCGCTCACTCAAGATAAAAGCGGTGGCTGTTCATACAAAGGAGTAATCCCTCCAAAACCAAATTCCGTAATGAAGTATAATCACAATACAATAAGGATCAGCTAAAAATGAACAGCATTGATATGTTTCTAGTCCAATATGGCCTTGCGGCGATTTTCATCATTATGCTCACCAAGTCGGTGGGGGTGCCCATTCCAATTCCTGCCGATGTGATTATCCTGGCGGCGGCAGCCCGTGCGGCGACAGGCAAGTTTGTGCTGTGGCAGGCGTTTCTGATCATCTTGCTCGCCGTAATACTCGGAGGGCTGATCCAGTTTATACTCGCTCGTGGTCCTGGACGTAATCTTCTCTATCGCTTTGGTCGATACATCGGCCTGACAACGGCACGTCTTGATGCTGCCACTGTAAAGATTAAGAGAGGTGGTATGCTCAGCCTGAGCGTTGCCATACTAGTACCCGGCGTTCGTGGAGCTGCCATTGCTGCCAGTGGTCTCGCCGACTTTCGCTGGCGCACCTTTGTGCCAGGGCTTGTCATAGGAAGTACGCTCTTTCTTACCCTCCACTTTTTCCTGGGCTATCTTGGCGGATCGGTATTTGTACAGTTAGCACATCTACTGCCATCAATGTTGGTTGTTATAGGAGTGCTGATACTACTTGTCCTGGTCTTTTTGCTGTGGAGGGTAGTTCGTCGTCGGAAGGCCGCATATCGTCGTGATGTGGAGCATGCCGCATCGCTTGAAGTATGGCACGAAGGTATATGCCCGGTATGCCTGGGGTTGTATACTGCTAACCAGCTCCGTTCACCCTCGCTAAAGGTACCGCTTTGAGTGTGTAGCAGGCAACGTGATTGCGAAGAAAGAGGAGAATACATATGGCAACAACGTTTCGTCTAAATCCTGAACGAGTAGCATATGCCGAAGCCAATGGCTGGCGGGCCTATTATGAACA
>Ga0066695_10000352_pt1 | contig 13691 bp, 8 predicted proteins | sample GraSoiAngelo_144_FD_66452 | JGI IMG/M metagenome (GOLD analysis project Ga0066695, IMG submission 66452) | Grasslands soil microbial communities from the Angelo Coastal Reserve, California, USA - 14_1009_02_40cm | ecosystem: Environmental > Terrestrial > Soil > Grasslands | place: USA...
CTAGGGCCCGGGCAAACCAACGTCGCCAGAAATGGCCCGAGAGAATGTGCTATTGTCACTGCGGGTTCGATCTTCGAGGAGAGATCGTCCGGATGCGGCCATCCGGATGAAATACAAAATGGCAGAACGCCCGGTACTGGTTGGATTGATTCCGCAAACCGTGGTGTTGGATCCCGGCGACCAGGTTTCTTGGATTTCCGACGCGGGAAACTTGCGTGTCGAGTTTGACGTGAACCGCTGCCCTTTTTCCTCGAACGTTTTTCAGGCGCCCGCGGGAGTCCGCCTGCTCAGCGGACCGGCGCGCCCCGGCAGCAAAGCCACGACCTACAAATACCGCCTCTGGCTCAACGACCAACTGGTGGGCCAAGGCGAAGTGATCCTCCGCGAGAAGTAGAAACGCCGGTTCACTCTCGCCATACCTTAGCGGTTGGCGACGCTTTGACGAACCCCGGAATAAAGACCAGCGTACTATTGAGCAGCCTGGTATTGTCCTTGGCATTCGAAAGACGCCCGCCCTCTGCTTCGCTTTTCGTCTCGTTGATTCCCACCCATCGTTTTGGACCATTGGCTTCCTGGTTACTTCCCGGTGAAAATAACGCGATAATGTCGGACCAGGGGGGAAAGTCAACGATGAAGGATTAGAGAGACACGATGGGCCGGGAACCTTACGGCGATTCGGTAGGAATAGAAACAGGGGTTATTTTTCCCTGCCAGTCATGCTCAGGCGCGGTTACTTTTACCCCTGCGGGTACGTCTCAAAAAGCACAGGCCTGCAAAAGGAGAGTCGCAAGATGCGCGGGAAACAATCCTTTCGATTGAGTTTGTTGCTCTTACTCGGGGCAACCCCAGTTTTGGCGCAGGATTCAGTGACGCCGCCGCCCCAGCAAAGCTCACGCACGGAAACCGAACTCAGGCAGGGTCCGCAAGAAGGGCGAGGCCGAGGCGTGGCTGGCAAAATCACCGCGATCAAAGACGGCGCGTTCGAGCTCGAGAGGATGGACGGTGCCAAGGTCACCGTCAAGCTTACGGACAAGACCGAATATCGCAAAGACCGGCAAAGCGCCAAGCTTCAAGACTTCAAGGTTGGAGACATGGTCTTTGTCCGCACGGAAGGCACTCAGGATCTAACTGCGTTGGTGGTTGCCGGGCGCACCGGGAACGGCCCCGGTGGCCCCGGAATGGGCGGTTCCGGTGGCGGCTTGACGATGATGGGCGGGGGCGAGCTTGGAAAAGACTTCGTCTTTGGCGAAGTGAAGTCGGTGGATGCGCCGAAGATCACCGTGTTGCGGCCGGACGATGTAACACAAACGCTCGAACTGAACGAAGAGACTTCGCTGCGCAAGGGGCGCGAGAGCGTGACCATGGCGGATATCCAGGTCGGAGATCACATCTTTGTGCGCGGCGGAATGCAAAACAACGCGTTCGTGGCGAAGATGGTGGTGGTTATCGGGCCCGAGCAATGGAAACGCATGCAGGAAATGGGCATGCCGCCGGGAGCCTCCAAACCTCCGGCCGATTCCAAACCCAATCCGCCGCAGCTCTAGCCAGCATTCCATTAGCCGGGGGGTCGTCGATGTGACGGTCAGCAAGGGCCATATTCTTCTTTTCAGTTTGATGGTGATCTTGTCGCCTGTCGCGTTACGCTCGCAGGAGGCAGCGCCCCCCGCACCTTCGCCGCAGTCGGCGACAGCATCTTCTCCGGCACCGCCACCAGCAACGCCGCAGGCGTCCACGCCGGCGCCGGTCACTTTTGAAATCGCCGGATCGGCGCGCAGCGGCAAGACCCCATTGCCGGGAGTCACGGTTACCGCCGCGAACACGTTGACCGGGAAAAAATATCTAGCTGCGTCGAATTCCGAGGGCAAGTTCAGTCTCACCGGAATGGCGCGCGGCAGATATGTCGTGCGCATCGAGTTCATGGGTTTCGCCACGTTCACACAGGAGGTGGTGCTGAATCCGGACAATCCTGCGGCCAAGGTCGACGCCGAGTTGATTCTGGCATCCCGACAGCAGGAGTCATCCGACAATGCCCTGGCCGCGATGGCCCTAGCGGGGCGGGGCTTCCAAAGTTTGGCAATGGAAAGCACGCTTTCCGCGCTCGGAGGCGGAAATGGCGACTCAGGTGGGGTGAACGGGAACGCCGGCGGCCAGAACAACGGAGACGTCCCGAGCCTGCCTCTGAACGGAGCGGGAGCGGAAGGGCCCACGGAATCGGTCAGCGTGAGCGGCGCGCAGGGACGCACGCAGGATTTCGGCATGGGCAACGAAGAGGAGCTGCAGCAGCGCATCCAGGAATTTCGCGATCGTATGCAGCGGGAAGGCGGCGCCTTTGGCATGCCGCCAGGCGGGGGCGGGTTTGCCGGGCCTGGAGTGGTCATGATCGCGCGGATGCCGCGCGGCTTCAATATCAATCAACCCCACGGCGTGCTCTACTACACGGATGACAACTCTGGACTGGACGCTCGGCCTTATTCGTTGACAGGTGTTCCAACACAGCAGGCTTACTACAACCAGGCGCGGTTCGGGGCGAACGTCGGCGGTCCGTTGAACATTCCGAAGGTCTTCAAGGGCGGCAACAAGTGGTTCTTCTTTGGCGGGTGGAACGGGTCGCGAGGCAGCAACCCCTACGACGCATTCTCCACCGTGCCGACCCAGGCCGAGCGCGGCGGCGATTTCCGCCAGGCCACCTACAACAACGGCAACCCGGTCCAAATCTTCAATCCGCACACCGGCCAGAGCTATCAATTTAGCGGCAATGCCAATGTGCTGGATCCGTCGCTCATTCCCAGCTCGGCGCAAGCGTTGCTGACTTACATTCCGCTCCCAAATATCCCGACCAATGCATTTGGCCAGAACTTTCATTATGTGACTTCGGCAAACAGCAGCTCCGATGCCGTCTCGTTCCGTCTGGTCCACAATTTTGGTGCGATGCCAGGGCCTGGCGGGGGCCGCGTCATCCTTGGAGGACCCGGTGGAATGGAAGGCGGCGGCGGGGGTCGCCGGCACACGCACAACAATATTAATTTCGGGCTGAACTGGGCGCGCAGCTCGAGCGACATTGTGAATCCGTTTCCCTCCCTGGCCGGGGGCAACAGCACGCAAGGGCTGAACGCCAGCGCGGGATGGGTTTACGGCAAAGGGCGGACCACCAACAGCTTGCGCGTGAATTACAACCACAACCATGTTTCGACCACGAATCTCTATTCGAACGTGACGAACGTGGCCGGGCTCGCCGGCATCACCGGGGTTTCCACGGACCCGTTTAACTGGGGCTTGCCGGGAATCAGCTTCACATCTTTTGGCGGCTTGAATGGCCCGACGCCGCGCCGCCAACTCGATCAGGCGTACACGCTTTCCGACACCATTTCCTGGAACCACGCCAAGCACAATTGGCGCTTCGGCGGAGACTACCGCCGCATTCTGCAAAGCTTCCATTCCGCCAGAAACGCGGAAGGCAGCTTCGTATTTACGGGATATGCGACGTCGCAATACGCGCCGGTAGGCAGTGCGTCCTGCCCGGGGACGCAGGCGTGCCAGGTAGCGGACACCGGATATGACTTCGCGGACTTTCTGTTGGGATATCCGCAGCAAACGTCGCTGCAATTCGGGACCGACGCCTACAATTTCCGCGCAAACTCCCACGATTTCTTTGTCCAGGATGACTGGCGGTTCCGGTCGGACCTGTCTTTCAACCTCGGGCTGCGTTACGAATTCTACGGCCCCTACACGGAAGCGAATAACCGCATTGCAAACCTGGACGTCGCGCCTGGATTTACCGCCGCCGTGCCGGTTCTGCCCGGCCAATCCGGGCCCTACAACGGCGCCTTTCCCGCCTCTTTGATTCGGCCGGACCGCAACAATTGGGCGCCGCGCGTGGGCATCGCCTGGAAGCCACAAAAAAAGACGGTGGTGCGCGCCGGGTACGGCATAAACTACAATCTCGCGCAGTACAGCGCGATGATTCAAAATTTCGCATTTCAGCCGCCGTTTGCCAACACCGCCACCAACACGACCGACGTCACCGGGCTTGTCGGCGGAAGCCCGCTGACGCTGGCGAACGGCTTTCCGGACGCGCCATCGGGAACCGTGACCAACAATTTTGCCGTCAATCCCAACTACCGCCAGGCCTACGTGCAAATCTGGAATCTTGATATTCAACGAGAACTGCCGGGCGGCTGGATCCTAAGCACGGGATACAACGGAGCGAAGGGCACGCGACCGGACACAGAGCGCGCCTTGTTAGTCGCGGGAAACCAGCCTTTTGTCTACGAATCCTCGGAGGGCAACTCGATCCTCCACGCTGGTACCGTGCGGATTCGCAAGCGTATGGCCAAAGGGATCGGTCTAAGCGCGCAGTACGTCTATTCCAAGTCGATTGACGACGCCTCCTCGATTGGCGGCGGCGGCACCGTGGTGGCGCAAGACCCCTTCGACCTCTCCGCCGACCGCGGCCTTTCGAGCTTCGCCCAGCGGCACAAGTTTACGGGGAACTGGATTTACGATTTGCCGATTGGAGAAAACCGGCGCTTTTCCCCGAAGGGAGCTTGGGGCCACCTGTTTGACGCGTGGCAATGGAGTGGCGATTTTACGATTGGTTCGGGGCTTTACTTTACGCCCCGCGTACTGGGCGGTGGATTGGACATCAGCCGTGGCGTGAGCGGCTCGCTGCGCGCCAACGCGGTAGCAGGTCAGACCGTCGCGCTCGGCAAGCCCACAACGCTTGAATGGTTCAATACCGCCGCGTTTTGCGCCCCCGGTCCCACTTGTGCGAACCCCGCAGGCTCGGCCTTCGGAGACGCTGGGCGCAACATCATCGAAGGGCCGGGGCAAGTCACCCTCGACATGGCCATAAACAAGACCATTACCATCCGGGAATCCCGGGCCTTGGACCTGCGTCTGTCCGCCAGCAACGTTTTCAACAACGCCCATTTCACTTCCATCAATACCGTAGTGAACTCCCTCGCCTTTGGCGAGGTCACGGGGACAGGCAGCATGCGGCGCGTAACCATGACCGCGCGCTTCCGCTTCTGAGGGGCGACGACCATGCAGAGGATCGAGAAAAATCTTGCGGCGTTCCTCATGGCTGGCCTGCTTTTCGAAACGGCCCCGTCGTTGACAGGGCAGCAGGCCCCGCAAATGCCGGCAGCTCCGAGCCGCATCAGCGTAACCACGGAACTGGTGCTCGTGAACGTAGTCGCGCGGGACAAAAAAGGAAATCTTATCCGGGATTTGAAAAAGGAAGACTTCGCCCTGCTCGAGGACGGGAAGAAACAGGGAATCTCCACATTTGATTTCGAGAATGTGGACGAGCCTTTAACCGCCGGAGCTGCGGAAGCCACGGTTTCCGGCTCTGCTCCCGGAGGAAACCTTCTGAGAGCCCCTAAAAAGGGGCCGGCGTCGCTGGATGCTCGCGACCGGCGGTTAATGCTCTTCTTCTTCGACTTTTCGTCCATGGATCCGGAGCAAATCGATCGCGCCGTCGACGCGGCCAAGAGCTTCGTTTCCACCAAGATGCAGCCGGCGGACCTGATCGCCCTGGTGTCCCTGGCCACGAATCTGCGCGTCGATCTGGATTTTACCGACGACAAGCGAAAGCTGCTGGCGGCTCTTTCCTCCTACACCTCCGGCGAAGGCCAGGGATTTGACAACGGCAGCACCGGCAGCGCCGAAGGAACGGCGGAAACCGGCGGTTCGTTCACGGCGGATGATACCGACTACAACACCTTTAGCGCCGACCGAAAACTGCTGGCGCTCGAATCCATCATGCAGGGGCTCGGCAAACTCTCGCAGAAGAAAAGCCTCATCTGCTTCAGCAACGGCATCAGCCAGTCCGGCACGGACAATCAAGCGGCTTTGCGCGCCGCCACCGCCGCGGCGGTCAAGGCGAACGTGTCCATCTATGCGATGGACCTCCGCGGCTTGCAGGCATTTCCCCCGGGCGGCGAGGCGCAATCGGCGAGCCTGCACGGGCAGTCCGCCTATTCCGGGCAATCCGTATTGAACGATTTGAACGACAACGCCGCCTCCCAGGAAACGCTCGCGACGCTTTCCTCCGACACTGGCGGCAAGTCCTTTTTTGATTCGAACGACTTCAGCGGAGTCTTTTCTCAGGTCCAGAAGGACACTTCGGCGTACTACGTTCTGGGTTTCGTCAGCAACAACCCGGCAAAGGACGGGAGATACCGCCATCTGAAAGTTCAGGTGAACCGCCCGGATTTGAAGCTTGACTACCGGTCCGGATATTACGCGGATCGCGATTTCGAGCATTTGAACAAAGCCGACCGCGAGCAGCAACTTGAGGACGAACTGGCGGCGCAACTTTCGCAAGTGGACGTTCCGCTTTACGCCGGCGCGGCGTATTTCCGTCAGGATGATTCCCACTATTACCTTGCCGTTTCTCTGGTCATCCCGGGCTCGCAGATTCCCTTTGTCACCGAAAAAGACAAAGACAACGCCACCATCGACATCATCGGCCAGGTTCTCGAGAGCGGCAAATTCCCCGTGGGCCACTTGAGGGACACCGTGAAGCTGACAGTCGACGCCACGCGCCAAGTGCGCCGCAAGAACGTGCAGTACAACACCGGCTTTGTCCTCGCTCCGGGCAGCTATCACCTGAAATTCGTCGTGCGCGAGAACCAGACCGGGCGGATGGGCGCCTTTGAAATGGAGGCCAAGATCCCGGACCTGCGCAAAGCGCCGTTGAAGATGAGTTCCGTCGTTCTCAGCAGCCTCCGCACCCCGGTAGCCGGCAAGAAAACTGGGCCAAATCCCCTGGTTCGCGATCAGATGGAGACGGTTCCGAACATTACCCATGTTTTCACAGCGGACCAACATCTCTATCTGCAGTACGAGGTTTACGATGCCGCGAAAGGCAAGAATCCCGCCCGGGCAGCCACAAACAGCCAGGCTGATGCCGCAAAGGCCGAAGCCGCGAAGGTGCCGCGGGACAGCGTCCGCGTACTGACTAGCATCGAGTTTCTCCAAGGGGGGGTGAAGGTCTACGAATCCAAGCCCGTCGTGACCAAGGAAGTGGCTGCTCCCGAGCGCAAGGCGGTAGTCCTGCAGATCGACGTGCCGCTCGGGTCCCTGAAGCCGGGCCTTTACCTATGCCAGGTGAATGTCATCGACGACGTGTCAGGAAACTTTGCCTTTCCGCGGTTTCCGGTATTGATCCGCGAAGCGGCGACTTCCGCGGGGGTAAAGGCGGGAAGCTAAAGTCTTGCAAAGGCCGGACGCCCTGTGGGGCGGCGGAAGCGTCAGTCTCCCGCAGCGGCGGCGCGAACAAAATCCACCGATTCTGCCAGTCCTCGCCGCATCGGTCCGAGCACCGAAGCAGGCACTTCTCTTTCCGGAGCCAGCGTAACGCTGGTGGCCCTCTTGGGAAAATCCGTTCTGCGGTCCAGCCGCATCCCGGCGTCCTTCAGAAATTCCGCGGAAAAGCCCATGTCATCGGCCCGGTCCACGCCCCAGAACCACAGCTTCTCCTCCTGCCTTTGCAGGAAATCCAGGGCCTCCTCAAGCCTTTTCATGGCACGGTCAAACGACCCAGCCAGAAAGTAGACGTTCAGCGTCCAGGCATGCCGGGGGTAGTACACCCGGAGACGGACGCAATACTTTCCCGACTGATTGCGTTCCATACTGCAACGATATTCGTTCCGCGAGCTGGTAATCCGAGTCGACATTGAAGTTTCACCGATCTTGAGGAGTCATCGGCCGGATGACTCTCTGAAACTGCTCAGGGGTCCACATGTGGTCGAAACAGCCCGATCTGTGTTTCGAGAACAACTAACGGTAAAACCGAACCCGAATGGAAACCACCAATAGCCTAGCGGGCTGCGACGAGAAAGGCAAGGGGCCGCCCATTCTTAATTAAGCTATTTATTTTGTGTTAGTTATGATTAGGTCAAGCTGCCGAAACTCTTCAGCTTGTCGGGCATCAGCTTCAGCTTGCCTTCCTTCACCAGGCGGTCGGACAAAGCAGAACGGAAGGCTTCAAAGGCTACTTCGCGCTTGGACTGCAGCAATTCTTGGGTCAATTGCTTCTTCTGGGCTTCAAAATTGGCCGGATCGGCCTCGACTTTCTCCGCAACCCGATAGACAAACCAGTTCTGCCCCAGGTTCAAAGGTGGGCCAACATCTCCTTGCTTCAACTTGAAGGCTGTGCTGAGCTGCTTCCCGCTGGCCGCGCCGGAAATCGAGCCGTCTTGCGAGATGGAATCGCTGGTTTTCGGGTCCAATCCCAGGGCTTTGGCGGCGGCGGCGAACTTTTCGCCTCCCTTGATGCGCCGCACCAACTCGTCCGCCTTGCTCTTCGCCTGCTCGACAGACAGTTCCTTCTTGAGGTCGCTCGTGACGCGGTCCCGCACTTCGTCGAGCGTACCCTGATGGGCGGGGAAAGAAGCCTTCAACGCGAGCACCACGTAGCCGCGGTCGGTGCGAATGGGCATGCTCAGCTCGCCGAGGCGCAAGCGAAAGATCTCGTCCTTGACCTCCTGCGAGTTGGCCAGCTCAAGAAGCGGGTCGCTGGCGCTTACTGGGCGGGTTTCCCCGAGCGTCAAGTGATACTGCTTGGCGAGGTCGTCCAGAGAGATCTTGCTCGATTGACGAATCGCTTTGGAAACTTGGTCAACCGTATCCGTGGCCTGCTTTTCCGCCTGATTGAGCGCCGCCTGCGCGCGAAGGGCATCCCTGACCTCATCGAAGGGCTTGGTGTGGGCCGTTTGCTTGTCGAGGACTTTGATAATGTGAAAGCCGTATTGCGTCCTGACCAGATCGGAGATTTGGTCCGGAGCTAAGGAAAACGCCTCTTTCTCAAATTCAGGGACGGTTTGTCCCTGGCGGATCCACCCGAGGTCCCCTCCCTTGTCCTTGGAGCCGGGGTCTTCCGAATACTTCTTGGCCAACTCGTCGAACTTCACCCCTTTACGAGCCTGCTTTAGAACATCCTCGGCTTTCTTCTTTGTCTCCGCCACTTCCGCGTCGCTCTGACCAACCGTCTTGAAGAGAATGTGTTGGACGTGAACCTGATTGGGCACCTCATACTGGTGGATGTTGTCCTGATACTGCTTCTTGAGCACATCCTCGGGAATCTGGACGGTTTGGCGAAGCTGGTTGGTGTCCAAAAGCGCGTAGCGCACCGCGTGCCGTTCCGGCACCTGGTACTTCGATTTGTTTTTCTCGTACTCCGCCTTGATTTCCGCGTCGGCGGGCGTGATTTTGGCTTCCAGATCTTCCGGCTTGATCAACGCATAATCGAGTTTTATCTTTTCGTTTTTGTAGCGGTACTCTTGCTCGAGCTCGGCCGGGCCGACGCTGATCCCATCCGTCACGAGCTTCCTGAATTTCTCCTCGAGCAGCCCTTGCCGGATCAGCTCTTCGAAAGCGGGAACGGTAAGCTGGAAGCGCTGTTGGACCAGGGCGGCGTATTGATCCATTCCGATGAAGGACCCGCCGTTGAAAGCCATCGGAAGATACAGGCGGATGCGGTCGGCGCGTTCCTGGTCGGAAACCGTGATTCCCAGGCGCTTGGCTTCGTATTCCAGCTCCCTTTGAAAAACCAGGTTCTGTAGAATTTGCTGCGCGTAGAAACTCTCCAACTGCCTGGGAACTTGGTTGTTGCGCTCAATCTGGTTGAGCTGCTGGCGGATATCGTTCACGGTGACGGACTCATCCCCAACCTTGGCCACGGTGTCGGTAGAGACTTCTCCGGTCGCAGGCCCTTGCGGAACCAGGTACAACAGCATGCTGCCGCCGAGCACCACACCCGCTACGCCGAACAGGATGCGCTTCATCAGTGTGCTATGGTCTTTTGCTCCAGCCATCCAATGATTCCCCTAGATTGTTAGATAAACTTAATATTATAGGAGATAGCGGCATCGGCCTCAAATAGAATCGAAGTGCGGTCGCCGGATCGTACAACCTCCTCGGACCTTGCCGGGCGGATTCTCGGTCAAACGGTATCCGTGCCCGAGGGAGTGCCGTACACCCGTGCCGCATCTAACTTAAATCGCAATGCTCCGAGTCCGCCTGCTGCGGTTCCGAATCGCCGGGCCCATCCTCGCCTCTCTCGCGGCGGGCCTAAGCTCGCTCTGCCTAAGTTTGCCGTTCCAAAGTTCGCCGGCGCGGCCAGACGCCGCCTCCCCCCACCATTTTATCGCGACGTTCTTCCCATCCTCGAGCAACACTGCCAAAGCTGCCATCGTCCAGGCTCGATTGCCCCCATGCCGTTCGAATCGTACGAACAAGCATGGCCTTTCTCGGGCGCGATACGCTGCGCCGTAGAGCAAAAAACCATGCCGCCGTGGTTTGCCGATCCCCGGATCGGCCAGTTTGCAAACGATCCCTCGCTGAGCGCGGCGGAAATCTCGACTCTCGCGGCGTGGTCAGAAGCCAACGCGCCGGCCGGCGACAAAAAAGATGCGGCGCCGGCGCGGCATTGGGTAGAAAGCTGGAGCATTCCGGAACCGGATTTGGTTCTCTCCATGCCGCAGGCCGTGTCCCTTCCCGCCAACGGCGACGTTCCCTACACCTATGAAGTTGTGCCCACAGGTTTCGCGGAAGACCGCTGGGTGCAAATGTCCGACGTCCTGCCGAGCTTGCGTTCGAATGTGCACCACGCGGTGGTCTATATACGTCCACCGGATTCCGCGTGGCTGCGTCACGCGCCCGTGGGGGTTCCCTTCAGCGCCTCTACCTTGCGCGATCCGGACGACCGCCGCGGCGCGCACCGATAGCGATATCTTGCTGGTTTATGCGCCCGGGAGTTCGCCCGACGCATGGCCCGAAGACATGGCCAAGTTCATCCCCGCAGGCTCCGACCTCGTCTTTCACATGCATTACACCACCAACGGCCACCCCGGCTCGGACCGCACTCGCATCGGCCTGGTTTTTTCCCGGCACCCGCCGTCCCGGCGCGTCTTGACGTTGCAACTCACCAACGATCACTTTTTGATTCCACCGGGCGCCCCCGATTTTCGCGTCGAGGCGCGCGGAACTTTGCCAAATGACGCGACCCTGCTTGGGTTCATGCCGCACATGCATTTGCGCGGAACGCGTTTCGAATACAACATCATTCATGGGATCAAGGATTCCTCCGGCAAGCCGATTTATGAAATCGAGCCTCTCCTTCGCGTCAACTACCACTTTCACTGGCAGATGAGCTACCGCCTGGCTCACCTGCGATTTCTGAAGGCCGGCACGGAGTTGCAGGCGGTGGCGTGGTACGACAACTCTCCGAGCAATCCGCACAACCCGGACCCCGGCCAAGCCGCGCGCTGGGGCGAGCAGACTTACGACGAAATGATGGTCGGTTTTTTCGATGTGGCCGTGCCCGCCGCGATGGACAAACAGCGGTTTTTCATCAGGCCAAAGAGCTCCAGGCCGACTCGCAACTTGCCGCCTGCCCGCCTCTGCGGGTCCGCCACGCCGAAAGTCCAGTGAACGAGGTGCTTACGCGCTATTTGCAATTTGACTACCGAGCCGCCTCTCCGTTTGGGGAGTGCCGAGCTCGCTGTGTTACATTCCAAATTTGCAGCCTTAGCGAGCGATTCGACCCGTGCCAACACAAACGCCCATCGACCCGAGACACACGCAACACCATCAAAAGGTTCCGCGCGTCGAAGTGTATTGGACAACGGTCACTTACAAGACGGTGATCCTATACAGCCTGCTGGCCTTGGGCGTCGTTTTTGGCGGAATCTATGTCGCCAAACCTGAGCTGTACACTGCGGTCATCAACAAAATCGACAAGACCGTGGGCAATCCTGATGTTGACCCGATCAACGCCGATCAAAAGCACGCGAGATTCGTGAATCTCGACGGACGGGTGCAAGTAAAAAAATATAATTCCGTGCAGTGGGTGGATGCTACCCTGAGTACATCACTCGACAAAGGCGACCTCGTGCAAACTGGCTCCGACAGCGACGCGCGCATCAGCTTTGCAGACGGCACGTCTTATACCATCAAGCCGGACACGCTGATTACCGTGGAAGAAAACTCCACCGAAAGCAACCGGCCCTCGAGCGTAACCGTGAGCATTCAAACGGGCGCGGTCGATTTGGCCACCCCGTACTTGCGGTCTCCGGATTCCAAAGCGGCGGTCAAGTCGGAAGATGCCACAACGCAATTGCATTCAAACAGCCGTGCGGCTGTAAAGTTTGATCCCGAGAAGAAGGAAAGCGAGGTCGTGGTTTCCAGCGGCACAGCGCAAGTCGAGCGCGGCCAGGAAAAGATTGATCTGGTGCAATACGAAAAGGCCACCATCCCCAGCACTGGCGCGATTCAAAAATCCGCCGTGCTCAAGCCGCCGGAGCTGGTCGAACCGCTGAACCTCGCGCCCATCATCGCGGAAAACCCCAAGACTGCCACGGTGCACTTTGAGTGGAAACCGGTTCAGGAAGCGGTTTCTTATCGATTACGCGTCAGCACCACGTCCATGTTCACGAGAACGGTCGTGGACAAAAAGGACATTAAGGGAACCAGCGTGGAGGTCACCGGGCTCGATACCGGCGACTATTTCTGGAACGTCATGGCTACCGACGCCAAGAAAGAATCGAGCGAACTCGGTGAAGTTTCCAAGTTCTCCTTGGTGGCGCAAGGCAAGTCTCAGGATATGATTCTGGAAATCACCGGCTACCAGCTTCACGGACGCGTCGCGGAAGTCATCGGGAAAACGGAACCGGGCGCGGCCCTGATTGTGAACGGGCAGCCGGTTCCGAATATTGCGGCTGACGGCACGTTCCGTCATTTCACTGAGCCGCTTGAGCCGGGACAGCATAGTATCGTGGTGGTTGGGCAGAACCGCCGTGGCGGGACCGGGCATGCGCAAGTTTCCATCGTCGTGCCCAAGTGAAGTTTCCGAACGACAGACCATAGCGATTTGCGCAGGTCGGGGTGCCCGGAGACAATAGCAGGAAGGCTGATCGCGCAGCCCTCAGCGCCTTGCCGGCCGGACGGCGGGGAGTCTTTCTCCGCGGGGGGAAGTAAGGATGAATAAGAACGGTTACAACATGAGGTCGGTGTTTAGTCTGTTTTCTTCCGACCTCGCCATTGACCTCGGGACGGCCAACACTCTGGTGTTCTCGCACGGCAAAGGCATCGTCGTGAACGAACCTTCGATCGTGGCCATCAATAAAGCCACCGGCGAGGTGGTCGCCGTCGGCCGCGAAGCCAAGGAAATGCTGGGCCGCACTCCCGGCAACGTGGTGGCCATCAAGCCGATGAAAGACGGCGTCATCGCCGACTTCAAAGTCACCGAAAAGATGCTTACGTATTTCATTCAGAAGGCGCACAACCGCCGCGTGCTGGTGCATCCGCGCATCGTCATCGGCGTGCCCAGCGAAATCACGCCGGTCGAAAAGCGCGCCGTGCAGGACTCCGCGTATCGTGCGCGCGCCAGCGAAGTTTATCTGGTGGAGCAGGCCATGGCCGCGGCCATCGGCGCGGGTCTGCCCATCGAAGAACCTTCCGGAAACATGGTCGTCGACATCGGTGGCGGCACCACCGACATCGCCGTGATATCCATGAGCGGCATCGTTTATTCACGTTCCGTTCGTGTGGCGGGCAACGAGATGGACGAAGCGGTCATGCAGTACCTCAAGCGCAAATACAACCTGCTCGTCGGCGAGCGCACTGCCGAACAGATTAAAATGGAGATTGGCTCCGCTTACCCGCTGGAAAAGCCGCTGACCATG
>Ga0066695_10000359_pt1 | contig 13598 bp, 10 predicted proteins | sample GraSoiAngelo_144_FD_66452 | JGI IMG/M metagenome (GOLD analysis project Ga0066695, IMG submission 66452) | Grasslands soil microbial communities from the Angelo Coastal Reserve, California, USA - 14_1009_02_40cm | ecosystem: Environmental > Terrestrial > Soil > Grasslands | place: USA...
TGGATGGGGGCGCTAATCTCATTCTGTTTCAAAAGATGGACGATACGCAACTCGGCAGCATTGACGTCGCCATTGGGAAAGCTAGAACAGCCGTGAACTTCAAACGTCCTACGAAAGCTATCGAGGAACTCATCGCGGGAGGCCGCGCCGGTTTTTTGGCGCTGGAAGGGGTTACGCCTCTGCAGGGCGGACTGCCCGTTATCGTGGACGGCAAAGCAATTGGAGCTGTAGGTGTGAGCGGAGTCCTCTCGGCTCAAGACGAGCAGGTCGCCCAAGCCGCCATCAATGCTCTGGGATAAGAAACGCGGCTGCTGTTCTTGCCTTAATTCTCCGCGAGGGTGAGGTCTTCACCTAGCTGCAATCGGATCTCTTGGCCGGCTTTCAACGTGAGGTCTCGAAGTGCCGGACCACTGCGGTTGCCCGCGATGACGAAGCCTGTCAGTGTTCCGCCAATTACCCCAGCGAGGCGGCCGCTGCGTCCTCCAATCAGACCGCCGGCAACGGCTCCGATACTCATATACAGGGCATAGCGATCGTTGCGTTTTGGCGCTGCGGCACCGAAGGAATTCGTGATCCAGGTCGTCATGCGCCGGCCGTCGGGGAACAGAATTTCGCGAAAGACCAGCCGGACGCGTCCCTCGTTTGCTCGCGTTGCGGGTTGAATGGTTTCAACTCGTCCCTGCAAGCGGCTTCCGCTAGGCACGATGATTTTGTCGGTCGCACGAACCGGTCTTGTGAGAACCGCAACGACTCCGTCACCCACTTCTGAGCGGGCAGTCCTCACCGGAGTCTCCAGCTTTGCCCTGAGAGACGTGCCGGCCGGAACAGTCGCGGATTGCGCCAAAAGCAGCCCGGCCGTGCCCATGTGGATAGCAACAAGGAGTCGAATAGGAGACTTAAGCCACATATCAGAGCCATCAGGTATACCACAGTAACGATCGCCGCGAATTGCGCCAATTATGCAACAAACAATTCGCGTGGTTTGCAAAATTCGCAGCCATCTACTCAGAACCGGAAGCCAACCCCCAGCCCTGGCTGAAAATTGTGAACTGTGCCGAGACGCACAGACTCATAAAAAATGACCGTATCGCCCAAATCGACGCGGACTGCGGTGCGCCGCGAAGGATAATATTCGAGGATTCCGCCAAGGTCCACTGTGAAAAAGGTTTTCCGATTCAGCCTCGGATCGAAATGGGCGCCGCCAAAATGCCAGATTCCGGCGCGTGTCTTTCCAAAAACTCCAAACCGATTTGAACGGAAACCACTCTTGATCCCAGACAGAGCGCTCATCGCTCCGAGATTCCCGAAGTATGTGATTTCCGCATCGAGTGAAGTACTCTTTGCGAAATCGAAGAGTAGGCGACCCCCGACTCCGAGCGGTGTTTCATCAAGCTTATGGAGATGAGTTCCCGTGAGTTGAATACCGATCTCCAAAGGAATGGATTGACTGTGCAACGGGAAGGAGCAGAAAAGCCACAGCACGGCAAAGCCGCGGGAAAAATGGGGACAGACTCCCAATTTTTGCAACCCAAAAAATTGGGAGTCTGTCCCCATTTTTCCTCCGTCCCTAAATTCGCGGCCGATTCGATGCTACGAGTTTGCTACAGGATCAGGTGATCCGTCGACTTATAGCTGAGTCCAAGTGTGATGATTTTCTGAAGCAGTTGCGCGTAGCTCAAGCCGCAGTGGGCGGCGGAGTCCGCGAAGTCTTCGTTCTTGGCGATCTGAGGATTCGGATTTGCTTCGAGCAGGTAGAACTCGCCGTCATTCGTCAGCCGGTAGTCCATTCGTGCGTAGCCGCTCAGGCTCAGGTGCCGATAAATGCGCTTCGAGAGGTGTTCAATCTTTCGTTGCAACTCGGGCGGAAGGTCGGCGGGCTTGGTGACAAGACCAACCTTCCTTTGGTAGTCCGGATTCCATTTGAGCCTGCCGGTGGCGATATTCAAAGCCCCATCCGGCAGATTGGTAATGACCAACTCCCAGGGCGTGTACGTTTGCAGTTTTCGATTACCGATAACGCTCACGTAGATCTCACGGCCTTCGATGAACTGTTCAGCGATGGCGTGGCTTGAGGTTTGGCGATGAATGAATTCGACACGCTCGGCGAGTCTTTCATTATCGTTGACAACGGAGGCTTGAGAAATGCCAACCGAGCCTTCTTCGACAACCGATTTCACCAGGAGTGGAAACTTCAGGCGCCCCGGCCGCACCACTTTTTGCCCCATGGCGAAGACAGCGAATCCCGGCACCGCGATTCGATGGTAAGAGAGAATCTTTTTTGTGAGGGCTTTGTCATGCGCGAGCGTCAGGCCGCGAGGGTTGCATCCCGTGTAGGACTGCTTCAACAGCTCGAGATAACTGACCACATGCTGGTCAAAGAGTGCGTGGCCGTCGAAGTCTTCAAGAAGATTAAACGCAATATGCGGTTTGTTTTCTTCGCGAGCGTTTGAAATGACGGCGAGATCGCTTTGGAGGCCCACCGGGTATACCTCATGGCCCATGGACTTGAGGGTGGTGATGACGTCGTACTCCGTCCTCCAGGGTTGTTTCTCTTTCTCGACTCCTTCGTCGAGCTTCTCCGGCGGCATCAGCTCCTGACTGAGCAGCACCAGAATTCGGAGTTTGGTTTTCGCTTTGAATCTCACAACGGAATTCGGTGATAGCCGGTACGCAAGACTTGCATGACCTGCATGGTGAGCGTCACGATACTCAGCTGCCGCGTCTCTTGATCCGGAAGCGCGACACGAAGGTTGAGCTCGCGGCACCGGACGATCATGTGCCTCACAATGTGGTTGATCGTGTAATGGTGCACGCCGGTTCCGCGGGCGACGATGTCGCAAATATCGCGTCGGATCTGCCGGAGGAATTGAGCTGCGGTCGGAAGAGAACGGTGACGCGGTTCGGCGGAGAAAATCCGGTAAAGGTTACGTTCGTAGAAAGCCGGCCAGTGAATCGTGTAATGAGCGCGTTTCTTTTGATAATGTTCGCGCAACGTCTTCGTCAGTGCGGGCAGAGCATCAACCTCGCGTCGTGAACTGCGCAAGAGCGGCCTTCCGGCAAGTTCGCCCATGAGATGGTCGACATACTCCAGTTTGCGCATTGCGCCCCAGCCCTCATACTGACGCCGCCATCCTCCAGCTTTGAGCCAGACGGCAAAGGTCTCGGCAAAATCTTCTGCAGGATGCGCCTGCGCGTACCACGCATCGAGGTTGAAGACGTAATCGCGGCTTCCCGGCTGCGGTTGGTACCACTCCGGGTAAGGAACCCGGTAGGAACCGAACGTGTCCGTCCATGTGCGGCGGGAGTGGAGCCGGTACGCATTGTCCATCGCATGTCCTGCTTCGTGCCGCAAAATTCGCATACACTCGCTTTCACTCGCCCCCTCCACCTCCAGCATCTGCAATCGCTCCAGCTTCATGAGCCGCGGATGCACCAGGTAGAAAGGAATCGCGAAACCCGCGACACCGTCCGGAGTAAACCATTCTTCCGACAGCCAGATGTGCGGCCGGAAGTCCAGGGAACGCGCGTCGAGCTCGCGATAAAGCTTCTCAATACGTTGTTCTAAACGGGTGCCGCGAATTCGCAAAGGAAGATCGCATAGGCGTAATTCGAGCAGTTGCCGGTCGGTGAGGCGATCGAGTAGGGTGCTCACGGCTTCATTTTAATGGTGTTTGGTTGTTTCCGAACGACCCAAGTCCTTGTCCAGTGCCTGTTTCGAATAGATACACGTCTTCCCGCCACCGGCCCTTCCCCGGCCTCGAACCAAAAGAATTACGCGCATCGTTGTGAAATCTCTGATTTAATTGTGGCTCGTCGGTAAAAGATTTGTTGTGCGGTTATGGCTTGGTACTTGCGAAGAGGGGGCAGTGCCGTGAACGTCAGGTGTCTCTTCTTAAAGTGGAATCCGGCCTCCTTAATTTATGAAGTTCTTCAAGTTATTGCCAATCGGAATTCTCAGCAGCGTATTTTTGAATGCCTGCAGCACGGCGCCAGAGGAGGCGGCAGTAGCCGATCGTTCGGGCCGCGGAAGTCGACCTGCCAATCCAGTGCGTCAGGTTATGACAAGGACAGCGACCGAGAAGCCGGTCGAACAGTTGGTCGTCGTCACCGGAACGTTGGCGGCCGAGCAGGAAATTGTTCTGGGGATGAAAATCGCCGGTCGTTTGGCGGAAGTCCAGGTTGACTTGGGGAGTCCCGTTCGAAAAGATGAACCCATTGCGCGGCTCGACACAACGGATTTCCAGCTTCGGGTTCGCCAGGCAGAAGCCGCGTTGCAGCAGGCTCGAGTTCGACTTGGCCTACCTCCGAATTCCGAGAACGAGAACGTAGAACTGGAGAACACCTCGGTTGTGAGGCAGGCGCGTGCCGAGATGGACGCGGCTCGTGCCCGTCAGGACCGGGCCATGCAACTCTCCGATAAAGGTCTGCTGCCAGAGGCCGACCTCGATAGCGCCATGTCAGGCTATAAGGTGGCCGAAGCCCGATATGAAGACTCGCTGGAGGAGGTGCGAAATCGGCAGGCCGTTCTCGCCCAACGGAAATCAGAAATTGAGCTGGCGCTCCAACAACGCGCTGACGCCGTACTCTACGCTCCGATTGGCGGGATGGTGCAGCAACGACATGCCAATGCCGGCCAGTACGTGGCTGCCGGTACGCCAATCGTGACCATCGTGCAGATGCACCCGCTACGCTTGAGAACGGCTGTTCCCGAGCGTGAAGCTCGGAACATCCGCGCCGGCCTGCCGGTCCGTGTGACCGTCGAAGGTGCGCCAGGGGTCCACGTGGGGCAGGTCGCGCGCATGAGCCCTTCCTTTGACGAAGCGAATCGAACGTTGCTGGTGGAGACCGAAGTGTCCAATACCGCCGGCGTCTTGCGTCCCGGCGCATTTGCACGTGCTGAGATTGTTGTCTCTGCAGGACAGCGCGCCCTTATCGTGCCGCCATCCGCATTGGCGACATTCGCCGGCATCGATCGGGTCTTTACGGTGAAAGGCGGCAAGGCGGCTGAACGGCGAGTCCAAACCGGCCGGCGGACGGATGAGGGAGTCGAGATTCTCGAGGGCATCTTGGCTGGTGAGCAGGTCGTAGAGAATCCGGGGAACCTGACTGACGGCGAGAACGTCGCCGTGAAGCAGTGAAATCTTAGGCATAACATGCAAAGGCTGGCTCAACTCTGTATACGTCTTCCGGTATTCGCTTCGATGATCGTGCTCTCCATTGTCGTCATCGGCGTGGCGAGCTACTTTCAATTGGACATCGATAAACATCCTGAAGTCGAACTGCCGACAGTGTCGGTCCGCATCAACCTGCCGGGCGCCTCGCCGGAAGAGGTCGAAGTTTCCATAACGCAAGTGATCGAGGAAGCTGTAAACACCGTTGAAGGTATTTCGGAGTTGCGGTCGAACTCGGGGCAGGGTACGTCGATCGTTGTCGCGACGTTCAACCTGAACCGGGACATCGAGACGGCATCGCAGGACGTCCGGGATCGCGTGTCCGCAGCACTCCGCTTGCTCCCTCCTGATGCGCAGCCTCCAGTTATTTCCAAATTCAACAGTGATCAGTCTCCCTCATTGTCGATTGCGCTTGTGAGCGCCCGGCCATTGCGCGAATTGACAGAACTGGCAGATAAAGTCATCAAAGAACAAATCGAGCACAGCCCGGGCGTAGGCGAAGTCAAGATCAACGGCGCTTTGGAGCGAGCGATCAATGTTTGGGTCGATCCTGACAGACTGGCTGCCTATCAACTGCCGATCAATGCCGTGCACGACGCCATCGTGCGGCAGAACGCCGACGTGCCCGGCGGAAACGTTACTTCAGGCATGATCGAGCGGAACCTGCGAACGATGGGACGGATGGCCTCCGGGAGGGACTTCAACGATCTGGTGGTCACGACCATCAACGGCGCGCCTGTTCGCATTCGCGACGTCGGTTGGGCAGAGGATGGTACGAAGGAGCAGCGCAGTTCAGCGCGATTAAACGGAAAACCAACGGTTACACTCGAGATCCGGCGGCAGTCCGGCGCCAACACCGTGGAGGTCATCAACGGTGTAAAGAAGAGCCTGGCGCAGATTTTGTCGCAGCTTCCGCCCGACGTGAACCTGCAGATCATTGAAGATCAGTCGGGCTTCATTTATGCGGCGCTCCATGAAATCAACACACATTTGATAGTAGGCAGCATTCTGGCGAGTCTTGTTGTCTTTCTCTTTATGCGCAACTGGCGAGCGATGGTGATCGCGGCCGTGGCGATTCCGTCGTCGTTGATTGCAGCTTTCGGTGTAATGTGGGCACTGCATTTCACATTGAATAGCGTGACAATGCTGGCTCTGGTCTTGATGGTCGGAATTGTTATCGACGATGCCCTCGTTGTGCTCGAAAATACCTTTCGATTCCTCGAAGAGAAAAGAATGCACCCCTTTGAGGCTGCTCGTGCCGCTACGGCCGACATCGGGCATGCCGTACTTGCCACAACATTGAGCTTGGTTGTGATTTTCGTGCCGGTCTCTTTCATGTCGAGCATCGCGGGACGGTTCCTGTATCAGTTCGGAATCACGGCGGCGGCGGCGGTCCTGGTGAGCCTTCTCGTTTCGTTCACGCTCACCCCAATGATGTGTGCGCGAATGCTGCGCGTTTCGAATTTCGGTACGCTCGGGCATGGGGCGCGTTCTCGTCAGGGGTTCTATCGCTGGATCGATGCGGGATATATGGCGAGCCTGAAGTTCTCCATAAAGCATCGCTTCGCGGTCGCGCTAGCTGGATTGGCAGTGATGGCGCTTGCCGTTCCCACCTATCGCCTGATTCGCCAGGACTATTTGCCGACCAACGTAGACGATGTGCAATTCGAAGTTCGTGTAACGGCTCCCGAAGGTATTAGTCTCGCCGCTGTGGATCACCTCATGCGGACCATTGAGGCTAAAGTCCAAGCGGCGCCCGGCGTGACACTGGTGCTCGGTACCTCGGGCAGCGACTATGGTGGCTCGCTCAGCCAGGGGCGTATCTACGCGCAACTGCTGCCGTTCGAGAAGCGAGTGTTCTCGTGGTCACGATTGCTTCGTGGCCTGCTCCATGCCGATCCGATGGAAGCATTCCGTCATAATTTCAGCCAGCGCGACGTGATGCAGTCGGTGCGGCAAGAATTGGCGCAATACCGCGACCTCAAATTTCAGATCAACAACGTCCAATCGATCAATCTTAGTGGTGCAGGGGGAAGACTCGACATTGGATTTGTGTTCCGTGGTCCCGAGGTGGAGAAGCTCGTCGAGTATGCTTCTGCTCTTGTAAAACGTGGGCCTGAATTGGGCTTGCTGGATGCGCAGGTCTCGCTTCAGCTCAACCGCCCGGAATTACGCCTGGAGGTGGATCGGCATCGCGCCGCAGATCTCAATGCGGATATTCAGAGTATCGCATCAGCTATGCGGTTGATGGTCGGAGGCGACGAAAGAGTTTCGCGGTTCCATGATGCGGAAGTGAACGAAGACTATGACGTTGAACTCCGGCTCGCGGAAGGTTCCCGCAACGACCCGGATACGATTTCTAGACTCTATGTACCGACAAGAACCGGGAAGCTCGTGCGCCTCGACAATATCGTTCGGGTTCAGCCCGCTCAGAGCGTGTCGCAGATCAATCGTCTGGACCGGCAACGTCAGGTCATGATGCAGGCATCCGTGGCTCCGGGATATGGTCTCGCTGACCGAAACCAGGCATTGATTGAAGCTGCCCGCGAGCTCAATATGCCTGCCGGTTACTCCACGCTCATTACAGGACGTGGCCGCGAGTTGGAACGCACGTTCACCGAGTTTCTAGTTGCATTTACGCTATCGGTGATCTTCATGTACATGATTCTGGCTTCTTTGTTTGAGAGCATCAGCCACCCGTTCACGATCCTGTTGGCACTGCCTCTGGCTGTTCCATTCGCACTGTTTTCTCTTTGGGCGACCGGACAGAGTCTGAATCTGTACTCGGCTCTTGGCATGTTGGTCTTGTTTGGGGTCGTGAAGAAGAACGCCATATTACAGATCGATCACATGAATGCATTGCGCGCCGAGGGTACCTCCAAAACGGAAGCAATCCTGATGGGCAATCGCGATCGCCTTCGTCCTATTCTGATGACCACGATGGCCCTCGTTGGCGGCATGCTTCCGCTGGCGCTGGGCACCGGGCCCGGCGCGGAAGAGCGTCGCGCTGTTGCAGTTGCTGTGATTGGCGGGCAGAGTTTGTCGCTGCTGCTGACGCTCCTAATGGCTCCGGTCGCTTATTCGCTGATCGACGATCTGAGCGTGTGGTTGCGTCCTACTGCAAAGGTGCCTTTCTCCAACCGCGCGCTCCGCGATCCGAGCGATTAGGAGATCCTCCGTTTTCTCGCTTGTCATTTGATAAAAGATCGTGTTAGGTAACTCCTATGTTGGCGACACGAATACGGCAGAAAGATGGGATCTTTTACTTCGTTTCCTTCAAGGCACGAGACGTTCTGAACCGCGTCCGATTTACGAGCCGCTTCTATTTCGAGGGTGAGACGATCGAGGCTGAAGCGGATACCGAAGATCCGATAGCCAAGTTCATTGGTTCGGTGGAGAGAAACGACAAAGCTTTCCAGCGATTGCTGAGCAGGCGTAAGGTCCGGGATATCGTGAACTTCTACGAATCGGCGGAAACCCAGCCCGCGATTCCTGGAAGTATTCTTCTATTCTCCGAGGATGTGTTGAAATTTCGGCCGCTCGGTCATTATGAATCTGTTGGCGACCTGGAAGATCCGAAATCCGGTTTTCTGATTATTGACGGCCAGCATCGGCTCGCGGGACTGCGCTTTTACAGCGCTCGAAATCCGAGTTTGCTCGACCAGATCGAAGTTCCATGCGTCATCTTTGATGGCAAGACAGGAGACTTTGCTGCCGAGATGTTCGTCATCATCAACTCCACCCAAACCCGCATCAATCGGTCGCACCTCGTGGATCTGCTCGACCGGATCAGCCGGTACGACGATAAGACTCGTCTTGCGGCCGTACTGGTCCGAAAACTTTACGAAGAAACGTCATCGCCGCTGCAATACAAGATCAACCGTTTGGGAGGCCGTAGCCGTCAGGAAAAGTGGATCCTTCAAGCGGAACTGTTCAACGAGGTCAAAAAACTCGTCGACCAGCACGAAAAGCTTTTCATGAAGGAATTTCGCGGTAAGCCGGAGCGCCCATTTGAGCTGATTGCAGACTATTTGAAGGCTGTTCGCTCCGTCATGGATAAGATCTGGGGCGCCAACGACCGGTACAAATTTACGAGCAGCGTCACTCTCAAAGCCATTATCCGTGTCTTTGGGGATTTCCTGGAGCGCGAGGATCTGATTGAAAAATGGCGTGAGAATCCTTCACCACGAATTTTTGAAAGGCTGGTCTCTCGCTGGGCAGACCTCAAAGATGAATTTCGTAACGAAGGCTTCTACGAACGCTTTCCCGCCAAGGGTCAGATCGAACGCGTTCGCGTCATCGAACAACGCCTTTTGCGCGAGGTGCCTGCGCATTAATGACTGGGTTGACGCTGGCCTATGCGTGCGAGCAGGCAACGGACTGGCATAACCGGCGTCCGAAGTTGGACGCGGGAAACGCGGGCTAGAGTCCGCGCGGGTCCGCGCGATTCTTTGCTATACTGTCGGGAAAAGCCGTGAAATGCCTCATCCTGTTCATTAGTTTCGGACTCATCCTCAGCATCTGTAGCATCTCTTTTGTAACAGAGGCCCACGACGTCATTACAACCAAGATCACATTTAGCCGCGAAATCTCACGGATTTTCTACGAGCGCTGTATTTCGTGCCATCATGACGGCGGGTCGGTGTTCTCGCTGATGGCTTATCCTGAAGTGCGCCCATGGGCGGTGGCGATCAAAGAAGAGGTACTCTCGCGGCGCATGCCTCCTTGGGGTGCTGTGAAGGGTTTTGGAGAATTTCGGAACGATCAGGCTTTAACGTCAGAACAGTTGGAATTGATAACACAGTGGGTCGAGGGTGGAGTTCCTGAAGGCGAGGCACAAGACTTGCCTCCGCAACCGAAGTTTGCCGGCGACTCCGGGACGCCTGGCCCGGACGGCCTCGTCGTGAGCGGTGATTTCAAACTCGACCGTGCCCTCAAGCTGGACGGTCTGTGGCCGCAAAAAGTGACGGACGATGAATCCTTACAAGTCATCGCCGAACTTCCGACCGGGAACGTAGAGCCACTGCTCTGGTTGTACGAGTACAAATCCAAATATGGTCATCCTTTCCTGCTCCGGACGCCGATTGATCTTCCTGCCGGTACCATCGTCCGCGGCGTTCCGCCGCAGTCGAGCATTGTGCTCATGCCTGCCACGTTAACTCCGGCGGCTGAGGCTCAAGACACACAACGATGATGAAATCCCGTTTGCCGTTTCTAATTAGAAATTCGGGCTAGTTGCTTTGGGCGGTTCGAATAAAACCACCAGCAACTCGTTTCCACCAGGGTTGTGCTCTGTACTCGGATCGAGCCAGGCACGCTACGATGTTGATCTCCAGTGCATGAAGGTTGACCGGTTTGATCATGTAGTCGAATGCACCTAGCGCGCGCGCCTCTCGTGCAATTTCACCGTCGACCAGCGCGCTGATCATGATTACTGTGGGCGGGGACTGCCAGCGGGATACACTCTTGAGGATCTCCATTCCGCCCACATCAGGTAGTACAAAGTCGAGCACCACAACTTCAATTGAAGGATCGCTGACCAGTGCGGCCATGCACTCACTTCCAATCGAAGCAGTGGAAACGGAAAAACCGCGGCCAACCAGGAACTGAGAGATCAGGCCGGCAACATCGCCCGAGGAATCGACTACAAGAATCCGGCCGCCAGGATCCTTGGGGAAGGGGGCGCGATTCTCTTCAAAAAAGGCAAGGACCGCTTCCAGTACGCTGTCCCACCCGTCGTCTTTAAGTACAGTGCGGGGGATTCCATAAGTCCTGGCGTGATTCAGGACGGTTTCCGATTCGGTCATTGCGATGACGTCGAAGCCGTGAACGGCGGCGTAATCTACCGCCCCGAACCCCTCGGGAATGGAAGGGTCGATCAGGAGCAAATCTGGGTGCAGGAGGTCCATCAACGTGACGGCCTCACCCGCAGTTTCCGCTCGCACAACGGAAATCGAGAGGGATTCCAACATCTCGACCAGCATCTCGATACCTCTACTTCGACCAAATGGCGGGCTGCCAGCGAAGAGCGGGCGATCCTTCATGTCAACAATGACGATCGATTTATTAGCCATGAGTGGCTCCACTTTACGGCTGCGTCCTTAGCACAGGCAATGGCCCGACGGTGCCTTCGCGCCGTCTGTTGTAGGGCTCTGTGACGTCAAATGTAAGTGCCAATTGTGAGGTTAAAAGGCAAGGTGCGGGCGACGAGGCGGCAGACTCTCGTCTCCCTTCGATTTAGGTCAAGAGCTCGAAATCTCGGTTTCGAGGCGAGGAGGAAGCTTCCGGCGAGTTTCTTTCGGCGAGGAGCCGGTCACGCCGAAAGATGATGCTGTCATGCTCGATAACGTGATCCACACCACCTGCGGTAATCGCGAGATGGCCGTTGTCCAGCCGCTCAATCCAACCTTTCTCGCGCAGGTACCACACATGAAAGCCTAAATGTTCGGCAGGGCAACCGAGGAGCCGCTCCATCTGAATGACGCCCATACCGCCTCGATCTGCGTCTCTCCGTCGTGAGATGTACAGAAGCGACAGAAGGCTTTCTAGAATTCGCCGATCCCCTGCAAAGCTGTCGCCGGCAGACGCTTCATCGAAGATCTTCAACACGTGTGAGCGATTTTCATCGTACCTGACGTCGTAAGCCGCTCGCTTTTCCGGGTCCGAGAGAGCGCGATGAGCGTCCATGACCTCGCTAAATTTTTCAGAGTTCCCCGTGTCCGAATTATCGGGATGGTACCGTTTGACCAGAATTCGAAAGACCCGATCTATCGTTTCCGCGTCTGCGTGCGGGCTCAACTGAAGGGCCTCATAGTAGTCTTGGAAACCGGGTGTGATGTCAATGGTTGTGCTCATAAATTTCTTCTCAGCTATCTCTTCGGCAAATCGGATGGCGAACTTTAGCCGCAGTTTTTTCGGCTGGGCACAAGGGCCACAAAGAACAGCCGCAAATCAATTACTTGAAGCGGCTTTTCTTTGTGCCTTTGTGTATTTGTGGAGAACGGCCACCTGGACTGGGTTGCATTTTTAGTTACACCTTCTTACTGTTTTCGCCTTTTGGGGCCATTGTTGAGACGAAACCTGTGTGCTACGCTGCTGCTGTGATTGGCGATACATTCGCAAGGAGATGGCGTTGCAACAACTTGTTTTGTTGGTGTGGATAAGAAAGGTTGGTGCAATGCAACCCACCTAGGTGCTGAGCACTTATGTCCACTTCTACGCTCGGAGTCCCGCTGTCAAAATCGAGAACAGGAACGGTAATAAAGAGTCACATTTATGCCCCAGCGGATAGTCATCACTGGCAAGGGTAAGACGGAATGTTTCCGTGTCAGGGAAGTTCTCCGCCAGCGTTTCAAGCAGGCGATTATTCACGTGAATGAAGGCCCAATCGGGGAGCTACCCAAAGACGGAATTCTGGTCGTCGCCGATTCTTCGCAAACTGCTTCCATTCCAACACCGGAAGCGGCGGAACTCGAGAAGAAGGTACAGAGAGCCGAGTTCCTAGTCGAGACAGCGCGGATACTCTCGTCATCCGACACCCTGGAGTCCATGCTGAACGAAGCAATTACCAAATCCAGAGGTGTCCTCGGCGATATCGCTTTTGTCATTCTGACGGACGAAGGTCAGTTCCGTCTTCAATCCGCGACAGCCAAAGATCCGGAACACCTGATTCGGACACTGATGTCCATTATCAACGCGCGGCCGGATATTTTGGAACAACAGCTTCAGCGGATTTTGGAGAGCAGTGAAACGCTTTTCATTCGTGATCTCTCCACCGCAGAACTACCTGAGGAAATCCTGCATCTCGTAAAAACTTCCAATTTCAAATCGATTGTGGTTGCTCCCGTCAGAAGAGGCGAGAAAACTTTCGGAGCATTCATTTCGATTAGCTCGGGTCCGGACGAATTGGATGAAGGGCAGGTTGTTTTGTCCCAGGATATCTCTCAGACTATGGCAAGGGCAATCGAGAACGCGCGGTTAATTGCTGAATTACAGGAAAGAGCGAATACTGATGCGCTAACTGGATTGTACAATGCGCGATTCTTCAACGAAGTCATCATGCGAGAAGTGGCGCGATCCGAGCGTCACCAGCTTCCTCTGTCGCTGATGTTGATCGACGTTGATGATTTTAAGCGGGTCAATGACCTTCATGGACATCTTGCCGGAAACGAAGCTCTCATTTCTGTGGCACGCATCCTGCGCCAGTCGATTCGTATGACTGACTTTGTTTTCAGGTGTGGCGGAGACGAATTCGGCATCCTGCTGCCGGGGACCGAATTGGAAGGTGGTTTTCACGCCGCCGAAAATATCCGAAGCCGAGTCGAAGCGGCGAATCTTTTGCACTCCGTGCACCTCGAAAGGAACGTAACGATCAGCATTGGGCTTGCCGCGCATGAGGCAGGTAACACTCCGAACGTGTTGATGAAT
>Ga0066695_10000361_pt1 | contig 13547 bp, 11 predicted proteins | sample GraSoiAngelo_144_FD_66452 | JGI IMG/M metagenome (GOLD analysis project Ga0066695, IMG submission 66452) | Grasslands soil microbial communities from the Angelo Coastal Reserve, California, USA - 14_1009_02_40cm | ecosystem: Environmental > Terrestrial > Soil > Grasslands | place: USA...
CGAACAGCGAGCGGGCCAGCACGTCGCGCAACAACAGCACGATGCCCACCACTTCATGGGTCTCGACGCCCCGCGGGATGATGCGCTCCGAAAGGTTCCGCGCGTACGCCTGCAGGGCCTCGAATGTCCCCGTCTCGAGCGCCTCGACGTAGTTGTCGTAGACTGAGGTTGCTTCGGCGAAGATTTCCTCTTCCGTCATCGCGGTGAGGAGTTGTGCGCGGGTGATACGGCGCGCCCACTCCTCACGCAGCTGAGTGCGGTTCTGGCGCAGGTGGGCGACCAGTTCGCGCAGCAGCGCTGCGGTGGACTCCGTATGAGCCAGCGGATCCTGTGGCAGCGGCGGCGCTTCTTTGGCTTTGGTGGCCATGGCTGGCGGTCCTCGCCTGGTCGAATGTTGCTAGCACGCAACAGCAAGGCTAGTGCCACTTGGCGACCCCCATCCCAGCGGGCGTAAGCAACTTATTCACAAGATGTTATGGTTAAGAGCGGAACTGTCCGGAAGCCACCGTGCAGCGGATTGTGGCAGCAGCAGAGTTTGCGGAGCACCAAAAAAGGGCGCGGGGAGTTCGGGCACCATCGGAGTTCCGTCGGTGTGGCGCTGGAGCAGCGACGGAACGCAATCCACGAATGGTCAGCTCAAAGTCAGCCCGTACTCCCCGGCTATGCCCTGCTGCTCTCCACTAAGGCCTCATAGGCTCGCGGCGCTCTGCGCCGTACCTACCACGATGTCGCCCGTGGGAGTGCCAAGGGGGCCGATGAGGTACACGTGAATCATGTTCACGGTCAGGCCGGTGCTGTGCACGCCGTCGCCGGTCGGAATCTGCTCGTTCAGCACCACATATCCCACGCCCGGCAGATTCACTTGGGTGTTCGGCGTGGGCGCTTCGTCGCCGTAGCTCGCGCCGTTGACCACCAGTCCCACGAGCGTCGAGCCGTCCGATTCGCTGGTCGCCCCGACGCCGTTCGCGTAGCTCGTCGCCACCGCCAGCACTGCCCGGGCCGTGATCAATCCGTTCAGCACGCTCACGTTGGCGGCTTCGGCGGTCGTCGTTGCGGAAACGAGCGTCTGGTCGAGCTGGCCCGTCGTGATGGACGCAAGGCCATCCGCGGAGAGCGTGCTCGGCACCGCGACGGTGGCCAGCTCGGAGTCCGCCATTCCCCCGGAGCTCGGCAACGCGGCGATCGCGAATTGCTGTGCGCCGCTCGTCGTGGTCACAGCCGCGGCGGCCCCCTGCCCCGATACGCTGCCGGACTGCCCCTCGGAGCGGACGGGCGCCAACGCGAAACCACTCACGACGACGAGCACGCTTAGCGTCGAGAGCCATCGCGCCACTGCGACTGGGATCGTTGTTCCGGTCATAGGCTATCGCTCACTTGCTCTTGTGGAGCTGAATGTTGCCTCCACTGAGGTACCCGGACGCGTGGTAGTCGGCGATCGTGACGTCGATGTAATCCCTGCCGCGACCGGGCTCTCCGTTGTCGCACGCCGCATTCATCGTAAATGAGTACGTGCCGCTCGCCGAGGGTACGTCTTTGTCCTTGAGCGTGCCGGTGCCGGACCAGGCCCGGCAGCTGGGCTGGCCTGAGACGAGGCTGTAGCTGCCCGGGGTGATCGTGCCCTTGAACGTGAAGTCGCCATACGCGCACGTCGCAGACCCCGAGTCCACGCCGTCCAGGCAATGCTGCACCCACTCAAACTTGCCTCCCGTCGGCTTAGCCTCGAAGCCGAAGGTTGCGAAATCGCGTTTGTCACCGAGCTTCCCGCCACCCGTCATCTTGCCGCTGGCCGCGACCGCGACGCAGCTCACCGCAAACGACGCCGTGGCCGTGCCACCTGAGGGCACCGTGACCGACTGCGGGTTGGGGTCGCTCACCGTGCAGTTCGCCGCCACGTCCGAGAGCATGACGCTATGGCTGCCCGCCGCGAGCGCGGAGAAGGTGACACTGCCGTTCGTCGCGATCGTCTGACTCTGGCTCTCGTCCACCGTGACGGTGTAGCCGTCGGCATCGAGATTCGAGCCGGTCGTGGTCGTCGTCACTGTCAGGTCGCCGGTCGCGGGCCCCGCCGGGTTGAGCGAGAACACGCTGGCAAGCCAGGTGCTCGGCGTGGTGAAGATCCAGTTCCACCGCGGCTCGACCGTGCCCGCGGTGGCCTGCGTAGCCGTGTCCGCCTCGTCGACGAGAAACGCATCGGACTGCTCGACGAAGACCCCAAAGCCCGGGGGCGGATCGCGACCGACCACGCTGTTCGAACTGGTGATGGCAAAGGCGAGCGCGCCGGCCTCGACCGCAACCGGGCCGGGATCGGCGACGGTGGGATACGAGGAGCCGGTGCCCGAGGCCGAGCGGTGCTCGCCGAGTGCCCCCGCCAGTGTCGGGTCGACGCCGGTCCACGCTGAGATCATCACCCCGCCATCCTCCACCGGCAGCGCGAGGTTCGCCTGCACCGCCAGCACGTGCGCATCATCCGTGTTCGGGTCGGGAAAGCCCTGCACGTTGGTGGCGACGTACGTCGCCATCGAGATGAGGCCGTCCGACACAAACTCGACCAGCGTGTACGTGTTGCCGACGGGCGTCTGCTCCGCGTTGGTCAGTCGGTCCGTCACCGAGGTGATGATGTTCGTGTGCATCAGCGTGGGATCGATCCACAAGAAGGTCGCCACGATGGCGTCCCCCACGTGCGGGTTCGTCGGGTTGAACCCCTTCACGAGCACGTCGCCCTGCTCGTTGAACGACCCGTTCACCTGATCGAGGACGATTCCGCTCCCCGTTGCGTCGAACGTCGGGGCCGCGAGGCCACGCCGCTCGGGACCGATAGACTCGGTACAGCCCACGGCGAAGAGCGCGGCCGCCACGAGCACCTGAACGCCACGGATCGTTGTTTCCCTGCGCATCAAATGCCACCTCTGTGTCGGGCGCGGACCCTCATCGTGCTGCAACGCAATCACGGTGCCAAAACGCCACGCCCCACAGTGTGGCGGCGGTGCGGCGATCGAGCGGCGCCAATCTCGTGCCGGGCGAATGGTGACCTGTCGCGAGTCGATGCGCGCGCGCCTGCGGTGTGGCGTGCACGTCGAAAACGAAAACGACCCGGTATGAACCGGGTCGTTCGCGTCCTGCCAAGCAGTGCGGGGAGCCGGGCTTACCTTCGGGGTCCCGCCGGTGTGCGCTGGAGCAGCGGCGGAACGCAATCCACGAATGGTCAACTCAAGTCAGCCCGTACTCCCCGACTATGCGACTATGTCTCGCCCTTCTGCTCTACTGCCAGACTCGTGCCACCCGGTGCGGCTCAAGGCCCCACAGAGCTCGACGCCGACCCGACGATGATCTCACCGGTCGTCGTCGCGCCACCCAACAGACCCCCAGCGCTCTGCAGGTAGACGTGAATCATGTTCACCGTCATGCCACTGCTCGTCACACCGTCGCCCGAGGGAATCTGCTCGTTCAACACGACATAGCCGACTCCCGGGAGATCCATATTGGTGTTGGGAGCGACCACGTCATCGCCCCACGTGACCGGCACGCCCGCTACCACGAGGTTCTGGAACGTGGAGCCGTCGGCGTTGCTGGCGGCGCCACTCGCGGTGCTCCTGCTCATGACGTTGGCAATCACCTCGTCCGCCGTGATCAGCCCGTTCAGGATGTTGATGTGCGCGGCGCTCGCTGTGCTCTGTGCACCCGATTCTGTAGTCCCGATTTCGCCCGATGTGATGCTATTGAGGAAATCGGACGACAGGGCGTCCGGTACACTGAGCGCACTGCCTTGGGCGTCCGCTTCGGCGCCGTCGGTCCCCGAGACGGCCGGCAAGACCGCGAGCGGCGCCTGACCACTGGAAGCGGCGGGCGTGTTCACATACGTGCTGTACGCCTGGCCGGCCACCGATTGGGCAACGCTCGCCCCCATGAACCCAGCGGTCAGCCCGACGACGAGACCGAAGGCCGCGAGGCAGTTCACCCAATGCATTCTCATGCTGTTCATCAGTCACTCCTTCCTTGATCCGCAGTCCTAATGAGCCTGGATGTCATTGCCCGTTCACGACCCGTGATCGACGATGTTGCCGCCCGTCAAGTACGTGAGGTCCGTGTCCCCATATCCGGTGCTGATCCAGCGCATCGCATCGGTTCGGCTGTTCTGCGGCGCGCCACGATCGTTGTCGCACAGCTCCATCTGCACCTGGTCCGTGCCCTTGTTCCCGTCGACGCGCGCCGTGATGGGGTCCACACCGACCAGGAGACACGCGCCTCTGCCTGACGCGTCCGGGTCAATGAGCTCGGCGAACACGGTCTCACCGTAGGCATCCTGCCCGTTGTGGATGGACACGTGCCAACTGGTGTGCGATGGGTGATGGTTGACTTCGATCTCGCCTTTGGTCACGATGCATCGCCCGTCACCATCCGATCCGAGAAAGACATTGAACCCGAACGTGACCTTCCCTTCCAGCGTGCTCGTTCCAGTTGCGCCATCGTCGAAGTCTGGGTTGGGAGGGTCCATGCGGCCACCGCCGGTCCACTTCCCGGTGGGGCATTCTTCTACGCCGCCCCAAAAGCTCGGGCGGTGTGGTGCCATGTTGAGGTTCGTCTGATCGCTGCAGGCCGCAGCTACCAGCGCGGCCGCGAGGAGACTCGGCCAGACGATGACGTTTCTCTGTTCTCGCATCATGTGCGTTCTGCCCTCCTGCCCGGAGCGTTGGTGCGTTGACTTCCCGGGCACGCAGATGGGCAAACGCAGTGCCACCACGGCGACCGCTGCAGCACGTTGGGATTACGAGAGATAGAAGGAACGTCGCGGCGATGCAGCGATGCACGTGCAACGCGTTCGTGGCCACACGTGTCGTGCCCGCAGAACGCAGCCCCCATGCAACACGAGCGGCCCGGCATCAGCCGGGCCGCTCGCTTCGTACCAGCACACGGCCGTCGCGGGGAGCGGCGTGCGGTCCGCTCCCCGCGGCACTGCCGCATCGATCATGTACCCACCTCCTCGTGTGAATACGCTGGTGCTGCCGAAATCGCGACGGGGTAGCGCCGCAGCGCCACGTCGTTCATGGAAACGTCGTCGAGGCGCTCGTCATCGCACAGGACGCCGACGATCCGCTCCGCTGCACGGCCATCCCAGCGCTCGATCACGGGGCGCGCGGGCGAGCGGCGGGCGACCGCGCGCTCGGCGGCAGCGAGGATCGCGTCAGGTCGCGGCGGCACGAGCCGATTTGTGCCCGGGGCGCACGTGATCGGCCGCTCGGTGTTCGGTCGCACGGTGAGACAGGGAATGCCCAGGAACGTCGTCTCCTCCTGCAGCCCGCCCGAGTCGGTGATCACGAGCGCGGCCCCGACCACGAGGCCCAGCATCTCCAAGTAGCCGACCGGCTCCATGAGGCGCAGATCCCCGTCGCCCTCCGGGACCACGCCGAGGGCGCGGACGCGCTTCCGGGCACGGGGGTGCATCGGAAACAGCACGGGCCAGCGGCGGCCCAGGGACCGCAGCGCGTCGAGCAGCACGCGCAGCGTCGCCGGATCGTCCACGTTGGATGGCCGATGCAGCGTGACCACCACATACTCCCCTTCCCGCAGCTCGTGTCGTGCAGGGGCGTTGCGCTCGAGCGCCTCCGGCAGTGCCCAGCACAGCGAATCGATCATGACGTTGCCGACAAAGTGAACCCGCTCCGCGGGAATGCCCTCCGCTTGCAGGTTGGCTTCCGCGTCGCGCGATGGGATGAAGAGCAAATCCGACAGGCGGTCCGCCACGACCCGATTGATCTCCTCGGGCATACTCCAGTCGCCGCTGCGCAGTCCCGCTTCCACGTGGCCCACGCGGAGCCGGAGCTTCGCCGCCACCAGCGCCGCCGCGAGCGTGGAGTTCACGTCGCCGTACACCAGCACCGCGTCGGGCCGCAGCTGGACGAGCACCGGCTCCAGCCGCTCCATCACGGCCGCGGTCTGCGCCGCGTGCGAGCCGGAGCCGACGCCGAGATGGTGGTCGGGCGCCGGGATCCACAGCTCTTCGAAGAACGCGTCCGACATGTCGGGGTCGTAGTGCTGACCCGTGTGCACGATGACATGCTCCACGCCCGGACGCTTGACCAGCGCCCGGTCCACCGGTGCCAGCTTCATGAAGTTAGGCCGTGCACCCACGACAGAGACGATGCGCATGCTCAGAAGAGCCGGGTCAGCCCGTAAATCGCCGCCGGGAGCGTGAGCAGAATACCGAGGACCTGCGCCGTGGTCGCGGCGTCGTGGCGTCGCGGCACGATGACGCAGTCGCCCGAGCGGAGCCTCATCTGATCCACGGTCAGACCTCGGGCGATCGCGTTCTGCAGTTGACTCCCGGACCAGAGCTGAACGGCGTCGCGCTCGATGCGCGCACTTCCCATCTTCGAGTCCCGCGTGGGTCCCCCCGCTGCCATGATCGCGTCGCTCACCGCCGCGTCCGCGGGGACGGCGTAGAAGCCCGGCCGGGCAACCTCCCCCAGGATCGACAGGCGAACGAGCACTCGCGCGTGCACTTCCGGGTTCTTCAAGAACCGCGCGAGCTGACGCGTGAGATAGGGCTCGATTTCGACGCGGCGCACACCGGCGAGCGACAGCTCACCGACCCCGGGCAGCAGCAACGCCGGCCCCGGGGTCACCGCCAATGTGTCGCTCTGCTGGCGCGCGCTGTCGGTCAGACCCGGCTCGACCCGCAGCAAGACCCGGTCACCCACGCGGACAGTGTCGTCCGGCGCCTGAGCCATCGCCAGTGGCGCGAGCAGCGCAAGCGACGCGACCGACGCGAGCAGGGAGCAGCGGGTGCTCATTCGACCGTCACGCTCTTCGCCAAATTGCGCGGGCGATCCACGTCGCACCCCCGCAACACGGCGATGTGATAGGCCAGGAGTTGCAGCGGAACGACGGTGAGCACCGGCGACAGGAGCGGCGGACAGACGGGCACCCGGAGCTCGTGATCCACCAGCCGCCCTAACCCCCCGTTTCCCTCGCTCGTGATCGCGACGATGCGCCCGCCTCGCGCCCGTACCTCCTGCATGTTCGAGACCACCTTGTGGTAGACGTGGTCCGTGGGCGCGACACACACGACGGGCATGTTCTCGTCGATCAGCGCGATGGGCCCGTGCTTCATCTCCGCCGCCGGATAGCCCTCGGCGTGGATGTAGGAGATCTCCTTGAGCTTGAGCGCTCCCTCGAGCGCAACGGGGAAGTTGACACCCCGTCCGAGGTACAGCGCATTGCGGGCATCGGCGTAACACTCGGCGAGCGCCCTGACCTCGGACTCGAGCGCGAGGGTGCGCTCAATGAGCTCGGGCAGTGCGCGCAGCTGCTCGACCAAGGCGCGTCCCTGATCCGAGCGCAACCCCCGGTGGCGGCCGAGGTAGAGCCCGAGCAACAGGAGCGCCGCGAGCTGGGACGTGAACGCCTTCGTAGACGCGACCCCGACCTCCGGACCCGCGTGCAGGTAGATGCCGCCGTCCGACTCCCGGGCGATCGTCGAGCCGACGACATTGACGATGCCGATCACGGTGGAGCCTGCGGCCTTCGCGGCGCGGAGCGCCTCGAGCGTGTCCGCAGTCTCCCCCGATTGCGAAATCGCGACGGTCAGGGTCCCTGGGGCACGCAGCGGACGGCGGTAGCGATACTCGGACGCGTATTCGACCGCGACAGGGATCGCTGCGAGTTCCTCGATGATGTGGCGCCCGACGAGCCCGGCGTGCCACGACGTGCCGCAGGCCACGATCTCGATCCGCCGGATGCGCGCGCAGCGGGCGGCGGTGAGGTTGAGCCCGTTGAGGCGGGCGCCGCCTGCTTCGTCGAGCAGGCGCCCCCGCAACGTGCTCCGTACCGTCTCGGGCTGCTCGTGGATCTCCTTGAGCATGAAGTGGGAGTGCTCGCCGAGGCTCAGGCTGTCGAGCTCCCACTCGATGTCGTTGAGGGAGCGACGCTGCACCCGCTGCTGCTCGTCCAGGACCCGGTACCCCTCTGCGGTCACGACGGCGACATCGCCGTCCCGCAGGTACACCACGGAGCGCGTGTAGGGGAGGACGGCGCTTGCGTCCGAGGCGACGAGGTACTCGCGGTTGCCGATGCCGAGGAGCACAGGAGACCCCCGCCGCGCCACCACGATCGTCCCGGGGTGGTCCTCGGCGATCACCGCGACGCCGTACGTGCCCTCCACGAGGGCCAGTGCCGCCAGCACCCGCTCCTCCAGCGTGGCGCCGGTCGCTTCTTCGATCAGGTGCGCCAGGGTTTCGGTGTCGGTTTCGGTGGCGAAGCGATGGCCGGCGCGCTCCAGCTGGGCGCGCAGCAGATCGGCGTTCTCGATGATGCCGTTGTGCACCAGTGCGAGGCTGCCCGCGCAATCGGCGTGCGGGTGGGCGTTGCGCTGCGTTGGCGCACCGTGCGTGGCCCAGCGGGTGTGCCCGATCCCGCAGCTGCCGTGCACGGGCTCCCGTACGAGCAGCTCGCGCAAGCCGTCGATGCGGCCTGCGAGCTTGCGGGTCTCCACGCCACGGCCGTTCAACACTGCGAGGCCGGCGGAGTCGTAGCCCCGGTATTCGAGCCGCGACAGCCCATCAACCAGCACGGGCGCCGCTTCTCTCGGGCCCACGTAGCCCACGATGCCGCACATCGTTCACTCCCTCTCGTGCCGCCGGGGTTGCAGCAGCGGTTTACCGCCGGTCGCGAGGCCGAACTTCGCCAGCTGAGCCAGCGTGGCGTGGCCTTCGCTCACCCGCATTCCCCCGATCGTGAGGATCGTCGCGCCGCAGCGCTCGCAGGTCATCTCCCGCAATTGGCGTGCGCGGCGCGGTGGTTCCTTGTCGTCGCCGGCCGCCTTCCCTCCGCAACGGATGCAGAGCATCGGCATCCTCCAGCTACGTGGCTGTTCGAGGAGCGCGACACTTCAAGTTTGAGGCCGACCAGCGCGCCGGCGCGCGCGCGCGCCGCCAAGCGCCTAGATCGGCAACGGCTTAGGCCCGTGCCCCGGGGCGCGCGCTGCGACCGTCCCGTTGCGCACGCGCCGCAGCGGGGCCGCCCGCCAAGCGAAGGATTGCGGCCCCGGGCTTGCAGATACTCCGACTGCGGCAGCGCTGAGCCGCACTGGAGGAAGGACCCGCGACGATGACCGATCACATGCCACCAGACGGCTTACCGCTGGCACTGCTCGTCGAGGACCGGGAGGAGCGGATGCACTGGCTCGCGCACCTGTTCGAGACCAGCGGGTACGCGGTGCTGCGCGAGCGCACAGCCCGGCATGCACGGGAGCGCGCGCGGGCGGCGCAGCCTGACCTGATCCTGACGGCGGCGGACCTCCCCGACATGTCCGGGATCGAGCTATGCCGCGCGCTGTGCACGGACGCTCAGATCCCGAGCAGCACCCCAGTGTTCATCGCGCTCCCCGAAAGCGAGAGCCGCGAGCAGCGGCTTGCAGCGTTGCGCGCGGGCGCCTGGGAGTGCATCACGCCGCCGCATGACCCGGACGAAATTCTGCTCAAGGCCAACGCCTACGTCCGCGCCAAACGCGCCGCTGACCGGATGCGGATCGAGGGATTGATCGACGCGCAAACGGGGCTCTACAACCGCCAGGGACTGGCGCGCCGCGCGCGCGAGCTCGCGTCCCAAGCGGTGCGGGACCACGGCGCGCTCACGTGCCTGGTGCTGGCCCTCGACCTCGAGATCGGCGGTCCCGCAGCCCTGGACGACAGCGCGACCGGCGCGCTCACGCGCGGCGTGCACCTGTTGCAGGCGGCGGCCCGCCGCTCCGACGTCATCGGCCGCCTGGGCACGGCGGAATTCGCGGTGCTCGCGCCCGGAACGGATGCCATCGGCGCCCGCCGCCTGGCGGAGCGCCTCGCGGGCTCGCTCGAGGTCGGGACGACGGACGCTGTGGCCCTCGGGCTGCCTGGGGTGCGGGTGCGGTGCGGCTATGAGGCGGTCGCCAACATGGGCTACGCGCCGATCGAGCCGACCGAGCTGCTCCTGCGCGCGGCGGCCGCGCTGCGCACTGGGCAAGCCGAAGGCGGGGGATGGCTCCGCCGTTTTGAAGCCGCCGCCATCAATCCAACACCGCAAGCGGCATCCTAAGTGACGAGCGGCTGAGCCTGCGCCTCTTCGTCCACCGCCTCGTAACCAGGCAGATAGTAGGAGTAGTAACGATACGTCGCCCCAGCGGGGACGTCGTTCAGCACCGCGCCCAGCAGGCGGACCGGGAGGCGCTGCAGCACCTCGAGCTTCGCCGCCGTCATCTCGCGATCGCTCTGCCCGGTGCGCAGCACTAGCAGCAGGTTTCCAGTGAGCGTGCCCACGATGAGGGGGTCGACGCCTGCGGCGAGCGGCGGGTTGTCAAACAGGATCACGTCATAGTGGGTCCGCAGCCCGGCGACGAACTGCCCCATCGCCGGCGAGCCGAGCAGCTCGGGCGCATGGTGCGCGCGCGTGCCGCAGCTGACCAGCGCCAACGATGGATGGGTCGTCGATTGGACGATCGCCTCGAGCGGGGCCTCGCTGCGCAGGAAGTCGCACAAGCCGGGGCGGCGCGGCCGGCCCAGACGCCGGTGCAGCACACCGCGGCGAATGTCGGCATCCACGAGCAGGACGCGATGTCCGCTCTCGGCAAACGTGTAGGCGAGGTTCGCCGCGATGAACGACTTCCCCTCGCCCGGACCAGGGCTCGTGACGGCCGCAATGAGCGGGCCCGCCGTGCCGTAGGCATGCTCCAGGTTCAAGCATACCCCGCGCAACGCCTCGAGCACTTCGGCCACGTTCTCGGACAGCGGCCCGGTACCCTGCCGCTGAGACTCGGACTTCCGCAGGTGCGGCACCGCGCCGAGAATCGTCAGGCCCATGCCGCGCGACACCTGCTCGGGGTAGCGCACCCGGGGATCGACGCGATCGAGGAGCACCGCTCCCGCGACCGCCAGGCCGAGGCTCGCGAACAGGGCGAACAAGACGATCCGCGGGGCCGTGTTCTTCACGGGCCGCTGTGGCGACACGGCCGAATCGAGGATGCGGACGTCGGGGATCGTGCTCGCCTCGGCAAGACGCGCCTCCTCGTACCGCTGCTGTAGCGTCGCGTACAAGTTCTCGGCGAGCGTCATGTCACGCCGCAGGCGTGCTTCATCGATCGCCCGGGGAGGAATCTGACGCAGGTTCTGAGAGCCCGTCTCGACCCGCCGCCCGAGCTCCGCCTCCCGGGCCGCCAACTCGCCCGCGAGCGCCTGCGCCAGCGCGGGGATGGTCTGCCGCTGCAGCGTCGCGATCTCCGCCGTGAGCCGTTGCACCCGTGGGTACGCGTCCGTGTACTGGTATCTGAGGACGCGGAGGTCGGCCTGTTTCGTCACGAGCTCCTTCAGGGCTTGCGCCAGATCGGCGTTGTGCTGCACGGCCCCGATCGCTTCCAACGCGGTGGCCGACAGGCCCGAGTCGCGCGCCTGCGCCAGCGCCTGGAGGATCGCCTTGCGATCCTGGTGCGCCTGCTGCTGCTCGATCTGCAGATCGAAGAAGCTCGTGAGGGCCGGGTCGCGGTCCGCGCCCGTGCCCGTCACGCCCGCCGCCGCCCGGCCGCTTGGAAGCGTGATGGTCCGTACGCCGAAACTCCGCAGCCCGGCCTCGGCGTCGCGCAGCCGCTGCCGCGCGGATTCTACCTGCTGGTCGAGGATCTTCGTCAGCTCGGTCACCTTCTCGCGCTTGAGCTCCGCCGCGACCTCGACGTAGCGCTGGGCGATGGCGTTCACAATGGCCGTGATGCGAGCGGGTTGAGCGCCCCGCAGCTCGATGTGCAGGAAGCTTCCGTCCGGCGCCGCGCGCACATCCAACGCCTCGTCCAGGTGCCGCGCGCCGTCCCGCACCGTGGCCAGAGCGAAGCGGACGGTCCGCCCCGCTCCGAGCGCGTCCCGAGTGGGAACCCACAAGAACCCCAAGCGGGCGCCCACAGAGTCTCCCACCACCCCATGCTCGAGCGCGACCCCTTCCCCATCGGCCAGCGTGTAGTGCTGCCCCGTGGAGTCGACCGTCAGCCGGTACTTGCCGGGCCGGTACTGATCCGCGACCCCGAACGTCCCCAGCGCCACGCTGTCCGCGAGCGGGCGAACGGTCAGAAACAGGCGCTGCTCGCGCACCACCTGGTCGAGCACGATGTAGGACCGGAGCAAGTCCACCCAGGCCTCAGGCTCGAGCAGTTGACCCGAGCGAATAGGAGTCGGACCGCGGTCCGGGCCGCGCCGATCCGCCTGGTCGATCCAGATGGTCGCCTGCACCAGGTATTGCGGTTTCAGGAACCGCGTCGCCGCGCCCCCGGCGGCGACGCCGAGCAGGGTGACTGCGAGGATCAGCCACTTGAACCGCACGACGGCGCTCCACACGCGCCGCCAGTCGAGTGCGCCTTCGACCTCGGAGAACCCGGGCTCGACGAGGGAAAGGGCGGCCGGCTGCAGAGCCGCCCCCGCATCGGAGGATGGCGGGAGTCGGGCGAGTGCCGCGTGGTTGTCGCTGTTCGTCATTGGAACTCTGCTCCGCGTGACGGATGTGGTGCCGCCGCTGCGCAGCAGCAAGTCCGATACCGCGTCTCCACTTCCCTGTTGCGTGACCACGTGCCGCCCGTGATGCCGCAAATCGGTGCACGGAGCGGGACGCGCCGATGCAGGTTGGTGCGGCAGGCCAGCGCGTCAGCCTTGCTGCGAGGTCGCGACAGCTTGGCCCGAACTGTGCGTAGCAGGGGGCCGAACCGTCTCGGGATGAGCCTTATGGCGATGTCAGCGGTACATCCGGTACACGAGGGGGCTGGACGGCCGGCGGGGCCGGACGACCCGAAGAACCTCGGCCTGCTCCTGCCCATCGGGCCTGAAGTCACGGCACGGATGCGGGTCGTCGTCATTGACGACGAGCACACACTGCGCGAGAGCTGCGCCACCGTACTGCGTAGCGAAGGCTACGACGTGACGGTGTGCGGCCGTGGCGAGGAGGCGCTCGAGCTCCTGAAGCGCCGAGCGTTCGACATCGCGCTAGTCGACCTGTACATGCAGGGCGTGAGCGGCTTGACGCTGCTGCGCGCGGCGCTCACCACGAACCGCGACACGATCGTCATCGTGATGACGGGCAATCCCAGCGTGGACACGAGCATCGAGGCGCTGCGCCAGGGCGCGTTCGATTACCTCCCGAAGCCGTTCTCGGCCACTCATCTGCAGGTGCTGATCGGCCGGGCGGTGCACACGCTGCTCGTCGCGCGTGAGACGCGCGAGCAGCAGGCGAGCCTCGAGCGGCAACCCGCGCGCACAGACCGGGTCACGCTGCTCGGTACGGCGCCCGCGTTCCGGCGGGCGGTGGATCTGGCCCGGAAGGTGGCCCCCACCGACGCCTCGGTGTTCATCACGGGAGAGAGCGGGAGCGGGAAGGAGCTCATCGCACAGTTCATCCACCAGAACAGCCGCCGGTCCAGCCGCCCGTTCGTGGCGGTCAATTGCGCCGCCCTGCCCGAAGGGCTGCTCGAGTCAGAGATGTTCGGCCACCGCAAGGGTGCGTTCACCGGCGCGGTGCGCGACAAGGCCGGGCTGCTGGAAGCGGCAAACGGC
>Ga0066695_10000365_pt1 | contig 13520 bp, 12 predicted proteins | sample GraSoiAngelo_144_FD_66452 | JGI IMG/M metagenome (GOLD analysis project Ga0066695, IMG submission 66452) | Grasslands soil microbial communities from the Angelo Coastal Reserve, California, USA - 14_1009_02_40cm | ecosystem: Environmental > Terrestrial > Soil > Grasslands | place: USA...
CGATCGCGGCTCAAATCCCGCTCATGCTCATGCAGCTTCTTTTCGCGGCCGCGTACACATGCTGGTTCCTCGTCAAGTTTGGCGCTACTCCGGGCAAGATGGCTTGCGGGCTCAAAGTGATTACGGCGGAAGGCGGACCTATCACTTTCGGCCGCGCCCTCGGGCGTCACTTTGCCGAGTTCTTGAGCGGAATGATTCTTGCCATTGGCTATATCATGGCTGCTTTCGATAAAGAGAAACGTTCGCTGCACGACCGCATCTGCAATACCCGTGTGGTTCGTGCCTGAGCGGCACTCCGCGAGGCTTCGCAAGCTCCCGGCTTCTCCGGCGTCAAAGGGATTCTTGAAACGCCATGCTTCGTTGCCACCACTGTAAGGCTGCTTTGCCTCAAAGCGTGCTCGATACGCCCGACTGGGCTCATTGCCCGGAGTGCGGCACCCTCTTTCGCATGCTGGGCTTTCCCGCCGCGTTTCGAAGACTGGACACAGGCGCTGGAGCAGCCACGGTTTTGGCCGAAGGTGAATCGAGCTGTTTTTATCACCCTCAGAAAAAAGCGGTGCTTCCCTGTGACGGCTGCGGACGGTTTCTGTGCGCGATGTGCGACGTCGAGCTGAGCGGCCAGCATTTGTGTCCGGGGTGCCTGGAAACCGGCCGGAAAAAGGGAAAGCTGAAACAACTGCAAAACCACCGGCTGCGTTACGACAGCATCTCCCTGGCGTTGGCAGTGCTCCCCATGTTTATTTTTTGGTTCACGGTGTTTACGGCTCCCGCGGCCATCTTTGTCGCTCTGCGCTACTGGAAAGCCCCGTCCAGCTTGCTGCAGCGCAGCAAGATACGGTTTGTGGTGGCGCTTCTCATCGCCGGTTTTCAAGTGGCCGGCTGGGTTTGGCTCGCCGTCTTTATGACAATGAGACGGGTATCGTGATCATGGCCAGAAAAGAAAAGGAATATCGGCGATTGCCCGGCCGCGGCCACCATCTGAGCGGTACATCCACTTTGTGGCTGGGCCCGGACCATCTGCTGCGCGTGGATTCTCACCGCTATGCCGAAGACTACAAGCGCTTTTACTATGGCGATATTCAATCCATCGTCCTGCTGCCGAGCACTCGAAGGCAATCGATCCTGATTGCCTGGGCCGCCGTCTGCGTGCCTCTGACGCTGCTGGCATTATTCTCGCCAGGGGCGTGGGCCGTGTTTCTGGGCTGTCTCGCGGGCCTTGCAGGACTGATGCTTGCGGTCAATTGGCTGCGAGGCGAAACGTGTGAATGCCGGCTTCAGACAGCGGTGCAAACGGAGGTGCTGCGCTCTCTAAACCGGCTGCGAACCGCGTTGAAGGCCCTCCGGCTGCTGCAACCGCGCGTGGAAGCAATTCAGGGCAAGCTGGGTCCGGAGTTTTTCCATCCCGAAGCGGATGCCGCCGGCCCGGTGTCGAACCTCTTCGAACCTGGTTTGACTCCCGGAACCCCGTCTCGAGCCGCCCATCCAGACCTGCAGCAGGACGAGCGTCGTGTGACCCACAGTTCCGGAGCTGCCCATGCCGTATTATTCAGCTTACTCTTGCTGAAGGCTGCGACAGCCGCGACAGACATCGCCGTCAACCATCTCGCTCTAACGGTGGCGGGAGTGTTCATTTATCTGGCCGTGGCCGTGGCTGTCGTCGTTGCTTTGATTCATCAGAACCGCACGGACATCGGACGCTTCCTGCGCTGGCAGGTACCGGCGAGCCTCGGTTACGTATGCGCCCATTTCCTCCTGAGCGCCGCCTACAACGCGGCCGCCGGCCTGAGCGGGAAGTCCACGGACAGCTACTGGCAGTCGCTTGTTGCGCTGTCGGAAACTTCCGCCTGGGAATCGCCCTGGCTGATGGGGATGAGCGTGTTTTCCATCGCTGTTTCGCTGGCCATCGCCATTCCAGGCTGGCTTGGCCTGGCGAGGTTTTGGGCGCTCCGCCCCGGCGGGGCGAAGGGAGCTTAGCCGGGGGTGAGCGAAGCGACCCCCCGGTAAAAGAGGAACAACGATACGCACCCCGGCAGGGGTTGCAGGAACTCCCCGCGCCCCTGCCCGGGTCGCATTCCTTTATTGCAATATTCCGGGGGTTCGCGTTCGCTCACCCCCGGCTAAGCTCCCAGCGCCCTTTCCTGGGCGCCCGGAGTAATTTGGAAAAAATACGTCACCGTATTTATGAAAACATAAGGCGCGGGAAATTTTGAAATTTCAAATTTGAGATTTCAAATGGGAGACCCCACGGCCCTCACGGGCGGGGCTACTTACTGCCGGCCCTTCGGCCCCGGTCAAGGACATATGTTCACGATGATGTATTTATCGCAACACATTCGCGATTCTCTTGTTTTGAGTGCGCAAGGTTGCTTGCGCCTTGATTGCGTGCTGGAAGCCTCCAGTCGCGATGAAGGCGGCAGCAAGCTGCCGCACTCCAAATCGCAGCTCCTCGGAACAGGCGGGCTTCCCCGTTCGGATCTGAATTGGATGACCACTCGCTGCCACTCTTATGTCTGTCTTCTCTGAACAGCGCTGCTTCAACCATGCGGTGCGCGAGGCCGTTGCGCGGTGCCCACAGTGCCGCCGCTTCTACTGCCGGGAATGCATCACAGAGCACGAAGACCGCGTCCTGTGTGCGGCCTGCCTCAAAGGGCTCGCACAGACGCAAATCCATGGCAGACGCCGTCTGCACGGCATCGTGCGGCTTGTGCAAGTTGTAACAGGCTTGTTCATCGCATGGATGTTTTTTTACGTGTTGGGCCGCGGGCTGGTGCTGGTTCCCACAGCCTTCCACGAAGGAACGGTGTGGGAAGCTTCCGGGCAGGAGAAGCCATGAAAGCCAGGCGGAGCCGCTTCACCGAGCCGAAAGCACTGGAGCTGACCGAGCAAGCCGTCGCCCTCCTGCGCCGGTCTCCCTTCAGCGCTTGGGCTGCCTATTATCTGGGAACTTTGCCCTTTCTGCTGGGGCTGCTTTATTTCTGGGGCGACATGAGCCGCGATGCCGCGGCCAGCCAGCGTCTGCTGGAATGGCCGATAATCCTGGGCTTCCTCTTCGTCTGGATGAAGTGCTGGCAGACAGTCTGGACCGGTCAACTGATGGAGCAATTGGAGCTCGGCGAACCCGCGCCATGGACCTGGCTCCGTGTTCGCCGGATGGTGGCTGCCCAATCAGCCCTGCAGCCCGCCGGGTTGTTTCTGGTGCCGCTGGCGCTGCTGCTTGCTGTGCCCTTCGCATGGGTCTACGCCTTCTACGAAAATGTCACGATCCTGGGAGATGGCCGGGAGGGTCGGCTCCGGGAGGTATGGCAGCGGGCGTGGCGCCAGTCCGGCCTCTGGCCCGTGCAGAACCACTGGCTCATATGGATGGTCAGCCCCTACCTGCTGGTGTTAGTGGCAGCGCAGTTTCTGGCGATCGTTCCATGGTTGCAAGCCATCGCGCCCGCCTGGTCGCTGGGCGTGGTTTGGCTGGCCGTTTCACTGCTCAGTCTGGTGATGCTTGCGCTGTGTCCTCTCGCGATCGCCGTGGCCCTCAACCTGGCGGCCGCTCTGATCCTGCTCCCGGAACTTTTGAGAATGTTGTTCGGTATCGAGACACAGTTCACCCGCGGCGCATGGGGAATGATGAATTCTACATGGCTGGCGGTCACATGCGCTCTGACGTGCCTGGTTTTGGATCCGCTCGTGAAAGCTGCTTATGTGCTGCGCTGTTTCCATGGCGAATCGCGGCATTCAGGGCTCGACCTGTATTCCGCGCTCAAGGCGCTTCGACTGCAGAGGACCGCGCCGCTGGTCCTTCTCTTCCTGACCTTCGCACTCGAGCTCCGGGCCGGGATGGAAGACCGCCCCCGACAGCCGGACCGCTCGGCAAACCATCTGTCTCAAGCCCAGGCCGACGTTGCGGCTCTTGGAAAGGAGACCGAGGCGGCTTCGGCCGGCCGGCTCTCACCACCAAACGCGGGTGATTTGCCCGCGACGCGGCATATCCCGCCTGAGCAGCTTGACCGGTCCATCGAGCAAGTCCTGGCTGGCCGGGAATACCGGTGGCGGTTGCCGCGCCAGATGCAACAAGCTAAAGCCCAGGAGAGCTGGCTGGAAGGCTCACTCCGTAACCTGACCGAGAGGATGCGGCAATGGATGCGCGCTTTCCGGAGATGGCTCGATGAGCTCTCTCGCCCTTTTCAACCCAAGCCGTCTGGCGCCCCTTCCAAGTCCGGTTGGCTTGGCTCCCTGCGGCCTTTGATGCTGGGCGGTGTTTTCGTATTACTGGTGGCACTGGGTTTCTTGCTTTGGCGGCGCTGGCGCGGGCGGCGCACGGAGGTGGAGGTTGCCTGCGTGGCCCTGGCTTCAGTACCGGATTTGAGGCAGGAAAACGTCGCGGCCAGCCAGTTGCCCGAAGAAGGTTGGCTGGCGCTCGCAGGAGAGTTGATTGGCAAAGGCGAACCGCGGCTGGCCTTGCGGGCTCTCTACTTTGCAAGCCTGGCAAATCTGGAGCAGCGCCAGCTGTTAACCATTGCCCGCTACAAGTCCAACCTGGACTATCTGCGAGAGCTGGGACGCCGTGCCCATGCCCATCCGGGACTGCAGGCTGTCTTCGGCGAAAACGTGACCCTCTTCGAGCGTGTGTGGTATGGCTTTCACGAAGCCGATCAGGAACGGCTCGCGGGGTTTCGCGCCAATGTGGAAAGGATTCGAACCCTTGGCCGCTAGACGCTTCGGCTTGTGGACGGCCTTCTGGCCGGTTGTTGCGTTGTCTGTCTATGGAGGGGTCCGCTTGTTTCAGCTCCGCTTTGAGACGGGCGACGTCTACCCGGAGTATTCGTCACTGCGCAGCGATCCGCTAGGCGCCCGTGTCTTTTATCAAAGCCTGGAGCAGGTCGGCAACATGGAAGTCTCACGCAATACCTTGCCCTTTTCTCGCCTTTCCCTCGACGCGCAGCGAACGCTCGTTCTTGCGGGATTCAGCCATTCCTATTGGCTGGAGGATCCCGCCTGGCTGATGCCCATCGAGCACCTGCTGGGCAGCGGCTCGCGGGTCGTGATCTGCTTCTACCCTTACGAGGGGCAACCGTCGGCGGCCAAAGATCAGAAGGACGCAACGAAGCCTGAAGATGCGGGAGGGCAGAAGCGCTCTGAGGAGGAGATCGCTCTTCGGAAACGGAAGGTGGCTCTGGGTCAACGCTGGGGCGTCGAGCTCGAGACCAAGCAAGCCGCGAACTCTAAGGGAAAGCCAAGGCAGCATTCGACCGTCTCGCTGCAGGGCGGCACAGATCTTCCTGAAACGCTCTCTTGGCACAGTCAACTGTCTTTCCGGAAACTCAGCCCTGACTGGAGGGTTGTCTATCGCCGGGAGGACAAGCCTGTGCTCATCGAGCGGCCGTTCGGCAGCGGCACGTTGGTGCTGGCTTCAGATTCCTACTTCCTGAGCAATGAAGCGCTCTGGAAAGAGCGCCAGCCGCGGTTGCTAGCCTGGCTGATCGGGCAGCATCACCAGGTGGTTTTCGATGAAACCCATTTGGGAGTACGGGAGAATCCTGGCGTCGTGTCTTTGCTGCGCAAGTATCGCTTGCATGGTCTGTTCGCCGGCCTGTTCTTGTTGGCCGGGCTCTTTGTCTGGAAAAACATGTCGAGCCTGGTTCCGCCCGCAACCTCGGCCGAGGCTGCGGAAATCCATGTGGGCCGTGACTCGGCTGCCGGATTCGTCAATCTGTTGCGGCGCAGCGTCCCCGTTTCTACGGTCATTTCGGTTTGCGTCCGGCAGTGGGAAAAATCGTTGCCGGCCAGCAGTCCGGAACGGGCCAGGGTCAGTCAGGTTCGCGCGTTAGTGGCAGAGACGGAGTCTGGCTCGACAAGCCATGCGGTCTCAACATACCAGGCGATTTGCAAGGTGCTCGAGGGGAAATCATCGACTGGACGCGAGCAAACACGTGAGAAAGAATCGTAGCGCCGGCGTCTCGCCGGCATGTGAACCTTTTGTGTCAACAGGACCGTTTGCCGGCTGGAAGCCGGCGCTACATCTTTTCTCACGACCGCGGAGAGCGCGTGAGAGAAATGCCAATGACCAATGAAAAATGACAAATGGCAGTTCGTGATCCGGATTTCTCACTTCTATTTGTCATTTGTCATTGGTCATTTGATTCAGGAGTGCAGAGGTTCAAGGAGATTATTGCGTGAATACAAGTGTGGATTACCTGAAAGAAGCGCTGGTGTTGGCGAAGCAGGAGATCGCCAAGGTCATCATCGGGCAGACCGAGGTCGTGGAGAAGACGCTCATCGTCATTTTCACCCGTCAGCATGCCCTCATCGAAGGCGTGCCGGGGATTGCCAAAACGTTGTTGGTGCGGACGCTGGCACAGGTACTGGGCTGCGAGTTCGGACGTATCCAGTTCACCCCGGATCTGATGCCTGCTGACATCACCGGCACGAACGTGTTCAATCTTCAGCGCCACGAGTTTACGCTGGTCCGTGGCCCTGTCTTCACATCCTTCCTGCTGGCGGACGAGATCAACCGGGCGCCGGCCAAAACCCAGTCTGCGCTTTTGCAGGCCATGCAGGAGCGGCAAGTCACCATCGACCGCGTGAGCTACCCCCTGCCGCCCCATTTCACGGTGTTTGCCACGCAAAACCCCATCGAGTACGAGGGGACCTACCCGTTACCGGAAGCGCAGAAGGACCGCTTCATGCTGAAGATCTCCATGACGGCTCCGAACCGGGATGAGGAACAGGAACTGGCGCGGCGCATGTTAGGAGAGGACTCTCCTGAAGCAGCTCTCGCCAACGGTGCTGTGCGCCCGGTGCTGGGTTCAGAGATACTGATGGACGTGCAACGCGGACTGGGGGCTATTGGCGTCCGGGACGAGCTCGTGGGCTATGTCGTGGAAATCGTCCGAGCCACCCGGCAGAGCGACGCGGTGCTGGTGGGCGCCGGCCCGCGGGCCACACAATCGCTGCTGCTCGCCAGCCGCGCGCAAGCCGCGATTGCCGGGCGCGATTTTGTCACTCCGGATGACATCAGGGCCATGGCCGTCGCGGTGTTGGAACATCGCCTGATCTTGCGCCCCGAATATGAGATTGAGGGCTTAACCGCCGTTGAGGTAATCCACAAGATTCTCCAGGACATTGCGGTTCCCCGATGATCGTCCCGCACTCCCGATTGCTATTCTGGGTCGCGCTTCTGGTGGGCCCCTCCGCCGCGCTCGCAGGGCTAACGCCGTCATCGCTCTGGATCCTGATATTGCTGTTGACCGCTTTTTGCAGCGTGGTGACATTCGACGCGCTCGTCGCGCGTCGCGCCTTGGCCGGCATCGCCGTCGAGCTTCCTGAAGTCGTGCGGCTATCCAAGGACCGGCCCGGCAAGATTGAACTGCATGTTCGCAACGAACAGCAGCGCGCGTGCCGCCTGCGGCTTGGGCTCCCCCTGCCATCTCCGATCTACTCGCCCCATGATGAAATGCTGGCCCAATTGCCCGCTGGAGCCGAGTTTTCACGGCTGGCTTGGGAATGCACACCCAGGCGAAGGGGTCAGTATCGGCTCGAGGCCTGCTACCTGGAGGCGCCCTCGCCGCTGAGATTCTGGACATGGCGGACGTCGGCGCCGCTTCGTACCGAAATCCGCGTTTATCCAAACCTCCTTCAGGACCGCAAGAGTCTGGCGTCTCTGTTTCTTAACCGCACAGGACTGGGCATCCACTCACAACGGCAGGTAGGCCAAGGCCGGGACTTCGAGAACCTGCGCGACTACATCCCGGGAGACGGTCTGGACGAGATTCACTGGAAGGCCACCGCCAAGCGCGCTCACCTTGTGACGAAGGTCTTTCAAATTGAGCGCATGCAGGAAGTGTATGTGATTGTGGATGCCTCACGCCTCAGCGCGCGGGCTCAGACCTCTGAGGTTCGCAACGCAAGTTCTAAACCCGAAACGGGCAATGGCAATTCGGAGCTCGAAACCCGGAGCTCTGAACCGATTCTGGAACGCTTTGTGACTTCGGCGCTCGTTCTTGGCCTGGTGGCGCAGCGGCAAGCAGACGCCTTCGGCATCCTCAGCTTTAGCGATCGCATTCACAACTTCGTTCGGGCCAAGACAGGAAAAGCCCACTACAGCGCTTGCCGTGACGCGCTTTTTGCCCTGCAGCCGCGCCTGGTCACGCCGGACTTTGGAGAGCTCTTCTCCTTCATACGACTGCGGCTGCGCCGCCGCGCCTTGCTGATATTTCTGACCGATCTCGACGATCCCGTGCTGGCTGAGAGCTTCAGCCAAAACTTGAAGATCATCAGCCGTCAACATTTGGTCCTGGTCCAGATGCTGCGGCCGGCGGGTGTCCGGCCGCTGTTCACGGGAGGGGATGCCCGGACGGTGGATGAGGTCTACGAGCGGCTGGGCGGGCATCTGCAGTGGGACAAGCTGCGCGAACTGGAGCGCGGGCTGAGAAAGGCCGGTGTCCATTTCTCCCTGGTGGAGCAGGATGCTCTGAGCGTGCAGATGGTAAGTCAGTACATGAACGTCAAGCAGCGCCAGTTGATTTGAATCGTTCCTTTTCGTGGAATTCGTGAAATTCGTGGCGTTTCATTTGGCCACGAATTCCCTGGCGCGGTTTGGAGTGCGGCAGCTTGCTGCCGCTTTTGTGCGGCTGGAAATGTTCCATCGCCCTTAAAGCGCAAGCAAGCTTGCGCACTCCAAACAAGGCGTCAGGAGCTCGGAACTTATGATCATCGATCTTGAAAAATTCCTCGCCGACGAGCGGCCCGCTTGGGCTGAGTTGGAGCTGTCGCTCAAGAAGCTGGAAGAAGAGCCCAATCTGCAGTTGTCCCTCGAGCAAGCGCGGCGTTTTCACTACCTGTACCAAAGGGCTTCGGCAGACCTGGCGCGACTAATGACTTTTGCGCACGAGCCGGCCATGCGCCTCTACCTCGAATCCCTTGTGGCGCGGGCCTACGGCGAGATCCATGAGACGCGTTACAAGAAGGAGCCCTGGCGGCCTTGGGTTTGGATCTCGCGCACCTTTCCGCAAACCTTCCGGCGCTACCAGAGGGAATTTCTGCTGTCGCTGGTTGTAACGCTGGCGGGAAGCGCTTTCGGCGGTCTGGCCGCCTTGCTCGATGCTACTGCGAAAGAAGCCCTCATGCCGTTTCAGCATCTCCAGGGAAATCCCTCCGAGCGAGTGGCGCGCGAAGAACGGGAACAGAAACAACGGGACCCCCTGCAAGGCGCGAAGACGAGCTTCTCGAGCGAATTGATGACACACAACACCAAGGTCTCCATTTTCACCATGGCGTTGGGAATGACCTGGGGAGTGGGGACTATCATGATGCTGTTCTACAACGGAGTCATTCTGGGCGTCGTTGGGTTGGACTACGTGCAGGCAGGAGAGGCCAAATTCTTGCTGGGTTGGCTGCTGCCACACGGTTCGGTGGAAATCCCGGCAATCCTTCTGGCGGGACAGGCCGGCTTTGTCCTTGCCGGAGCACTGATTGGCTGGGGACAACGGACTGCCTTGCAAGCGCGCTTGCGGCGCGTTGCGGCCGATGTCGTGACGCTGATCTCAGGCGTAGCTCTCATGCTGGTTTGGGCCGGCATCGTCGAGGCTTTTCTTTCGCAATATCACGAACCTATTCTTCCCTACCTGCTGAAGATCGCCTTCGGAACCGTGGAGCTGACGGCCCTGTTCCTGTTTCTGGCAATGGCGGGAAGGACCGAGAAAGAGAACCTGAGAACTTGAGAACTGGCACGCTTCAAATTCGAACCCCCGATGGCATCGTCTTCTCGCTGCTGCTGGCTGGACCCGTAACGCGCTTTCTGGCAGCGGCCATCGACCTGGCTTGCCTGATGGCTGCGTCCAGCCTGCTGGGCTCAGCGCTGGCGCCGTTGCAGTTGGTGAGCTCCGACGTCGCCAGGGCGGTAATGATCCTGGCTTTTTTCATCATTCAGATCGGTTACGGCATCGTTGCGGAGTGGCTATGGCGGGGCCAGACCATCGGAAAACGCTTGCTTCGCCTGCGGGTCATGGACGTGCAAGGGCTGCGGCTGCGCCCCAGCCAGATCGTCATCCGAAACCTGCTGCGCTTTTTGGACAGCCTGCCGGTCTTTTATCTTCTCGGAGGGCTGTTTTGCTTGTTCACCCGCAAGGCGCAGCGTCTTGGCGATCTGGCCGCGAACACGATTGTCGTGCGCATCCCTCGAGTCGAAGAGCCGGACCTGGATCAGCTCTTGCCCGGGAAATTCAATTCTCTGTTGGAGCACCGGCACCTGGCCTCCCGGTTGCGTCAGCGCGTTTTGCCGCAGGAGGCCAGTCTGGCACTGCAGGCCCTGGTGCGGCGCGAGGATCTCGACCCGGCAGCCCGGGTCGAACTATTTGGGGGCTTGGCGGCCTACTTCAAGAATATCGTCCCGTTTCCGCAAGAAGCCATTGACGGCATTACGGACGAGCAATACATTCGCAACGTTGTCGATGTCCTGTACCGCAAGAGGTAGCCGAGGAACGTATTAACGAAACCACAGATGAACACGGATCGGCGCGGCACGAGATCCCTCGCAACCTGGCCAGGACTTGCAGTCAAATGACAAATGACAAATGACAGATGGCAAATGGCAAATGAACAATGACAAATAGAAGTCAGAAGCCCGGAGAACGAACTGCCATTTGTCATTTTTCATTGGTCATTTGTCATTTTTTTCTCTGCGATCTACCGGTGCAGGAGGCCCACCAGGATATCGTAAAGGGAGTGGGCGGCCGCAGCGACACCGAAACTGCGCCAGACGAAGAGGCCAGAGAAGTAGATGCCGGCCAGAAATCGCTGGACGAACGAACCAATGGCGAAACTGTCGCTGCCCGGGCCTATGTAGTGAAACAGGGAGAAGAGCAACGAAGCCACCAGCGTCCCCCAGATTGCCGCGGCCGGCTTCTTCAGTGAAAGGACCTTGCTGAAGAAGAGGATCAATGAACCTAAAAGAATGCCGCGAAACAGAAGCTCCTCATAGATACCTGCACCGCAGTAAAGCGCAGTTTCCACAAGGCGCCCCCGCATGCCGCGGAACCGAGGACCGGAGCCGCCGCCCGCCGCCTGCGCGCCGGACGCCAGATAGTTGGAAGACCAGCCGAGCAGAAGAAAGAGAAGGATGGCAAAGAGGCAACTTTCGAAATACATCAGCAAAAGCGTAGATGTTTGAAGCTTCCAGCTGGACTTCGAACGTATCTGCCAGAAGACAAAGCTCAGCAGCAGAACCAGGGCCGACGCGAATATCGTGTGGACGGAGAACAGCCCAAGAATTCGCATGATCAGGGCGTCCGCGCCGTTGATATAGGTGGCGCGCAGAAGGAGTATTCCGCCGTGGTAGATCAGAAAGAACGGCAAGATCAGGGCCGCCGAATAAATCGGTCTCTTCGTTTCTTTCCGGTACGCCCGCAGCTTCGAGAAAGCCATACTTCGTTCCTACTATGGGACAGGATAACAGGATAAGACGGGGGACAGGATAAGCAAGATTGTAATGCCTCGGTTACAGAGCGCGACTGTTTGAGTCAGGACGCGGATTACGCGGATGGTTCGGAGTTCAGGCTTTAGCCTGCCCGGGTCAGTGCAGCCTGAAGACGCGTGGATTCTTTCGCAGCGCCTCAGTTACAGGAGGTGACTGTTGAATTGATCTTGTCTTGTTATCCTGTGTCCCCAAAATCCTGTTAATCCTGTTATCCTGTCTCCTGAATGGCATCGAGTTTCTTCCTTTCCCGTTGGCTCTTTCTGAGGCTGATTGGCCTCACTTACCTGATCGCTTTCCTTTCCCTCTGGGGCCAGATTGACGGACTGATCGGCGGCAACGGCATCTTGCCGGCCGCTTCGTATCTCGGTCAGATCAGCCTCGTTGCCGGCCCCGAGAGGTTCTGGCGCCTTCCCACGCTCTGCTGGCTCAATTCCAGCGACACCATGTTGCATGCCCTCTGCGCGGGCGGATCCCTGCTCTCTCTCCTGCTGATCTTTGGGATTGCCCCCGCCCCTTGCCTGTTTTTCCTCTGGGCTTTCTATCTTTCGCTCTCCTCCGTGTGCCGGGAGTTTCTCAATTTTCAGTGGGATGCTCTCTTGCTCGAGGCCGGCTTCCTTGCCATTTTCATTGCGCCATTACAGCTCCGGTCCACACTCGGGCGCGCGCCGCCGCCTCGTTCGCTGGCAGTGTGGCTGCTGCGCTGGCTGCTTTTCCGCCTGGTGTTTTCTTCGGGAGTCGTGAAACTGGCGAGTGGAGATCCCGCCTGGCGCAGTCTGACGGCCCTGACGTATCACTATGAGACCCAGCCTCTCCCGACCTGGATCGGCTGGTACGCGCATCAACTGCCCGGCTGGTTTCAGACCGCATCTGTGGCGGTGATGTTCTTTATCGAGCTGGTCCTCCCTTTTTCCATCTTCGCTTCGCGAAGGGTGAGGATGTTTGGCTTTGCCGGCCTGGTTTTCCTGCAGGTTCTTATTGCGGCGACGGGCAATTATTGTTTTTTCAATCTGCTTTCGCTCAGTCTTTGTCTGTTCCTGCTGGATGACTCGAGTTGGCCACGGCGCTGGCAGGAGAGATTGCTGGAGAAGAAAGAGGCCGTGAAACGGCTCCAGTGGCCGCTGTGGATTCTGGCGCCGATCTCCGCCGTTATCCTATTCGTGACTGGTGCGATCCTGCTGGGGACTGTGAACCCTCGCATTCCCTGGCCCACGCCCGTGATCGAGCTGTACAGCCTCATGGCGCCCTTCCGGAGCACCAATGGCTACGGGCTCTTTGCGGTGATGACGACGTCCCGGCCGGAGATCGTCGTCGAGGGGAGCAACGATGGAGAGCACTGGCTGGCCTACGAGTTCAAGTGGAAACCGGGCGACGTTCGCCGGCGGCCGGGTTTCGTGGCCCCGCACCAGCCCAGGCTGGACTGGCAAATGTGGTTCGCGGCGCTAGGCAATTACGAGGAAAACCGGTGGTTCATGGAATTCCTGATCCGGCTGCTGCAGGGCTCACGCCCGGTGCTCGGCCTGGTAGCGCACAATCCGTTTCCCGAGGCTCCGCCGCGCTATGCGCGCGCTCTGGTCTACGATTACCATTTTACCGACCTGGCCACACGCCGGTCCGACAGCGCGTGGTGGCGCAGAGAATACAAAGGCCCCTATTGCCCTGTCGTCTCGCTCGAACGCAGGGGGCAGTAGGCAGCCGGCGGCCGGTTGAACAAGAAGATTCAGGCTCCAGCCCATTTTTCATAGCAGTCTCACATGTGCGGCGCACACCCGAAGGATCATGATCGAGTGAGCCGCCCAGTCATTCACGGGCGAGACGCCCGTGCCACGATGGCTTCGTCGCTACCAAGGTGGACCTAGTTGCGCCATTCGGTATTTTCGAGACAGAGTTGAACCTCACAAGCCTGCGTTCAATCTAGATATTGGAAGTTCAGCGAAACTGTCAGTGTCCTTTAGATATTGTCGGACTGGCCCACGATTATGAGAAGATCCGAATCTCACAATTTCCTCGATGTCGTGCGATTTGCACTGCTGGTGGCGATTGGAAGCCTCATAGCTCT